>Ga0224495_10000018_pt1 | contig 182203 bp, 149 predicted proteins | sample SF_Jul11_sed_USG_FD_168128 | JGI IMG/M metagenome (GOLD analysis project Ga0224495, IMG submission 168128) | Sediment microbial communities from San Francisco Bay, California, United States - SF_Jul11_sed_USGS_4_1 | ecosystem: Environmental > Aquatic > Marine > Sediment | place: USA...
GGCCGCCAGGGCACTCATGCGCCCCGGCGGCCCGGTCGGAAAGACTGGCCCGTGTTGCGGGCCGGTGTGTCCTTATGCCTTGGCCTGGGCCTTGCGGGTGGCTTCCCACTGCGCCTGGCGGTCGCCCTCGGACAACTTGCCGTAGCCGCCGTGACCGTAGCCACGGGTCTCCATGCTCAGGGCACGGGACACCATGTACACCACCGACGCAAACACCGTGGCCAGAACGGCCAGCACGATCCAATAGGTCATTTTTTTCTACCCCTTTGCTTGTCTGGTTGCCACCGACGGACGCCGGAGGCGGGTGACAGATACAAAACCACCACGCGGCCTCCCCAGGCGGCGTGGCCGACCCCAAACACAGGGTCTCCTGACGTGACCGGGGCACTTTACGAATCGAAATGTGCAGATTCAACTACACACCCCGGCTTTTCTGTTGCTCGTCCGACTCCCCGGCGGCCACACTCCATGGGGCAGCATCCGCCCCCGCCGGGACGTTTTATTTTTTGGGGCGCCTCGGACAGCCGAAGAAGATTGGGAAGTCGGGGAAAAATGACGGGAGAGGTAAATCCAGGCCGGCCCCCACGGGGTGGACAGGCGCTCACGCCGGTAGGCACTGCCCTCCAGCCGGTCGAGACGCGCCAAGATGCGGCGGTCCACCCGAACCACCTCGCCGTGCAACGCGGTCCCCTTCCTCTGGCCCGCCCCCGGCGGCATCGCCACCGGCCACGGCCCCAGGTCGAACAGGCGGTAGCGGCGCGGGGTGCATAGCTCCCCCAGGCATTCGGCGTCCGCCAGCAGGGAACTGAATTTTCCGCCCCGCTTCAAGGTGCCGTAGACGAACACCATTTGTGCCCACCTCACGCCGCGCCCCCCGGCCCCCAGCTCGCGGGATGCCCCGTGTATTTGAGGTGGCTGTGGCAGCCCGCCGTGCAGTCCGAGGCCCCAAAGCCGGGCACCGGCACCGTGCCGGGGGTGGCCTGATTCACGGTGCACTCGGCCTCCCGGTGCAGGTCTACCCGCTCCACCCGGCAACCGGGAGTTTCCAGAAAAAAATCGATGTGCCAGCGCGGCGTGCGGCGGATGTATCCCAGGTGCCGCAGCACGCGGGCGGACAACCCCCTCCGGGCGCTGCCGGTATAGATGTAATCCCCCGCCGCTAGGTGCACCGCGCCCAGCCGTCCCACCCGCACCATTGCGGCGTCGGGCAGGTGGATGAACAGCCGGTAGGTGATCGGAGAACCGGTGGGAATGCGTTCCGGAGGAGCGGGGGATGGCGGAGCATGCTCCCTCATGCCAACAGTGCCCCGGACCACGCTTTCCAGCGGCGGTACTTGTCGGCCAACCACGCCCCGTCCGGGTCCACCGTTTGCCCGGCCGGAGCCGCAAACGGCAACAATCCCGCCGCCAGCCGCGCTGCCCCCAACAGGGTAGCCTCCGGCTCGTCCAGCAGCACTACCGGCAGGCCCGAGGCTGCCGCCAATGCCTTGGGCACAAACGGCTCCCGCGCCAGCCCCCCCGCCAGACGCACGCAGCGCAGCGGCCCCAGTGCCGCCAAGCCGTGGAGAATTTCCACCACGCGGAACACCACCCCTTCCAACGCCACGCGGCGCAGGTCGGCGGGCATCAGGCGGCGCGCCTGGGGAGAAAACTCCGGCCCCATGTCGGCCCGCCAGTGGGGCGCCCCCACCCCGGCGCTGTCCGGCAGACAAAAGCCACCGGGTGCCGGATCGGTGGCGGGCATCAAGGTGGGACCGCGGCCCAGTTCCTCCAGCAGCGGGGCGATGGCGTTGATGGTACCCTCTACGGTAAACGTCGGCGGTTGTCCGTCCAGCGCCGGGCCGGTGAGGAACCGCGCCGGAGAAGCGGAACGGTCGTGTGTCAGACGCAACACAAACCCTCCGGTCCCCAGATTGACCAGCGCCTCGCTGCCGTCGGGGGGGAGCACGGCCAGCGCTCCCGCCGCCTGATCGCTGATGCTGGCACCCAGATGCAGGCCGTTGTACAGGGGAATGGCCCCGCAGCGCGTGGAGCCGATAGCGGGCAGGCCGCCCTCGGGGATGCCGAATGCCGACAGCAGTTCCGGGGACCAGATGCCGCTGTCCAGATCCATCATGGCGGTGCGTCCCGCCATGGACGGGTCGGTGCGGTGAACACGACCACCGGTAAGTTTCCAGATAAGCCAGGTTTCGAGGGTTCCGAAGCACAGGGTACCCTTGGCAAGTCCATCCCGGAAGGCCGGATTTTGCTCCAGAATGGCGGCCAGTTTGGGCCCTGCGTAATGGGGGGACAGCACCAGACCGGTACGGCGCTCCAGTTCTGGTTCCAGCCCGGTGTGGGTGTGACACCACGCCTCGGGGCTACGGTCCTGCCATGAAATGACCGGGGTCACCGCGTCCCCCGTCTGCCTTTCCCACAGCAAAAATGAGGAGCGCTGGCTGGCAATGCCCAAGGGCATGCCGGGACACTCGGCGGCAGCCCGCCGCAACAGGTCCAGAGCCGCTTCGGCATAGCCGTCTGCGTCGGCCTCGCGGATCAGGCCCTGCCCAAAAACCGGGGGAGCCGGGGTGGAACCCAAGGCGTGCAGGTGCCCCTCCCGGTCCAGCCGGGCACACTTGAGTGTGGTGCTGCCGAGGTCAAGAGCGAGGGACAATGCCATGCTGCTCGCACCATCCGGTCGCCTCATCCGCCGCCCGTTCCCAGGTCCAGCCCAGTTCAGGGGCGACGTGATCCGCCACCTCCACCACCTGTTCCGGGGTCAGGCGCGCCAGAATCGCCAGCGGCACCCGGCGGCGCAACACGTCATCCAAGGTGACGGCCATCTCCTGACTGGCCGCGTGAACCGCCTCCCCCATGCAGAACGGCAGGTCGGGATGGATGCGCCGGGCCAGATCCGGAGCTTCCCGCAAACGCTGGTGCAAGGTGGTGAGGGTGTTGCCCAGGCGGCGGGCGGACTGGCGGGCGGTGGCCGGATCCAGCCCCAGGGTCGTGCCGGCGTTGGTCACTCCCCCTTCCCAATCGGCGTAGTCCATGCCATCGCGCGGCGCCCATGCGAATGGCCTGCGCCGGGTGGGGCAGGCCCCGGGGGCGCGGTCCAGCATGGAGCAAAGGTGCTGAACGGTGATCGCCGCCTCCACCCGCGCCGAGGTGAGCTTTCCTCCCACCGGCATCAGCAGACCGGGCTGGGGACTTTCCAGCGTCCACTCGCGGGTGACATCCGTGGGAGAGGAATCGGTGCCCGGGGTATTGATGAGGGTGCGTACCCCGGCAAAGGAACCGAGCACGTCGCTTTCTGTCCAGGCATTTGCCCCCAGCACTCGTCCCGCTTCGGTGAGCAGGTATTCGATATCCTCCGGGGTGACGGTGACCTCGCCCGGATCGCCGCTATAGTCGGTGTCGGTGGTGCCCACCAAGGTGCGGCCGTACCAGGGGATGAGGAAAAATACCCGTCCGTCACGACGGGCGGTGAGTAAAAAGGCGTCGTCAACGGGCAACGCGGGCAGCACCAGGTGCACCCCCTTCACCAGCCGCGCCAGCCCGCGCCCCTCCGCCCGCATGCCCTTGAGGTTCCCGCCCCAGGGACCGGCGGCATTCACCGTCACCCGGGCCATCACCTGGGAGGTACGGCCAGACAGTGCGTCGTGCACCATGGCGCCGGAAATCCCCTGCTTGCCCATCACCAGTTCCACCGCCTCGGCGTGGTTCACGCAGACGGCGCCAGCGACCATGGCGCCCGCCACTACCTCAAGGGTGAAACGGGCGTCGTCGGTGCCGCAATCGCCATAGGTAAATCCCCCGACCAGGCCTTCGGTCCCCAGAAATGGCCAGTCTTCCATGGCCCGTTTGCGGGACAGCATGCGATGCGGTGGTACCGGCTGCTTGCCACCCGCCAGGCGGTCATAAAGCCACAACCCGGCTTCCATCTTGAGGCGGCCAACGCGGTCGCCCCGGTATACGGGAATAGCAAAGCGCAGCGGGTGTACCCGGTGCGGCGCCAGTTCGGCCAACCGCCGCCGCTCCAGCAACGCCCGCTGCACCAGACCGAATTTGAAATGCTCCAGGTAGCGCAGGCCGCCGTGCAACAATTTGGAGGAGGCCTGAGAAGTGCCCGCGCCCCAGTCGGTACGCTCCACCAGAGCCACCCGCAGGCCGCGCAAGGCGGCGTCCTGAGCGATCCACGCGCCATAGATGCCACCGCCCACTACCAGCACGTCAAAGGGGCCGTACTCCTCCAATTGGGAAAAATCCCGCCGCATCATCGTTTGCCGATCTCCTTCAGGTGCCCGCACAACCAGCCGGGCCGGTCACTGATCCATCCGTCCACACCCAATTCCTGCGCCCGCCGGGCATCCGCCAGGGTGTTGACCGCCCACGACAGTACCGGTCGGCCACACTGGTGGGCAAATGCCACAAACTCCCGCGTGAGGGTGCGCAGATTCACGCACACCCCGGCCATGCGTTGCAGCCGCTCGGCCACGGCGGAGGTGTGGCGTTCAGGGTGCTCCAGATTCCACACACAACGCAAACCGGGCTGGCGGTCGATGGCAGTCTCCAGCAATTCTGGCCAGAACGACAGCATGTAAACGCGTGTTTCCAATCTCCGGCTGTGAATCATGCCTAGTATGGTTTCGACCAATTCGACGTGCTTGCGGAAGGACGGCGGCGCGCCGCGGCGCTTGACCTCCAGCATCAGGGGCACGCGGCCGGCGTAGCGGTCCAGCACCACGTCCAGGGTGGTCAGGCGCTCGCCGCTGTAGCGTGGATCGAACCACTTCCCGGCGTCCAGTTTGGCCAGTTCCGCCCAGGTGCGGCCGGAAATGCGCTTGCGGGGCAGGCCGAATTTTTTCAGGGTGCGGTCGTGGTAGACCACCGGGACCCCCTCCGCCGAGTATTGCAAATCCAGTTCGATGGCCTGAATCGGCAATGTGGCCGCCAGATCAAAGGCGGACAAGGTATTTTCCGGCCGGTCGGCGGAGGCGCCCCGATGGGCGATCACCCAAGGCCGGTCAGTGGCGGGGGTGAGGTCGTTCATGGCGCTATCTTATCGGCAATGCCCGGCATTTTACCGTCCCCGTTTTGGCCTATCACATCCGCCCGCCCCCCCGGTCCCCATATTGGCCGCCCTCAGGCGGGCGACACCGGGGTGAAGGTCAACGCGCCGGTCCCATCCGCTGTGAGGGTAAAAACCTGTGTGGGGTTGGGCAATCCGGCCAGCAGATTATGGAAGGCCTCGGTGGCGATGCGGATGCTCCGTTCCGGGTCCGCCGGATTGAACATAAAGTGTTTTTTTTCAAAAATGCGGCCGTCCACAAAGATCGGAATGGCTTCCGGCACGCCAAACGGCGGCATGGAGCCAATAGTGCAGCCGGTGTGCTGAAACACCTCGTCCGGGGTGGCAAAACGGATGTCCTTGGTGCCGAATTCCTTTTTGAATTTGCGCGCCTTGATGTCCTCCCCGGCGGTGGTCACCACCAGATAAAAGCGCTCTTTGGCGTGGAACAGGATGCACTTGGAGGACGCCCCGGACGCCACCGGCCAGCCCGCAGCAGCGCGGTATGACCGGGAATCGTCGCAGCCGCTCACCGGGGGGTGGGAGATCTCCTCAAAGGACACTGCCTGTCTGGCAAGCAATTCAAAAATGCGGCCCCGGACGCTCATGCGGAAAATTTTCGTTCGGTGACCGCGTCAGTGTGGCGCTCCATGCCCCTCCTCCAGCTTCAGAATGCGCACGCTCCAGTCCTCGTACCATTCCCCGGCCTGCGCGCGCACCGCCGCGTGTTGCGGGTGGGCGCGCCAGGCGGCGATGGCCTCCCGGCTTTCCCACCAGGACACGGTGATCCCGAAGCGGTCCGCGCCACGCGCGCTGTGTACAGCCAGAAAACCTGGCTGCTGCCGGGCCAGCGCCTCCATTTTGTCGGCTGCGGCTGCATAACCAGGGGCTTTTTCCTTCAGGCGGCTGGTGAACACTACCGCCCAGCAGCCCGGCTCAGGCCCCTCTGTACCACTCATGCCGTAAGCACCATGCGGAAGCGGGCGCGGTTGTGGCGCACGCGGTCCAGTGCCGTGTTTGCTTCGGCCATGGGCAGGCATTCGGCCTGGGCTCCTACGGCATGGCGGGCGGCAAAACCGAGCATTTCGCCCATGGCGGCCCGGCCCCCGATGGCGCTGCCGCAGACGCGTTTCTGGCCACCGATAAGGGAAAATGCTTCCACCTTCAACGCCGAAGGGGGAACTCCTACCACGCACAGGGTACCCCCCGGTGCCAAGGCATCTATGTAGGCGCCCCAGTCCAGGTCGGCCATGACAGTGGAGAGGATGAAATCCTGCCCTGCGGCGCGCTTGACGGCGCCCCGGTCGGTGGAGGCGGCAAAGTGGTGCGCCCCCAGTTGCAGGGCCGCGTCGTGCTTGTCCGGAGTGCTGGAAAAGGCGGTGACCTCGCACCCCCAGGCGCGGGCGAAGCGGATGGCCAGATGGCCCAGCCCCCCCACCCCCACCACCCCGACCCGCATCTGCGGGGTGACAGCAAAGTCGCGCAGGGGCGAAAACACCGTGATCCCCCCGCACAACAGGGGGGCAGCGGTAGCGGAATCGAGGGCATCGGGGATGGGAAAGGCAAAGCGGCTGTCTACCCGGATGTGGGTTGCGAAACCGCCATAATGCCCCAGACAGGTAGCCTGATTGGCATCGCAAAGCGGCTCGCGACCGGTGACGCAGTAGTGGCAGGACAGACAGGAGCCGCGTTGCCAACCGATGCCCACCCGCTGGCCCCGGCTCAGGTGTGGAACTCCCTCCCCCAGCGCCGACACGGTGCCGATAATCTCGTGCCCCGGCACCAGGGGGTAGCGCGACACGCCCCAGTCGTTGTCCACCAGATGCACGTCGCTGTGGCAGACGCCGCAGTGGCTGATGGCCACTTCCACGTCGTGGGGACCGAGGGGGGCGGGTTCATAGGCAAAAGGCGCAAGGGGTTTACCCTTGCCCGGCGCCGCATGGGCGTGGATTCGGTCCTCCGCTCGCCGACCGGTCTGCTGGCTGCTGCCCATGTCCTGCGTTCTCCCCATCCCCTACGGGTGGGTGTAGAGCCGCACCAGATTGGTGCCCCCGGCGCGCAGGGAGGAGCCGGCGGTCACCACCACTCGGTCGCCGGAGCCGATCATGCCGTTGGCCGACAGGCGTACGGCCATTTCGGCTACGGCCTTTTCCGGGTCCTGCTGAAAATCCATCTGCATGGCCATGACCCCCCAAAGCAGGGAAAGCTGCCGCATCACCTCGGGGAACGGCGTAAAGGCCACAATCGGCGCCTTGGGGCGGTACTTGGCCAGCAGCCGTGCAGTGAGACCGGTGGTGGTGAAGGCCACCACCGCCCGCGCCCCGGAACCATCGGCCAGGTACCAGGCGGCACGGCAGATGCTCTGGGCGCTGGACAACTCACCCGCGACGGGATCGGGCTCGCCCAAACGGAAATAGCGGCTGCTCTTCTCGGCCTCGCGGATGATGTCCGCCATGGTCTCGCAGCTCTTGATGGGGTACTTGCCAAAGGCCGTTTCCACCGACAGCATCACGGCGTCGGAGCCGTCGAATACGGCGTTGGCCACGTCCGAGGCCTCGGCGCGGGTGGGCATGGGGTTGCTGCTCATGGATTCCAGCATCTGCGTGGCGGTGATGACCGGAATGCCCGCGTGGTGGCAGGCCTCGATGATCTGCTTTTGCACCACGGGCACGCGGGCGGCGGAGATCTGCGCACCCAGATCGCCCCGCGCCACCATGACGGCATCGGCGCGCTGCACGATCTCGTTCAGGTGCGCCAGGGATTCGGCGGTCTCCAGCTTGGCCACCACCGGTACCTGGCGCGTGCCCATGGCGGCCCGGATGCCGTTCAGGTCATCCGCTTCGCGCACGAACGACAGGGCGACGAAGTCCACACCGTGGGCAAGACCAAACTCCAGGTCGTGACGGTCCTTTTCGGTAAGGGACGGCTCGGAGATGCGGACGCCCGGCAGGGTAATACCGCTGCGGTCGTAGAGCGTGCCGCCGTCCACCACCTGACACACTGCGTCGGTATCGGTGGTTTCCACCACCTGGGTGCGGATGAGGCCGTCGTGCAGCAACACATAGTCACCGGGCTTCACGTCCCGGGGCAGATTGCGGTAAGGGGTGGTGACAATGCTGGCGTCCCCGGGCACCTCGCGGGTGGTGATGGTGATGCGGGCGCCGCGCGCCAGGTCCACCGGGCCGCTGGCCAGCCGGCCAATGCGGATCTTGGGGCCCTGCAGATCCTGGAGGATGGCCACAGGCCGCCCCTCCTGCTCGGCGATCCGGCGCACCCGCTGGATGACCTCCAGGTGGGTATCGTGGCTACCGTGGGAAAAATTGAGGCGCGCCACGTCCATGCCAGCCCGGATGAGGTGGGCAATACCCTCCTCCGAGGAACTGGCGGGGCCGATGGTGCAGATGATTTTGGCTTTGCGCATGGCCCTCTCCGTCTCGCCCCCCGAACGCCCAAATGGCGCGGGGGGATAGATCCCTCTTCGGGTTCTACCCGATCATTATAGAGCCTGTTTTGCGCGGGCGGGCCGGGTGGGGCCATTCAGGCGTGGAAGCCAGTGAGCCTCTGCTCCCCGGTCCACGCCGTTCACCGAGGCGTGCCATGCTCCCCTAGGAAAAAGGCACCAGTTTTTTCAGGCGCGCCGACATGCGATGGCGGGCCAGTTCCTTATCCACCACTTCCTGGCTGGTAACCCAGTTGATCTGGATGGAGCGGCGTTCCCCCTCGTACACCGTGTGGCCGTGGTACGAGTTGTCGGCACGGCGGAAGGTCAACAAGGTGCCCCACTCGGGCGACACCTCGGCGATGTAATCTTCCAGATTGTCGTCGCTGCGCAGCATGCGCAAACGACCGTCCGGGCTGTTCCATCCGGGCCTGTTCAGGTAGATCAAGCAGGTGATGATCTTGCTTTCGGTATCGGGGTGGATACGCCCGTCTTTCTTTTGGCAACGGCCCCGCACCGTGATCATCTGCGGGTGCTGGAACAGATCAATACCGAATTTTTCGGACATGGCGCTCCAGAACGGCTTTCCCTGCACCTCGTCCAGCAGGCGGGCAAAGGCCGGTCCGTAATCCAGTTCCGACACCGGAAAGCTGCCGCCCCGGTCGATGGCGGGAAAATCGGCATAAATCTCCGGCGCGGCCTCGGGGCTCAAAAAGCCGGGGGCGACGAAAAACTGAAATGGGTCGCGCACCATTGCGGCCGTCTTCAGAGCGTCCAGATTCATGTACGACATGGATTTGTTACACCTCTCCTGCGGTTCGCCCCCGAACGCCCCGACCGGACTGTCTGTCGCCCGGCTGCTCCTCGGACCTTTATTGCCGCCCCGTCGGGCGGTTTGATTTTAGTCTCCTGAGCACCTCGGCGGCAACCCGGGCGGCATCGTCCAGGGGATTGGGGGTCCAGTCGGACACCAGTGTGCCGTCGAAGGGGCGATCCACCACCCGCCTCTCGGACCGCAGATCGCGGTGAAAGCGGGCGAACTTGCCGCCGTCGCCCTCCAGTTGCGCCAGATAAACCGGCTTTCCGGTGGCGATGGCCTCGGAGATCATCACCGCGCTGTCGCAGGTTACCACCAGGTGATTGGCCAGGGCCAGGAAGCCGCTGTACGGGTTCTCACCCTCCCCGCCCCAGAACACGGCGGGCAGGTCGCGCAGCCCTTCGCGGAGGATCGTCATGGCGGTGGGGCCAGTGCGGCGCGAGGCGGTCACCAGCAGCCCCGCCCCCCCGTCGGCCGCCTTATGCAGCGCCGCCACCAGTTGCCGGGCCACGCCGTCGGTAAGGCGGTAACGGCGGCTGGTGCCCCCCACCAATACCGCCACCAGCGGGCGCGGCAGGTGCGCAAAGCGCGGCCCAAAATGCTCTGCGGCCTCCTTCAGCAACGCCGGGGTGACGCGGTTGAGGGCACCCAGCGAAGGAAACACGTTGGGGCCGCTCAGGCCGTCGTGACGCGGCGGCACCACCAGATCGAAGTGGCGCGGCGCGACACCGGGATTTTCCAGTTGCACGGTAAAGGTGCGTCCCCCGCTGGCGCGGCGCACGGCCACGGACAAGTGCACGGCATTCTGCCCGCAGGCAATCAGCACCCGGGGCCAGGGAGGGCAAAGAGGGTCGCCGGAAGGCCCCTGCACCGCCAGGGACGGCGGCCAAAACCCCACCGGCAACACCCGCCGCCAGGGGCGCGGACGCGCCAGTTTGTGCACGGCGGCAAACCCCAGCGCTTCGGCCAGCCCCAGACACTGGTTGCGCATGCTGGCGCGGCCGTCGGTGACGATCCAGCAGTCGGCGCCACTCACGCGTTCGCTGCCAGCCCGTACAGTGCGCTGTACTTGTTCTTGAGGTAATCGAGGAACGGGGTCACTGTCAGCGGCTGGCCGGTGGCACGCAGCACCAGTTTATCGTCACTGAACTTGCGGCCGTGACGGTAGATTTTGCGGGTCAGCCATCCGTGCAGGAGGTTGAACCGCCCCAGGGCCATTTCGGCTGAGATTTCCGGGTGGTCCCGTAACGCGGCAGCAAAGAACTGGGCGCTCATGAGGTTACCCAGTGTGTAGCCCTGAAAGGCACCGCCCACATGGTCGCAATACCAGTGGACATCCTGAAGAACCCCGTAGTTGGGGCTTTCGGGGCACACCCCCAAGTCCTGGTGCATGCGTTCGTTCCACGCCTCCGGCAGGTCGTGGACGCTGAGTTTCCCCTCAAGAAGTTGCACCTCCAGATCGAAGCGCAGCATCACGTGCAGGTTGTAGGTCACCTCGTCCGAATCGGTGCGGATGAAGGTGGGCTCAACGCGGTTGATGGCGCGGTAGAAGGCGTCCACACTCACCCCTTGCAACGATTCTGGAAACTGCTTCTGCAGCAACGGGAAAAAGCACTCCCAGAACGGCAGGCTGCGCGCCACAAGGTTTTCCCACAGGCGCGACTGGCTTTCATGCACCCCGGAGGAGGCTCCCGATGCCAGAGGGGTGCCATCCAGCATTACGTCGATGCCCTGCTCGTACATGCCGTGCCCGGCCTCATGCAGGGTGGATGACAGCCCCTCCCACAGGTCGTCCTCCTTCACCCGGGTGGTGATGCGCACATCGTCCACGCCGAGGGTAATGGAAAAGGGGTGCAGCGCCATGTCCTGACGACCACGCTCGAAGTCATAACCGAACCGCCGCGCGACCATGGCGCCAAAGTCGATCTGGCGTTTTTTCGGGTAGTGGTGGTAGAGGAACCCGTCTTCCGGCTGGGAGCGGGCGGCGATGTCGCGCACGATGGGGAGCAGTCCACGGTGCAGTTCGCCGAACAGGGGGCCGATGGTGGCCACGCTCATCCCCGGATCGGAGTGTTCAATGAGGGGGTCGGCCACATGGGCGGCCCCGGGAAAAAAACCGGAATATTCCCGGCTGAGATCAATGGAGCGTTGTAGAAATGGCGCCACCACCGAAAAATCGTCGGCGGCCCGTGCCTCGGCCCAGGCCATGTAACTTACGGAGGTGTGTGAGGAAAAGCGCTCCACAAAATCGTCCGGCACGCGTGAGGCACGCTCGAAGTCGCGCCGGGCCACGCGGATCAGGGAGGCATCGTCGCTGTCCGGGTCCATCTGCGGCAGGAAGTTTGCGGCCGCATCCAGCAGTTTGCCCAGATCGGCGCTGGTGGATTTTTCGTGGATCACCCGCTTGAGGGCCGACGCCTGCCGACCGCGGGCCGAGGCCCCGCTGGTGGGCATGTAGGTAAACTGGTCCCACGTCAGGACGTGGGACGCTCCCTCCAGGGCGTTGATCTCGGACAGGATATCCCTGAGCTGACGCAAAATCGCATCCATGATGCCCAGTGTACGCGATTCCATGGGGGAAGCGCATTGTTCTGTAAAACAGCGATCATACGCTCTTATCGCCACCACGTTGACACTTTCCGGAAGCGCGCTAGATTTGATTGGCGATGGTAGAGGGAAATCCCATATTGGATCGTCTGTTCTACGCCCTGTCGGCCCCGCCACGGCGCGTGATACTGGCCCAGTTGCTGACCGGAGAGCACACCGTGGGGGAGCTTGCCGCCCCCCTTGGCATGAGTCTGCCGGCGGTTACCAAACATCTAAAGGTGCTTGAAGAGTGCGGGCTTATGGAGCGCCGCGTGGTGGGGCGGTCGCATCGGTGCCGCCTCAAGGCCGAGCCGCTGTCGCGGGCGGCCGAATGGCTGGAGCACTACCGCATGTTCTGGGAAGGGCCGTTCACCGACCAGCAAGGGTATCTGGAGGCGCTCTGCGAGCGCGTGACGGTGGAGTCGGCGGGGTAATTCCCGTTCTGCGCCCCGGTCCCGCCTCTCTGTTCCGCTGATTCCTCCGGCAGGTTGTTCGGACAGACCTCCCCGCTTCCACCCCGGAACCGGGTCAGGTTCCCGCGCCGGGCACGTCCGGGTGGGACAGGACGTCGAGGAGCATTTGCGCCTGGCCACGCAGTTCCTCATTGCCTTGGGACTGGGCGAGGACGGTCTGCACCTCGCGTCGCGCCTCCTCGTTACGCCCCGTCTCCATATATGCCAGCCCCAGATTCAGGTGAGCCTGCACGTTCTGCGGGTTGAGGCTGACCGCTTTTTCACTCAGGGTGATGGCGGCAGCGAAATCGCGGCTTTCCAGGTCCAGTGCCCCCAGACAGGCCAGAGAACGGCTGTCAGTCTGGTTGATTTCGGTGGCCTTTTCCAGCACCTGCCGCGCCTCTTCCAGGTCACCCCCCGTGGAAAGAAGCAGGCATCCCAACGAAGTAAAAGCGGTATCGCGCACCGGGTCACGCCGCACGGTTTCACGGTAAAATCCCGCCGCCTGCTCCGCGTGCCCGGCCTGACTGTGGGCGTCGGCCAGGAACTCGTAAGTCATCACCAGACCGGGGTCAAGACGCAGGGCCTCTTCCAGCGTGCGGATGGCGCGCTCGGTGTCGCCTCGCTCGGTAAGGGCGCGCCCGAGGTTGGCTTTTTTCATGGCCGATGACTCCTCACGGCAACTCCCCATGCCCATTGTGGCCACCGACAGGGTTACCAGCAGTCCGGTGAGTACGATCTGACGCAAGGGACGCATCAGGATGGCTCCGATTTCTGGCCTTGTTGTTGCCGGGCCGCAGCCCACTTGGCGTCGTCGGCGGCCTTGATGCGGGCGCGCAGAGCCTGCAACTCGCCGGTGGAGCGCATCAGCGCCCAGCGGGAGATGATCATGCATTCCATCCACGGGATGCCAAAGCGCATGCCCTGGGTCTGTGCCGGGCCAATGAATTCCCAATTGAGGTAACCCAGCGCCTGCCCGATGGCCAGGGATTCGGCGCCGGTCCACCAGCCGAGGGGGACGGCCCAGGGAATGAGGAACCACATGTGGTCCTCCTCCTTGAGCATGCCGAAGGCCAGCCCCAACGCCACGGCCACGAACACTCCGGTAACGATGGTGGCGAGCAGATCCGGCTGCACCCCTTCCACCAGCAGGCCAAAGGTGTTGTTGCGCGGGTAGTGGGAGCCGTAGGTAACGCTCTTGACGCCGTATTCAACCACCAACATCCCCCTGCTGGTGAGGGCGCCGACGACACCGCCCCACAGGGCTCCAGCCAGGGTGAGCCACTTGATGCGCTCCCAGCTCCCCCGTCCGGCAATGCCCATTTGCTGAATGCGGAACTGGGCGATGACCACCGCCAGGGAGATCAGAAACCCGAAGGAGCCTGCCTGCACGACGGACTGCCAGACGGGAATGCCGGCGCTGCCGCCGCCGAGGGTGCCCGCCACCACAAGGACGATGGCCTTGGCGCGGGTGATGGGTATGGGCTGCATGGCGTGTCTCGACATTCGTCTACATCATCACAGTCCCGGCTCCCCCCCGGCGCCGGGCCAAAAACAGGTGCGTCAGATGGGCGGATGATACCAGAACCGGGGGGCAGGGGGGATATGACAGGGGTCATAGGCGTGGGGGAGTCCCCAGCCCATACGCAACACACGACCCGGTGGGTGCCCCCTACCCATCAGCGGGCGTCTCTTCTTGAGAGTGCCCCCCACCCTTCCTGCGCGCAACGTCACCCAGAAACGCCCAATAACATTCCCGCCCCCCAGGGTTACCAGTGGGTCACAGGTCCCGCAGAGGGTGCAAATCCCCTTGGATGATGACAAAATCGTGGCGTTGAGGGCCACTGCGGACCACACTGGAGACAGGATCCCCCTACAGGAGAAACCCGATGATGCTCCCCCCTTCCGACACACTATCGGTCACCGCCGTCCCACAGGGGGATGGCTGGACGGTGGTGAACGGACACTACCGGGTTGAAACCCAGGCAGTCTCCCGCATGAGGGACCACCACCTTGACGACGACCTGATTTTGATCTCTTGCCTGGAAGAGCACTACCGGCGCGCCATTCTGGCCGAGTCCGACCCTTCCAGACGGACCGATCTTTACCGCCAGGCTTACTCTGAGTTGAGCGCCATTCATGAGGTTCGTAACCAGATGGACCACGGCGTGAGCCCGCATGTCCTGCGCCTGGTGGCACCCTACATTACCAACAAAACCGTGCTGGAGTTGGGGTGCGGAACGGGAACCTTTGCAAGAACGGCGTGCGGCTTGGCAGCTTCCTACACGGGCATGGATGCCAGCACCGTCGCCATCAAACTGGCCCGTAAGCAGGTCACGGCACCAAACGCCCAATTTCTGGTCGCAAGCACCACCGATCCGCCTGACGGCATCGGCCCCTTTGACGTTATCTACTCCAATGACTTTCTGGAGCACCTGCACCCGGCCGATTGCGCGCGAACCCTGTCTCACTGTGCCAAATGGCTGCGGCCCGGCGGGTTGCTGTTTTCACTGATCCCCAACCGCCTGTTCGGGCCGTTCGACATCAGCCGACGTTACCTTCCAGAAGGTACAGCCGCACGCTGTTTACATCTGAACGAACTCAGCCATACAGATGCCGCTGCGCTTTTTTCCGCCGCCGGATTCACGGACCTGCGCAGCCCCCTGTCTCCGCTCCGTTCCTATGTGTCGTTGCCTCAGCCCATCCGCCGCCTGTTGCTGGCACCCTTGAGTATCAAGGCCGCTGCTGAGCGTACCCCCTTGCGGCGCGGCCTGCTGGTTCGCCCCTTCGGTTTGCGCTCGGTGATTCTGTTTGCGCGCACAGGGCCACAGTAATGCCCCCCGGAGGATAAATAAAATTAACGTCCAGGGTGACTGGTCCGGCCGCCCTGGCGGGAAGTTGTGGCGGGCCGGTACTGCCTGCAATTCTGGCAGATATCCGGCAGTTCCCCGCTTTTCCACCGGTCCGTGATCTGTGACGCCCGTTCCTCAAGCGCCACCAGTTGCGCCGGATCCGTCCCCTCGACCCTGCCCACCACCAAGGTACTGTCCGCGTTCAGATCCCGGCACGGGCACACCACCAGTTTGTTGTCCCAGGTAACCCCGGGAAACCGCAACATGAAGCAGGGCACCGCCTTTTCCGGGTTGGGCCGGATCGACATTCCCGGTGGAAGGTTTTCCGTGGTAATCCTCCCCCCCCAGTCATCAAACCGGGTTTCGACCGATATATCCCACAGGCCGAATTTGAGCTGTCCGACCAAGCGCCGCAATGCGGCATTTCGTAACAGCACCCGCAATGCGCCATAAGGACAACGCAGCGCCAAACCGACACGAACCGGAAATCCACGCCGCTGGTTCTCCGACAGAAGCTGGTCAAGATTCCGGAAAAACAAGTCGAACTTGGGGCTTCGGTAAATTTCCAGATACGATTCACGCTGCGGTTCGGGCATGGAGATGGTGATCAGGTCCACCCCGGATTCGAGCAGTTCTCCAACTGATTTCAGGCCGATCAAATTGGTGGTAAGCCACACCCGCTCGAACCCCACCTCCTTGCAGTACCTGATTTTCCGGGTGATTTCGTGGTCGACCAGTGGATCCCCCACCGCTGGGGTAAAGTTGGCAATCACGGCTCGACCCCGAGCCCGAAACAGGTCGGCGGCGACCCGGAACTCCTCGAAACTCTGAATGCCCTGCGGGCGCTCCTGATACTGGTACCCGCAAAACACGCAGTTGGCATTGCAGATATTCGTGTCCTCGAACACCACGACAGAAAACGAGGCCATCCGTTCGTGCCGGTACGCATCCGTCCTGGAGTCGTCACGCGGAATCCCGAGCCCCCGAAGCAGCCGTGCCGCAAAGTACCGTGCGGCCTGAACAAAAAAGCGGAGCTCGTCCCTGACCGCCCCTGCCAAACCGTTTGCCATCAAGAGTTACTCCCGTTCACCTTCGCCCTTGTCCGACCAATGCGTCCAGATGACGTGCTCGCCTTATTTTACGAGCCCGAGTGGTATTCGTCGGCTATTTGTCCCTTTCTCTTCCGGACCCGGCAGCGTCCATTCTCCTGGGGAAGGGCGAGGGGGGAGGCCGACTGCCGAAAACAAAAATCCCCGACAACCTCCGGGGGGGACTCCACCCCCGGAGGTTGTCGGGGCAATCGGGGGACCCCAGGCCCGATGTCGGACCGGGGGGACCACCAGTCCCGAATCGGAGGCCACAGAGACTACCGCCCCTGATCCTCGCGAATTTTGTTCAGCGCGGAACCGGCCACAAACCAGCCGATCTGCTCTGTGTTCAACGAGTGATTCGCCTGCACGCTGTCCAACTTGCCGTCGGCGTGGCGGATTTCCATAGTCACCGCCTGTCCAGGAGCAAGTTTATCCAGCCCCTTCAGGGTGATGCGGTCATCCTCGGCAATCTTGTCGTAATCCGCGCCGTTGGCGAAGGTCAGCGGCAAAATTCCCTGCTTCTTGAGGTTCGCTTCGGCGATGCGCGCAAAGGAACGGGCAATGATCGCCCGGCCATTCAAATGGCGCGGCTCCATGGCGGCGTGCTCGCGGGACGAGCCCTCGCCGTAGTTCTCGTCGGCGATCACCACCCAGCCGATCCCCTTGGCCTTGTAGTCGCGGGCCACCACGTTGTAGTCCAGACCCTTGGCCCTGGTGAGCACGTTGGCACCCTTGCCCGCCTCGCCAGTGAACGCGTTGATGGCACCGATGTACATGTTGCCGCTGATGTTGTCCAGGTGCCCCCGGTACTTGAGCCACGGACCGGCAGGCGACACGTGGTCGGTGGTGCACTTGCCCTTGGCCTTCACCAGCACCGGCATGTCCTTGAAGTCATTCACCAGATTCAGCTTGGGGAACGGCTCCAGCAGCGCCAGACGGTCGGACCTGGGGTTTACCTGCACTGCCGGGGCATCGGCACGCGGCCCCACATAGCCTGCGTCCTTGGTGGCAAAACCACCCTCCGGCAACTCCCGCCCCTGGGGCGGGGCCAGCCGGAACTTGCTGCCATCCGCAGCGGTCAGTTCATCGGTGGCCGGGTTGAAATCCAGCCGCCCGGCCAGACCCATCGCCACCACCGTTTCCGGGCTGGCAATGAAGCTGTTGGTTTCGGGGTTGGAGTCGTTGCGGGCGCGGAAGTTGCGGTTGAAAGAGGTGATGATGCTGTTCACCGTGCCCTTCTTCACATCATCGCGGGTCCACTGCCCGATGCACGGGCCGCAGGAGTTGGACAGCACGATGCCGCCCACGTTGTTGAAATCAGCCATGATGCCGTCGCGGATGATGGTCTCGTGCACCCGCTCGGAACCCGGGCTGATGAGGAAGGAGGACTTGCTCTTCAGCCCCTTGGCCGCAGCCTGACGCGCCAGGGAGGCGGCCCGCGACATGTCCTCATAGGAGGAATTGGTGCACGAACCGATCAGCGCGGCGGTCAGTTCCTTCGGCCAGCCTTCCTTGTCGCACTCGGCGCCCAGGGCGGAGGCGGCGCGTCCCAAGTCCGGGGTGTGCGGACCCACCACCTGCGGCTCCAGCATGGACAGGTCAATCTCGTGGATTTCGTCATAGAAGCGACCGGGCTCGGCCTCCACCTCCGGGTCGGCAGTGAGGTAGCGGGCGTACTGGTCGGCCAGTTCCGCCACTTCGGCGCGCTCGGTGGCGCGCAGATAGCGGGCCATGGAGTCGTCGTAGCCGAACAGCGAGGTGGTGGCGCCGATCTCGGCGCCCATGTTGGTGATGGTGGCCTTGCCCGAAGCACTGATGCTGCGCGCGCCGGGGCCGAAATATTCGACAATCTTGCCGGTGCCACCCTTCACGGTCATGATCTGGGCCACCTTGAGGATCACGTCCTTGGCCGAGGTCCAACCCTGCATCTGGCCGATCAGCTTGATGCCTACCAGCTTGGGCATACGGGTGCTGAATGGCTGCCCGGTCATCACGTCCACTGCGTCCGCGCCGCCCACGCCGATGGCAATCATGCCCAGACCACCCGCATTGGGGGTATGGGAATCGGTGCCGATCATCATCATGCCCGGCACGGCGTAATTTTCGAGCACCACCTGGTGGATGATGCCGGAGCCGGGCTTCCAGAAGCCCATGCCGTAGCGCTGCGCCGCGGAGTACAGGAAGTCGTAAACCTCCTTGTTGGTGTCCTCGGCAGCGAGCAGGTCCTGCTTTTCACCCTTGTGGGCCTGAATCAGGTGGTCGCAATGCACCGTGGAAGGCACCGCCGTTTTTGGCATGCCTGCGGTCATGAACTGCAAAATCGCCATCTGGGCGGTGGCGTCCTGCATAGCCACCCGGTCCGGGCGCACCCACACGTCGTCCTTGCCCCGGCTGATGGCACAGGTTTCGAAGTCCTCCATGTGGGAGAACAGGATCTTCTCTGCCAGGGTCAGTGGGTGGCCCAGCCGCTTGCGGGCGGCGGCATGTACCGCGTCGAGCCGGGCGTAGAGTTTTTTGACGTCGTTGATGTCGATCAGCATCTTGATTCCCTCTTCAATAACCCGCGGCAACCTCGCAACTGGCTCACGGCCGGATTGCGGCTCAGGCTCGCGGCAGTGAACTACTTGGCGCCAGGTACTTCCCGCAGACCTGGACCATCGTAGGCGTAGGCGCCTTCGGGCAGGCGTCGGAACGGTTTTTCGCGGGACCACTCCTCAACGATGTGCGCCACCACCCCCGGAATGCGAGCGATGATGAAAAAACCCTTGCCAACTTTCCAATCGAAACCCATGTCGCACAGAATGGCGGCAATGGCACCGTCCACGTTCAGCGGCATGGGGCGGCCCATGGTCTCTTCCAGCACATCCTGCACCGCCACGGCAAAATCAATGAACTGCCCGCCAAAGCCGTACTCCTTGGCCAGTTCCAGCATACGTACGGTACGCGGGTCACGCTTGTAAAGCTTATGCCCAAAGCCGGGAAAACGCACCTTGTTGGCCTTCATCTCGGCCACCTTGTCCTTGGCAAGCTGGCGCACATCGCCCTTGAAATCGCCCACCAACTCCATGAACAACTTCATGCACTGCTCAATGGCGCCGCCGTGGAAGTCCCCCAGGGTCAGGGCACCCGCCGCCACCGCGCTGTTCAGACTGTTGCCGCCGGAAAACACAGTGCGCGCCGCCACCACACTGGGGGGGGCGATGCCGTGGTCGATGCACGCCGTGAGCATGGCGTTCATCATCTTTGCCTCGGGCTTGGAGGGGAGTTCCCCCTTCAGCACCAGGTAGATGGTCTCCGGGAAGCTGATGTTACCGATCAGGTCGTCCAGTGGGTAGCCGCGCACCACGGTGGTGCCGTCGATCTGCCCGGCTACACCGGTTTTCCAAAGTACGTCGGACATCGGTTGTGTTCTCCTCCGGTCAAGCTCTGGTGTGTGGGGCCCCGCCCCGACCGCAAAAAAGGGGTGCCCTCCGTTTTTGTGGTCCGGAGAGCACCCTATATAATTGATACAGGCAACTCTGCCTGTGGGACGACGGAAGGCTGGAGGTCGCTCCTTCCCCGCCGCCCCGGGGGTCCATCCCGAACCGTTATGCGTGCTCCGCTTTCAGCAGCAGGTCGTTGAACGTCTTGCTGCAGCGCATGGCGGCGGCCACCTTCTTTGGATCCGTGTGGTAGTAACCACCCAGGTCCACCGGCTTGCCCTGCGTCGCGGCCAGTTCTTTCACGATCTTGTCCTCGTTGGCCTCAAGCTGCTTGGCGAGGGGCGCGAAGTGCTTCTGGAGAGCAGCATCGTCGTTCTGGGCCGCCAGTGCCTGTGCCCAGTACAGGGCCAGGTAGAAATGGCTGCCCTTGTTATCCAGCATGCCCACCTTGCGACCTGGCGATTTGTCGGTGTCCAGCAACTTGCCCGTGGCCTGGTCGAGGGTTTTGGCCATCACCATGGCCTTGGGGTTGTTGCGGGTCTCCCCCAGGTGCTCCAGGGAGGCGGCCAGCGCAGAGAACTCACCCAGGGAGTCCCAGCGCAAAAAACCCTCTTCCATGAACTGCTGCACGTGCTTGGGGGCAGAGCCGCCTGCGCCGGTCTCGAACAGGCCGCCGCCGTTCATCAGGGGAACGATGGAGAGCATCTTGGCGCTGGTGCCGACCTCGAGGATCGGGAACAGGTCCGTCAGATAGTCACGCAGCACGTTGCCGGTCACCGAGATGGTGTCCTGACCGTTCTTCATGCGCTCCAGGGAGAAGCGCGTGGCCTCCACCGGGGACATGGTGCGGATATCCAGTCCCTTGGTGTCGTGGTCCTTGAGGTAGCGCTCCACCTTGGTGATGAGCTGGGCGTCATGGGCGCGGGTCTTGTCCAGCCAGAACACGGCGGGGGTGCTGGAGAGGCGTGCTCGGGTGACAGCCAGCTTGACCCAGTCGCGGATGGGGGCATCCTTGGCCATGCACATGCGCCAGATGTCGCCCTCTTCCACGTCGTGCTGCAACAAGGCCTTGCCGGTGGCGTCCACCACGCGGATGCTGCCGTTGCCGGGGGCCACGAAGGTGTAAGGGTGGGAACCGTACTCCTCGGCTTTCTGCGCCATCAGGCCTACGTTGGGGATGCTGCCCATGGTGGCCGGATTGAACGCACCGTTCTGCTTGCAGAACTTGATGGTCTCGTCGTACACCCCGGCATAGCTGCTGTCGGGGATCACGCACTTGGTGTCGTATTCCTTGCCGTCCGCACCCCACCCCTTGCCGCCACCCCGTATCAGGGCGGGCATGGAGGCGTCGATGATGACGTCGCTGGGCACGTGCAGGTTGGTAATGCCCTTGTCGGAGTTCACCATGTACAGGTCCGGCTGCTTCTTCATGCAGGCCTGGATGTCCGCCTCAATAGTGGCGCGCTGGTCCGCCGGGAGGGTCTGGATCTTGGCCACCACATCGCCAAAGCCGTTGTTGAGGTTGACACCGATCTTGGTGAAGGTCGCTGCGTGCTTGTCGAACACCTCCTTGAAGAAGGTAGACACCGCATGGCCGAAGATGATGGGGTCGGAGACCTTCATCATGGTGGCCTTCATGTGCAGGGAGAAAAGCACCCCCTTGGCCTTGGCATCCGCCACCTGCTCCGCGAGGAATTTGCGCAGGGCGTTGCGGTTCATCACCGTGGCGTCCACCACCTCGGCGTCCTGGAAGGCCACTTTGTCCTTAAGGACCTTGACCGAGCCATCCTTGGCGACGAACTCAATCTTGCCGGCGCCTGCAGAGCCACCCGCAATGGTCACGGATTTTTCGTTGGAGCGGAAATCGCCGCTGGTCATGTGCGCCACGTGGGTTTTCGAATCCGCGGCCCACTTGCCCATGGAGTGCGGGTTCTTTTTGGCGTATTCCTTGACCGCCTTGGGGGCGCGACGGTCGGAGTTACCCTCGCGCAGCACCGGGTTCACGGCGCTGCCGCTGACCCTGTCGTAGCGGGTCTTGATCTCGCGCTCGGCATCGGTCTTGGGGTCCGCCGGGTAGTGGGGGAGGTCGTAACCCTGTCCCTGCAACTCCTTGATGGCCGCAGTCAGTTGGGGGATGGAGGCGCTGACGTTGGGCAGCTTGATGACATTGGCTTCCGGGGTGTTGACCTGTGCGCCCAGCTCGGCCAGGTCGTCGGCCTGCTTCTGGGCTGCGGTCAGCTTCTCGGGGAAGGAGGCAATGATGCGTCCGGCCAGGGAAATGTCCTTGGTGCCGACGGTGATACCGGCCGGGTGGGTAAAGGCCTGGATGATGGGCAGGAAAGAGCCGCTGGCCAGTTCGGGGGCCTCATCCACCTTGGTATAGATGATGTCTGCGGTCTTGGCTTGCTTCGACATGACTTGGTTACTCCAGTAAAAAAACTCGGTGATGACCCGCCTGCGGCTTCAATCGGCCCCCTCCCCCGTGGACCGCCCGGCACCGCGTGGCGCTTCGGGCGTTAGATGGTCGCGTACCGGGGCGGCACCTGCCGCGGGCTGGGGTTGGAGAGATTGGGCTTTACCCCCATCGCTTCAATACAGTCCACCAGGTCGTGGTAATACTTGGCGACCCGGACGTTGCGGCCGGCGGCGGCCAGCAAGCGCTTTTTGTCCGACGCCTTACCCTTGCCGCGCTCCACCACCGCACCGGCATGACCAAAGGCCACACCTTCCTGTTCCTCCTGAAACTCACCGCCGATGAACGCCGCCACCGGCTTGGTGAACCTTTTCGCCTTGATGGCCTCGGCGGCCTGCTCCTCGTAGGTACCGCCCACCTCACCCAGCATCACCAGACCGGTGCAGCGAGGGTTGGCCTGCAACTCTTCCATGAGGTCGGAATAGATGGTCCCGGCGATGATGTCACCGCCCATGCCCATTGCCATGAGCACGCCATGGCCACGACGCTTGAACATTTCGGCGGTGGTCACGGTCAAGCCGCCGCTTTTGGAGATCACCACCAGCCCGCCACCGGCCAGTGCGCCGGAGGGGTCCTTGCCACCGATGGCGGCCACGCGGCCCACGGACGGCACATAACAGCCGAGGCTGGTACCGCCCACCACGCGGGCTCCGTACTCCACGGCAGCGCGGTAGACCGCGGCCGAATCGCGGATCGGGGTGTGTTCGGTGATGATGAATACGGTTTTGAGCCCCGCGGCCATGGCCTCAAGGGCGGCGTCCTTCACCGATCCGGCGGGCACGTAGACCACAGCGGTGTCGATGGCCTTGTGGGCCTTTTTAGCCTCCGCCACGGTGTCGTAAATGGGTACATTGGGCTCAATGGTGGTACCGCCCTTGCCGGGAGTCACTCCCGCCAGCACGATGCCGGGGAACAGGGCCTCGGACTCCCGCACCACTTGGGAGGCCTCGCGCCCGGTAGCGCCAATAACCACCAGACGGGTTTTTTCGTTGAGCAGGGAGGTACCCTTCTTCCAATTGGCGACGGCACCCTTGGCGGCAGCTTTTTTGGCCACCACTTTCTTAGCCACGGCCTTTGCGACGGTCTTCTTGGCTACCGCCTTGGCAACGACCTTCTTGACTACGGCTTTGGCGACGGATTTTTTGGCTACGGCCTTGGCAACCGTCTTGGCGGCCACCTTCCGGGCCGCAGCCTTGGCGGTGGACTTCTTGGGAGCGACTTTTTTGGCGACCAATTTGGCCGCAGGCTTGGTGGCCGACTTTTTCGCAGCGGCATTCTTGGCAGCAGTCTTCTTGGCGGGGGCCTTCTTCACCACTTCAGTATCTCCTCAGCAATCACAAAGGATGCGCCCGGAAGACGCGCTTAAAACACGCGTCCGGGCGCCTTACCGTTCTAGTGCCCGGCGGACTTCTTGACCTTGGGAGCGGACACCTTGTAGCCCCGGTGCTGCACCAGCAGGTCGCGCAGGATCAGCGGCGCCTGGGTGATGGGCAGTTCAGAGTCGAAGATGCGCCCCTTGATGCCGTTGCGCTTGAAACACTCGGCCAGCAGTTTAAGGCCCTTTTCGACCTCGGGGCCACCACGGCGAACCACCCAGATCAATTCCCGGTCCAGCTTGCCCTCTTTTGCCAAATCGTCAATGGCATTTACCAGTCCTTCGCCCAACGTCACGTCGATGCGGGTGTTGGAGGCGGTGCCGCCGCACACCAGCACGCCCTTGAGGCCGGGCTTGGAAAGGATGATGCGACCGATACGGTACATTTTTTCCGCCGGCGGGTTGCCGCCAATGTCCGTAAAATTGGCGGGACGCAGCCCGGCGTCGTAGGCGGTTTCAATGGTTACTGCCGACCCGCCGCCACCGAAGGTCATCATGGCGATGTCGCCACCGAGATCCTCGGGCTCAACATAGGAACCAGCCTTGCCGCGATGGTCGTCACGGTCGATCTGCAGCGCGTCGATCTCGCGCTTGGTCGGCTCGCGCCGGTAGGCGGAGCGCTCACCGTAGGTTTTTTGCGGGGCGACGGTGGCGTCGTCATCCAGGGTGACCACAGCGTCCAGGGCACGCAGGTCGAGGGAGGTGACCATCTCGCCGGTCTTTTTATCCTTCTTGCTGACGCGAACCACCGCCAGGGGGTTGATTTCCAGCAGGCGGCATTCGGCACCCCAAAAGGCCTTGTAAATGCCTGCGATGGTCAGGGAAGCCTGGCGCAGGACCCCGGCGTATTTATCGCAGAAGCCGATCTTCACCAGCATATTGCGAATCTCGAACGGCTCGATTTCGGCCTGGGCCTTTACCGGGAAGGTGAAGATGCGGGCAGGGTCGATGGCCTCGACGTCCATACCACCTTCCATACTCAGGGTGATCACCGGGCCGCGAGTCTCGGTGGAGTAGGTGATGGCACAGTACAGTTCGGCCACGATGTCGGCCTTTTCGCAGACCATCACCGCCACCGGCTTCTCGCCCCACACCAGCATCCCCATGATGTCGGTGACGGCCTTGGCCGCCTCCTCCGGGGTTTTGACCAACTTTACCGCGCCAGCCTTGCCACGCTTGCCCACCAAGACCATGGCCTTGACGACGGCGCCGCCCCGGGAACGGACGAACTCCGCCACCTCGGCATTGGGCTCCGTGGCCACCACGAACTCGGGGCACGGAACCTTGAATTTTTTGTAGATGTTTGCAACCGCTTCGTGCTCGTAGAGGTTCACTCCGAACTCCTCGAATCGCGACCGATAAGAAAAAACCGCAAAACAACCCTCGGCACTGGGTGCCCGTTGCGTGGCATTTCGCGCGCTTCTGGCGCGGGGCCCACCACACACGGGGAACACCCGTCCCTGCATTCACGGATAAGGAATTTTATGGACCTTTTCCGGGCCGGTCAATCGGAAAATCCCGGTTTTTACCGAAAACTGCCCACTGGAAAATCACCTGTTTTTTGGCGATCACCACCTCCCCACCAAAACGCGATCGCCATATAATTGGCGATAATGCCCCCTCAGACGGCGTCCATGCCGCTCCCCGGCCGCAATTCGCGCTGGGCGCGCTCCACCTGCGCCAGCAACGGCTCGACCTCTGGAACCTGTCCCATACGGAATCCGAGGCGCCGACCCATGTCGTCCAGTATCGCCAGCACGCACGGCACCATCACCAGAGTGAGTACGGTGGCGAACGCCAGTCCCCACACGATGGAAATCGCCATCGGCGCCAGGTAGGCCGCCTGACCGCGGGTCTGGAACGACAAGCTGGCCATACCTGCAATGGTGGTGACGGAGGTCAGCAGGATCGGTCGCAGCCGGTTCCGCGCCGACCGCACCAGCGAATTCCAGCGCGGCGCCCCCCCGCGTCGTGCATTGTTGACGAACGACACCAGCACCAGGGAGTCGTTCACCACCACCCCCACCAGTCCCGCCAGACCAATCAGGGACAGCATTCCCAGCGGCTGGCCCATCACCAGATGCCCCACCACCACCCCAATAAACGAAAACGGAATCACCGACATGATCACCACGGGCTGCAGCAGGGAGCGGAACAATGTGCCCAGGATCAGATAAATAAGCATCATCGCCAGTGCTGCAGCGCGCCCCAGGGAGCGCAGCGATTCGATCTGCTCCTCGTTCTCGCCCCCGTACAGAAGGTTGTAGCCGGGGTATTTCCGGGAAATGTCGGCAAAATGCTCCTTCACCAGGGCGTTGGCCTCGGTGGAAGTGATCACTTCCTTGTTGACCGCCGAGGACACCAGAATGGTGCGCATGCGGTTCTTGCGGATCACCGCCGACGCGCCCTGGGTCAGTTCCATGCGGGTGACGCTGGACAGGGGCACCCACCCGGCACTGGCGCTGTGGATACGCACCTCCCCCAACCGCTGCGGGCGGTCGGAAAACTTCCCGGCATAACGCACCACCACGTCCAGGCTGTCGTTGCCCTGGCGAATCTCCGATACCGTTTCGCCCTCGAAGGCGATGCGCACGGCGCGTGCGATGGTGGTGGCCGACAGGCCATAGAGCGCGGCCCGGTCCTCGTCAACAGTCACTGTCAGTTCCGGCTTGCCCAGCACGTCGTCGTTGACCACGTCGTAGATGCCGGGAACATCCTTCAGATATCCCTCCACCTGGCGGGCGATGGCGCGCAGGGTGTCCATGTTTTCGCCCCGCACCTTGACTTCTACGGCCCGCCCCACCGGTGGCCCGCCCTGAGTCTCCACCACCCGCAGGGATTCATAGCCGGTGATGCCGGTCAGGCGGGTGCGGAAATCGTCCAGCACCAGATAGCCGTTGCGCCGGTCGGGGGCATCGAAATCGGCCAGTTCGAAATAGATCATTCCCAGGTGGCTGCCGGAAACGGATCTGCCGGTGGAAATGTCGAACTGGTTGCCCACCAGACTGACCATGGCGTTGAGATCGGTGGGCGGCAGTTGCCTGCCCACCGCCTCCACCTCCGCCAGTACTCGCTCGGTCTCGGTAAGGCTGCTGCCCTCCGGGGTTTCCAGCATGACCGCGAAGCCAGGCAGGTCCTTGGTGTTGAACATGACAAACTTCATCTGGAAGATCATCACCACCACCGACAGCACCGCCACCGCCATCAATCCCCCTACGGTCAGATAGCGGTGGCGCAGGGCGACCACGATCAGGTGCGTGTAGCGCTGGCGCAGGCGCGCAAAATGGCGCGACTCGCGGCGGATATTGCGGCCCAGACCGCGCGCGGTCTCCGCCAGGTGGCTGGGAAGCATTACCAGCGATTCGAACAGGGTGGCAACCAGGCAGAAGGTGACGACGATGGGGATCACACGCATGAACTTGCCCATGATGCCGCTCATCAGCAGCATGGGTAAAAATGCGGCGATGGTGGTGGTGGTCGCGGCCAGAACCGGCGTCATCACCTCCACCGCGCCTACCACCGCGGCCACCCGTGGCGGTACCCCCTTTAACAGGTAGCGGTAAACGTTTTCGGTGATGATGATGGCGTCGTCCACAATCAGCCCCAGCACCACGATGAGGGCGAACAGGGACAGCATGTTCACGCTCATTCCCGCCATGTGCATCAGGACAAAGGCGAGCAGGAAGGCCGTGGGAATGCCCGCTGCCACCCAGAAAGCCATGCGCCAGTCCAGCAGGGCGAAGAGAATGGCGCAAACCAGCACGAAACCGATGCCGCCGTTGGTGTACAGCGTCCGGAGGCGCGATTTGATCCACACCGAACCGTCGCGTGTAGTGGTGATGGAAAGACCCGGGGGAGCATCGGCGCGGGCAGTGGCGATGATGCTGGTCACCTCGTCCACGATGGCGATGGTATCGCCGCGGCGGTCCTTGGTGACCTCCAGGGAGATGGCGCGTTCGCCGTTGAGCTTGCCGAACGACTCCTCGTCCTCGAATGCCACGCGTACTGTGCCGATATCCCGCAGGCGCACATGGTGGCCGTCTGGCCGACGCCTCACCACCACGCCACCCAGATCGGCGGGGTCGGCGTATTGGCCCTCGGTGCGCACCAAAAACTCGCTGCGCTGGCCACGGATGAGGCCGGCCGGAAGGTTGCGGTTGCGCGCCGTCACCGCTCCGGTCACCTCTTCCGTGCCCACCCCGAAGGCGGCCATGCGCATGGGGTCCAACTCGATGGCCACCTCGCGGTCGCGGTAGCCGGTCATGGTCACCGACGACACGCCCCGGATGTCGTCGATGGCGGTTTCCAGGTTTTTGGCCACTCGCCGCAGGGCATCCTCGCGGACGTCGCCATGCACGGTAACGTTAATCACCGGAAACTGGCTCTCGATCTCAATCACCACCGGGTCTTCGGCATTTTCCGGCAGGTCCACCAAACGGTCGATCTCGCTGCGCGCGTCCTGGGCGACCTTGGCCATGTTCGCCCCCTGCTCCAGCTTGAGCTCGAGCATGGACACCCCTTCCAGGGAGCGGGAGGAAATTTCGTCCACCCCGGAGATGGCGTGTACCGCGTCCTCAATGGGGATGGTAACGTCGCGTTCGATCTGTTCGGGACTGATGCCGGGATAAGTGGTCTGGATGGCTACCAGATCAAGGGGTATCTCCGGAAACACCTCGCGGGTCATGGTGGCGTAAAAATAGCCACCCGACGCCAGGGTCAGCACCAGCAGCAGGTTGACGAATACCGGGTTGTTGACGAACAGCAGAATAAGGCGCATGGAAGAAACCCCGGGAGGAGCCTAGGGGAGGCCGTCCACCGCCGGGGAGTCGCGCTGCCGGGTGGGGTGTCCATCCACCGCAACCACGTCCACCGCCTCCCCACCCCGCAGCGCGGTCTGCCCCACCACCACCACACGGGCACCAGGGAGTAAGCCGGAGATCAGATAGGCCGATTCGTCAACCAGGGCGGCCAGATCCACCGTCACCCGCCTGGCAACCTCTCCTTCCACCACGAACAGCCCCACGCCGTCGGTACCGCGCCGCAGGGCGACAGCAGGCACCACCACCGCATTGGGCAGGGAGCGCCCGGCCAGGCCGATGCGCGCCACCATGCCGGGGCGGACCCGGCCGCCGGGATTGGCTACCTGCACTTCCACCGGAAATGTGGCCTCGCCGAGTGAATCCGCCGAGGCGATGCTCACCACCCGGCCGGACAGGGCCTTTTTGTCGGCCAGGGCGTCCACCCGCACCTCGGCCACGGACCCCACCCGAACGTGCCCCACCTGGGACTCGGACAACCCGGCGGAGAAGCGCAACCGGTCGGCGCGCACCAGATGGAACAGGGGTTGTCCGGGCGACATGACCACACCCCGTTCCGGAAAGCGGCGGGTGATTTCGCCGTCTGTCGGCGCCTTCACCACCGTGTGGGACAGGTCGCGCTCGGCGTTTTTGAGGGCGATAGCCGCGAGCTTGAGGTCCGATCCCGCCAGACGGGCCGCCAATTCGGCGTCGTCCAGTTCGATGTCTGAGACTCCACCCTCCTGGTGCAGGGCGCGGTAGCGGACAAGGTTTTTTTCCGCCTGATCGCGGCGAATTTGGGCGCGGTCGTACTCGGCCTGCCGGGTGTCGCGCAGGAGTTCGAAGGGCACCGGATCAAAGCGCACCAGCACCTCATCACGGGCCACCCGGTCGCCCAGGTCGGCGGCCAATTCCACCACCGTTCCCCCAACCTCGGCGGACAGGTGAAAACTTTGCACCGGCTCGGCCACGGCGGTGACTTCATAGGTCTCGGTAAACAGGGAACTGGCGGCGGTGACAACCTCGACGGACGCGCGCCGCTCCGGGGTTGCCACAGCCGCCGGGTCACCTTTGCCGTGACACGCGGAGAGCGCAGAAAACACGGCGACCATGCAGACCACGGTGAGACCCACGCGGGGCAGCGATTTGTTTCGTGTACGGAAAAATTTATTCAGCGGGCGGTACACGGATATCCTGAAGCAAGCGGTGTGATGCCGCCCCGGAGAAGGCGTGATTCACGGCGAATGACCCCGGTGCGGCCTCCATAGGGTAGCGGAACCGCTTCGGTCCGACAAATGGGAGGGCACCATCCGCCGCCTCTGTGGGCGGCATGCAGAATCACGCCCGGAGCGCGTCGGCCACCATCCGTTCCAGGGCCACCACGTCAATGGCGACATCCTGCCGACTGTTGCCTTCTCCGGAGATTAGAAAGTGGTAATCCAGCCCCATGGCGCGGGCCAGCTTGATAAAGCTGTCGTCCCGGAAATCCGCCGAAAACACCTCGATCACCACCGTGCCCGGACGGCAGAACATCAGGTTGGCAAGCCCCGAGCCGTGGACCGCCACGACTGCCTCGGCGCCGGAAAACAGTTCCGCCTGCTGCCGGAACGCCATGCGCCCGGTGACGTGGGAGGAAAACCCGTGGCGGGACAGTATATCCATCACGGCTTCCTCATTGATCGTCCGGCGCAGGGCCGCATCATTGCGGGAGACGTACACCCTGCTCCCCCGATGCCCCTGCCCCGGCGTGGCATCGCCCTGACCACCCCCCTGACCCACACCATAATGGCGCTGGAACAGATCGCGAATGGATAGCAGCGACTCCCGCTCCAGCCAGTTGTCCCGCCCGTGGTGTGGATTCTGGTAGGCGATGTAGATGCTCCGGGCGCAGTCTATTTTCCGGTTTTCGGGTAGTGCCTGGAAGCGGATTCCCGCAAAATCCTTCTCCAGGAACCGGAAGGCGTCGCGCTGGATGGCCGACAGGTCCTCGCGCACCAGACACACCACCGGTTCCCCCGGATCATGCCAGTGTTTGAGATACACCGTCAGCGGCACCAGGGTATCCAGAAAAAAATGGGCGAACTGCCGGTGCCCCCTGCGCACGCCCAACAGGTTTATGTAAATGGCCGTGTCCAACGCGGCCTCTGGGCTCAGAGGTCGGGCGATCACCCAGTTGGGGTGCATTCGGGTCCGCCTGGCATCCAGGTGCAGCACCTTGCCGCTGCGGCGACTCACGGTCACTCCGGAACTACCCAGGATGCTCACGTCCCGCAGGTGCGCCATCTTGAAAGTGAGGGGCAGGTTCGCCGCCTGTTCCGGTGGGCAACACAGCACTTCCCGACATTCTTCCGGAGTGAACGCCAGCCGGTAGTCGATTACCGGGTCGACCCGCAAGGTGCGCACGGAGCCCACCAAAGCCTCTGACTCGAAGCCAACGGCATCCTGAAAAAAATTCAGATAACGCCGAAGTGGGGAAAACACGGCCAGAACGGAACATAATCCGTGGCGGAGGGCACGGGCGTTCAGGTAACGGAGAAAAGGGGATTTGGTTCTCATGGCGCTGGATGCCGTGGGGACGTGCCGTGGGCCCACCCAGGAAAGGTCTGTTCTCGACTATACGCCTCCCGGCGCGGACCTGTCACCTGCCCGGGATACGGAGGACGCTGCCCATGCCGTGCCGATTTCCCGTCGGCCCGTGCTTGGCGGACGCCACGGCGATCCCGTATGATCGTCGGCGAAACATGCCTTGCCCGGGCCGGCGCCCTCAGGCTGGCACCCCACGGAGGACAGCACGAGTGCCTACCCGCAACATTGGACGCAAACTCAGGGATCTGGGCCGCTGGCTGCGAACCCCCATCAGCCGCCGCCGGGCCATGCGCCGCGTGGCGGAGTTCCACTCCCGGCAGCGCCCATTGGATGAGGTGGTGCAGTGGGCCATGGCCTTCGGCACCAGGGGACGGTTCCGAGTCAAGACTATCCAGATTGCCTCGGAGATCACCGCACTGGCTCGGGAGGTGGACAAGATAAGTCCGCAGACGATTCTGGAGATCGGCACCTCGGAGGGGGGGACGGCCCTGATCTGGGCGCAACTGGCCAGCCAGCGAGTGATCACCTGCGACATCACCCCTCCCGGCCCGCGTGGCGCCCTGCTGACGGCCTTTCCCCCGCCAATGTCGAAGTGCCGAGTAACCCTGCTGACTGGTGATTCCCACTCCCGAGAGTTTGCCCGGCGGCTGGAGCGGGAACTGAACGGCGCGGCGGTGGATTTTCTGTTCATCGACGGCGACCACTCGGAGGGTGGAGTGGAAGCCGACTACGAGTTGTACCGCCCCTTCGTGCGCTCCGGGGGTATCATCGCCTTTCACGATATTGCCGAGCGCCAGGACCAGCCCGGAAACGAGGTGCAGCACTTCTGGAAGCGCCTCAAGGATCGGGGGCCGGTGGAGGAGTTCATCCAGGACCGCAACCAGGTAGGGTTTGGCATCGGCCTGGTGCGGGTGTAAGGAATTTTCGACCTCCCCATCCCGACCACCACGGAGGGCGCACTATGGCAGAACACGGTAATTTCAAATCGCGCAACTCCTTTCGTCACCGCCTGTCGGACGCCTGGTTCGACGCCGTCGCCCGGCTGGTCAGCCTGAAGGTCGCCCGCATCCGGCTGCGGCAGAAAACCTACCCCTGGTTTGTCCAGCACTACGGCAACTTCCGCTTCGGCGAGAAGTGGCGTGACGCCTCGGTCCGCGTGGTCGGCAACGAATCTGGGGTGATCTTCGGACAAGTCGCCCGCATGGTCCGGGACATCGAATCAACGTCCGGAACGCCTCCCCGGTCTGTCCTGCTGGCCGGTGAAAGCGCACGGGCCAAGGCCGTCTACGCCCGCCTCACCCCCACCCCGGAGTCATCCATCGTCACTGCGGGGCTGCATGACGACGCCGACTGCGGGTGGAATTTCGAGAATCCGCCCCCTCCCTCCCTGAAGAGCGCGGACCTTATCGTGTCCCATGCCATTCTGGAGCATCTGATCGACCCCTATGGTCATGTACGCGACCTGTCGAAACTCCTGAACCCGGGGGGACATCTGGTGCTTTATACCGTGGTTCCAGGCTTTCCGTACCACCGCCATCCGGTGGATTGCATGCGCTTCTTTCCCGACTGGTTCGAGGAGGTGGCTGACCGCCTCAAGCTCCGTGTGTCCGACCGTTTTCTGGGCGACGATCATATCGTGTATTGCCTGCGCAAACCGTAGCGTTGGCCTGAATTTTCCGGGAGATTGGCCGCCCGGCTCGTCTACAGCTTCCCCTTGTCCGGCAATCCCCACCGCTGCGGTCGCCCTATCAGCCACCACGCCAGAAGATAGCCGTAATCCAGCAGCTTGGAGCGGATTTTGGGCACCAGTCCCAAGGTGAGGACGGTCAGCAACAAGTAAGACACCGTGTTGATCGCCAGCCTTGCAAAACGCACCACCCCAAGCCCCACCGCCACCCCAGGCCCGAATACCTTTTGGTAGAAACGCAGGCGCGAGCGCAGCATCTCTACCTGTGCCCCGCGCCGCACCCGTCTGGTGCTGCTGCCCATCAGATGCACTACCCGGGTGTCGCGGTCCAGCAGCGCCCGCCACCCGGCGCGGCGCAGGCGGATGCACCACTCCACATCCTCGAAGTAGAAGAAAAAGCCGCTGTCGATGCTGCCCGCCTGCTCCATGGCACTGCGCCGCGCCGCCAGACAGGCGCCGCTGATCCAGTCCACCGGAGTAAGGACTGTATCGGGCAAGGGGGGGCGGCCCTTCTGGAACAGGCGGATGCCCAGTTCCCCCCATATCGTGGGCTCGTCGCCAAAGGAGCGCTGGGTGTCGCCATGGGCCGACACCAGCCGGGGGCCGATCACCGCCGCGTCGGGGTGGGCGATGAACAGGACCTCAAAGCGATCCAGCAGTTCCGGCGGCACAAAGGCGTCGTTGTTCAGCACCAGCACGAAGGCGGAGCGGGATTCCGGCACCGCCCGGTTCACCGCCGCCGCATAGCCAAGGTTGCAGCCGTTCTCGATAATCACCGCAGACGGGTGTGCTGCCCGTACCCGCGACAGGGAGTCATCACTGCTGCCGTTGTCCACCAGAAACACGCGGTCACGGGCCATGTCTGTGGCTTTGGACAGCGCATCCAGCGTGCGCAGCAGGGTTTCGGCCCCATTGCGGTGGACGATGATCACGGCAAAGCGCTGTGCATCTGGACCTTTCGCTACGCCCCCTATTTTTCCCGTGTTGCCGTCCGCCATCCAAACCTCCCGTTACCACGCCAGCCCACTTGGGGGATGGTGTATCATCATTCAGTTTTTTTTGCCCGCAATTTTTGGCAGATTTTTTTGAGGCCACCCATGCCCCTGGTCGAAACTTTCCGCACCATCAGCCGCAACCTGCGCGCCCCGGCGCACCGCCGTCAGGCGTTTCATCGTCTGGAGCACCTGCACGCCGACCGTCCCTCGCTAGACGATCTGGTGCGGCAGGCCATCAAGCTGGGGACCCACGGCTGGTACCGGGTGCGTTCGCTGCAAATTCCCTCGGAGATTCTCTCTCTGGCGCAGGCAGTGGAAGCCATCAAGCCACGAGTGATTCTGGAAATCGGCACCGCCCGTGGCGGCACCGCCCTGATCTGGGCCCATCTGGCCAGCCATAAACTCATTACCTGCGACCTGCTGGACAAGCGCGGCTTTGCCGATCTGGTGCGGGCGTTCCCGCCCCCAGGTTCCACCTGCAAGGTAGAGGTGCTGATCGGCGACTCCCACGCCCCGGACTTCATCCAGCGGGTCAAAAACGCCCTGCGCGGCGAACTGGTGGATTTTCTGTTCATCGATGGCGACCATACCGAAGCAGGGGTGGGGCAGGATTTTGAAAACTACCGCGGGTTGGTGCGCCCCGGCGGGTTGATTGCCTTTCACGACATCGCCGAAAAACAGCCTCTGGCCACCAATCAGGTGCAGCACTTCTGGAAACGCATCCGGGGTCAGCACGACGTCCGGGAATTCGTGGCGGACCGTGGTCAGTGCGGATTCGGCATCGGCGTGATCCGCACCCCCCTGCAGAACGCCGCCGGGGCCTGAACCCGCCTGTGTGGGGGTTACCCCCACTGTTTCAGGCCGACAGCGCCCTCTCCAGTGTCTCCGCCAGCCGCGCCCGCACCATGTCGTTGCCGAAAAAACGCTCGTAAGCAGCGCGCGCTGCCTCCCCGCGCGCAGGCAGTGCGTCGGCCCGCCCGGCCCATCCGGCCACCGCTCGCGCCAGGGCCTCCGGATCGCCCGGAGGGATGAACGCCACGCCGCTGCCGGCTTCATCCATCCCGGCAACCAGTTCGGGGGGGTACGCGGGGGACTCGCGGGTGATCACCGGCCGCCCCGCAGCCAGCGCCTGATAGACCTTGTTGGGAATCACCCGTCCTGCCTTGGGACCCGGCCCGAAAACCCCCAGAAGGATGTCGGCACTGTGGATGCGGGCGGGTAAATCCGCGTACGGCACCCATGGCTCGAAGCGGACGTTGCCAAGCCCCTCGGCCCGCTGGCGGCACGGGGCCAGAAGCGGACCCTCCCCCACCAGACACCACTCCACCGGCGGCCCGCCGCAACCGGGGTAGGCGCGTGCCGCCTCGACGATCACCGTCGGCCCCTGCAGGCTGATGAAGCTGCCGTAGAACAGTACCCGGATCGGCCTTTTGGCCGGTGGCGTCACCGGGACCGGGGAAAACAGGGGCTCCTCCGCCCCCACCGGCACCACCGTCACGCGCTCCGGCCGGGCGCCGAGGGTGGCGGTGAAAAAATCCCGGTGCTGCTCCGTGTCCGCCACCAGCAGATCGGCCTGACCGAACAGGTCGCATTCCCACTCCAGCAGACGGCGGGCGTCCGCGCTGCCCTCGGGAAATTTGTTTTTCTCAAAAATCTGTTTGTCGTAGGCGCTGATGAGCGGGTCAAATACGATTCTGATGCCTTGGCGCCGCGCCCAGCCGAGGGCGGCGGGCATGTCGCGTTGGCGGAAGCAGGGCACCCACACCAGGTCGGGTTTCTGGTCACCCGTCCCCACGCCGCCCAGAGTGGCCTCCAGATAGCCCAGACGGCTGACTTTTGGCTGAAAATCCCGCACCGTCCAGCCGAGGGCCTGAAATTGCTGGCGAAGGATGCGGTTGCGTGAATAGTCGGGGTCAAAACGGCCCCACCACAATACGCTGCGCGCGGCCTTCTTGCTGCTCACTCGTCCCCCTTCCCGTTCCGCTGGTCGGCCTGAAAAAATTTCTCCCGCGCCTTGGCCAGCCGGATGAACCGCTGGAACGCGTACATGTAGCTGATGACGATGCCGTCGATGCCGTTGACGAACTCGCGACGCAGCAGCCACTGCTTGAAGAACGACAGCACCGGCACCACCACGATCTCCAGCCCCGTCGGCCCGCGCCTGCGTCGGCGAAACAGATCTTCGGCCTGGGCACTGGAGTAGCTGTTGACCTTTTCCACATGGTGCGCCAACGAGCGGAACGAACGGTGGACAACCATGCCCTTGAGGGTACCAACCAGGCCTTCCCGCACCACCACCGAGTCATGCACAGTGCTGTCCTTGAACCCGGCCTGGCTCTTGCGGTAGAGGCGAACCGGATTCTGGGTGGAGGTCCAGGGGTGGCCACGCTTCTGGAAGGTATGCAGAGGCAGGATGCGCAGGCGCCAGGCGCTGTGGGTGGCGGGGCCAGTGAGGGCGGCACGGATGGAGCGGGCCAATTCCGGACTGACCTCCTCGTCCGCATCCAGATTGAGCAGCCAATCGTTGCGCGTGAGCGTCTCGCCGAACACCTTTTGCGGGCCGTAGCCGCGCCATTTGTGGAACACCACCCGCGCCCCCAACGACTCGGCAATTTTTGCCGTGTCGTCGCTGCTGCCGGAGTCGATGACGATCACCTCGTCGGCCCAGTCACGCACGCTCTTCAGTGTGAACGGGATGCGGTCCGCCTCGTTCCTGGCGATGACAAAAACCGACAGGGGCAGGCGGGAATCAGTAGACATGACCAGTGGCTGCGTGGTGGGAGGGAGAATGGTCGATGCTGGCCTGGTGGCGGATTTCTTGACGGATTTCCTGATGGATTTCCCTACGGGCTTCCGGAAAGACATCCCGGCAGACTTCATGGTAGACACCAAGGGTCTCATCCACCATGTGGTCCACCGTGAAAGGGTGATGGGGGCTCACCCGGGGCGGAGATTTGTACCACCGCCGCAGCAGTCGGCACAGGGCATCGGTGTCCCGCAGGGGAACCTTTCCGGAGGGCAGCAACACGTCGAGAATTTCGTGCACGCCGCCGTGGTCGTACCCGGCGGTGGGGATGCCCAGGGACAGGGCCTCCACCGTGGTGCGCCCAAATGCTTCCGGATCGGTGGAAAGAGACAGGACCACGCCGGACACGGCCAGAATTTCGCGCAAATCCCCCCGGTGGCCGGTCATGGTGATGTGGCCGGACATCCCCGCCCGGACAATCTCCCGCGCCACCTCGTCGGCGTAGTCCTGGCGGCGGGGGTGGGGGCCGCCCACAATCAGGCCGTGAATGGGCAGCCCATCCCGCACCAGCGCGGCGACAACACGGATGAACTCCATCTGCCCCTTCCAGCGCGATAACCGTGCCGGGAGCGTGACCACAAATTTTTCCGCCAACTCTGGGTACTGCCCGCGCCAGCGCCGTTGCCATTCGGCGTCGGGCTTCCAGCCATAGGGATAACGCTCCCGATGCACCCCCCGGTGGATCACCCGCAGACGCGCCGGATCGGCCCCCAGTTTTTGCACGGCGTAGTCCCCCACCGTGGCGCTGACGGCAATCACCCGCTCTCCCCGGGTCATCACCCGGGAGTAAAAATTCGGTGTGTAAAAGCCATGCACGGTGGTGACCAGCGGCACCCCGGCGCGGCGGGCCGCCAACAGGGCAATCCACGCCGGTACCCGGGAACGGGCGTGGATCACGTCGGGCTGTTCCTGCTGGAGAACGGCCAGTACGCGGGGCACCATGGCCAAGGCGGTCGCCGGGTTTTTGCTGTGTACCGGCAGGGTGATGTGGCGCGTGCCCTCCGCCTCCAGTTGTGGAACTTTTGTCCCCCCGGCAGAGATCACCAGGGAGTGGTGACCGCGCTGAACGTAGCCACGGGCGGAATCCAGCACCCCCTGCTCCACGCCGCCCACGTTCAATTCGGGGAGCATTTGCAGGATGGTCAACCGGTGGTTCATGGAGGGCGGGACCGCAGGCAGGGGGTTAGCCCTTGTCCGGGGTGTGGGAGTTCGCTGCGCTGATATCCGGGGCTCCCGTGTCTGCGGCACCGGCATCTGGCGTGCCAGCAACCGGGTCGCCTCCGGACTGTTGCATGGCCTGACGCGTCCGGCGCGAGCGGGTCGCCGTGCGGGCGCCGCGAAACACCAGGTATCCCACCAGAACCAGCGCGCTACCAACGCGAAAGGCGGTTTCGGGAATCCAGTGCAGGTACAGATAAAAGGCGGCGAGCATGGCCAGCGTGCCCAAGGCGCCGTTGTACTCCTTGTTGAACAGGCTCTGTTCCAGGGAGTAGACCGCGCTGCCGCCCTCCATGCCCACTCGGCCGCGCCACGGGATCAAGGCCGGGACGCGGCGGCAATACTCCCGGTAAGTCTCGCCGAACAGCTCGGTGAGCATGGCGGTTTCGGAACGAATGGTACGCACATAGATGACCGACGTGCCCACCACCGCCGGGATGATGTACCACGGATTGCCATTCAACAGCAGGAACGCCACCATGATCAGAAAACTACCGAAGTAGAGCGGGTTGCGCACCCAGGCATAGGGGCCGCCGGTGGCCAGTTCGCGGTTCTTGGAGATGATTCCCGCCGCCCAGAAACGCACCACCGCGCCGGCTACCGCCAGCAGGGCGGCCACGCCGAACACCACGGGCAGTGGTTTTACCGCCATCACGAAGCCTATCCCCCCCACCAGTGCGCCGATACCGGTGCGGCTAACCAGACGGGTATCCTGCAACCAAAGGGGGAGGTTCATCCCCTGTCCAACCTTGTTCACGCGCTGCTCCCGACTCTCCTGAGACCTTCGGTGGCCTGGCTCACCGGCTTTCTGCCTGGCATGTTCGCCAACTCCATTGCCGCTTTTCTACATGTGCCGCGTCGGGCTCCCGCCGACGCGGCACATTGTAACGGCAAACACCGGCCGCCGGGTGAATGCCCGCCCAGAACGATGGCTCCCCGCCCCGTCACCCGCTGCCGGAACGGCGGCGATAACGTTCCCGCGCCGTCTCCATCAAAAAGGTGAGCCAGGCGTCGCCGTCGCGCGGGGCGCGCCCGCCGGGCGACACCGGGGGCTCCAACTGCAAGCCGATACGCACCGCCGCCAAGGGCAATGGCCCCGGCCACACCGGGGCGACCTTCACCCAGTCTTTTTCAGTGGTCAGTACCGCTTCCGCCCCGGCGCGTCCGGCCCGCCAGGCCAGATCGGCAAGCCGCGCCGATGTGTAGTTCGCATGGTCAGGCAGGGCAGTCATCCCCAGCAACCGCACCTCCGGCATCTGCTCCAGCGTGGCGCGAAAACGTTCCGGCACGCCGATGCCGCAAAACGCCGTCACCGGCGTGCCCGGCGCCAGTTCCAAAGGGGTGCTATCGGCGGTGTGGATTCCCTCGACCACTGTGCGCGCCACCAGCAACGGCGCACCGGAAGTCTGTGCGGACAGGTCCTTGAGCAAAGGTGGGCCGCTGTCCGGAGCGTCTCCGGTCAGGCGCACCACCAGCAGGTCGGCGCGCTCCAGTGCGGTTGGCAGTTCGCGCAGGGGGCCACGGGGCAGGCGGTGGCCGTTGCCGAAAGGCACGCCGGCGTCCACCAGCACCACATCCGCATCCCGGCGCAGGGACAGGTGCTGAAAGCCGTCGTCCAGCAGCAGCACATCCACCACGCAGTGCTTCAGCAACAGGCGCCCGGCCTCTACCCGGCGCGCGCCCACCGCCACCGGCACGGCGGGAAGTCGCTGTGCCATCAGCACCGGCTCGTCCCCGGCCTGGGCGGGGGACGCCAGCACCCGTTCACCATCGGAGACCAGCAGGGCGTGACCACCTTTTTTTACATTGCTGCCGCCGTATCCCCGGGACAGGATACCGGGGTGATACCCCTTGGCGCGCAGTCTTTCCGCCAGGTGAATTACCAGGGGCGTTTTTCCGGTCCCTCCCACCACCAGATTGCCCACGGAGATCACCGGCACCGGCAGTTCTTCGGTGCGCATCCAGCCGCGGCTGTAGGCCCGCGCGCGCAGGTCCATCGTCGCGCCGTAGGCTGCTTCCAGCACCGACAGGGGCCACAACAGCAGTTCTGTGGCGCGCCTGGAGGGGCGGGACCATATCCAGTGCAACCAGGGGGGAATCACGACAACTTCAGAACCTCCGACACCGAATCCAGAATCCGCTCCACTGCCCCCCGGTGAGCCGCGTACACCGCTTTGCCCGCCTCTCCCATGCGCGCCCGCAGGGCGGGGTCGGCAAGCAGCTTTTCCAGACTGGCTTCCAGATCATTTTCCAGGCTGCCTTCCGGTTTTTTTGCCTCCGCCACCCGCATGGCGGCCCCCGCGCCCTCGAGTGCGCGGCACGGCTGGGCAAAATTGTGCACATGCGGCCCGTAGATCACGGGAACCCCGCAGGCGGCGGCCTCCAGAGGATTATGCCCCCCCACAGGCACGAGACTGCCGCCGATCAGGGCCACCGTCGCCAGATGGTAGTGAAGCGCCAACTCCCCCACCGTGTCCAGCAGCATCACGGGCGGCAACGGCGCGTCCGGGTAGTCCCGTGCCAATGATTTGCGCCCGGCGACAATGCCAAGGCGCGCCAAGTCTGCCACCACTCCCGCAGCCCGGTGCGGATGGCGCAGCGCCAGCACCAGACGCAGATGGGGAAAACGGGTGGTTAACCGTTTCCAGACGCGGGCGATAGCAACCTCTTCCCCCTCGTGGGTACTGCCCGCCAGCAGCACCTGGGAAGTGATGTCGGACAGGCCCAATGCGGCGCGGCAGTCGGCCAGTTGCGCAGCGTCCGCCGGGGGTACCGGCTGGTCGTACTTGAGGTTGCCCGCCACTGTCACCCGTCCCGCCGGGGCGCCCAGCGCCCGCACCCGTTCGGCGTCGGCGTCGGTCTGCATCAAAAAACCACCGATGGCTTGGAACGCCTCGCGGAACAGGGCGGAAAATCGCCGATAGCGCGGAAAGGAGCGATCGGAAATGCGCCCGTTGACCAGTAACACCGGCACCCCGCGCCGCGCCAGAACCGACAGCAGGTTGGGCCACAATTCGGTTTCCATCAGCAGAAGCAAATCGGGGCGGATGCGCGACACGGCACGGGCGGCAATCCACGGGTAGTCGTAGGGGGCGTAACTCACCCGGTCGCACACGCCGGACAGCCGGTCCACCGCCATGCTGCGCCCTGTGGGGGTGCCACAGGTGACCAGCAAATATGCGTGGGGAAAGGTGGCGCGCAGAGCGCGGGCGAGGGGGACAGTGGAAATCACCTCCCCCACCGACACGGCGTGCAGCCAGATCACCGGTTTTTTTCCCGTCGGGGAGGGGGCCATGCGGGCAATGCGCTCTCCCAGGTGGGGGCGGTACTCCGGGCGCGATAGCACGCGCACCACCAACGCCACCACCAAGCCCGGCAGAGCCAGGCCAAGGGCCAGGTTGTAGAGGGCGCGCATGGGCCCCCCTACCCCACGCCGCGGGCGGCCGGGGAGAATTGCAGGTCGTAAAGGCGGCGGTACAGGCCGTCCGCGGCCAGCAGTTCATCGTGGGTACCCCGCTCCACCACCCGCCCCTGATCCAGCACCAGAATTTGCGTGGCGTGACGCACCGTGGCCAGCCGGTGGGCCACCACAAAGGTGGTGCGGGAACGCATCAGTTCGGCCAGGGCCTCCTGCACATGCCGCTCGCTGTCGGAGTCAAGGGCCGAGGTGGCCTCATCCAGAATCAGGATAGGCGCGTCCTTGAGGATGGCGCGGGCAATGGCGATGCGCTGCCGCTGGCCGCCCGACAGCATGGCGCCCCGCTCGCCGACGCGGCTGTGATATCCGTCCGGAAGGGCAGTGATAAAGTCATGGGCATTGGCGCGCCGCGCAGCAGCTTCGATATCCGCCTCTGACACTGTGTGGTCGCCTCCGCCGTAGGCGATGTTGGCCGCCACCGAGGTGTCGAACAGCAGGGCCTCTTGCCCGACGATGGCGATCTGCGACCTGAGGGAGGTCAGCGAGACATCCCGCGTGTCCACCCCGTCGATGCGGATGGCACCACCGGTAGGGTCCAGAAAGCGCGGAAGCAGGTTGACCAGTGTGGTTTTTCCGGCGCCGGACGGCCCCACCAGGGCAATCACCTCCCCGACCCCGGCACGGAGGCTCACCTCGTGCAGCCCGGCACCCTCGCCGTCGGGATAGACGTGACTGACGGCGTCGAACACAATCCCCTCCCGCACCCCGGTCAACGCCGGTTTTTGCACGTCGGAAGGGGGCACTTCGCCAGGGCTGTCCATGAGTTCAAACACCCGTACGGCGCCGCCCAGGGATTGCTGGATGCCCGCATAGGCGGCGGACAAGGCTCGCACCGGCCCATACAGCATCATGCAGGCGGTAATGAACGACATCAGGGCGCCCACGGTCAGGTCGCCCCGCACCACGCGGGCACCACCAAAGGCGATGATGCCGACAATGCCGATGGCGCCGATCAGTTCCATCATCGGCGACGCCACACTGACAATCCGGATCAGGCGGATCATGCTGCGTTCGTACACCATGTTGGCGGCGCCAAAACGCCGCTGCTCGGCGCCCTCGGCGTTGAACGCCTTGACCTCACGGATACCGGCGGTACCCTCGCCGAAGGCCCGGGTCAACTCCGCCGCAGCCTCCTGCCCCAAACGGCTGCGCTTGCGCAGGCGGCTGGCCACCACCGAAAGGGGGTACATGGCGAGGGGAAACACACCCAGTGCGATCAGGGCCAGAAGGGGGTCCTGGTAGATCACCACCCCGGCCAGCAACACGGCGGTGATGCTGTTCTGCACCAGATCCTTGACCACCCCCGAAACCACACGTTGCAACACGTTGACGTCGTTGAACATGCGGCTGATGAGCTCGGCGGAACCGGTGTGGGTGAAATGCCGCACCGGCAGGCGCAGGATGGCGCGGTTCAGGTCGTCGCGGATGTCCCGCAGCACGCGCTGGCCAATGGCCTGCATCAGCACCGTCTGCGCGTATCCGGCGCTGGTCTTCATCAGCACTACTGCCAGCACCAGCCCGGGAATGACCGCTAGCATGTGCCGGTCCCCGGCGATCAGCGCCTGATCCAGCAGCGGACGCACCAGGTAGGCCACGGCGGCGGTGCAGCCGGACACCACGCCCGCCAGCAGCATGGCCAGTAACACCCGCCCTACATGGGAGCGCAGGTAGGACAGCAGGCGCAGGTAATAGTGGCGGGGAGAAATCTCGTTCACGCCGCCTCCAGCCGCCTCAACACCAACCCGGCCACCCGTTCGGAGGCGCCCGATTCCCCCATACTGCGGGCCACGCCCGCAAGATTGGCGCGCGCCTCGGCCAGCGCCTCGGGCCGGGAAAGAAGCCCACACAGATAGTCGGCCACCCGGGAGGGGATAAAGTCGTTCTGTAACAGTTCCGGCATCACCTCCCGCTCCGCGACCAGATTGGGCAACCCGACGTAGGGCAATCGCACCAGCGGCCGGGCGATCATCCATGTGAGGCGACTCACCCGGTAAACGATGGCGCCGGGGGTTCCCGCCAGCGCCGCTTGCAAGGTGGCAGTTCCCGAGGCTATCGCCGCCACGTCAGCGGCGTTCAACACCGCCACCGCCTGCCCCGCCACCACGGTCACCGGCGCCCCCGCCGCCGCCACACGCGCGCGCAACTCGGGGCTATCCACGGAAGCGGCCACGGGCAGCAAAAACTGGCTGTCCGGCAGACGACGCCGCACCTCCCGCGCCGTTTCCAGCAGGCCGGGGAGGATGTAGTGCACCTCTCCGGCCCGGCTGCCAGGCAACAATGCCACCGTGGGCCGCCCGTCCTCAAGCCCGAAATCCGATGGCTTCCAACCCCCCGTCGGCGCCTGGGCCAGTTCTTCCGCCTGTTCGTCCACCAAGGGATTTCCCACATAGGCGACAGGTACCCCGGCGGAGCGGAACAGGGGTTCTTCAAACGGTAAAATCACCAGCATCTGGTCCACCACCTGGCGAATGACCTTCATGCGTCCGGCGCGCGAGGCCCATACCTTGGGGGCGATAAAACAGGTGACCGGCACCCCGGCGGCTTTGGCGTGAGCCGCCAGACGCAGGTGAAACGAGGCCGAATCAATCAGCACCGCCTGATCCACCTTGCCGCAGTTCCCCTGTAGCGCGCCGATGGCGCGGGAGAAGGCACGGCGGACGGTGCCCAGCCGCCCCAGCACGTCGGTAATGCCCATAACACCCAGTTCGCGGGCGTGGAACACGGCCTCCAGCCCTTCATCAATCATGCGGTCACCCCCGATGCCGATAAAGCGGCAGTCCGACCGCACTGCCCGGATTGCCCCCATTAGCCGTGCACCATGCAGATCCCCCGAGGCTTCGCAGGCAGACAGGAACAGGCAGGGGCTGTGGGCAGAGGCCGTCAGCGGCACACCCCCCGCTCACTGGCCTCAATGAAGGTGATCAGATGGCCGATGTGGGCATCGTCCGCCCAGCGTTCCCGCACCACCCGCACGGATTCGGCAATGGGGCGATCGCCGGTGAATAACTCGCCATAGGCTTCCTTGATGTCGCGGATCTGTTCGCGGCTCCACCCTGCGCGCTTCAGGCCCACCAGATTCAGGCCGCGCAGGGACACGCGATTGCCGATGGCCATGCAGAACGGCGGCACATCCTGATCCACGGCGGAGCAGCCGCCGATCATGGCCAGGGTACCGATGCGGGTGAACTGATGCACCGCCGACACGCCACCCACCACAGCCCCATCCTCCACCACCACGTGCCCGGCCAATGTCACGGCATTGGCCAGGATGACCTGATTGCCCACCATGCAGTCGTGGGCAATGTGGACATAGGCCATAAACAGGTTGCCGTTGCCAATGCGGGTGACGCCACCGCCGCCCTCGGTGCCGAGGTTCACGGTCATGAACTCGCGGAAGGTATTGCCGTCACCAATTTCCAGACGGGTCGGCTCGCCCTTGTATTTCAGATCCTGCGGCACGCCGCCAATGGCGTTGTGCGAAAAAATGCGGTTGTCACGCCCCAGCGCGGTGTGGCCGGACAGCACTACATGGCTGTCGATGGTGCAACCGTCACCAACGCTGACCTCGGGGCCAATAACGCTGTAAGGGCCTACCGTGACCCTGACGCCGATTTTGGCGGCAGGATCCACCAGGGCCGTGGGGTGAATGTTCACTTGTTGCGCCATAATGTTCTTCAGCCGTCCGTCAGCATGGCGGCCAGCTCCGCCTCGCACACCAGTTTTTCGCCCACATAGGCCATACCCTGCAATTTCCAGTAGGGTGGGCGGGCTCGGATCAGCGTCAGTTCCATCCTGAGCGTATCGCCAGGGCCAACCGGTTGGCGGAATTTGGCTTTGTCGATACCCATGAAGTAGGTCAGCTTTTTTCCCAGACCTGGGTTCTGATCTTCCGCCGTGCGGTAGGCCAGGATGCCCCCAACCTGCGCCATGGCCTCGATCATCAGCACCCCGGGCATGATCGGGTGGCCGGGGAAGTGCCCGGCGAAGAACGGCTCGTTGATGGTCACGTTCTTGGTGGCCACGATGCGCTTGCCGAGTTCCATTTCGTCCACCCGATCCACCAGCAGGAACGGATAGCGATGCGGCAGAATCCGCATGATTTCATTGATGTCCAGTGCCGAATCCGCCATGGTCCTCCCTCTTTCTTCGCGCTCTCCGTGTCGCCGGGATCTTCAGTCGTCGCCCCGGAGTTTTCGTTCGATGTCGGCCACCCTCTCCCGCAACTCCGGCAGGCGCGCCAAGGCCGCCTGGGCCTTGAGTTCCTGCCGGTGCGGCCGCGCCGGGAAGCCGGAAACCACCTGTCCGTCGGGTATGTCCCGGGTCACCCCGGCCTTGCCTGCCACCTGTACCTGGTTACCCACGCCAATGTGACCGCTGACCCCCGCCTGGCCACCTGTGGCAACAAAATTCCCCAGCCGCGCGCTGCCTGCGATGCCGGTTTGCGCCGCCAGCAGGCAGCCACGCCCGATGCACACGTTGTGGGCCACCTGGATCAGGTTGTCCAGCTTGCTGCCCGCACCGATCACCGTATCACCCAGTACCCCGCGGTCGATGGTGCAGCAGGCGCCAATCTCCACGTCGTCCTCAATCCGCACCGAACCGGCGTGGGGGATTTTGTGATGCACGCCGCGCTCGGTGGCATAACCAAAGCCATCGCTACCAATCACGCTGCCAGCGTGAATGCTCACCCGATCGCCAATGTGACAGCCGGGATAGATGACCACGTTGGGGAACAAGTTTACATCGTTTCCCAGGGTCACCCCGGCGCCGATGCGCACCCCGGCCTGGAGAGTCACCCGATCTCCCAGCACCGCCTCCGCCCCCACACTGACAAAAGCCGCAATGTCGGGGTCGATCCCCACCCGGGCGGAGGGGTCCACCCGGGAATCGGGGTGGATGCCGTGGGCCACCCGTGGCGTGCTGTAAAAATGAGCCATCAGCCGTGCGTAGGCGGCGTAGGGGTTGCCCACCACCAGTTGGGCGAAACTGGCACTGGGTACCGCCTCGGCCAGCAGCACCGCCGCCGCACGGGTATCGGACAGAGCCTTGCGATAACGCTCATTGGCCAAAAAGGTGATGTCTGCGGGGCCAGCCTCGCCGATGGGGGCAATACCCCGCACCTCCACGCCACCGTCACCGATCAGCCGGGCGCCGATCAGCTCCGCAACCTGGGCCAGACTGCTAAGGGAGCCGACGGGAAGACTACTGGGGAGATTTGGCTGCGGCATTGAGCTCCGCGATCACCTTGTCGGTGAGGTCGTGGGCCGGGTCGGCGTAGATCAGCACGCCGTCCTCGGGGGAGTCGAACACGTAGGCATAGCCATCGCGACGGGCCACCTTTTGGGCCGCCTCCTTGATGGTCTTGCTGAAGCTTCCCAGCAGTTCGGCCTGCTTGCGCTCAATCTCCACCGCCATCTGGCTGACTTTTTCGCGGTAGTCATCCAGTTTGCGGCGGAATTCGGCCTCTTTTCCGGCACGGGCCTGGTCACTCAGCAAGGTGGACTGGTCCTTGAGCTGTTTTTCCAGCGTCTCCAACTCCCTTTGCTCCAGATCGACAATCTTCTGGCGGGCAGCAATGTATTCGTCACTCTGGGAGCGGATACGGGCACCTTCGGCTGTACCCTCTAGCACCGACTGGGCCCGCACCCAGCCCACTTTGGTGACATCGGCCGCGGCGGCCGTCCCGGCAATGGACAACGGCAGCACTGCCAGGGCGCAGAGCAGGACAAGCGCCAGGCCTTTTGGAACATTTGGATGACTACGACCGGTCATGACTGTGATTCCTCGCGATGCTTTCTCGCAATGACCCCTTATGCGGTTTTTCGGGTGTCTGGTTGCATGATCAGACTCACACTCCCCGCCCGGGCGATAGGACCGTGTGGCGTTACAGGATACATGGGAGCCACGCCGGGTACAAAATAAACCGTCCGCCACCGCCCCCGGCTAGAAGAACGTGCCGAAGTCGAAAAACTGATCCCCGGAACGCCGCAGGGCCCAGGGGCGGGTGTCCTTGACCACCTTGCCGTAGCCAAAGCGCAGCGGCCCCACCGGGGACATCCAGCGGATCTCCCAGCCGATGCCCCCGTTCAGTTCGCCCACGTCCATGGACTGGCTGGTGTCGAATCCGGCGCCGTAGTCGACAAACAGTGCCCCCTTGATGTTCGCCTCGGTCACCAGCGGGAAGGTGATTTCGCTGCTGAACACAAGCATTTTGTCGCCACCGTAGGGATCCCCGCTGGCCAGATCCAGAGGCCCGGCCTCCCCCCAGTTGAACCCGCGCACGGTACGGATGCCGCCTACAAAAAAGCGCTCGCCAGGAGGCAGATCCTGGCCGTTGTACCCGACCCCATAGCCAACCTGGGAGCGCAGGGCGAAGGAACTGTGCTTGAACAGCGGCAGGAACAACACGTCGTCCAGAACGCCCTTGATGTAGTCGTGGGTGCCCCCCAGGTAACCGCCACCCACCTCGGCATTCATAGCATGGCGGGAGCCGTGGCGCGGGTCCATGAAGTTGTCGCGAGTATCCCGGGCAATGCCGGTTCCCACCGTGCTGGAGGTTGATTGCCCCAACTGGGAGTTGATCACCGGGTTGGTGCTGGTCCCGCCGGGGGCCGTCAGGTTGAGAATTTCGTAGCGGTAAGACAGGGAACCCGACAGGTATTCGCCATAGGCCTTGCCCAGGGTCACCCCGCCGCCAACACGTTTTTCGTTGTAGGTCTGGAAATCCCGCAGGCTTCGGTACAGGTCGAAGCCTGCCGAGTAGGAGCTGTCGAATATGTGCGGTTCGCTGAAACGCAGGTTGTACAGGGTGCGCCGCCCGCTGCGCTCAAAGCGTCCGCTCAGACTCTGTCCCCGCCCGCCCAGGTTACCTTGGGTGATCTCCGTCATGCCCACCAGGCCGTCACTGGAACTGTAGCCGCCGCCAATGGAAAACTGGCCGGTGGGCTTTTCTTCCACCGTGATGTCCACGTCCAGCAGGTCCGGTCCTGCCGGCACTGTGTTGATGTCCACCGCGTCGCCAAAATATTGCAGATTGCGGATGCGCTGGAAACTGCGGCGCAGCAGGGCGGTGTTGATGATCTCCCCCTCCTGCTGGCGGATCTCGCGACGGATCACCTTGTCGCGGGTCTTGGTGTTGCCGTGGATGTTGATACGCCGGATGCGTATCTGGCTCCCCTCCTGGATGTTGTAGTCGATGTCCACCACGCCGGTAACCGGATCGCGATGAAATTCGGGGGCCACCTGGGCGAAGGCATAGCCGCGCTCGCCAAGGCGGTCGGAAATGGTCTGGATGTTGCCGCGCAGGGTACTGCGGTTGAAGAGCGTCCCGGTGGGCAGGTCCAGCTTGCGGGTGAGGTCCGCCTCGGGCACCACCCCGCCGTGCCGGTAGGTCACCTTGCCGACATGATAGACCGGCCCCTCCTCAATGGGGTAAGTCACGGTGTACCACAGGCGATCGGAGGACAGGGACAGTTCCGGCTGCGCCACCGACACGTCCAGAAAACCACGATCCTGGTAAAAATCCTCCAGCCGTACCAGGTCTTCCTCGATATGGGTCTGGCGGAACACGCCGGAGCCGGTCAGCCAGGAAGTGGCCCAGAACCGCTCCTCGCTCTTCAGGCGTCCGCGCAAGGTACGGCTGGCGAATGAGCTGTTGCCGGTAAAATCGATTTTGCGGATGCGGGTCTTGCGCCCCTCGTCGACCACAAAGGTCAGAGAAACGGCAGGTGTGCTGGTTTCCGGGTCCTTGTCCACCACCTCCACGGGAACCACCCTGGCACGCAAAAAACCTTCGGAGGAGTAGTCGCTCAGCATGGCTCTGCGGGCGCGCACGGTGTCGGCGGGGGTTAAAAACGCCCCCTCTACCATTCCCGTGGTATGGGCCAGCAGGGTTTCCTTGACCACCTTGTGGTTGCCGGTCAGGCCGACCGCTCCGGAGAGGGCCGGAAGCTCTACCACCCGTACTGTCACCACCACACCATTGCTGCCTTCCGGAGCCCCCTCCACCGCCACGTCGGAAAAGAAGCCGAGGGAAAACACCGCCTCGATGTCGCTGCGTACACGCTGGGCCGCCAGGGGATCGCCGGAGCGGGTACCGAGCAGACCGAGGACGGTGCTGGCGGCAATCTGCCGGTTGCCCGCAATTTCTACCCTGGTTACCGTGCGGCCCAGCAGGGAGGCGGTATCGATCTTGTCCTCCACTCCAATCAAATCGGTGATGGCGGACGGGTCAGGTGATTCCGCAGACGAGGAGGGAGTCGGCTGGGGCATTACCTGCGTCGAGGCCGGTACCTGGGCCTGCAGTGGGCCGACCATGGCCAACAAAAGGGCGAAACACAGCCCTGGAACGGTGTGTGCACTGCGTATGGGGGTGGACATGATCGTGTCTGGCATCGTCAAAAAGCGGCGCATCATACCACAAGCAACCTTTTCCAGCCCCCGCTCAATACCGAAGCCGGTGTGGGCGTGGGGCTTGCCCGGCCACATATGGTAGAGTGAGGCCTCCCGAGGCTCGTTCAACCCGCTCCGCCTGACCCCCGAGATGCTTGCAGACACACCCCGGCTTTCCGTTCTGATCCCCAACCTGCACTGCCCGCGCGTGGGGGACACGGTAAATGCCGCGCTGGATCAGACCGGCGTGGATGAGCGCCTTGAGGTGATCGTCGCCGGACGCGACCGGCACCGGGTTATCCCCGCCGACGCGCGGGTGCGGTTCATCGAAACGGAACGCGACTACACCCCTTCGGAGGCACGCAACCTAGCCATTCGCGAGGCGCGGGGGGAGACGATCCTGTTTCTCGACGCCGATTGTGTGCCGGAAGCAGGGTGGATGCAGCAGTTGCTCGCTACCCATCGGGCCGGTCACCCCATCGTGGGCGGCGCACTGGTGTTCCCGCGCGAGGGGTTCTGGTCGGTGGCGGACAACATTTCGGCTGCACACGGTTTTTTGCCCTCTACCCCCGCCGGGGAACCCCGGGGATTTCACCTGTCGGCGGCCAATCTGTGCCTGCCAAAAAGGCTACTGGACGAGGCCGGGGGATTTGACGAAACCCTGGTGTGCGGTGAGGATTTTGACCTGATGATGCGCTTGGGGCGACTTGGCTACCCCATGTATTTCGAGCCCGGAGCCCGCGCCGCCCACCGCCACGGGCGACGTGACCTGGCCGGATTCTTGCGCCACGCGGCGGCCTGGGCTCCGGATTCCATCGTGGTGCGGGGGCGCCACGCCGATCTCCTGGGCACCCCCTGGTATTTGAAATCCCCGCACACACTGCGCCTCTTCTCTCCTCTTTTGGCGCTGGGAGCCAGCCTGCGTATCTGGCTGCGGCACCCGGAACTGGTGCGTGACCTGCCCGCATTTCCCGCAGTGCTGGTGGCCAAATTCATCTGGTGCTGGGCGGCCGCTCGAGGCCTGGAACTGGCCAACTCGCGATCCGCCGCCGGGAGGACCTCATGATGAATTGTGCCTCACCCCTCACACGGTTTTCCCTGCGACAACGCCTGACGCTCGGCGCGGCGTTTCTGGCCCTGGGGCTAATCCTGTATTCCACGGCACTGAACAACCCATTTCAATTCGACGACCGCCACGGCATTGAGAACAACCACTTTTTGCGGGATCCGGGGATCCTCAAGCATGTTTTCTCGTATTGGGGCGCGCGCGTCTACTTTGCTCCCAATGAGCCGACAGCCAGTCACTATCGCCCGTTGCTACTGATCAGTTATCTGTTCAATTTTCAGACTACCGGCGAACGCATGTGGGGTTTTCATCTGTTCAACCTGATGTTGCATGTGATCGGTTCCCTGCTGGTGGTGGCGCTGGGGCGCCGCTTGGGGCTTTCCGCCTCGTGGGCCACGGTCGCCGGGCTGTTATTCCTGATGCTTCCGTTTCAGAGCGAGGCGGTCAACTACATCACCGCCCGTTCCTCGACGATGAGCGGCGTCTTCATGATGGCCGGGCTGTACCTGTTTATCCGCTCCCGGCAGGGTGTCGGTTGGGCGCGGCTGGCGTCCCTGGCAGGGGCTTTTGCCATGGGGTTGTGCGGCGTGCTTACCAAGGAAGTCGCGGTGGTGACCCCGGTACTGTTCTTTCTTTACGATCTGGTGTTTCCTCCACCCCGGGAGGAACGGTGGGGCATCCACGGCTATAGTCTGCATTTTCTGCTGGTGGGACTGGCAGTGGGGTTCCTGGTGGCCATCGGACAGTTCAAATACCTGCTTGGGGTGGTGTCTGGAACGGTGGGGACCGTGCGGGGTGTCGGCGAAAATCTGTGGCTGGTGGCCATGGTGCTGGTGCGTTTTTTAAAGCTGATGCTGCTTCCCACCGGCCTGTCGGTGGTCCACGCCTTCCCCCCGGCCAAACCATCGCCCCAGGTGTTCCTGTGCATCGCCATCCTTTTGGCCGTTTCGGCGATGTCTGTCGTGCTGTGGCGGCGGGTGCCGCTGGTGGCGTTCGGCTGGGGAGTGTTTCTGGTATCCCTGGCCCCCACCACCCTTTTGCCCATGAACACCCCGCTGCAGGAGAGCCGGGGCTACATGGCGGCGGTCGGCATCCTGCTGGCGGTGTGTGGCCTGCTCGCCCGCTGGCAGCCCGACCCTCGGGTGCGCCGGGTGTGGGTGCCGGGGGCGGTGGTGCTGGCCCTGTTTGCGGCGGATGTGCAGGCGCGCAACGTGGTGTGGTCGTCCGACCTGCTCCTGTGGCGTGACGCGGTAGCCAAGGCGCCCGGCGATTTCCGCGCCCACGCCAACCTGGGGACCGCGCTGCAGATGGCAGGGGACCTGGAACAGGCGGTCGTGCACTACCGCATGGCCATTGCCATTTATCCACAAGAGACCTCGGTACACTCGGATCTGGGCAGCGCGCTGGAGCGGATGGACGATCTGGACGGCGCGGAGGCCGAACTCAAAGAGGCCATCCACCTCTATCCGCGTTACGCCCCGGCGCATTTCAACCTGGGCGTGGTGTACGACCGCAAGGGCGATCTGGCGGCGGCGCGCGTGGAATATGAGGAGGCAATCCACTGGCGTCCCCACAATCCACAGGCGCTGGTGAACCTGGGCATCGTGCTGGCCCGCGGCGGCGATCTGGGGGGGGGAATCAAGTCTCTGGAGCAGGCATTGCAACAGGACCCGGCCAAGTCACAGGCTTATGTCAACCTGATGATTGCCTACCAGTTCGGTGGACGGCTTGCCGACGCGCGGGCACTGTACGCCACAGCTCAAAAGCACGGTGCGGACTCGGAGGTGCTGACCGGAGTGTACCAATCGCTGCCACCCGACACCCCATCGGAGAAATGAAGCCTTACGGCTAGCGCTGGCAGCGGGGGCACCAGAAGGCCGAGCGGTGCCCCAAATGGCGGCAGACAATCGGCGTGGCGCAGCGCACGCACGGCTCGCCCCCCCGTCCGTACACCATCAGTTCCTGGGCAAAATAGCCCGGCTTGCCGTCGCCACCGACAAAGTCCCTGAGAGTGGTGCCCCCGGCGCGAATGGCCCTCTCCAGCACCTCGCGTACCGCCGTCGCCAAAGTCTCGTAGCGGGCGCGGGAAATTCTTCCGGCAGTCCGCGTGGGGCGAATGCCCGCCATGAACAGCGCCTCGCTGGCGTAGATGTTGCCCACCCCCACCACCACGTGGGTGTCCATCAAAAAATGTTTTACCGCCACCCGCTTGCCACGCGCGCGGTCGAATAGACCAGCACCTGAAAAATCGGCGCTGAGTGGCTCCGGTCCCAGTTTCGCCAGCAGCGGGTGGGTGTCGCCCGCACACCACAGCAGGCAGCCGAAACGGCGCGGATCGGTCAGGCGCAGCGCGATCTCTTCCCTATTTGAGGGTTTGTCTGCCGATTGGTCCGTCGCAAACACGATGTCCAGGTGTTCGTGGCGACCGGGGGCGACGCCCGAATTCACCAGTCGCAGGCTGCCAGACATGCCCAAATGCACCAGCAAAGTTCCCCGCTCCAGCCGCAGCAATAGATATTTGCCACGCCGCTCCACCCGACACAACGTCTGACCAGTGGCAAGCTGCACCTCGGGTGGCACCGGCCAGCGCAGGCGTGCCTCGCGCACTGTCACCCGCAGGATGCGGTGGCCCTCCACGTGGGGGGCAATGCCCCGGCGGGTGGTTTCGACTTCAGGAAGCTCTGGCATGAACGCTGTGCTTGCTCTCTCCCGAGTCCAGGTTACCGCAGCGGCCCGCCAGAACCACTGCGGCGGGCGTATTTTCCGGCCACACGGCCCTGCTCCTGGGCCACAGCGGCGGCCAGGTTCAGCAACAGAATGGCGACCCGCTGAACGATCGACAGGCCCGGCTCACCCCACACCCGCTTCGCATAGGCGATGCGGCGCGACAGGAACGACGACCCCCGAGGCCGGAATGGCGCCACGCCGATGCGGGCCAGGTCCGCCTCGCCACGCCCCAGCCGTCGGTAACGCGACAGCATGCGCCCCACGCTGGACACCGCCCGGTGCCGGACCACAGCCACCTCGGCGTAGGTGATGACAAATCCCGCCTGTTGCGCCCGGTGGCAGAACTCCCCGTCGCCACCCGACAGCAGGTCGGCACGAAACGGACCCACGCGCTCGAACACCGTTTTTCGCACCAGAAGATTTGCCGTGGCCGCCGTGCCGTGGTCGGCAATGTTCTCTCGCTGCTTCATGTAGCTTAGCCGCTCGTAGTGGGCCAGCAACCCTGCACCTGGCCGCGCGGTGATGTCGATGCGCCCTCCCGCCAGATCGGCAGGAGTGGACAACAGGGCGTTGACACCCCCTCCCAGCCATTGGGAATCCGGGATGCAGTCGCCATCCAGAAACGCCAGAATTTCTCCCCGGGCGACGCCGATACCCCGGTTGCGCGCCGCATAGGAGCCTGGCTGCCGCTCCTCCAGCACCGAAGCCCCGCATTCCCGTGCCAGAGCACCGCTGCCGTCGGTGGAGTTGTTATCCACCACGATCACCTCGAAACGGTCGTGGGGGTAGTCCTGCCCCGACAGGGCTCCCAGAACTTCGCCCAGAGTGTCCCGGTCGTTGTGGACCGGGATGATGACCGACACATGGGGCAGGTCGGGGGCGTTCATCCGCCCCCCACTTCCGTGTAGAAAACGGTGGTACGGTGGGCGATGGATGGCCAATCCCACTGGCTCACCCGCTCGCGGGCGGCGTCGGCGGCACGCTCCGGGTCCAGGGCCAGGGCACGGCGGATGGCCAGGATCAGCGCGGCGGTACCGCCGTCGGCGGCGCCGGTCTCGGCGGTGTAGAGGATCACCGACTGGGGGGGGGCAGCGAACGGCACACACCCCACCGCCGGAATCACCACTCGCTTGCCAAAACCGAGGGCCAGGATCAGGTTGCCGCTGGTAGTGATGTTGCGATACGGCAATACCACCAGGTCGGCGGCTGCGAACAGGTCCGCCACCTTGTCATCCGCCACCCGCCCCGGTTCGAAATGCACCCGTGACAGGCTACCGATTCGCACCGCCAGTTGCGCCATGTAATCATCGGGGCCGCCCCCGGCAATCACCAGATGCAGGTTTTCCTGCTGTCCCCCGAGCCTGGCAAATGCATCCAGCAGTGTTTCGATGCCCTTGTAGGGGCGTAGCGCCCCGAAATGCAGCAGCACAGTGGCGTCTTTGTCCGCATTCCAGCGGCGGCGTACCAGGTGTTTTCCCCTGTCGTCAGCCGTGGTTCCTGTCTGATCCGCTGTTTTTCCCGATTTTTTTCCCGACGCCTTGGCCGCCGCCTTGCCAGATTTTTTGCCAGCCGCCTTGCCCACCGGATATACACCGTCGAAATTGCCGTGAGGAATCACTACCGCACGGCGAAAACCAAAGCGACGTCTAACCTGCTCCCCGGCCCATGGGCAGTGGACAATTACGCCGTTCCAGAACAGGGAGCAGGAGATGCGTCGCTCCAGTCGGTAAAGACGGCGGTACGGACCGTGGGGGAGCAGATCGTGGGCGGTCCACACCAGCCGGTAACCGAGTAGTCTGGCCCACGTCAGACGAGTGTAGAACCACAGCAGAGCCACCAGACGCAGCAACGGATTGCGGATCACTCCGTGGCGTGATGTCTCGTAAAACACGCTGGGCCAGTGGAAGTGCAGGATGCGGACGGTGTGGCGGGCGGCCCACAGCCAACCAAAGGACAGTTTGGCCGCATCCTGCTCCGGGCCATATCGGTCGCGCAATTTTAGCTCGGCGCACAGGCGCATCAGGTACGGGTCGCGCAGCGGCGGGGGAAAATGGGCCACGCGGACGCGGCGGGTCATACCCCGATCTCCTTGTCTCCGGAGGCAACAAGCGGTTGCGGCAACTTTGTTAACCAGTCTCCCCCCAGTCCGAATGCCGGGTTGCGGGTCAGTACCGCCCACACCCCTCCGGCAGTGCCCCGGATACGCCGCCAGGCCGCCTGCCGGTGCCATGGCTTACCCAGTAGCAGGCCGCCGATGAACAACCACACGCCACCCAGCATTAAACGCCGTACCAGAATGAACAGGGCCACCCAATCGTGTCGCCCCACCAAGGCTCGGGTCAGGTAGACCCCTGATCCGAAGGCATAACTGCGGGTGAGATCGAGCAGTTCACCAGCAGGCCGCCACGATTCATGGTAGACCAGCGGGCGCGGGTCATAGACCAGTTTTTTGCCGGAACGCACTAGTCGAAACAGGGTTTCGGTATCCTCGGCGGCGGGCACGGCAGTGCCCGGCCCCAATGTCTCGTCATAGCCACCTGCCGCCAGTAATACCCGTCGGCGCACCGCAAAATTACCGCCGGAGCCAAAACGTGACGGATCCGCTCTCCGGGGAAACTCCGCCGCCTGTCCAGAAGGAAACACCGCCACCGGTACCAGCCCCGGCTGCCCCTCCCCCAACGGCAGAATGCGGCCACATACGCCATCCAATTCCGGGCGCGGGGAAAATGCCGCGAGGATGGACGACAGCCACCCCGTATCCACCACGCAGTCGTCGTCGGTCACCACCACGATTTCGCCACTGGCCATGCGCAGCCCGATGTTTCGCCCCACAGAAACCCCCACCGTGGGCGTCGCAATGTGGTGCAGGGCAAAGCCGCGCGCCGCCAACGGCCCCACCACCGCATCCAGGTTGGCGCGGATACCGGTGCTCTGGTCCACCACGATCACCTCGAGCAGTTGCGGAGTGGCGGCGGCCATCACAGACGCCACGCAACGGGCCACCTTGTCCGGCCGGTTGCGGGTGGCGATCACTACCGACAGTGTGACTGGAAGCGGCTGGGTGGGGGCCTTCATGACCAAGCCTCCGCCAATGTCTGCCACAGGTACCCCATGCGGTAGCGCCAGTCGCAATGCTGCCGCACCGAGCGGGCGGTGAGGGCCATCACCAGTCCCTGCACGGCAAAAGTGGTGGCGCGCCGCAGGCGGTATTCGAAATCGAAATGACCCCGCTCCAGGCGGGCGGCGGAACGGCCGTGCAGCACCGACTTGCGGTACAGGTACGACAAATTGGCGCGGGAGGTTTCGGCCAGGTGCCGCACCACCGAGTCAGGGGCGTAATAGGTGGCCAGGCCGCGCCGTTCGACCTCCAGACACAGGGCGGCCTCCTCTCCACCCCACAGCTTCTTGCCGACCCTCCCCAGGGTGGGGTCGAAGGCAATCCCGGCGCCAAACAGGTCGCGCCGGAACGAGATGTTGGCCCCCACCGGACACTGGGGGTGTCGCAGGTGGTGGATACCATCTCCCAGGTCAATGGCGCTCAGGTGGTGATCCAGTTCTGGCCGCCACCACGCCGGAGGTGGATCCGGCCAGCGCAAAATGACCCGACCGCCCACGCAACCGGCGTCGGGGAAACGCTCGTACACCGATAAAAGGCCGACCACGTAGTCCCGCTCAGGCACCGCATCGTCATCCAGAAAAGCAACCACGCTGCCGGAGGCCTCGGCAATCCCGCGGTTGCGGGCGTGGGACAGGCCCAGGCGTTCCTCATATACATAGCGGACGGGAAACGGGAACCGGTTGGAATGGCGTCGCCAGACCTCGGCGGTGGCGTCGCTGGAGGCGTTGTCCACCAATACCAATTCCACACCCCCTGGGGGAACCGCCACACGGGCCAGTCCCGCCAGGGTGTCTGCCAGGATCGGCGCTCGGTTGTGGGTACAAATGACGACGGTGCAGTCCACGGGGCTCACGACTACGGACGGGAAAATATCGGCGGGGCGCAGGGGCCGACCGCACAACGCCGGGTTATTGTGCCAGAACCCGCGTCGATCTCATCCCCCGGAGGCGCGGTAACGGCGGCGGTAAAACCACTCCACCCCCCGCAACACCATGCCAAGCAGGAGCAGGCCGTCGCGGAAACGGTGAATATTGGTGTGGCCGTAGGTGCGTCGCCGGTAGCGCACCGGCAGGTTAACGCAACCAATGCCCAGATCGGCGGTCGCGAACAGCAGGTCGAAATCGCCAAACGGGTCGTGGGCTCCAAACGCCTCGCGCCAGGCACACATGCGCCGCCAGTCGTCACGCCGGAACAGCTTGGTGCCACACAGGGCGTCAGTGACGTGCAGGTGCAGTGTCCATGACAGCAGGCGGGCAAACAGCACGTTGCCCATGCGGTTGACCAGACGCATCCCGCCCCCTTCGATGGGGTACAGCAGTCGTGAGCCGTTGACGAAATCGGCCACCCCTTCCAGGTAGGCCGTGTAGAACTCCAGCAACAGGGCCGGGGGGACGCTCAGGTCGGCATCCAGAATGACGCACACCTCGCCGGAGGCGTGCAGCAGGCCGTGGGTCACGGCGTCGTTTTTTCCCTTGCCGGGTTGCCGCAACAGGCGCCAGGTGGCGGCGGGCCGGACAGCAGGCAAATCGGGTGGATCGGGAGGGACGGCCGCAATCTCGCGGCGCACGGCGGCGACGGTGTCGTCGGTCGATTGCCCTTCGACGAACAGAAACTCGGCGGGCCCCGGAAAGCGTGGCAACTCGTCGAACAGCCGCTGGACGTGGCCCTCCTCATTGCAGAGCGGCACAATTACGCTGATGGAGGGGTAATCGGCCTCGGGCCGGATCGGTCGCAGGTAGATCACCGAGGCCAGGGAAAACATCCCCCATGGCGCTACCCGCCAGCGCATCACAACCTCAAAACCGGACAGCCGCGCCAGTTCCGCCAGATCGTGGCTGGTAAGGGCGTTGTGGCGGCTGCCCGCCACCACCGTAAGCCCCAGCCGAACGGCTGCGGCGCGGAAGGTTGTTGCGTAACTCACAGCCACCACCCGATCGCCCCTGCGCATCCTCTGGTGCAATGCAGAGAGGCGTGCGACGATATCGAGATCGTGATCAAGGTGGCCGTTGAGCAGGTAATGCACTGGCCCCGGCTCCCCATCGGGCTTCCCGGCTCGTGCGGGAACGGCGCCCCCCCTTGCCAGCAGGTCCGCCAGCAGACCGTCGTCCTGCTCCAGAGGCTCCACCACCTCGAGGTGCGACGCATAGCGCAGCGCCGGGCGCACCACCCGCGCCACGGCAGCGGTGACCATGGCATGCCCCAGACGTTTCACTTTGTCACAGTACTGGACTGCACCGAGGGCGGCAAGCCGCGCCGTTACCACACTTGGCGTTTTCCCCCGAAAATACCCTGTATCGCACCTCCATACCAGGCGAGGCTTTCGCGGTTGCGGGGCAACCCTTTTTTCAATAGCCGACGCAGCAGGGACACAACCAGCACGCGCTTGGGAAGGAACTCTGCAAACGCCCTATGTTCGCGGAAAGAGCGCATGTGGCGGTCGCGAATCAGGGCGCGGGAGCCGTTCACCACGTGTTTGTGCAACTCTCTTACCTCCGGGTCCAGGACCACCAAATAACCCTGTTTCTGAAAGTGGTACCCCCACTCCTTGTCCTCCGCGCCGGACAGGGTTTCGTGAAACGGGCGCCGACGCCACAGTTCAGCCCGGTATCCACCATTGGCGCTGTCGCAGCCAGCGTGGGGATTGGCTAAAAAAGCCGCAGCATCCTGATGGATAACACCCGCAGTTTTTTCACCGACACAGGTGGCGGCCACCCGGGGATCGGAAAAATGCCGCGCATGGGCTGCCAGCCAACGGGAGTGGCGCGGATAGACGTGGGCACTCAGGGCCAGCAACACATCGCCTTTCGCCGCCTCACAACCGACGTTAAGGGAGTATCCGAAGGTGAACGATGCGGGGGAGATCTGGATAACGCGTAGTGGGAATTTTTGTGGGAATTTCTGCGAGAAATTTTTGAGAAGTTCCAGTGTGCCATCGGTGGAGCCGGAGTCCACCGCGATGACCTCGTACGCGAAATCCACTTTCTGGGAAGCCACCGCGCACAGCACTCCGCCGATGTCAGCTACCTCGTTCTTGCAGCGGATGATGACGCTGACCCTGGGGGTTGCCATTACCGTCACCCGATCCGGAAATGGCTGTCTACACACGGGGCAGCCCGACGCCAAGGCATCCCCGGCGGAATCCACCCGAAGCGCTGCGTCACATGTAACCCAGTTGCTTGAGTTTCTCCTGGATCGCCAGTACGTCGTCGTCGGAAGGCTGGGTGAAACGGTGCTGGTCTTCCCCTCTGGCCTCCTGGCTGCCGACCGCGCCGGAAATGCGCGGACTCAGGTATTCGGTCAGCACCATACCATCCAGGTCGTCAGGTACCGCCACACCCGCCAACGCCAGCACGGTGGGCATGATGCACGCCAGACTCTGCTCGCCCTTGGTGCCGGGCTGTATGTCCGGCCCCTGAGCCAGACAAATCCCCTCCGGACGGTGATTGCCGCGGCCGTTCGGGTAGGCCTCTTCCGGGCTGACAAGGGGGTTGAAGGTGTTGTAGCCGCTCTCCCGATCAGCCTCGTAGTCCGGATCCATGTCCACCAACAGATGGGGAAAGCGCTCCAGGTGCGGCCCCTGATAAACCTCCTCGCGGCGTAGTACGCGGCGCACCACGGGTTTACCGGTATGCGGGTCAGTGAGTTGCCGCAGCCCGGCAGCAATCTCTTCCACCAGTTTCTCTACCTCCGCCGGGTCTACACAGCCGGAAAAATAGTCGTTTTTCACGTTGATGCAAACCGCGCCGAGGTTGTTGTTGACGCCAAACGACCATGCGCGGGTACGGCTCCAGTCCACCACCTGTGGAGTGGGGATATAGCCGAGGCGGGCGTATACCTGGTCGCGCAGCGACGGCGGCACCAGTCGTTTCCACGCCATTCCCGCCGTGCGCTTCAGCAACTTTGCCGCTCCGGAGTTCGCCAACGTGGGAGGAGTTGCAAGTTGGGAGCTCTCCCCCGTGACGGTGCTGGTCGAAACCGCTGGCGCCGCCTGGGTGACAACCCATCCCTGGTCCCGCATCCAGCGCGAGATGTTGAAGCGGCGCCGGGGTGGCGCGTCAAAACCGTGGTCGGACATGACGATCACGTTGGTGTCCGGGCCTGCCGTCTCCATCAGGCTGCCGACGCGCCGGTCCAGTTCGCGGTAGAAATTCTTGAAGCGCTCCAGTTCGTGCCGCCCCTTGGGAGTATTGTAGGCGGGATACTCCGGATTGACGGCGCGCCACAGGTAGTGGTGCAGGCGGTCGGTTTCGGTAAAACAAACCATGCACACCCGCCACGGCTTGGTACGCATCAGGATCTCGGTGGCATCAGCGCGCCGATGCATGATGTCGGTGAGGTCGTCGAACAGAAAATCGCTGTCCAGTTCCTGCCCCTCCGGAGTCAGGGCGTACATGCCCTCCCCAAAATTCTGGTCCACCCGGTATTCGGGCAATTCCGCGGCCAGAGAACGTGGCCAAGTGAAATCCTTGGCTCCCGGCGGCGCCAGCCAGCAACTCACCAGCCATCCGTCCAATTCCGGGGTCGGATAAGTAAGCGGAATGTTGACTGATATGGTCCCCACCCTGGCCTCGCGCAGGTAATCGTACACAGTGGCGGACTGGATGCTGGCGTGGTTCACCACCCGCGTGGTGCGAAAGTCACTGTTGGAGCGGAACCCCTTGTCGGCCATGTCGAAAAAATTGAACAGCCCGTGCTTGCCCGGGTGCTTGCCGGTCTGAAATGTGGCCCACGCCGGGGCGGAGATGGGCGGCACGGTGGAGCGCAGCACCCCCTTGGCTCCGTGCTCCATCAGCCGTGCCAGATTGGGAATGAGGCCCTCGCGGGAAAATGGCTCCAGAATCGAATAGGTGCCGCCGTCCAGACCGATGACCAGTACCTTGTTCGCCATGCTCCGGAAATCTCCCTCAGACCCGGTTTCCATCAGGAATGGTGCCTGTCGTTGTCCGCGCACAGGTGATTCGGGCTGCCAACACAAAACTCATGGAATACCAACCCATTCCCCGCACACAAAAAAACGACAGTTTTTTGCCGATCTTTCATTATACCCGGGTTTCCCCAATCCGTCTGCCTCCGGTGCCCCGGATGGCCGTTCACCCCGGCCGGGAAGCCCACCCCCCGATGCGGCGCACAATGTCCGCTACTTCAAGCAACCGAGGACGGTCCAGAACACCCAGCAAGGCCAGGTAGCAGAGGCCGAACAGGATCAATTCCGGCACTGCCCGCCAAGCTGGGCCTGCTGGAATCCACGCGGAACCAATTCCGGCAACCACCAGCGCGGAGGCGGCCGCAACGCCAAAAGCAACACCTATCGCCACAAGAATCTGCCGGTAGGAGGACCCTAGCACCCGGGATGCGATGTACAGGTTGATCGGCACAAAACACAACACCAGCACTAGATGGGTGAGGGCCAGAAACACCACCCCCTGCATCGCTCCGTAGGCATACGCTGGCACTGAAACGGCAGCACGCACCATGAAAAAACGCGGCATGATGTCCGCCCTGCCAATGGCGCGGTACAGGGGCGGCGCCAACCCCACCATCGCTGACAGGGGTCCGACCAGCGCCAGGGAGCGCAGCACCGGAATCGTCTCCAGCCAGCGGTCCCCCAGCAACAACGGCACCAACGGGTCGGCCCACACCGCCAGCCCCACCCCCACTGGCGCAACCGCCACCGAGAGAACCCGCACGCACTGCTGATAGCTGATGCGCAATGCCTCTGGATTGTGCTGGCGCCGGGAAAAGGCCGGAAACAGCACCCGCCCCAACGCCTGCGAGAGCGCCGATACCGGCATCATCGACAGGGAAAAACCCATGCGGTAGAAACCCAGTTGCCGTGCTCCCAAAAACCGGCCGGCGAGGGCCTGGTCCGAGTAACTGATAACCCACCCCAAAAGTCCCTCCAGGGTCACCCATCCGCCAAACCTCAGCAGATGGGCCCAGTTCGCTCCCCGCTTGGGCGCGCCGGGCCTCCAGCCGACGTGGGCCCATAGCCCGGCGATGCGCAATACGTCCGCCGTCACCACACCCGCAACCAGCGACCACACGCCGTGCCCGGTCCACGCCAGGCAGATCGACACGACACCCGAGGCCAAAGAGGGAAATATCTGCACCGAAAACAGGCGCCGGAAAGCCATGGAACGGACCAGTAGCGCCTCCGGCACCACTGCCAGGGAGCGCAACACAAACAGCCCGGCCAGCACCCGCAACAGACTGGTCAGGCGCGGATCGCCGTAGAGTGAGGCCCATAACGGTGCCACCATCAGCACCACCACACACCACATCACCCCCAAGGCCATGCTGCCCCAAAACACAGCTCCCGTCAGGGCGTCATCCAGTTCCGGACGCTGCACCAGCGCAGGCTTGAAACCGGCATCCTGAAACAGTCCCAGGAATGCGACCAGCACCATGGCGACTGCCAGCAAGCCAAAATCTTCGGGGGTGAGGATACGCGCCAACGCGATGGTGAACAAAAACTGGCCACCACGCGCAAGCAGGTCTCCCGCCAGCGTCCATCGCAACCCGGTTGCCACAGACCCGTTCACGAACCACCCTGGAGAGCGGCCACGCCCCTCCCCGAATGAATGCGATGCAATGGCTGAAAACAGGTGGCAAACACTCGCCGAGTATAGCGCACCACGCGGCACGACCAACGCCCGAAGGCGGCGGAAAACAACTGTGGCCCGAAGGGGGATTCAATTTCCCCTCCGGGCCACAGTCTCTCATCATCCCGCGCGGGCGGACGGGTTATTTGGGCGGCGGCGGGCCCTCGTCGGTATCACCGTCGAAGTCGTTGTCCTTGCCGTCGGGGCGGTCCCGCTTGCCATCGTGGCTACCCCGATCGCGGTCACCCTGGTCGCCGTGGCGCTCGGTGTGGCCGTCCTTGTCGGCGTCGTTGTCATCCTTGTCCGCCCAGTTGGGGATGCCGTCGTTGTCCACGTCATTGTCGATGTCGTCGGGGATGCCGTCGTTGTCCACGTCGCTGTCACAGGCGTCCGGGATACCGTCATGGTCGGAGTCCCGGGCGCTGGTATCGAAGTTGACGCCACTCGGATCCGGCGTGGTGATGCACCGGTCACAGTAGTCACCCTTGCCGTCACCATCACGGTCTTCCTGCCACGGGTTGCGCCAGTTGGGACAGTTGTCCCGGTCATTGCAGATACCGTCGCCATCACTGTCCAGCGTCTCGCAGGCGTCACCGCAACCGTTCCCGTTGCCGTCCACCTGCGTCGGGTTGGCAACGGTTTCACAGTTGTCGCAGGCATCGCCCACACCATCGTTGTCGGTGTCGGTCTGCTTGCGGTTGGCGTGGTTCACGCAGTTGTCACAGGCATCGCCCACGCCGTCGCCATCCCAGTCGCGCTGGTTGGAGTTGGGGGTCAACACGCAGTTGTCGCAGGCGTCGCCCACGCCGTCCAGGTCGCTGTCCACCTGGGCGAGGTTGTACTTCAACGGGCAGTTGTCCGTGATGTCATTGATACCGTCGTTGTCCACGTCACCCACGACACAGAACGGGTCAGGGTTGCTGACGCAAGCGTCGCAGGCGTCACCAATACCGTCTTGATCCATGTCGTTCTGGGTCGCATTGGGATCGGCCACGCAGTTGTCACAGGCGTCGCCGATGTTGTCCCCGTCCTGGTCGGGTTGCGCCCAAACCCAAGTGTTGGTGGCCCCATCGTAGCTAGCCACCATCGAGTTGATCACCAGCGGACAATTGTCGTCCGCATCAGGCACACCATCGCCGTCGGAGTCGCTACTGCCACACACGGTCTCGTCCTGCTGCCCCAAGGAATTTCTCGGGTTGAACATACTGGGGCAGACGTCACAGGCGTCACCCACCAGATCGCCGTCGCGGTCGATCTGCGTCGGGTTGATGGTAGTGGTGCAGTCGTCGACACAGGCCACCAGTGCCGGATCCACAATGTCACGGATGCCGTCCCCGGTCTGGTCCGGGCACCAGTTGCCGGTGGCCGGGTCGGGCACGCAGCAGATCAGCAGTCCGGCAGGTTTGGGGACCACCGTCAGACCGCACACACCGTCGCCATCCACGTCGTTGGCCTGGTCATAGGGGCAGGCGTCGCAGGCGTCGCCAAAGCCGTCCAGGTCGGCATCCGTCTGGTTGGTGTTGGCTATCGTCGGACAGTTGTCGTTGCCAGCCGTCTTGGGCGCCATGAACGAGGCGCCCTCACAAACGCCGTCGCCGTCGACGTCATTCAGGGGGTCATTCGGACAGAGGTCACAGGCATCGCCGATGCCGTCACCGTCGGAGTCCGTCTGGGCAGGGTTGGCCACCAGCGGGCAGTTGTCGTTGCCCGCCACCTTGGGCGCGTTGAACAGGGTGCGCTCGCAAACCCCGTCGTGATCCCAATCGTTGCCCTTGCCGGCCGCGATATCCGCCGCCAGGTCGTTGGGGCAGGCGTCGCAGGCGTCGCCAAAGCCGTCCAGGTCGGCATCCGTCTGGGCAGGGTTAGCCACCAGCGGACAGTTGTCCACGCCATTCGGGATGCCGTCGCTGTCCGTGTCACCGACCGGACACCCCGGGTCGTTGTTGGACAAGGTCGGACAGGCATCGCAGACGTCACCAATACCGTCATTATCGGTGTCGAGCTGGCTGGTATTGGCATCCGCCGGGCAGTTGTCGTTACCGGCCACCTTGGGGGCCTTGAACTGGGATTGCTCGCACACGAGGTCGGCGTCTGCGTCGTTGCCCTTGCCCGCAGCGATGTCCGCCGCCGTATCGTTGGCGCACAGGTCACAGGCATCACCGACACCGTCGCCGTCACCGTCCGCCTGGGTGGGGTTGTTCACCGTCGGGCAGTTGTCATTGGCCCCGATCTTGGGGGCCTTGAACCCGGCCCCGCTGCAGAATCCGTCGCCATCGGCGTCGTTCAACGCGTCGTGGGGGCAGACATCGCACACGTCGCCAAAGGCGTCGCCGTCGGCGTTCTCCTGCATCGGGTTCGGTGTGATCGGGCAGTTGTCGAGGGTGTCGACAATGCCGTCATTGTCGTCGTCGTTGTCACACGCGTCGCCCAGCCCGTCGCCGTCGTTGTCGGCCTGGGTCGGATTGTAGTGGTACGGGCAGTTGTCGGCCGCGTTGAGTACACCATCGCCGTCGATGTCGGTATCACAGGCGTCGCCCAAACCATCCGCAATCACAGGGGGGTTGGCACCCGCGATGGGGGTGGTGTCGGTGTTGACCTGGTTGTCGGGCAATCCGGTAAGCGGGTGGATCGGGGTCACCGTGAGCGTCGGGCCGTTGGCCACCACCGGGCAGTTGTCGGTGCCATTGAGTACGCCGTCACCGTCGATATCCGGATCGCAGGCGTCACCGATGCCATCGTTGTCGATGTCACTCTGGTTGGGGTTGGCCACCGTCGGGCAGTTGTCGTTGCACAACGCGGTCGCCCCGCCGGTGCAGACCTGAGTGATGGTCGTATCGACAAAAATACCGTCATTGTCCACGTCGGTCCGGGTACCGGAGGCCACATCGCAGGCGTCACCAATGCCGTTGCCGTTGGTGTCGAGCTGGTTGGCATTGAGCACCGTCGGGCAGTTGTCACAGGCATCGCCCACGCCGTCGCCATCGGTGTCGAGCTGGTTGCCCACACCGGGAATCGCCGCCTGTGCCACGCCGTTGGCTACCGTCGGACAGTTGTCGATGACGTCTTCAATGCCGTCCCCGTCCTGATCGGGGGACGCAGGCACCGGGAGCATCGCCAGGGGGGCGTCATTGTGGAAGGCCCGCATGCCGTAGGGGTTGACCGGCTGGACCGGATCCGAAACCACCTCCCACAAAGCGTTCTCGAAACCTGCAGTCGAGTAACAGGCCAGGGTGGATTTGACAAAGTTGCCCCAGGAACAGGTCTTCTTGTCCTTTGTCGAGGGGAAGTATTCCAGAGAAGTGCGCTGGGCCTGGTTAAGACTGGACCAGACGAATTTCCCCGAGCCAGTCGCGCCATCGATAAGCCACTGGTCGCCACTCTCGAAGGTGACACCATCGCCGTAGAGGTACCGATCCGGCCGGGTCACCGTGGTGACGATGCCACTTATCCCCGTCGATTGGCCGGTGCTCTGGTCCATGTCCAGAGTCTGGATGTCGAGGTTGTGATTCGGGCCGAGGACTGCGGGCACGTACAGGAAAGTATCCGCGTAGATCGGGATTTGGGACGACGGGCGCCCTGCGAAAGACAACTCATAGGCCAAAGGCATCACGCAACCGGACACCACCCGCCCCAGGCAATCACCGATATTTGGATCGGTAGCACTCAGCGAGACATCGAACTGGAACAGGTTGAAATCATTCGCCGCCGGAGGAGCCACCCGCCCGCGCACATCGCGCCCGTCCAGCACAAATTTGTAGACCCACACCTCCCTGCCGCCAAACAGATTGAGCAGGCTTTGGAGGGACGCATCACCGCCTGCTGCGGCTGCGGCGGCGGTGACGCTGTTGACCACATCGCCCTGGTTCTGTGGAAGGTCCAAGTCCACCCCGAAACTGGCCCAGTTGCGATCCGGCAACAGGGCTTTGTCGTCGAGGGTGTTTACCGAGGTGCGAGCGCCCGGATTGATGTCGATAACGGTGCCTGCAAAATCGTCCAGAGGATCGCCCAAAACTCCGATATCGGGCATATCGCCCCCAGAGAGGACATCTTCCGTTTTGTGAGCACCGACACCGCCGTAGAGAATGTATTCAAAATTGGATTTTCCGCTTCCCCCCCAGTCGTTGGTACCAGACTGGAGGCCCGTTCCCGCATCGCCGTCCAGCAGATGGATCCAGAAATCCGCACCCGCTTTATGCGGAATGGTGGGATCCACGACCACGTAGAAAATCGCGTTGTTGTCGTCGTCCCCACCGTAGGCGGGATTGATGTCGCGGGCACGCACCAGGCCCATGTAGTTCACATCCGGAAAGCGCACCGGCGCTTGGGAAGTCGACGCAACACCGCCACCGCTGCTTGGATCAGCCAGGGTGAGGGGAATATTACGCACGGCAATGGCCTCACCGTACTGGGTGTTGCCCACCGTGACGCCCTTGGTACTGGACAGGGAATCGTCCAGCTCAACGTCAAAGGTAACCCCCTGCGGAAAGGCGAAGGGGGCCACGGTGCACCCCGTACCATAGTCAATCAGCACGCGCAGATCGTCCGCACCACTACTGGTACGCAGGGTAAATTCAACTTTTTTGTCCATGGTGGGCGAGCCCACGGCCCGATCCATGACAATCGCGTCCCGCGCCGCTCCTGCGGACTCAAGACGCCGCCAGGAGGCCTGGGCCAACCAGGAGGCCACTATGGTGCTCTGGAAGACGTTGTCCGACGCCTCCAGCAAGGATGCATTCCCGTCGACGTCGCTGATAACCCCCAGTATTTTCACCTGTGGATTGCCGCCGTCGTTCAGGGTCAGGCGACCGGTGCTGGTGCGGATGATGTCTCCGGCGGCGCCGTCGAAAAAACGGATCAGGATGGACTGTACGCAGGAATGCGTGCCCAACGTTGTCGGCTGACCAGCCACCACTGCAGGGAAGGGGCTCGTCTTGTTGTCGTATTGCGCGAAATTGAAGCTAGTGTTGAAATAGCGCTCGCGCAGCACCATGAGATCAAGATCACCGAGCGGTGACTTGTAGCCCTGATTGTCGATAATGAACTGTGAATCGTCGATCCACGGAGTATCGGGGAATACCGACCAGGCCGGTGCCGGTACCGCCAGCGACGCCGCCAGCAACCCCACAACCGCGACCCATGTGCGAGACCAAGTCTTCATACCCCGTTTCCTCTTTGTGTTCCGTGGACCCTGTTCGGATCCGACTTCCGCAAGTCCTTAAGTCAGGAAGCGGCCACCGCGTGTGACCCACACGCCCCCTGCCGCACTCCCCACTCCATCGCTATTACTCAACCGTTGGGATTGGGATTTTTTTTCGGATTCACAATCCCGGCGTCCACGCCACCCGGGGGCAGGTGCTCAATAACCGGGTGATAGACGGTGCCAGTGCCCCCCGTCGTACCGCAGTCCTGGTAGCGGCTGTCACAGCCGCCACCACCGTTGCCTCCGCCGCCCCCATTGCCGCCGCCCATATCGCCCAGGGATGCCCCGCCACCACCGCCGCTGCAAGCGGCGAGGAACGTCAACCCTGCCAGAAGGCACAACACACCGCTCAAGCGGACGATTTCCTGAACCAGACTGCTACGGCGCATCGAAAATCCCTTTTTCTTCGGCTCCTGAAAACCGCAGGAACCGCCGCACCTGGCGGCAACCCAAGACACCACTCTTTCAGCACACCACCAGCCCCCAAACCCTCGCGGAACTCAGACCGGTGACAAACCGGGGCGGGCTGGCACACCCCACCCACGCTCTGGTATTAAGAGACTGGCGAAGCCCAAGCTACTGCAAGAGCGGTGCCCCATGAATGGAAAAACTGTTCGGTGCTCGGCAAATGTCCTGAAGGTGTTCAGTTATTACCGGAATTTTTTCTGGGAAAAATGGCCGCAGACGGCATCGCCAATTTTCTGGCTATATCTGTACCGGGGGGGAAAGGGAACCCCGCGGATACTTTTGGGAAAAAATTTTCCCACACATCCCCACCCGGAAGACCAATTTCTTGCCCATGGGTTGTGAATTGGTACTGGTGCTTCACACTCCAGCAGGTCCCCCCCGGAGTTCCGCACCGAAAATTTGGCATGGGCACGCAGACCGGCCCGCCGGGGGAGGCGGTATGCCCCACCCCCCCCCCGTCAAAAGCCAGGGACAAAGGGGGGGGGCGCAGCCCTTTGTGGACAGAAATACCCGCAGACGGTTGATGGGATGGGGGGAAACAAAAGGCCCCCCGGCCGACACACCTACCGGTGCGCGGCCAGAGGGCCGAAGGATCAGCGGGGGCACAAAGGGACGCCGAACGGCGCACAATTGACTCCCCTTGGCGGTAGCATCACACCTGACCCGCACACCCCTTTCGGGATGAAGGCGAGCGGCGCCATGCCACCCGGATCGGGAACGATCCTTTTTAGTTCGTGGCCGGAGCCGGAGCGGCGGCGTCGTGCATCGGGCTGGCCGCACCCTCAGGGGCGGTCATTGCCGGTGCGGGCGGGGGGGTCGGGGCGACCTCTTCCTTCTTGCTGCAGGCGGCCAATGCCAGCACCAAGCCAGCCGCGACGCCCATGCCAAGGACACCCAGAACCACGCGATTCTTGTACATTGACTTTCCTCTCCGATGCGATGATCGGTAAATAACTTTTCAGACTTCACCCGGCAGCCAACCATTGGCTTGGGGCGATCCCAGACTTAAATCCTCGTAAAACCGGGGTATCGTGACGCTTTCTTTCTGGAGTTGTCAACGTGGAAAAAAGTTCCTCAATGGCAAAACGTCCGCCGGGAAGTGGCGAAAAACATTACCAGGGCAACCCTGTTCCCCTGCCTCGTGCCCTGAATTCCGCCAACAGTTCCCCTCCAATGGCGCCAGCCGTGCAGCGGGATCGGTAACGGCGGTAACCGGCAGCCCCGACTGCCGTGCGCAACTCCGGGTCGGCGGCAAGCTGGCGCAGCACAGCTACCAGCGCGCGGGAATCACCCGGGGGAACCAGAATGGCCTCTTTTGCTTTGCTCCGCCCTCCCCCGGCACGGCCTTCCGGAAACAATTCTTCCCCCAGCAACTCCCGCACTGCGGGATTATCCGCAGTCACTACCGGGCGCCCCATAGCCAGGGCGTCGAACACCTTGCACGGAATCACCCGCTGGCTCTTGCTGCCGGTGCCAAACACCCCCAGGCAGATGTGGGCGGCGGCGATTTCGTCGAGAAGTTCCTCCCGCTCCATCCAGCGCTCCACGAACTCCACGTTGTCCAGCCCCCGCGCCTGTCCCCGCGCGGCAGCCAGTTCCTGTCCCCGCCCCACCATGCGAAAATGGATTCCGGGATCGGTCGCCAGTTCCCGTGCGGCGGTCAGGATCGTCGGCACCCCATGCAAGGCAATGTAGGTACCAAAGTACAGCACCCGCACCGGAGGAGCGGAAGGTGGGGGCGGCGGGGTTTCGGGCAGGCCCTCCGGATCGGCCCCCACCGGCACCACAATCCAGCGCGAGTCAGGGACGCCGAATGTTGCGGACAAGTGTCGGGCGTGGGCGTGGGTATCAATGAGAATGGCGTCGGCCAATTGGAAAGCCGTCCGGTCCAGCCACCATAGCAGGCGCGCCAGCGGATTTGCCGGGGATAACAACCGCCTGTCCAGCACCACGGTGTCATACAGGGAGATGAGGGCGTTCAGCACCACCGGGCGGCGGCGGAACAGGGACAAAAAACGGGCAAGCACAATATCCAGGTGCCCTACATAGCCGACAATCAGCAGGTCGTACTCCGGCAGACGCGCAAAGCGCACCGCCAGGCGCGCCCACGCCCCCGTCAGACGCAGGATCCGCGCCACCAGCCGCAGCGGACCGCCCACCCCGGCCATTTTGTCCGCCGCGTCCGCCCACACCGGCTGGTGACAGGTGATCACCTGCGCCCCCGCCTGCTCCAGCCCGGCCAGCAGCACGCGGTTCATGGGGTAGCCGGACTGTCCGGAGTAGGTGCCGAAATAACAGATGCGCATGCTCACCGAAGGGACGGAAAAACGATCCGCCGCCCGTAGGGTAGCGGGGTCAGTTATAGCGGGGGATTGCAGGGTCCACGCTCACGGACCAGGCATCAATGCCGCCGGCGAGATTGTACACCTGACCGAAACCGTTGGCTTTGAGATAGGCGGCTACCTGAAAGCTGCGCACGCCGTGGTGGCAATAGACCACAATCTCCTTGTCTGGATCCAGTTCCCGCAGGCGGTGCGGGATCTCCCCCATGGGGATGTGGACGCTGCCGTCAATGGAGTTGAAAGCTCTCTCCGGGGGCTCCCGCACGTCCAGCAGGAAGAGGGCGTCCCCGCTCTCCAGACGTTGTTTGATCTGCTGGCAGGAGCGCTGGATATCTGCCGGATTCATGCTTCACCCAAAATAATGTGGAAGGGAAAAATGCGGTTCACGATCGCCGCCGGGCGGTGCATCACCCCTTGAGTAACCAGGCCATGTGGCGTAGTTCGGGCAACACCAGTTCCTCCATGGCCAGGCGCACGGCAGCACGGGAGCCGGGCATGGCCACGATCACCACCCGCCCCGCCACCCCGGCCACGGCACGGCTCATCATCGCTGCGGAGCCAATCTCCAGAAAACTCAAGTGGCGGAACAGTTCACCAAAACCGTCGATGCGCTTGTCGAGCATGGACGCCACCACCTCATAGGTGGAGTCTCGGGGCGAGATGCCGGTACCACCGTTGATGAGCACCACCCGGGTAGCGGCGTCGGCGGCGGCCGTGGCCAAGGTCTGGCGAATGGTGGCCGGTTCATCTTTCACCAAGGAGTAGCCGGTGACGGTGTGGCCGTCCTTCTCCAGTAGTGAGCGAACCAGAGCGCCGCTCTCGTCGGTGTCCTCGGTACGAGTGTCGGAACAGGTCACCACCCACGCCCCCACTGGCTCTTTGGCCTGCTCCTTGTGCTGTTTGTGCGCCATGTGGCCCCCCGTACTGTGGAATAGACGATTGCTGCGGACACCGGTCTGCGGTGGTACAAAAGGGGGCCGTGAAGATCGCGGTTTCCCAAGCCCCCGACTCGAAGTATAGTGGCCGTTTCCGGCGCCGGGCAACCACAGTAAGGACAACAAAGCTCATGACCGAACATACCGCCCGGGGCGTCACCTGGGATCTGACTGACCTGTACGGCAGCCCCGCCGACCCCCGTATCGACGCCGACCTGGAGCGCCTGCAAGCGGACGCGCTGGCCTTCGAAACGTGCTGGCGTGGCCATATTTCCGGTAAACACAATCACGGGATTCAGGCGGCGGAACTGATCACTCTTTTGAGCCAATTGGAGGAGATCTGGCAAGGCGCCGGGGTGCTGTCGGCTTTTTCCTATCTGATCTTTGCCGCCGACACTGCCAACCCCGCCCACGGCGCTCTGCTCACCCGGGTACGCGAGCGCCTGACCGACCTGCGCAGCCACCTGCTGTTCGTGGAATTGGAGTGGGCCGCACTGCCGGAAGCTACCGCCCGCCCCCTGCTTGACGATCCCAGGCTGGCCCGTTTCCGCCACCACCTGATCCGTGAGCGCGACTTCACTCCCCATCGGCGTAGCGAGGCCGAGGAAATCATCCTCGACCAGAAGACCAACACCGGCAGTCAGGCGTTCGCCCGCCTGTTCGACGAAACCCTGGCGCGGGCGCGCTTTACCGTGACGCTGGAAGCCGGCCCGAAGGAAATGTCGGAGCAGGAGGCACTGGCACTGCTGGCTAACCCCGACCGCCCCACCCGCAAGGCCGCCGCAGACGCCCTTACCGCAGGGCTTGCCGAACTGGCACCGCTGCTAATCTTCATCTACAACACGCTGATTGCGGACCACTCCACCGACACCCGCATCCGTTCTTTTGGCGGTCCCATGGCTGAACGCAACCTGGCCAATGAAATCTCCCAGGGGGCCGTGGACAGCCTGATGACCTCCTGTGAGCGGGCATTGCCGATGGTGGCGGATTATTATCGCATCAAGGGCCGCCTTTTGGGACTGGAGCCCCTTTATGACTACGACCGCTACGCACCTCTGGTGGGTGGCGGAGAAATTCCATTCTCCGAGGCGCGGAAAATTGTGCTGGAGAGTTTCGGGGCGTTTTCACCGCGCATGGCTGAGATCGCCCACATGTTTTTCGAAAACCGCTGGATTGATGCGGAGACCAGGCCCGGAAAACGCGGCGGGGCGTTTGCCCACCCGGTCACTCCTTCCCGCCACCCCTTCGTATTGATGAACTACCTGGGCCACCCGCGCGATGTGATGACTCTGGCCCACGAACTGGGGCACGGCATCCATCAGTGGCTGGCAAGGGAGCGGGGCTATTTTGGTTCCTCAACCCCACTTACCACCGCCGAGACCGCCAGCGTGTTCGGCGAAATGCTGGTGTTTTCCACCCTGCGTCGCAAGTTGGCGGGTACTCCAGAGGCCCTGCCCCTGCTGTGCGGAAAACTGGAAGACACCTTTTCGACGGTATTTCGCCAGGTGGTGATGACGCGTTTCGAACAGGCCGCCCACGCGGCGAGGGCCACCGAGGGGGAACTGACCGGGGAGCGGCTGAACGCCCTGTGGATGGAAGTGAACCGCCCCATGTTCGGTGACGCCCTGCACCTGCGGGACGACTATGCCAACTGGTGGAGCTACATCCCCCACTTCATTCACACGCCGTTCTACTGCTACGCCTATGCTTTCGGGGAATTACTGGTGCTGGCCCTGTACGCCCGCTACCTGGAGGAGGGGGAGACATTCGTGCCGCGCTATCTGGAACTGCTGGCCGGAGGCGGCAGCGACCGGCCGGAGGCGTTGCTTAAGTGCGCCGGTGTGGATATCGGCGCGCCCGGCTTCTGGGACGGGGGGCTTGCGGTCATCCGCAGCTGGGTGGACGAGGCTAGGGAACTGGGGGTGCCGGCAAGAACAGGCTGAACTCGGCGCCGCCCTCCGGCGGGTTGCTGGCAAGCAGTGTGCCACCGTGGGCGCGGGCGATGCGGTAGGCAATAGCCAAAGACAGACCCCGGCCTCCGCCCTCGCGGGTAGAGTAGAACGGCTCGAAGACGTGGGCCAGGGCTTCCTCGGAAATTCCCGTTCCACTGTCACGAATCGAGATGCACACACCTTCCGCGCGTCGTCCCGGCAGCGGGAAATAGCAGCGCTCGGTACGCAGGAACACTTCGCCACCCAGGGGCATGGCCCGCTCCGCGTTGTCGAGAATGTGGTTCAGTGCACACTCCACGCGTTCCGGGTCCATCGGTACCAGGCAGTCTGAATTCAGTCGCGGCACTACAGCGATGCCACACTCCCCCAGCCGTTCCCGGCGGGCTTCGATCACGGCGGCAACAAAGGTATCCACCTCGCGCCGTTCCGGGCGGATGGTGTCGGCGCGGGCGAACTCCAGCACCTGATTTAGGAACGCACCCATGCGTTCGGTTTCGCGCAGCACCATGCTCAAATAAGTAGTGCGTTGGTCGGCGTCCAGATCGTCCCGTTGCAGGCGGCGCAGCAGCCCCTCCATCGGCACCAGCGGCACACGCAGTTCCTGCACCACGGCGTCGGACATGCGCCCGACGGCGGCCAAAGCCTCGTTGCGCACCAGCAAGTCGCGGGTCTGGCGCAAGTCTTCCACTGTGCTGGACAGGGCATCGCAGGCGCGGGCGTTGCGGATCGCCACCGCCACCTGATTTGACAGGGACTTGAGCAGGGACTGGTCGTCCTCGGTCAGACGACCGACGCCATGTTCACCCGGTTCCCGGTCGAACACCGAAATGGTGCCGATGCAGCGGCCCTGATCCACCACCGGCACGCACAGGTAATTGGATACCACCCCCTGGGGGAGCAAGTGGGCGTAACGACTCCCCTCCCGGCCTTCTACCAGGTAGCCTTCCTGCTTCAGGGCGGCCATTCCGGGAAGGCCCTCCCCCAAGTACAGGGGGCGCAGTTCCGGCTCCGGTAACGGCTCACCGGTGGTGACCTTAACCACCAGTTGTTGACGCTCGTCGTCCCAAAGACGCAGCAGCCCGCCGCGGGTCTGGGTGAGTTCGCGGCTCTTTTCCATCACCATGCGCAGCAGGGACTCAAGATTCAGGGTGGAGGCCAGCGCCTGCCCCACGCCATTGATGATGCGCAGGTGTTTGAGCTGCTTGCGGGTGTCTTCGTAAAGCTGGGTGGTACGGATGATGCCCCCCAGGTGCATGCCGATGGTCTCCAGGAGACGCACCTGTTGTGGCACATACTCGCTAACCTGCCGCCCCTGCACGTTGATGACGCCGATGAGGCGCTGTTCCAGACGAATTGGCGCCGCCAGAATGGCGTGCAGTTCCTCCTCGCCCATGCCGGAGATCATCTTGAAGCGCGGGTCGTGGGAAATGTCGCTAATGGGCAGCGCCACTTGCTCCCGGCCCACCCAGCCCGTTACCCCCTCGCCCGGGGCCAGGCTGATCCGGCCCACCGCCTCCGGGTTCAGGCCGTGGGTGGCAGTGAGAACGAAGCGGCCCCCGTGGGCACGGTCTTCAAGGTAAATGGAGCAGGCGTCGCTGCGCAGGTGGAAGGCCACCACCTTGACGATGGCCGACAGGCGCTCCGCCAGGCTCAAGCCGCTACTATCGGCAATGCGGTGCAGGGTGTTGAGCACCTCCAGGTCGTGCAGGAGAAGACCGTCGTCGGGACTCCGCCCCGTCCCGGTCCCCGGAACACCAGCCGACACCGCTCCCGCGACGCCGGAATCCACTTGCTGTGCCCTGCCGGTTGTCTCGCTCATCCGCACCATTTCTCGGGTTGAGACCCTACGCTAACCGACTTTTCCGTTTTTGACAAGAAACGGGCAGTTCCCCAGTCCGAACGATAACCGGATGGGCAACACGGGGGATTCCCGACCGCCGTCCGGGGGGTCAGACGTTCTTGTGGGAGCCGTCGCAATAGGGCTGGCTTCCGGAGCGCCCGCATGCACACACTGCGGCAGTGCGATCTTCGGGTACATTGACGACGCGCGGCCCGACGCCGCTGCCCTTGTGGGAGCCATCACAGTGCGGCAGTTTTTTGGAATGGCCACAGGCACAGTAGGCCACCCTGCCCCTGGTTTCCTTCAGGACGTATGGTGTCTTGCCCATGCGGAACTCCCCACCCACCAACAGGCGGGTATATATGGTAGAGACTGCCGGGCGGCGGCCGGATATTCCGCCGCCGCCCGGAAAGTCATTGGCCGCCTACTTTTTAGGTGCGGGCGGCAGCATGGCCTCAATGTCGAGGCGCAGGCTAACCTCCTCACCCACCAGTAGACCGCCGTTGTCCAGCACCTTGTTGAAGGTCATGCCGTAATCCTTGCGGTCGATGGTGGTGGTAGCAGTGAAACCGGCACGGGTACCGCCCCATGGATCGGCGCCAACGCCCAGAAATTCGATCTCCCAGGTCACCGATTTGGTTACCCCCAAAAGGGTGAAATCACCGGTGACGACCTGTTTTTTGCCGTCCTGGCGAAAGGTTTTGCCCACGAAGGTCATGGTGGGGATTTTTTCCACGTTGAAAAAATCCGGGGACTTGAGGTGCCCGTCGCGCTTCTCGTGGTTGGTGTTGACCGATGCGGTCTTGACCACGCCCTTCACCGCCGACAGCACGCCGGTCTTGGGGTCCAGGGAGAGGGTACCGGAAAAATCATCGAAGCGTCCGGTGGTGTTCGAGAACATGTGTTTGACCGTGAAACCCACAGTTGTGTGACCGGGGTCGATCATGAATTCGACATCCTTGGCATTCGCCACAGGCGCAGCCAGCAGCCCCATGGCCAGTGCCACCGCCGATACCCACGAGAACCGACTGCCGCGCATCTGCCTGCCGTTGCTCATCCCTATCTCCTCTCCTGTGTTTATGTGTGCGGCCCGTGCGCAAAGTCGCGCAAGTGCCGGAAGCAGCAAGGTACTCCAGACCGAGGGGGAGGTCAAATGCAGGGTGCCCCTGTGCCGGGAGTTTCCGGGGGGACGTGGGTTGTCATCGGTCAGGTTCCTGCCTACACGGACAGGGTATCGGGACAAGGGCCATTGAAAAATGGTGGCGCCGACTGGGCGAAGGGCCGGGATGCGCCGAGGCGCCCTTAGTCGTGGTAAAGCAAACCGTCCAGCATGCGCATCCTGCGATCACAACGCGCCGCCAGTTCGTTGTTGTGGGTAACCATGAGTACCGCCACACCGGCCTGACGGGTGAGGGCCACAAACATGTCGAACACCTGGGAACCGGTGTGGCTGTCGAGGTTGCCGGTGGGTTCGTCCGCCAGCACCAGTTCCGGGCCGCCGATCAGGGCGCGAGCGATGGCCACGCGCTGCTGCTCACCACCCGACAGTTCCCCTGGCCGATGGTGCAGACGATGCGCAAGGCCAACTTGCTCCAGCGCGGCGCAGGCCTGCTCACGGGCCTCTGGATCGCGTCGCAGCAACAGCGGCATGGCGGCGTTATTGAGGGCATCGAACTCCGGCAGCAACTGGGAAAATTGAAAGACAAACCCAAGATGCTGGTTGCGGAAGCGCGCCCGCTCGGCCTCGCTGCCTGCAAACAGATCGCGACCACGGTAGCTGACGCTGCCAGCGGTGGGGGTGTCCAGCGTGCCAAGAATCCCCAGCAGGGTGCTCTTTCCGGTGCCGGAGGCCCCTACCACCGCCACCATTTCGCCCGCGAACACGTCCAGGCGCACCCCCTTGAGCACATCCACCGGGCGTTGTTCCATGGTGTAGGTCTTGGAAATGCCGGTTGCGGACAGCAGCAGGTCACTCATAGCGCAGCCCCTCCGCCGGTATCAGCCGCGCCGCCTGCCACGCCGGATAGAGTGCTGCCAGCAACGAAATGAGCATCGCCGCACCGCAAACCGCCAAGGCATCGCTCCACACCAGCTTTACCGGAATCTGGCTGATGTAATAGACGTCCCCCGGCAGGTGGTAGTACTTCATGATGAGTCTACAAATGGTTAACCCCAAGGGTAGGCCGATGGCGGTTCCGGCGCTGCCGATGAGCAGGCCGACCAGTGTGAAAATTTTCAACACGTCGCCGCCGGTTGCCCCCATGGCCTTGAGGATGGCAATTTCTCGGCCCTTGTCCAGGACCATCATCACCAAGGTGCCGATGATGTTGAATGCGGCCACCACGATGATGAGAGTGAGGATGATGAACATGACCGCTTTTTCCAGCGCCAAAGCCTCGAAGAAATTGCGGTTCAGGTCGCGCCAGTCGCGCACCGCAAACTCTCCCCCCAGTGTGGCGCGTAACTGCCGGGCAATAGAGGGGGCAGCTTCGAAGTCTGCCGCCCGCACCTCAATCCCGGTCACCCGGTCGCCCAGTTCCAGAAATTTCTGGGCGTCGGCAATGGACACGTAGGCGATGGAAGAGTCGTACTCGTACATTCCGGAGGAAAAGATGCCCGCCACGGTAAACGGCTGGATACGCGGGATGAGTCCCATGGGCCCCACCTCGCCCGCCGGGGAGATGACGTTGATGCTGTGACCCACCATGGCCCCCAGCTTGAGGGCCAATTCTTGCCCCAGAATGATGCCCGGTTGAGGCTTGCTGGCCTGGGCCGGGTCGGCGTCCTGCTCCAGATCGGCCACACCAAAATTGGGCCGCACCGGCTCCTTGAGAATCTCCAGCGACCCCAGTACCAGGTTGCGCTCCAGGTCGGTGACCGTTCCCTCCAGGTCGGGGTCCACCCCGCGTAACACCACCCCCTGCACCCCCATTTCGGTGGTGATCAGCGCCTGACCGTAGATGAACGGCGCAGCCGCCATCACACCTGGCGTGGCCGCCACAACCTCAAGATTTTTTCGATAGTCGGGCAACGCGGTGCCGTGGGTGATCACCACATGGGAGTTGGTGCCCAGAATCTTGTCGCGAATCTCCTCCATGGCACCGTTCATCACCGACAGTGTCGCGATTAACGCCGCCACCCCGAAGGTCACACCCAGGATGGATACCAGTGTGTTTACCGCCAGGGCCCGGTGGCGTTTTTTGGCGCGCAGGTACCGGACCGCGACATACAACGAAAACGGCATGGATATCCCCCGGGAAATGTGCTTACCCCCCACTCGCGTGACGTGGCCGCATCTGCGGGAACAGCAATACGTCGCGGATCGACGGATTGCCGGTGAGCACCATCACCAGCCGGTCAATACCGATGCCGGCACCGCCGGTGGGCGGCATACCGTGCTCCAGCGCCCGCAAAAAATCCTCGTCCACGCTGTGCGCCTCATCGTCCCCGGCGGCCTTCTGGGCGGCCTGAGCCTCAAAGCGGCGACGCTGGTCCAAGGGGTCGTTCAACTCGGCGAAGCCGTTGGCGATCTCCCACCCAGCAATGAACAGTTCGAAACGGTCGGTAAGTTCCGGATTGCCCGCCTGGCGCCGCGCCAGGGGTGACAGCTCCACCGGATAATCGGTGACAAAAGTGGGAGCCACCAAGCGCTCCTCGGCAAGGCCGAACAGGACGTCCCACACCTTGGCCAGCGAAGCGCCCTTGGGAACTTCAAGCCCACGCTCCCCTGCCAGTGTGATCAGGCCGTCCCGGTCGCGCAAAAGCCCCCGGGGGACTCCGGCGGATTCCACCAGAAGATCGAAAAAGGGAATTTTTGGCCAGGGACCGGACAGCTTGATGGTGTGCTCGCCAAAATGGACCTGATCGGACCCCAGCACAGTATCGGCCACGCCGCAAATGAGAGACTCGGTGAGGTGCATCAGGTCGGTGTGGTCGGCAAAGGCCTGATAAAACTCGAGCATGGTGAACTCGGGGTTGTGGGTCAGGTCCATCCCCTCGTTGCGGAAGTTGCGGTTGATTTCGAACACCTTCTCGAAGCCACCGACCACCAGACGCTTGAGATACAGCTCCGGGGCGATGCGCAAAAACAGGTTTACCCCCAGGGCGTTATGGTGGGTAACAAAGGGGCGTGCGGTGGCGCCCCCCGGCTGGTCCTGGAGCATGGGGGTTTCCACTTCGAGGAATCCGTTGCCGGTGAGGAAGTGGCGTACCGCCGAGATGATTCGGGAGCGGGTCTGGAAGGTTTCCCGCACCTCCGGATTGGCGATCAGGTCGAGGTAGCGCTGCCGATAGCGGGTTTCCTTGTCGGTGAGACCATGAAATTTTTCCGGCAGGGGGCGCAGCGCCTTGGCCAGGTGAGTGAGGCTGGACACGTTCACCGACAGTTCGCCGCTGCGGGTGCGCATGAGCACCCCCTCGACACCGATAATGTCGCCCAGATCGCATTCCTTGTAGATTCTGTAACCGGCCTCACCTAGCAGTTCCTGCTTGAAGTAGATTTGCATGCGCCCGGTGGCGTCCTGCAGGTGGGCAAACCCAGCCTTTCCCATGCGCCGCTTCGACACCACCCGCCCGGCCACCGAAACCCGCACCGGGTGAGCGCTCAGGGCCTCCTCCCCCACCGGGCAATCGGCGCCATCGTATTTTTCCAGCAGGATACGGGTACGGTCCGTGGCCTCGAATCGACCACCGTAGGGAGCGATGCCCATCGCTTCCAGTTCGGCCACCTTGCGCAGGCGCTCGGCCACCTGATCGTTCATGTCGGGCAGTTGCGGGAGATTCGGGTTGGAGGTGTGATGGGGGGCGTCGGCCATGATGGGAAACGGCAATCCGGTCTAGATGATCCGCAGGTGATCCATTGGTGGCGCCGCTCCCCGATGGAGGGCCGGACGGCACGGTTGCGCATGTTAGGGGTTTGCGGACCCCGGTGCAAGGGGTAGGTTTGCGGATGAGTTTCCAGACAGGTTGGTAGACCGGCTTGCGGAAAGCCCCGGAGGCACTGCCGGAAACGCCGACAAAAACAGTTGAATGTCCCTGGGGAGCGGGCTGGCGAAGCTTAAGGGGGTGCTGTCCACAGGATGCTCGAAAGCCAGTTCCGAGGCGTGCAGTGCGTGGCGAGGCAGCAGCAGGGCGGCGTCCATCTCCGGCGACGATCCGTGGGCAAAAAAACGCAGGTGCCAGCGCTCATCCGGCCCATAAAGTTTATCCCCAACCAGAGGATGGCCAAGAGCGGCCAGGTGAACACGAATTTGGTGCAATCGACCACCCTCCGGCGTAACCTCCAGAAGGGTCAGGTCGGCGCGCCGCTCTAACACCCGAAAGTGTGTTACGGCGGTTTTGGCATCCCGGCCATGCACCTGCTGCTTCTTGCGCACCAGAGAGCCGATGGCGCGGCCGATGGGCAGATCCACCGCGCCATCTGCTGCCACCGTGCCATGGACCAGGGCCAGGTAGCGCTTGGCGACGCGGCGCGCCATGAACTGGCGCCCCAGGGCGGCGGCGGCACCGGGAGTGCGGGCCAACGCCACCAGACCGGAGGTTTCCCGGTCCAGCCGATGCACAACGTACAGCGCTCCCCCCTGCCACAATTCGCGGCCGAGGAGGTCCTGCAAAAACATCTGAGGTCGCGGGTGGGTACGATGCATCAACACCCCCGCCGGCTTGTCCACCACCACCAGATCGGGGTCGATGTGGTGCACGGTCAGCCCGAACAGGGGGGTGACTTGCTGATGCTGCACGGTCAGCCCGGAGCCGGGCATGACCGAGGGGACGCTCATGCCGCCCAGAAGTGGTAGTCGATCTCCTGGAAGGCGGTGTCCAGCCACTCGCACTCCTTGAGAAAGCCTTCGTCGATGCGATTACCGAGTATCTGCTCGTAGAGGCGGGTAAACCGCAGGACGTGTTCCCGGGTGCGCTTGACCGCGTAACCCACGGTGGTACCGGTGCGCATGATGAAGGCCCAGTCGCTGCTCTGGGCCAGCAACAGTTCGCGGGCGGCCTGATTCAGGGCGCGCTTGAGGAGTCCGTCGGACTGGGGAAAACGGTCCACCAGTTCGCACATGCGATCCGCAGCCTGATGCAGGTGACGATAGACCCAGGCGTTGGTACCGTCGAGCCAGAATTCGTTGTAACCTCCGGCACCCCAACTGGACAGTCCCGGGGTGGCCTTCTGACAGACCGGATTTTCTTCCAGATACTGCATCGGGGTGACCAGCCGGACGGTGTTCTGGTCGTAGGCGGCCTTGCGGATGAAGAAGTCGAGGAACTCGGGCCCCTCGTACCACCAGTGGCCGAACAACTCGGCGTCGTAGGGGGCGACAACCATCGGCTTGCGGCCATCCAGAATCCCTAACAGGTGCTCCACCTGGCGCTGACGGTTGAACAGAAAATTGCTGGCGTGACGCGCCGCCTTTTCCATTGCCCAGTCGCGCCGGTACGGTTCCTTGTGGTCGCTGCCCTTTGCGGTGATGCGATGGTACTTGATGCCGGTGTGGGTGCGGATGCCATCCGGGTGGATGTAAGGGGCGATGTACTCGTGATCCAGGTCGAAGCCGATGTCGCGGTAAAAATCGCGGTAATCGGGATCACCCGGATACCCCTCCTCGGCGCTCCACACCTGCCGTGACGACTCCACGTCGCGACCGAACGCAGCCACTCCCTCCGGGGTGAGAAGGGGGGCGAATACCCCGTATTTAGGGCGCGTGGAGGCGTTCAGGATGCCGTGGGTTTCCACCAGGAAAAACTGGATACCCTCATCGTGCAAAAATTTTTCGACCCCCGGGTAATAGCCACACTCGGGCAGCCAAATGCCGCGCGGGCCTCGGCCAAAATGTTTGCGGTAGTTGGCGGCGGCGGCGCGGATCTGTGCCCGCACTGCACGGTCGTTGACCTGCATCAGAGGCAGAAAGCCGTGAGTGGCACCGCAGGTGATGATCTCGAGCACCCCGCGCTCCTGCAGGCGCCGGAACGCCCCCAGCAGGCTGCGGCCACAGACTTCCTCGAACAGTCGCAATTCTTCGGAAAGGCGCCCGTGATAGAAATATGCCAGACGATTGAAATCTTCGTGGCCCCGGGTGCGCTCGATTTCCTTGGCGGCCAGTTCCACCAGCTTGCGCAGACGCCGGTCGTAGCGCTCCATCAGCAGGGGGTCGGCCAGCATCTCGCACAGGGGCGGCGTGAGGCTCATGGTGAGGGCAAACGGCACCCCCTCCGTGACCAGCCGGTCCATCATGCCGATCAGCGGCAGATAGGTCTCGCCGATGGCCTCGAAAAGCCAGTCCTCTTCCATGAACTCGGGGTGTTCCGGATGACGCACGAACGGCAAATGCGCGTGCAGAACGAGGGAAAGGTACCCCTTTTCCAAGGAAATTCTCCGTATGCTCGGGGCGACCGGAAGCCGCCCGTCGTTGGGCGGCCAAGGGCCGCAAAATCAATTGGCGGCCAAAGGGCCGCGAAAACACCCTGTGCGGCCAGGGGCCGCGAGATCAACGCGCACCGAGGGCCGCAAAGTCATGGCCCGGTAGCCGCGACAACATAACACCAACGGAGCCCGAAAATGCGGGCACCAGGCAAAACACCTAGAGCGACGGCGAGCCCGAGGTGGGCAACCACCCTTCGCGCAGGATGCGCTGAATTTCCCCCGATCCGGCCACCCGGCTGAGTCCGCCCGAGAGGGCATAGATGCGCTCAAAATCCTGGTCGCGCACCGCCCACTCCGGGTCCACCCGGTCCGAAGGTCGTCCAGCCGGAACGGTCACCACATTGCTGGTGGCCAGCACAATGAAGCGCCCGTCCTTGCCCCGAACCCCCAAGTCCAGTTGCACGCCCTGGTCCACCCACTCGGAACGGAAGAACCAGTCACCCACCTGGCTGTGGATGGTGATGTCAAACCACTCCGGCCCGCCCACGCGGTGTACGCGCAACGCCAGGGTGCCCATCTCGCCCAGTTGCTGGCGGGCACCATCCAGGTGATCATCACGCAGTTCCCAGTAGGTATACATGTAGCCCGGCTTCTGCAGCATCAGCACCACACGGGTCTGGCCGTAACGGTCGGGCAGATCGCCCAGGTCACTCAGGTTGACCTGCGGCCTCACCCGTCGCGGGGCGGCCGCAGGCGCCGCCCTTGTCTGGGGTTGAATGATGGCTTCCGGGGCCACACCTACTGCGTGCACAGGCGCCGGCTTGGCCTTCGGTTTGGCTGCCGGCTTGGCTTTCGGCTTGGCTTTCGGCTTGGCTTTCGGCTTGGCAGCCGGCTTGGCTTTCGGCTTGGCTTTCGGCTTGGCTTTCGGCTTGGCTTTCGGCTTGGCGGCCGGCTTGGCCTTCGGTTTGGCAGCCGGCTTGGCTTTCGGCTTGGCAGCCGGTTTGGCTTTCGGCTTGGCAGCCGGTTTGGCCTTCGGCTTGGCGACCGGTTTGGCTTTCGGCTTGGCAGCCGGTTTGGCTTTCGGCTTGGCAGCCGGTTTGGCCTTCGGCTTGGCGGCCGGTTTGGCCGCCGCCTTGGTCTTGCCCGCAGCCTTCATGGCGGTGGTAGCGCCAACCGGAGCAGCCAACAGGGCTTCCACAAGCTGTGTCTTGTTCATGCCGGTACGGCCTGAAACCCCCGACTTCCCTGCCAGGGCACGCAGCTTCTCAACGGTCATCTTCTGGAGTGTGTTACGGTCCATCTCTCCCCCTAATCTGGCACTCTTTCCCGCATCATCCGAGTGCAGTCAGTCGCCAAGCCCTGTGCCCGGCGGATGCCCCCCTATCGGCCCCCTCCCCTGGCGCCATTATAGCGCGCCATAAATTCCGTGACGGCTTTGTCCGGATCCACGCCTATGGCCTCCGCATATTGGCGCAAATATCCACGCAAGTAAATCTCCGGGGGAAGCTTTTTGAATTCTTCCTGTTCGATGGCCTCAATGTAGAACTCGCTGATGCGGGTTCGGGTGGCGATGGCAGTGCGGGCAATGCCTTGCTGTTCGCGGGCGACACGCATGGCAGGGCCATCGAAAGTTTCCAGCACCACCCGTGGCGCCGGGCGCGAGGCGCGTGCGGTGGGCACCACCCCTGCTCCCTCTGGCTGCGCACCTGGAACCGGGTTGCGCCAGCCGGGCAACACCGGACGTGACGGAGAGTCTGTTGGACGAGTCTGCGGTTCCATCGGACGAGCCTGCGGCTCGATCGGGCGGGATGCCGGAGGGCGCTGCGGCGCCTCTGGTCGCGGAGACCGACCACTGTCACCGGTTTTGGCGGCATCCGCCGCCGGGGAGGGGCTACGGAACGTGACGGAGGGAGGAGGCGACGCCGGCATGCGCACCTGTCCGGGGGGAGAGTCCGGCCTGGAAACGGACGATTCGGAATCACCGGATGCAACATCGACTGGAATTTCAGGAGTGACTTCGTCCGATCTTTCGGGCGACATCTCGGACGGTGTCTCACCCACCGCGGCTTCCGTCTCCCGGCCTCGTGCCCCCGCCCCGCCTGCGGTACCGGCCCGCACGGCCTGGACGGCTGCCTCGGACGCCGCACGCGCCACATCGGCTTCGGTAATGATTGATTCGTTGAACTGTTCCAGATCGTAGGCGCGCCGCCGTTCCGGGTCGGTGAGCACCCGATGTGCCTCCTCCACCCGGGTACGGGCGTGGATCAAGTCGTCGCCGACAAACAGACCGTAGGTCGCCAGGGAGTCTCCGGAAAGCAGCATCATCTGCTGGCGATGGGCACGGTCGATTTCGGCACGGGTCGCCCGGGGAGAGATCTCCAGCAGTTCGTAATAATTGGCCTCGCCGTAGTAAGTCACCGCTTGCCCATCACCGCTTCGAGGTCGAGCTGGGTTCCGGCCATCAGGTTGCGCACCACCCGGTCCACGCACCGCGCCGGGCTGGAGTAAGGGTATTCGGCCACCACCGGGCGCCGTTGCCGGGCGGATTTCCAAACCACGTCGTCGTATTCGATGTAGCCCACATAATCCATGCGCATGCCAAAGTATTTTTCCACGGAACTGCGCATGGCGAATCCCAGTGTCACGTCTTCCAGAGAACGCACCTGATTGACGACCAGGTGCGGCCGCATGGACAGCAGCGCTTCACGCAAGCGGCGGCCCATCTCCGGGTCGGAGGCCCCGATCATCTCGAGCAATTCATGCACGGTGCGAATGCCCCTGTCGTTTTTGAGGTCCATCCCCTCCTCCACCAGACGCCGAATGTTCAGGGTGGTGGAAACTCGCTTGAGGTAACGGAAGTAGGCGCTTTTAATAAACCTGTAGGCATTTTCCACTGCGGTCGGTTCCGGCATCACCATCAGGATGGATTTGTCGGCGGCGAGGAAAAAATCCAGTGTGTTGTAGTGGGTACCTGCCCCCAGATCGAACACCAGATAATCAAAATCCAGGCGTTTGAGGGCGCTCAGTAGTGCCTCCTTCCGCGAGAACGTGGGGTTGGCGACCTCCAGAAAATCGTGAGCGCCGCTGATCAGGCGCAAATTGGGGTAAGGGGTGTCCACCACCACCCCATCCAGGGTGTTCACTCGCCCGGTGAGAAAATCAGACAGGGTGCCGGACACCAGGCTCATGCCCAAGCCGGTGTGCAGGTTGGCACACCCCAGATCGGCATCCATCAGGATCACCTTCTTGCCCATTTTGGCAAGGGTAATACCAATGTTGGAGGAGAGGAACGTCTTGCCCGTCCCCCCCTTGCCGCTGCCGACAGCCCAGATTTCGCGCCCCTCTCCGACTCCCGCGGATGGAATCCGCGCGGGCGGCACAGACTGCTTTCGAGTGCTCATAACCTCCCTTTTTACCGTATGTTATGTTTTCGACACAAGCCGCCACAAGTGCGGCGCCACTTTTTTTCAGGTTTTGTGCCCCGTGAACCCGATCGACATCCGAGATGGAGCGACCCTCCTGATGAACCCCGTCTCCGGGTCCAGAAATCGGCGCGCCCGCAATCTGCGCCTGGCCCAGGCCCTAGACGAACAGGTAGCGGGATTGACGGTGCAACGGACCTCTGGTCCAGGAGATGCATCCCGCCTGGCCGCACAGGCCGCCGCCGCCGGTGCGGCCAGCGTGTGGGTGGCAGGCGGTGACGGCACCATCAACGAGGCGTTGCAAGGGCTGGTGGGCACATCGACAACTCTGGTTCCGCTGCCAGCGGGTACCGCCAACGTGCTGTGCCGGGAGATCGGTCTTTCCATGGATCCGTTCGCCGCCATTCCCCGCCTGCTGAGGGGCAACACCCGCCCCGTCACCGTCGGCGAGGTCACCTGGAACAGGTACATGGGTGGAAACACAAAAAGATTTTTTTTACTGATGGCGGGCGCGGGGCTGGACGCAGAAATCTGCCAGTCGGTGCCATCGGGCCTCAAGCGCTACCTGGGTGCCACCGCCTTTATGCTGACCGGGGCGGTGTGCGCGGTGCGTTATCCCTATCCGGGCATTACCCTGTCCACGCAGACCCCGCCGACAGGGTCCGTTCCGGCGACGGCCCCGACGCCTGACGCACCTCTTGTCATTATCGCCAACAGCCGAAACTATGGCGGGCCGTTCCGTCTGGCGCCGGAGGCCGGACTGGAACAACCCGGCCTGTGCAGCGTGGCCCTTTCCGCCCGGGGACCGGTGGCACTGTTGCGATTGGCGTGGGCAGTTTTGCGGGGCACCCACACCCGCCTGAAGGGAGTCACCCTGGGCGTTGGCGAGCGCTTTGAATTATCCAGCCCCCACCAGGTACCTTTCCATGTGGATGGCGAACCCGTCGGCTACCTGCCCGCCGTAATTCGCGCCATCCCCGATGGGGTGCTTCTGCGCTATCCTGTCCCCGTCGGCGCGCCGTCCGGCGTGGATGCCATTGCAACTGTCCCCGCATCACAGGCATGATTTTCCCATGACGATGCCCATGCTCAACCTGATCGACGCGGTCCTGATCGGAATTGCACTGGTCACGGTGTTGTTTGGCACTGCACGCGGATTCGTCCGCGAACTGCTGAGCCTGATCGCCGTGGTCGGAGGCTTTCTGGTGGCCCAGACCGGATACGAAGCCGTGGAACCCAGCCTGCGATTTGCCATTCGCGTGCCGGAACTGTCCAGTGCCGTCGCCTACTTGTTCACCTTTTTTTCCTGTTCCCTGGCCTTTGCCGTGGCAGGGCGCATGCTGGTGAAGGCGTTGGACATCAAGAAAACTTTCCACGTTGTGGATCACTTGGGAGGCATGCTGCTGGGCGGCGCCAAGGGGCTGGTTCTGGTAGGTGTGCTGCTGGCTACCCTGCCGGTGTGGCCGGAGGGTCGGACTGCCATTGCCCACTCCTATTTCGCCCCCGAGTTTGCCCCGGTGGTGCAGTATTTCCATAATGGCCTCAAGGCAGCGCCGGAAAAGGCTCTGCTCCCCTTCAATCGTTGAGCCATCCGCCCAGGAGCGGTATGCTGGTGCCTCCTCCAGCCTGCGGATTTGCGATGCATACCCCACACCACACCCCCAAAGGGGACCCCGTGAATGGTGCCACCACCGTAGTGGGCATCATCGGCCATCCGGTGTCTCACTCGCATTCGCCGCAAATGCACAATGCGGCCTTTCATGCCTTGGGCCTGAACTGGGTGTACGTGCCGTTCCCGCTGACGCCGGATCGGCTGGCCGACGGCGTGCGCGGGCTGGCCGCCGCCGGGGTGCGGGGCTTCAACGTCACCATCCCTCATAAGGAGAAAATCCTGCCGCTGCTGGATGAAATTTCCCCGCAGGCTCGGGCCATCGGCGCAGTGAACACCGTGGTCATCGACAACGGGAAACTGGTGGGACACAACACCGACGGGGTGGGATTTTCCCATGCCCTGCATCAGGCCCACCGCTTCAAACCGGAGCGCAGCCGCGTGCTTGTTCTTGGAGCCGGGGGCTCTGCCCGGGCAGTGTGCGACCAACTCGCCCGCGAGGGGGTGCCCGCCATGTACATCTGCGCCCGCCGGAGCGAACAGGCGGCGGACTTGTCCGCCGACCTGCGGAGTCACCACCCCGGTTGCGACATCAAAACCCTCGACTGGAGCCCCCTTGATCACCGTTGCGGCATCAACTGGGCGGAGTTGATTGTTAATACTACCCCCATCGGCATGCGCCCCGGGGACGGATCCCCCCTCGACACCAACGGCATTTCTCCGGGGCACATCGTGGTGGATCTGATCTACGCTCCGCCGGAAACGGAACTGCTGCAAAAATGCCGTGCCCTGCGCGCGCGCTGCCTGAACGGACTGGGCATGCTGCTCCATCAAGGTGCTGCCGCCTTTACCCTGTGGACCGGCAAGGAGGCGCCGCTGGACGTGATGCAGGCTGCATTACCAAACCATAACGGCCCTGCTTGACGGCATTTCACCCCCCCCGTATCATCGACCGATTATGCGCATTTCCGAGATTTTCAGTAGCATTCAGGGGGAATCGACCTATGCGGGTCGGCCCTGTTCCTTCGTGCGTACTACCGGCTGCGACCAGCGCTGCACCTGGTGCGATACGGCTTATGCCTTTCACGGTGGCGAGGAGATGTCCCTGGACGATCTATACGCCGCCGTGACCGCTTGCGGAAATGAGTTGGTAGAGGTCACTGGTGGCGAACCGTTGCTGCAACCGGAGGTGCCCGAGTTCACGAAGGAATTGTGCGACCGGGGCTACACCGTGCTGATCGAGACCGGTGGCAGCCTGCCCATCGCAGGTCTCGACCCCCGGGTGCGCCGCATCCTGGACCTGAAGGCCCCCGCCAGCGGCATGACCACACGCGTTCACTGGGACAACCTGCACCACCTCAAGGCAGGGGACGAGATCAAATTCGTCCTCGCCGACCGGTCGGATTTTGACTGGGCAGCCAAGGTGATGGCCAATCACCGACTGACGGAACGGACGACGGTGCTGTTTGCACCGGTGTTCGGCGTGCTGGAGCCGCGACTGCTGGCGGAGTGGATTCTTGCCGATAGGTTGCCGGTGCGGTTGCAACTCCAGTTGCACAAGTATATCTGGTCCCCCACTGCCCGAGGAGTGTGAACAGGGGCTGGATCAGGGACAGGACGAAGGCCGTTCCAAAATTTTCTCCGGTCATTGCGCCGGCTTCATAAGGAGTGACCATGGAAATTCGCGTTGCGCAGGCGGCCCCGGCCAGCTTTACCACCGATATGCTGATCGTGCCAGTCGCCAAGGGTGACACGCCCCGCGGCACCGCAGCGGAGGTGGATCAGGCGCTGGGCGGTCTGCTGGCGGACGCCATGCGGCGCGGCGAATTCAAGGCCGGCGCTGGTGCGGTGCTGTGCTTTCCCTCCGGTGGCGCCGTGCGCGCCCGGCGCGTCTGCTTCGTCGGCGTGGGCGAGACCGCCAAAATCGACGCCGAGGTGCTGCGCCGTCTGGGCGGCAGGAGCGCTCGCACCGTGAACAACGCCCGACTGGAAAGCGCCGCCGTCGCCCCCCTGGCGTCGGACTCCCCCTTTGCAGGGTTGACCGCCACCGATTATGCCGAGGCCGTCGTCACGGGTGCGGTAATCGGCGTCTACCGCTTCGACACCTACAAGACCGATGAGGATTCGCGGGTGCCGGACACCCTCACCCTCCTTACCCTGCTGTGCCCCGATGGCCAGCGCGGCGCCGTGGCCGATCTGGAAAGCGGCGCAAACTACGCCCGCATCGTGTCCGAGGCCACCAACTACGCCGCCGACCTGGCCAATCACCCGTCCGCCGTGGTCACCCCCACGCGTCTGGCCAGGGAGGCCAAGGAACTGGCCGATCGGTTGGGACTGTCCCTTACCGTGCTCGACAAGGAGCAGATGATTGCCCAGAACATGGGCGGCATGATCGGCGTCTCCCAGGGTTCGGTAGAGCCGCCCAAGTTCATCGTGCTGGAGTACAAGGGGGCAACCTCCGCGCCGGTGGTCATGGTGGGCAAATCCATCACCTTCGACAGCGGCGGCATTTCCATCAAGCCTTCTGCGGGCATGGAGGAAATGAAGGGGGACATGACCGGCGGCGCATCGGTGTTGGCTACTGTGCGGGCCGCCGCCGAGTTGCGCCTGCCGATTCACGTGGTCGGTATCCTCACCGCCGCCGAGAACATGCCCAGTGGCACCGCCACCAACCCCGGCGATGTGCTGCACATGCACTCCGGCCTCACCGTGGAGGTGGTCAATACCGATGCCGAGGGGCGGCTGGTAATGGCGGACGGGCTGTCGTACGCCCAGCGCTATTCGCCGCGCCTGCTGATGGACATTGCCACCCTCACCGGCGCCTGTGTGGTGGCTCTGGGGCACTACGCCATCGGCCTGATGGGCACCGATGAGGACGCCAAAACCGCCCTCACCGAGATCGGCGAGGCCACCGGGGAGCGGCTGTGGACACTGCCCCTGTGGGAGGTGTACGAGGAAGACATCAAGAGCGACATCGCCGATGTGAAGAACACCGGTGGGCGCGCCGGGGGCACCATCACCGCCGGGTGCTTTCTGAAAAAATTCACCGGCAATACTCCTTGGGTGCATCTGGACATCGCTAGCACCGCCTGGGCCTCGAAGGCCACTGACTATCTGCCCAAGGGGGCGCGGGGCACCGGGGTGCGCCTGCTCACCGGCCTGCTGCGCCGCCTGTCTTCCTGAGGCCGGAAGAAATTTCCGGGACCGCAAAAGATTGCCCGGGGCGGAGGGCTGGCCTATGCTGGGCACAGGGGCGGCGTGGAATGCGGTGCGGGTGCGCCGTGCCGGGCGCTGCTCCGATTCCGAGGAGTCCCCATGCAAAGCACATTGGCCGAACGATCCTGCATTCCCTGTACCGGCGCCACGCCACGCCTGTCGCCGGAGGCCATCGGGTCCCTGTTGGCGGAACTCGGTGGCGGCTGGCGGGTGAGCGGTGGGCTGCGGCTGGAAAAAACCTGTAAATTTGCTGATTTCCGCTCAGCACTGGCCTTCACCAACCGAGTGGGGGAAGTGGCCGAGGCCGAAGGGCACCATCCGGACATCCACCTGACTTGGGGCCGGGTGGATCTGGGCATCTGGACCCATGCAGTGGACGGCCTCACCGAGGCGGATTTCATCCTCGCGGCAAAAATAAACCGGCTGGCGTAACCGGAAAAAGGTGCCCAGGCGCGGGTGACAGGCCGTTTCCGCCCAGACTGCTTGAATCGCGACAAACCCTGGTCAGCCACATGTTGTATGCGAACCGGCCCGCAGCCCCCCCCCACTTCCAGCGAAGGCCCGATCCTGTTTTTTGATGCCCCGTGCGGCTGGTGCCGGGGCTGGACGGGCTGGCTTGCCCGTCGTGCCCCCCATCTGCTCCTGGCACCGCTCCAGGGAGAAACCGCGCGCTGCCTCCTGAAAAACCTTCAGGATGGTTCCCCGATTCCCCCCAACACGCTGATCCTGTTCCAGCCCGGCCCGGAGGGGGGAGTGGAGATCCACGCCCGCGCCCTGCTGGGCGCCCTGACACTGGCCGGGGTCGGCGGCGCAGCAGGTAGAATGCTGTGGTTAACACTGGCGCGGCTGCCGCGCGGGGTGCTGAATCCACCCTACCGCCTGCTTTCCCGTCACCGTCAGTGGCTGACGCCACTGGCCCCCGCCTGCCCGCTTCCGGACACCTCCGACCCGCGCCTGCTGCCATAGCAGTCTTGTATTGCGCCGAACGGTTGCCTCGACAGGATGGATTGCGTATGGTGTGCCGCCCCACCCCCCGAGGAGCCACCACATGATTTTCAGCTGGAGCCGTCGTCTGGCCCAACGCCTGGCACTGGACCGCCCCGAGGCCCGCGCCTGGGCCATATACGACTGGGCCAACTCCGCCTACATCACAGTGGTCATCACGGCGGTATTTCCGGTTTTTTTCCAAAAATCACTGGCCACAACCCTCACCCCCGCCGATGCCACAGTGCGTTTTGCCTTTGCTACCGCCGGGGCCATGTTGCTAGTGGCGTTACTGGCACCTGTTTTGGGGGCTATTGCCGACTACTATCCGATCAAAAAAAAGTTGCTGGCGCTGTTCGCCGGGATCGGGGTAGCGGCGTGCGCGGCGCTGGCTCTGCCCGGCCCAGGCGACTGGTGGACGGGCTTGCTTCTGTTCGCCGTGGGCAATGTGGGCATCTGGGGCAGCCTGGTGTTTTACGACGCCTTGCTCCCCCACGTGGCACGCAGTGGGGAGCTGGACCGCCTGTCCACCTCCGGCTATGCAGTGGGATATCTGGGGGGAGGCCTCATTCTGGCCGGGGCACTGGGGGTGATCTCCAATCCCGTTTTCTTCGGTCTGGCGGACGCCGGCATGGCGGTGCGCGGTGTGTTCGTGGCCGTGGCGGTTTGGTGGGCGGTGTTTTCCATCCCCCTGCTGCGGCGGGTGGAGGAGCCTGCCCTGCACCCGCACCAATCCAGAGACAAAAACAAAACAACGCCCGACGCCCGATCGGCCGGAGATCCCGGTGGCGTGCTGCGCGGCGGGCTTACCCGTATCGTCGAGGGGGTGCGGATTTTGCGTCGTCACCCGCAGGCGGGGCTGTTTCTGTTGGCGTTTCTGGTCTACAACGACGGCATTGTCACCATCATCCGCATGGCCACGGTGTACGGCGCGGAGATCGGGCTTGCGTCGAACGCCATGATCGGTGCAGTGGTGCTGGTGCAGTTTGTGGGTGTCCCGTGCGCCTTCCTGTTTGGCGCGCTGGCGGGACGCATCGGCACCCGCCCGGCCCTGTTCATCGGCATCGGGGTTTACGCGCTCATCGCTCTGGTGGGACACCACATGGATAGCACCGCCGACTTTTACCTTCTGGCCCTGCTGGTGGGGCTGGTGCAAGGGGGAACGCAGGCGCTGTCGCGCTCCCTGTTTGCCAGCCTGATTCCCCGCGCCCATTCGACGGCCTGTTTCGGGCTGTTCGCGGTGGCAGAAAAAGCCGCCTCGGTGTTTGGCCCCCTGGTGTTCGCTGTGGCCGCTGCCCAATGGGGCTCGGGTCGCGCCGGGGTGCTGGCGGTGGGCGGGTTTTTTGTGGTGGGGGGATTGCTGCTGCTGAAGGTAGATGTGGCGGAAGGCCGGAAACAGGTGGGTGACTGATGCCACATTCCGACGGTGTCGGCCTGGCAGGGGGGGGGACCTACTCCGCCGGTTTTGTCCTGGCCTTCCACTCCTGCACCAGCTTCCGCGCCTCGGCGAGTTGAGCAGAGGTCATGTGCATGGCCACTTTGTCCCGCTCACTGGTAACACTCGCATTGCTCCGGGCGGCGGCCAGATCCAGCCACAGGTAGGCCTGTACCCTGTCCCTCGGCACGCCCCTTCCCTCGGCATACAGCATCCCCAGGCGATACTGGGCACCGGCATCGCCCTGATCGGCGGCCCGACCGTACCATTTCAGGGCCTCGGACATGTCCTGCGGAACGCCGTGACCGCTTTCATACAGAGCCCCCAGACTGTATTCGGCCTCGGCACGCCCCTGATCGGCGGATTTGCGGATCCAGGTAAAAGTCTGTTCCCAGTCTTGCGGCACGCCCTGTCCGCCCGCATACATCATCCCCAGGTCGTACTGGGCCTCGGCGTGCCCCTGATCGGCAGCCTTGCGATACCATGCGGCCGCCTCGGCAAAATCCTGGGGCACACCAAAACCGTCGTCATACAGCATCCCGAGGCCGTACTGGGCCTCGGCGTCGCCCTGCTCGGCCAGCGGTTGCCATAGCTGGAACGCATTGGCATAGTCCTCCCCATCATAGGCGGACTGCCCGTCCTCCAACGGCCCGGATGCTGCCGGAGTGGTCAGGCTGGCCAGCAAAATAAAGGCAAAACAAAATGTCCTGAATGAACGGCTCAAGCGCTCCTCCTGCAAATTCCCTTCACATCACCGGTTCCGGCGCGCGGTATTGGATCGCCTCGGCCACGTGGGCGGCACCCACCTTGTCGTCCCCCTCCAAATCGGCCACTGTGCGCGCCACCTTGAGTACCCGGTGGTAGGCGCGGGCTGACAGCCCCATACGCGTCACCGCCTGACGCAGAATGCTCTCGCCGTCCTTCCCCAGGCGGCAATGGTTACCCACCTCCTCGGTGTTCATGCGGCTGTTGGAGCGGCTGTCACCGAGGCGCTCCTGCTGGCGCTGGCGCGCCTCCGCCACGCGCTTGGCAATCGCCTCCGACGGCTCTTCCCGTGCTCCGCCCATGAGCTCCCCCACCGGCACCGCCGGGACCTCCAGATGCAGGTCGATGCGGTCCAGCAGCGGGCCGGAGATGCGGCTGCGGTAGCGGGCCACTTCGCGCGGGGAGCAGCGGCAGTCGCGCCCCGGGTCGGTCAGGTAGCCGCACGGACAAGGGTTCATCGCCGCCACCAGAATGAAGCGCGCCGGGTAGGACAGGGACGCCGCCGCGCGGGAGATGGTGACAGTGCCATCCTCCAGCGGCTGGCGCAGGACTTCCAGGGCGTTGCGGCGGAACTCGGGCAATTCGTCGAGGAACAGCACGCCGTGATTGGCCAGACTTACCTCGCCGGGGCGGGGCATGGCACCGCCGCCGATCAGGCCCACGTCGGAGATGGTATGGTGCGGGGCACGGTAGGGGCGCTCCGCCACCAACCCCTGCCCCCCCGGCAGCATGCCCGCTACACTGTGGACGCGCGTCACGTCCACTGCCTCGTCCAGCGACAGGGGGGGTAGAATTCCCGCCATGCGCCGCGCCAGCATGCTTTTTCCGGAGCCGGGTGGCCCCACCATCAACACGTTGTGTCCCCCTGCCGCCGCCACCTCCAGTGCTCGCTTGGCCGAAGCCTGACCAGAGACTTCGGAAAAATCCGGAAAACCCACAGTCCGCGCCGCCAGGGGCCGCCGGTCCGCCACCACGCGAAGTGCCGAAGCCTCCACATCGCCCCGCAGGAACGAAACCAACTCCGCCAGGGACGCCACGCCGTAAACCGCAATACCTTCGCACACGGCGGCCTCGGGGCCGTTTTCACGGGGCACCACCAGCCCGCGCACGGTCTTGTCGGCGGCCGCCGAGATCGCCAGCGACAGCCCCCCGCGCACCGGCTTGACGCGGCCATCCAGTGCCAGTTCCCCCACCACCATAATTCCCTCAATGGAAGACGGGGCGACGATGCCGTCGGCCACCAGGATGCCGATGGCGGCAGGCAGGTCGAAGGACGATCCCTCCTTGCGCACGTCGGCTGGGGCCAGGTTGACGGTGATGCGCTTGACCGGAAACGGCATCCCGCTGTTCTTGAGGGCCGCCTGCACCCGTTCTTTGCTCTCCTTGACCGCCGCGTCCGGCAAACCAACGATGGAAAACGCCGGAAGGCCGTTGGCAATATCCACCTCGACCTCGACTGGATAGGCGTCCAGCCCCAGTACCGCCCCGCTCATGACCCGTGAAAGCACCGCATCTCCCCCAATCTGGAATTGCCGCTAAAATGATTCCAATGGCGGGCACGGTAGCACCCGCCCCACCGCGCTTTCAAGGGGGCGGGCGGGCACTTCTCGCTGCGGTATTCGTGTAAAACATACGGCACGGCCAAGTTCGTCGCGTAGAGGGAAACTCCAGCGGTGGGCGGGGCCATTCAATATCCCCGTTCACCCCAGGCTTGTCGAAGGGTACCCTACGCCACCCATCCCGACCGGGGGGCGCTCGCTCTTCGAAACCCGTCGGTCCGAAATGCGGGCTGCGCTTCGACAGGCTCGGCGCGGGCGGGTTTATTTTGGACATTGGAAATGGCGTGGCCGGATTCGCGATGCATCCGCCCGTGCCGTATGTTTTACGCGAATACCTCAGGGGGTCCGGGCCCCCCACAAAAAAGGGCCACCCCCACCGGGGGTAGCCCTTTTGCAACAGTCAGCGGGGCAGACTAGAGCTTGGACTTGAAAGTCGGAGAGGCCTTGAAGCCGACGTTTTTGCTGGCGGGAATCTGGATCGACTTCCCGGTCTGCGGGTTGCGGCCGACACGGGCGGCGCGCTTCTTGACGGTAAAGGTGCCGAAGCCGGGGTAGGCAAAGCGCCCTTCCTTGGCGATGGCCTTCGCCATGGTGGCGAATACGGAGTCGACGATGGTCTCGACTCCCTTCTTGCTGACGTCCTTGCCACCCTTGCTGGCTACCGCGTTAATCAGTTCTGCTTTGGTCATGTGCGCTCCACCTCCATCGAATGGTTGGGCAAACGGTGAGTTCAGATGCTGGCGGACGCTGTGGGAATCCGCACAAATCCTCGTGCCGGGCCGTATCGTAGGTAAGCTAAAAAACCTTGTCAAGCGCTTGGGACAAGGTTTTGCGGGACTTTTTTCCCGCGCCGGGCGTGATTACGTGGCGTTATTGTTCAACACCCCGCCACGGCCTGTTCCCTGCATACGGTCGCGCAAGGCGTCCCCCAGCAGGTTAATTCCCAATACGGTCAATAAGATAGCAACTCCTGGCCAGATGGTAAGGTGGGACGAGAACAGGATGTAATCACTTCCCTCCGCCAGCATCGCGCCCCAACTGGGCGTGGGCGGCTGGGTACCCAATCCGAGGAAAGAAAGTCCCGCTTCGGCCACGATGGCGCCCGCCATGCCGAAGGTGGCTTCCACCAGGACCGGGGCCATGACGTTGGGCAGAATGTGCCGCAACAACACCCGCCGGGCCGAGCAACCGGTGGCCCGCGCGGCCTCCACCCATGACAATTCACGCGCCAGCAACACCTGTCCGCGCACGATGCGCGCATACCCCACCCAGCCCATGATGCACAGGGCCAGCACCACGTTGTTGAGGCTTGGCCCCAACACCGCAGTCAGAGCAATTGCCAGGAGAATGCCAGGGAAGGCCAGAAACACGTCCACCAGCCGCATCAGCGCCTCGTCCACCCATCCACCCCGGTAACCGGCAATGGCACCGATCAGCGTCCCCAGCAGCACCGACACGGTGACCGTCACCACCCCCACATAGAGGGACACCCTTGAGCCATAAAGGATTCGGCTGAAGATGTCGCGCCCCAAGGCGTCCTGCCCCAACAGATGCCCCGGGCCTGGCCCCAGCAGGCGGTTGGGAAGGTCCATGGTGGTAGGGTCTGCGGTCGCCAGCCATGGTGCAAACAGGGCAGCCAGCACCAGAAGCGACAGGCAAATGCCGCCGAACAGTACTGGAAAACGGCTCACCATCCCCTCCCTTGCTCCTGGGGAACGGGGGTCTGCAGCGAAGCAGCGTCCACCAGCATTAATCGCTGCTCCGTGTAGTCGTAGAGGTAGAGACGCTCCCCGTCCGGGTGAGGAGTAGAAAGTATCTGCGTGCCCGGCAGGGCAATTTTGTGGGTAATCAACCCGTCGTGCCGGTTCCACAGGCAGATGGCTCCGGCGGAACTGGAGGGGGGGAAGATCAGATATTCAGTGCCGAATGGCACCACATTGGTGCTCGCGGTCCACGGCCAGCTGAAATTGTATTCCCCGGCCACCGAGCGCGCCGCTACGTCCACCGCCTTTACCACCACGCGGCTGGCCACATAGGCGGCATAAATCAGAGGATCGTCGGGGGTGAACTGGGCAAGCAGGTACGGGTGGTTGAAGCGCGGACACGCCCGCTCACCAAGGCTGAAATCGTCCAGTGACAGGGAACGCACTTCACGCCCCACGCTCACCAGGGCACGCCCCTCGGCGGAACGGTAGAGCACATTGTTCACCGGTGCATCCATGGCGCGGGTGACGGTTACGGTCATGGATTCCAGGTCCACCGCGCGCAATTCGTAAAACTGCACCTGATCTCCGTTGTTGCCGTTGTAGATGGACAGGGCCGTGGCGCCGTCCGGGCACGCAGAGACATAGTTGAAGCCCAGAGGGCCGGCCGACAAGCGCCGCTCCTCGCCACTATCCACATCAATACGGGTGAACACGCAATCCGGCGCGAAGGCGTTTCCAGAGTCGTCCAGCAACTCTCCCCCTACCAGCACCACGCGGCGGCCGTCCGGGGTCAGTTGGGCGTCCAGATGGAACAGCCGGTTTCCCCCTGGCGCCTCGAAGCGCCATCGCCCCAGAATTTCCTGGGTTGCGGTATCCACTACCAACAGTTGCTGGCGGTAGGGAGTGCCAAAGGTGTTAAGGATCACCATGCGTCCGGCGGCGCAGTGCACCCGGAAGGGGATGGACAGGACCGGGTCGCGTTCGAGGGGGATGTATGCCGCAGGTGAGGTCATGGATTCCTTGATTTGTCCGCCGTCACCGCAGGCGTACCCGGGGATCGGCGGCAGCGTAGCAGATGTCGGCAATCAGGCTGGCGCACACATAACCCAAACAGATGACCATCACGCATCCCTGCACCACCGGGTAGTCACGGGTCTGAATGGCCTCCACTGTCAGGCGCCCCAGTCCCGGCCAGGAAAAAATGGTTTCGGTGATGATCGCTCCTGCCAGCAGGGCGCCAAACTGCAAACCGATCACGGTGATGACCGGGATCAGCGCGTTGGACAGCACATGTCGCACCAGCACCTGCCAGCGCGACAGCCCCTTGGCCAGCGCGGCGCGCACAAATTCGCGGTCCATCACCTCCAGCAGGCTGGCGCGGATCATACGGGTGAGGATGGCGGCCATGGCCGACCCCAAGGTAATGGCCGGCAGCACAAAGGAGTCGATCCCCTCCATGCCGCCCAGGGGCAGCCACCCCAGATTCACCGAAAATACCAGCAACAACAGTGGTCCCAGCCAGAAATGGGGCATGGACACCCCCAGCAGGGCGGCTATCATCGCCCCATGGTCCACGACTGTGCCCGCGCGAATGGCGCTCAACAGGCCGAGGGGAAAGGCAATAGAAAGGGCCACGCCCATGGCCGACAGGGTCAGAAGCAGGGTGGGCAGCATGCGCTCCGCCAGCACTTCCCGAACCGGTCGCCCGGAATGCAGGCTCACCCCCAGATTGCCTTGGGAAATTCCCCGCACATAGCGGCCAAACTGCATCAGCAGCGGCTCGTCCAGGTGGAGTTCGTGGCGCAGGGCCTCGCGGTCGGAAGGCATGGCCATCTCGCCCAGCATGACCTCCACCGGGTCGCCCGGAATCATGTGGATGAGCAGAAACACCGCCGTCAGTACCCCGGCCAGAACCGGGATGAGGGTGGTCAATCGCCGCAAGAGGAATGCGCCCATGGCGACGGATTGTTCCACGCCCACCCCCCCCAGCACAATAGCCGGGGGCGCATCTCCGGCAACTCCGGACCCGGGTTGGGGGACGCTCGGCCCGGTTCCCCCAATTCCCCCGAAAGTGGGATTGCCATCCCTGGTTTCGGCAGCTAGAGTGAGAAGTGAACGGAATGCGGAGTTTATGTGTCCGCCGCAAACCGGGTCCCTTCGTGCCTGACAGAAAAAAAACGCAGTTGGGCGGTGTCGCTGGATTGGTCTCCGGTGCGGCACCGCCCGATGCGTTTTGGGGGCGATGAAAGAAATTTTTCTGGTGGCGGGCCCTGCCCCGGGTTAGGCCGGGCGCTTGCTGAGATGCGGTACGACCCGTGCGACGCCGCCTACGGGTAACCTGGCACCGCTCGCTGCCGTGGAGTCCGGGACTCCCCCTAGATGCCTTGGGAGAAGTGGAACGGATAGGTACCTTCCACCACGCCCTTGGGGACCGGCGGGAAGGTCCACTCCTTCACCCGGCTGACCAGTTCCCGGTCGAAGGCCGGGGCACCGGTGTCGGAACTTTCCACCCGTGCGTCGGTAACTCTCCCGTCGGGGGCAATCACCATGCGCACCACCACAGTGCCCTTCAGACCCGGGATGCGGGTCAGTGATTTGTCGTAAAAATGCTTCAGTTCGCCGCGGTGGCTGCGGATTATGCGCATGATGTCTTCCACCTTGCGGATGCCGCTGCCCCCCACTTCGCCTTCAATCTTGAACGGGCTTTCCACGATGGTGGTGGCGCGGGCCACCATCTTCTTCACGTCCACACGACCAGCGGAGACATCGTTGAGGAAGGCTTGCAACTCCTCGCGGCTGACGGCAGAGACATCGCGGTCGCCAAGGGCGATCTTGATCTGCTCCATGTCGCCGATGTCCCGCAGCAGCGCGTCGATGTCGGCCATGTCGTCGGCACCCCCTGGTTTGTTGCCCTTGCGGGTACCAGGGACGGTGGCTGACGGAGCTCCGGCGCGCCCCCCGGCGGGACCGCTCACCAGAGGTGCCTTGGGTTTGCTGGCCAGCACATCGGCAAACTCATCGTCCTCCTCGTCGCCCATGGCCCCGAGTACTCCGGCGGACATGGCGGCCTCGGCGTTGCGGCGGGCTTCTTCCTCCCGCTGGCGCTTCGCCTCCAGCGCCGCTTGGATGGCGGCCAGTTTGGCGGCCTCGGCAGCCTGTTTTCTGGCCTGCTCCTCGGACTGCCGCTGGGCCATGGCCTCAGCCCTTTGGCGGGACTCGGCATCCATCGCCTGCCGTGCCTGTTCCTCGGCTGCGCGTCGCCGGGCTTCCTCCTCGGCCTGCCGCCTGGCTTCTTCCTCGGCCTGTCTACGGGCGGCATCGGCCTGCTTTCTGGCTTCTTCCTCGGCTTGCCGTCTGGCTTCTTCGGCCTGCTTTCTGGCCTCCTCCTCGGCCTGACGCCGGGTCTCTTCCATGGCCTGCTGGCGGGCCAGGTCTTCCGGGTTGATCAGCAGCCTGGCGACGTGGAACTGCTCCCCTGCCTCCCGGGGTTGCGGCGCCGCGTGCAGGAAGGTAAGCAATGCGGCCACCACTGCGTAGACCCCGAGGGTAACGGCCAGAAGCCGACGGAAACGGTCCGTCTCGTAGGGAGGATAAAAATCGTGGTTCACGGTATGAGGCTGTGTGGCATCAGCGGGAAAGGCGGTGCTCAAGGGCGCGGAGACGGCGCAGGGTCTGGCGGTCAAGCGGCTCCGCCAGTTCCTGGCGGAGCCACTGCATGTAATCGATGCCGGGGTCCATCTGGAAACCCTCCGGCTCGCGCCACGGCAAGCGCGTTTCACCACTGGGGGTTTCGGCCATGCCGGTAATGTCGAGGGCGCCGCCGGAGATCACCTCGTGTTCCCCCGGTGCGTGACCCCTGCCACCCCCGGGCCTGTCCTGAGCCAGCGCCGCCGGGATCAAGGCGAGAAGGGACAGTGCCCCGGTCAGCAAGACCACGACCGACAGCCTGCCAGCCCGAACGGGCAAAACCAGGAGATACCGGAGAAATGGGGTGTGGAACGAATTACGGAACATAGACCGGCTGCATCGGAATTTCGGGACGATCATACCACTCGGGACTGAGGCGCCCCAATGCCTGCATGCTGGCGAGCACATCCTGGGTAAGCACCCCCTCCCTGGCCCGCTCCAGGTTGTCCTGGTGCGCCTGAATGGCGCGCTGGCGATAAGGTTTTGCCTTCTTTTCCACCGCACGGCGGTAGATTTCTACCTGCTCCGGGGTGAGGTTGTCCGGAACCGGGGCTCCCAGCAGGGCCACCGCAAACGCTTCGAACATTTCGCCGATGTTGCGACTGGCGGCGGGAGTGACCGACAGGGCGCGCAGGTCACGGGCCTGTGAAAACAGATCTACTGACTCCTTGAGAGCGGTCTTCTTTGCCTCCAGCGACTGGTCCAGGGGCGGCACCAGGCGGATGCGATCCAGCCGGGCACGGGAGTCACGGGCGCGGGTCAGCAGAATTTCAGCGGCGATGCGGCGCCCCCCTCCCTCCAGGGAGTCCGACTCCGCCAGCGGCAGCAAGTCGGCCAGCAGGCGATCGGCGACACGATCGGCGTCCCTGGATCCGGATTTGGGTTCGGCACGTTTTCCGGTCTGCTGCAACCACACCAGTTGTTGGTGAACGGACATCCACGGATCGCTGCCCGCAGGATGACGGTCGCGCACCACGCTGAGGGCGGAGACCGCAAGGTCATTACGTTTGGCCCCCTCAAAAATTTCCACCGCACGCATTTGCAACCCGTCGGCCTCGGCGGGCACCGCCTGGGTTGCCAGAAGCTGGTAATGCATGCCCGCCTCCACCGGCTGCCCGGCGGCCAGCAGCAGTTCACCCAGATGGGCGTGAACGGCCTCGGCGGGTGGTTCGCCGGGGAAATCCGCCAGCAGCCGTTCGGCGGACTCCAAGGCACCAGCCGCATCACCGGCGGCCTCCAGCGCCGAGACCTGTGCCTCCAGAGCTTTGGACACCAGTCGTGACCCGGCCAGATCATCGGCGATGGAGCCGAACAGGCGCGCAGCCTCGGCGGGTTTTTTGGCCTTCAGTCGCTCAGCCGCCCGCTTGTAGCGTATGCCGGACAGCATATCGAGAACCTCCTCTGGAGCCTGCCCCTTGGGCTGCGAGGCAATGGCGCGCACAAAAGCGGCGTCGGCCCCCTCCAGATCACCAGCGTCCATCAGCGCCCGCCCCTCCAGACGAGCCACGGCCAGATCGCGCTCCGGCCACTCCCCCTCGAACCACTGGCGATAGCGTTCCCAAGCGCGCCGCGCGGCCTCGAGATCGCCATTTTCCTGGGCGCGTTCGCCAACATTGAGCACGGAGCGCGCCACCCGGTCCCGGTGCGGCGTATTGGGCCAACTGGCCAGCAGGCTGCCGAACACCGCCAACGCCTGGCCGAATTCCTCGGCGCGCAGGAAGGACAAACCGGCATCCAGTCGCGCCGACTGGGCCAGGGGGTCGCTGGCTGGCAATGTGGCGGAAGCCTCCAGCAACTGTACCGCCAGAACGGCACCGTCGCCGCTTTCGGCCTCAGCGCGGGCAATGGTGGCGGCGGCCAGCAGTTTATGCACCTCGGCCTTCTGCCCCGGATCGTCATCCAGATAGGTCAATGCCTGACGGAAGGCGGTGTCAGCCTGGTCCAGCTTCCGGATCTCCAGCGCCGCCTCACCCAGAGCCCGCCACGCCTTGGCGTGCAGTGTGCGGGAACGTGGCCCGAAACGCACCACGCGATCGCTGATGTCATACAGGCGCGCGTAATCGCCGGCCGAAAAGCACAGTGCGGCAATGCGTTCATAGGCGGTGGGCAGGCGTGGCTCACGGGGGAACTGTTCCACCAGTCGAAGGAAGGCGTCCGCCAGCAATTGCAGGTGGGGTGCAAACTGCAGGCCGTCCGGGTCCATCCCGGCCATACCCTGTTCCCGCGCATAGACCATTGCGTAGGCCGCCTCGGCCGAGCGTTGGTGGACCGGAAAATCGTAAGCCGACTGTTCGTAGGCCGAGGCGGCGCCCGCAAAGTCGCGGGTTTCGAACAACAGTTCACCGAGCAAAAAGGCCGCCTCGGGAGCATCCGCTCCGTACTGTCCGTTCTTGAAACGGGACAGGAAGGTGCGGTAGCTGTCCACCGCCCGGGCATAGTCTTCTTTTTTGTGGCTCTGCTGGGCCACCGAGTGGTAGTGCCGCGCCAGTCGGAATGAGGTTTCCTCGAACACCGGCCCCAAACGGCGCCGGGTGGCCGCATCCTGCTTTCGCCACCACGCAGTCTGGGGGCCGTACTCCTCCACCAGCCGTACGCGGGCGCGGATCGCGGATTCCAGATTCTGTCCCTCGGTGTACCGGTCTACGATGTAGCCGACAAACACGGGGGCGTCCGGACTATCGGGGTAACGTTTCAGGAAAGCCTCGTACACAGGAACTGCGGCTGCGGGGGATTCGTAGGTGATGGTCACCTCTGCCAGCTTGCCGTAGACCATGGGCAGGTAGTCGCGCTCCTCTGGAAAAGCCTTCAGCAGGGCCTTTACTCCGCCCTGGTCGTGGAGCATGCGCGCCAGAATGCCATTGACCTCGCGCACCCGCTCCCAATCCGGTTCCGGCATCGTCTGGCTGTCCAGCACCAAGGTCTTGCCGATGCGCACCCGCTTTTCATCCATGAACGCCACCGCTGCGGGCACCGCTACCGGGTAGTCCGGGGACAGGAACAGTGCCCACACCCGTTTGTAGGCAGCGTAATCCCGCAGCACCGGCGGGGCATCGCGGTCGGCCAGAACTCCGGCATATTGCTCGGAGGCGCGCTGGAAACGACCGGTTTCGAAAGCCAGTTCACCCAACCGGTAGCGCACCTCGGTGGACTGGGGCCCCTTGGGAACCACTTTCAGGAACGCCTCCAGTGCGTCCCGTTCACCGGTTTCCTCGCCAATGTCGTCGAAGGCGCGTGCCAATTGGTAATAAACCCCGGCGTTGGCGGCGCGCCCCGGATAGTCGGTAAGCACCTTGCGGTACAGGGCGATGGAGCGGCGGTGGTCAGGTCGCAGGGAGGCGCTGTCCTCACCCCGGGCCGATATGCGCCGGAGGGCGCGCTCGTAGGTACGCACCTCGATGTCCATGTAAAGATCGGCAAGCTGGGTGGTGATGCGCGCCAGCCGCTCGCTACGGTTGGGCGTGGTGATGAGGAAATTCTCCAGTTCCGCCAGCGCCGCCAGTTTTTCCCGGGGATCGGCGATGGCCTGGCCGGACAGTACCGCACCCACGATGCGGTTTACCTCCGCCCGGTCCACCCCAGTGGGCGGGGCGCTGGCGCAGCCCCATGGCAGCACAACCGCCACCAGCATCCAGGCGAACCATTGCCAGACGACCTTCGGCCCACTCATATGCCGATCCCCATCGGAATCTGGCCCGAGCGGTACACCAGGTTGACCGCCAGCAGCACCAGCGCTGCGGCACGGATGAGCAGAATCAGCAGATGCCCTTGATCGGTCATTTGCCGCGAGGCTCCTCAAACACCAGGTCCCGCGCCCCGGTCTGGTCCGACAGCACACTCTGGGTGATACCGACGGCGGCGGCGATGGACAGGTCGGACAAGCGCACCCGTTCCGCCTCCAGCAACGTGGTCACCTGTTCGCGGGCGCCTGCTTCCAGACCGCCACGTAGTGCCGTCACTTTGTCGCGCAAGGCTGCGCCGCGTCCGGCGTCGCCACCGGCAGAACTTCCGATGGCCACCTGCTCCAGCCGTTCCAGGGTGAACGCCACCTGATGGTGGTCCGCCACCGCCGCCACCAGCGCCGGATGCCGCGCCAGCACCTGGATGGCGACCCCCTCAATGCCCACAGGCGGAATGTCGCCGGTACGCTGTGGGGCAAACAGGTGGCCGGTCAGCCCCTGGCCGAACGGGCCGCCGCGGACGGTGACGATCAGAGCCTCCAACTGTCGGGTGCGCTCGCGGAAGGCCGACAAGGCTTTGCGGTATTCAGCCACGGCTTGATAGGGGACATTCAGACGCCGGTAGATTTCCGCCTTCATCAGGCGCCCCTCCGGCAGGTAGGCGCTCTCCGGCCGTTCCCGCTCCATGGCATTTATCTCAGCCACCGATTTCACCAGATCGCCGCCGCGCAAAAAGGCGACGGCGCGGCCAAAGCGCACCCGGTCTGCAATTTCTCCCGCACTGATGGCGTCGAAACGCTGCAATGCCTCGGCACTGCGCCCTTGCTCCGCAAACAGGCTGGCTGCGGCCAACAGAGCTCGTTCGCGCAGGGCGGAGATTTCCGGAGCCGTCCCTGTGGCCAGCCGCGCGGCGTCATCGTACTCGCGGATGGCGGAAAATGGATCACCCACGGCCACGAACGCCTGGGCGCGGGCGGCCAGCACAAAGGCGTCGCCCCCGGCGGGCGGCAGGGCCGAGATCAGTGCGTGGGCCGCCTCGGTACGGCGCAGGGCGGCAATTTGCAGGGTGGCGGCCTCGGCAGCCAGTGACGTTCCGGCAGGGGGCTTGAGGGCCCCAAGAGTTTTGAGGGTGGCCGAGGGATTTTTTTCCAATTCCAGGTAAGCCTGCCCGATCCGCACCCGCAGTTTCACCCCGGCATCTGGATGCTCCGCCAGAGCGGCATAAATGTCCGCTGCCGGTGCGTCAATACCGGCCTCCCGGTATACGTCGGCGAGCAGAAGCTGATCGGGAATCGGCAGGGTGCCTGGTGCGACGGCCAGCACAGCCGCGGCTCCCAGTAAATCGCCACGGGCGCGGTCCCCCAAGGCAACGCGATGCACCATATCCGCGTCCGGGGTCTGGGGGGGGTGGACCAGAAGTGCCTTTTCAGTTGGCTCCACCAGCACCACGCTGCCCGCCGGAGGCAGGGTGATGGCGGCCGAAAGGGGTTTCTCCCCGCTCATTTCCCAGTTCAGGGTGACGCTGCCGCCGGGTCGGCCATCCAAAGCCAGAGCCACCCAGCCTCCCTCGGCAAAGGCCGCAGACAGGCGCCGGGCGATTTCCGCCTCGTCCACGCCGCTGATCCGCACGCGGTGCCCTTTGGCGCACGCTTCGGCGCTGCACCCGAGTACCACCACAGGTCGCCCGGGGATACCGGTAAGGCGGGCATCGGCGGAGCGACGCAACGGTTCTTCCAGACGCAAGAGCTGGCCCTTGATATCTGGCGCCGCCGGAACCGCCGGAGCTCCGGCCGCCACAGGCGGGACTGTAGCCAACAGCAGGACCAACAGCACAGCAGTTGGTAACGGGTGGATTGGGCGGCGCAATAGAGGCATCAAATCCGTTTAATGGCGCGGGTTCCGTCCCTCGCAAAAACAACACCCAGGCGGGCCGCGTTCCGGCAACTTGCGTCACGGCAGATACCTGACGACTTGTTTTTCCCGCAAACACGGCCCCCAAGCCAAGCTAGTTAGTATCTCATACTGCCCTCTTTTCCTCCACGCGCCACAAAACGGGTGATTCGAGGCGGTTCCGGCACTTATACTGTTTTTTGGCAGACTGTTCCGGGCGTGGTACCCCGGTGCGGGATGATTCCCTTCGTGTCAGGCGATATACATCAGGACGACGTACAGCCAGTGAAGCCCCGCGTTTTCGTCACCCGCGCCGTACCCGAGCCGGTGCGGGAGGCCCTCCAGAGTTGTTTTGACCCCCGCTGGCCGCGCACCGACGCCGGGCCCATTGCGCCTGCCGATCTGCTGGCGGCCGCACAAAACTGCGACGCGCTGGTGACCATGCTTACCGATAGCGTGGACGAAGCCGTGCTTGCCGCCGGTCCGCGTATGGTGGCCAATTATGCCGCAGGGACGAACAACATCGATCTGGTTGCCGCGCGCCGCCTGGGCGTGACTGTGACCAATACACCCGGTGTACTCACCAACGCCACCGCCGATCTGGCCTTCGGCCTGCTGTTGGCGACCGCGCGGCACATCATCGAAGGCGATAAACTGGTACGCGACCACGCGTGGACCGGCTGGGGCCCTCAACTGATGCTGGGCAGCGAACTGTCAGGCCACACCCTGGGCATCATCGGCTTTGGACGTATCGGTCAGGCCATGGCGCGGCGGGCGAAGGGCTTTGGCCTGACTGTGGTATATGCCGCACGGCGCGACGCCGACCCCGCACTGAGCCGCGAGCTTGGAGCGCGACGCATGGAACTCGGGGAATTCCTTGCCTGCAGCGATTTTGTCTCGGTGCACTGTCCGCTCACACCAGAAACCCGTCTGCTGCTGGATTCCAGTGCGTTTTCCCGCATGCGGCCGGGAGCCATCCTGATCAACACCGCCCGTGGCGAGGTAGTGGACGAAGCCGCCATGTTGGACGCTCTGGAGAGTGGCCGTCTGGGGGGGGCGGGGCTGGATGTGTTCACCGGCGAACCCGCCATTAACCCGCGCCTGCTGGCGGCCAAAAACGTGGTGGCAGCACCGCACCTGGGCAGTGCCACCGGGGAAACGCGCCTCCGCATGGGCATGATGGTGGTGAAAAATCTCCAGGAATTTTTTGCGGGCAACACACCACCCAACCGGGTGGACTGAGGGGGGAGGTCACACACCGTGTCACAGGCACAAATGGGGTTTGATATGGGCAGCGCCCTGAGCGGCATTGTCATCCATGCCATAGAAATGCCGGAAAAGGCCGCCAGCATCGGCTGGCTCACTGCCTTCCTGTGCCGGGACGGACAGCCGATCCCCCTCGCTGACCTGAGCCGGGAGTGGCAGCGTCTGCCCTCTGCCCTCCACGGGGACGGACGCGGGCCAGATTGCCTGTTCGGAGAACTGCCGGTATTCGCCGTGGCCCTGAACGGTGGAGAGTTGCTCACCGAACTGCGGGAACTGCAGGGAGTGGACTGGAACTCCCCGCATCATCGGCTGACCCTGTTCGATGGCGTGCGTGGACATATACCCTACCTGAAAGAGCGTTGCGCCCGGTACCGGGAAATTTTGGTGGAGTGGGCGCGCACCGACCCTCCCCCTTCTGGATTGCCGCGTGTCTGCTGGCAATACGCCTCGCTGTACAACGCTGGACTCTACCTGGAAGCCTACAAGTTGCTGGAATTGCGCTGGATGACAGAGGAGGGGGCTCCCCGCGAACTGCTGCGGGGCCTGATGCAACTGGCGGTGGGACTGCACCAGGTGCAGTCAGGAAAGTACGCGGTGGAGCAGTTGGAAGAGGCTTTTTTCCGCATCCGCGACCATGCCGCCGCGTTCCCGGGGCCGTCCGTGGGGCGTTTTGTGAAACGGCTGGAAAAGGCCACGCGGCTGTTCAAGGGCTACGGCCCGACGGGTTTTCGGGGATTTGACTTGCGTCTGTTTCCACGCCTGTGGATGGTTTCGCCGTGGCGCGCCCTTCTGGGGGGGAGACGATAGAAAGCGAGCCCTACCCGGGTAACGCAAGGAACTCCGCCACCGCCTCCTGCCACGGTCGCATGTGGATGCCAAGGACGGCCAGACCGAAATTGTTCAGTGCCGAAAAGGCGGGGCGCGGGGCGGGGCGCGGAAACTCGGCGCTGGTCACCGGTGCCACCGGTGTTTTGAGGCCCCGCAAGCGCAGAATTTCGCAGGCAAATTCGTACCAACTGCACTCCCCCTCGTTGGTCGCGTGGTAGGTACCATAGGAACCGGTGTCGATCAATTGGGCGATGGCCCCGGAAAGGTCAACGGTCCAGGTGGGGTTACCGATTTGGTCATCCACCACGGTCAACCGCTCCCGCTCTACCGCCAGCCGCTGGATGGTGGCGACAAAGTTTCGGCCACTGGCGCCGTACAGCCAGGCTGTGCGCACAATGTAGTGGCGTGGGTTGTGAGCGCGAATCGCTTCCTCTCCGGCCAGCTTGGAATGGCCGTACTCGGTGGCCGGGCCGGTGGGGTCGAACTCCAGGTAGGGCACGGAGCCTTTTCCGTCGAACACATAGTCGGTGGACACGTGCAGCACGGCGGCCCCGGCGCGTTCTGCCGCTACGGCCACATGGCGCGCCCCCAGGGCGTTGACACGAAAGGCCAGATCGCGCTCGCCTTCGCAGCCGTCCACATCGGTGAAGGCGGCGCAATTGATGACCAGATCGGGCTGGTTGGCATCCACGGCGCGGCACACCTGTCCGAAATCGCCAATGTCTAAGTCGGATTTGGCGAAGGGAATTAGGGTGTGCCGCCCCTCCAGTGTGGCATGCAGATCACGCCCCAGCATCCCCGCCGCGCCGGTAAGCAGGATTTTCATGTCAGCAGCAGTGCATGTTACAGGGCCTTTTTGGCGGCTTTGACCCACTCTGGGTGGGACAGATACCAATCGACGGTCTCGGCGAGACCGGTTTGAAAAATATAGCGCGGCTTCCACCCCATCTCCCGCCCCATGCGGCCGGCATTGATGGCATAGCGGCGGTCGTGGCCAGGGCGGTCGGTGACAAAGCTCATCAACTGGCGCGAACCGCTGCGACCAGTGCGGGTGTCGATCAGGTCGCAGATCAGTCCAACGATGTCGAGATTGGCCCACTCGTTGTGGCCGCCGATGTTGTACACCTCGCCGATTTCCCCCTTTTGTAGCACCCGGTGCGCTGCCTCCACATGGTCAGCCACGTGCAGCCAGTCGCGCACGTTGCGGCCGTCGCCATAGATGGGGATAGCCTCCCCCGCAAGTACCCTGTCGATCACCACGGGTATGAGTTTTTCGGGCAACTGGTAGGGGCCGTAGTTGTTGGAGCAGCGGGTGATGACACAGGACAGGTCGAAGGTGTGGACGTAGGAGCGCACCAGCAGGTCCGACGCTGCCTTGCTGGCGGAATAGGGGCTGTTGGGAGCAAGGGGGGATTCCTCGGTGAAAAAACCCTCCGGCCCCAGACTGCCGTATACCTCGTCCGTGGAGATGTGCAGAAAGCGCACGTCGCGGCGCGCACCCCAGGCGGCCCGCGCCCCCTCCAGAAGCGCCAGCGTGCCACTGACGTTGGTGGAGACAAACGCCTCCGGCCCGGAGATGCTGCGGTCCACATGGGATTCGGCAGCAAAATGGGCCACCCGAGTGACGGGACCGAAATGACGGGAGCGCATCTCCGGATGTTCACCGGAGAAAATGGTGTGCACCAATTTTTGGTCGCGAATATCGCCGTGGACGAACAGGTGGCGCACCGGATCCGGCAGGCCTTCGATGTTTTCACGCCGTCCGGCGTAGGTGAGCAGATCCAGGTTTACCACCCGCACCTTTGGTTCCACCGTCAGCACATGGCGCACGAAGTTGGAGCCGATGAACCCGGCACCACCGGTGACCAGCAATGTGCCATCGGTCTCCGCCATCACCCCTCCTCACCCCTTCCACCGGATTCTGTGGCCCACTCGAACAGATCGCTGGGGGGCACTTCCCGTAGCAGGGGGGCCCTTTTGTCCTTGTCGGACAGGATTGGATTACTCACCGGCCAGGTGATTCCCAGGTCGGGGTCGTCCCAACGTAGCCCGCGCTCTCCCTTCGGGTAGTAGCCGTTCGTGCATTTGTAGATCACTTCGGCATGCTCGCTGGTGACGGAAAAGCCGTGAGCGAAACCCGCCGGAACCCACATTTGCAGATGATTCTCGGCGCTGAGGGGGGCGCCAAACCAGCGTCCGAAGGTGGGAGAGCCGCGCCGCAAATCCACGGCCACGTCAAAAATTTCCCCCGCCACCACCCGCACCAGTTTTCCCTGGGGACGCTCAATCTGGTAGTGAAGGCCGCGCACTGCGCCACGCTGGGACGACGAGTGGTTGTCCTGCACGAACACGGCATCAATGCCTGCGTCGGCGAAGCGCTCCTGATGGTAGGTCTCCATGAAGAAACCCCGGGCATCGCGAAACACGGCGGGCTCCACCAGAATCACGCCGGATAGTGCCGTGGAATGAAACTTCACCAAGCCTCCGGATTTTCTTCGGTAAGCATCGCCGTGAGGTAGGCCCCGTAGGCGTTTTTGCTCAACCCCTTGGCGAGCCGCGCCACGTCATCCGCTGTGATGTAGCCCATCCGGTAGGCAATTTCCTCCAGACACGCCACCTTGAGGCCCTGCCGCGCCTCGATGGTTTCAATATAGTTGGACGCCTGCAAAAGAGATTCGTGGGTGCCGGTATCGAGCCAGGCGATTCCCCGCCCCAGCACCTCCACATTAAGACTTCCCTGGCGCAGGTAAATGTTGTTGACGTCGGTGATTTCCAACTCTCCCCGCGCCGACGGCTTGAGTTTGCGGGCGATATCCACCACCGGATTGTCGTAGAAATAAAGGCCCGGCACCGCGTAGTGTGACTTGGGAGATTTGGGCTTTTCCTCCAACGTGGTCACCTTCCCGGCAGAGTCGAAGGTGACCACGCCGTAGCGTTCCGGGTCGCTCACCCGGTAGGCGAAGATGGTCCCCCCTTCCCTGCGGGCGGCGGCGTTTTTGAGGGTGTCCACCAGATGGTGGCCGTAGAAAATGTTGTCGCCGAGGATCAGGGCCACGCGGTCGTCGCCGATGAAATCGGCCCCCAGCACGAAGGCCTGGGCAATGCCGCCGGGGGTGGGCTGCGCGGCGTAGACGATGGAAATACCCAGATGCGAACCGTCCCCCAGCAGCCGCTGGAATGCGGGCTGATCCTCCGGCGTGGTAATGACCAGAAACTCTCTGAGCCCGGTGAGCATGAGAGTGGACAGTGGGTAGTAGACCATAGGCTTGTCGTACACCGGCATGAGCTGCTTGGAGACCGCCCGGGTGAGGGGATACAACCGGGTACCCGAGCCGCCCGCCAGAATGATGCCCTTGGGGCTGGTCACATGATTTCTCCCGAAAGGGGTCGTGGCACTGCCGGGCGGGGCCGGGCGGTGAAGGGCCGCCGCGATGATACCCAAAAAGGGGGGCGAGGGACAAAGGGCGAAGCTTGCCCGCAGACTCTGCTCCTTGACCTTCCCCACCTACCAAGGGGCAATGTATCGCCTACCGCCGTAATTTTCAGTGATTCGCCCCCCCTCACCCGATCCCGTAATGCAATAACTTGCACGGAATCGCGCCGTTGTACAGGGTGTTCTTTTTGTCCGCGCCCAGCCGCATGCAGTGGGCCAGATCGGGGTTGCCGGTGAACACGGCAGCGCGCCAGCCACTAAAACACCGCTTCAACGCGCCGCCCAGTTCGGCGTACAACGCCTCCAGATCCGAATCCGTCCCCAGTCGTTCGCCGTAGGGGGGGTTCGCCACTACCAGACCTGGGGTGCCGGTTTCCGGCGTGGCCTCCGCCAGGGATCTGACCGTGACTGTCACCCTGTCCTGCAATCCGGCGCAGCGCAGGTTTTCCCGCGCAAATTCGATGGCCAGCGGATCGCGGTCGTAGCCGCGGATCGGTGGCAGCCGTGCCAGACCCGCCGTACGGCGTTGGCGCGCCTCTTCCAGCAGCCCCGCCCACAGGGCCGGGTCGTGCTCGCGCCAGCGCAAAAAGCCGAAGTAATCCCGCTCCAACCCCGGCGCCACGTCGGCGGCCATCAGGGCCCCTTCGATTAAGAGGGTGCCGGAGCCACACATCAGGTCCACCAGCAGTCCGCCTTTTTCGGCAATCGCCAGCCAGCGGCTGTAGCCAATAATCGCAGCCGCCAGGCTCTCCTTGAGGGGAGCCTCCCCGCCATGGGTGCGATAACCCCGCCGGTGCAGGGCGTCCCCTGACAGGTCCAGCGATACAGTGGCCTCGTCGCGGTACAGGTAGACGTTTATCCGTACGTCCGGGTAGCGCGTGTCCACCGACGGGCGCAACCCCGTCTCGTCCCGGAACTGGTCCACGATGGCGTCCTTCACCCTCAGGGCACCGTAGCGGGAGTGGGTGATGAGGGACTGGGAGGTGCTGAAATCCACCGCCAGGGTGCCGTCGGTGCCCAAGTGATCGTCCCAGTTCAGGGCGCGCACACCGTCGTAGAGGTCCTCGGGGTCGGGGCAGTGGAAGCGCGTCAGCGGCAGCAGCACGCGGCTGGCCAGCCGCGACCAAAGGCAGGCCCGGTAACCTGCCTCCAGCGGTCCCGCGAACTCCACCCCGGCACGGGTTTCGCGCACGTCATCCGCCCCCATGGCGCGCAGTTCGACCGCCAGGGGTGGCTCCATACCCTTGGCGCAGGTGGCAAAAAAACGGATGGGTGTGGACAAACGAAAATCCCCCGCAGGTGAGCGACTTGCGGGCATTGTACCGGAGTGGGACCATCAGCGCGGGACAATCCGCAGAGGACACGGCCCAGTTCGGCTGCAAAAAGGCCGGGTGGCGCGTACCCACCCGGCCCACATTCCACCGGCAGAACCCAGGGATGAGCCAGCCGACCGATGGTCATGCCCTGACTGTTGGTCAGAAGGCGACGTTCAGGCCGGCTGTGAACTCCATCTCGGACTGGGTACCGTAAATGCGCTGCAGGCCATCCACAGATTTTCCGGCCAGGGGCACCGACAATCCCACGGAAGGGGTGACGGTGACATCTCCCACCGCAAGGGTATGGCTGACGCCAACCTGTGCCAGGCTGAGTCCATCCTGATAGTCGTCTGCTACCCGGTTGACCGTGTCCGCCGCCCAGGAGACGTAGGAAATGGTGGCCGACAGGTCAGCCTTACCCGCCGATCCGGAGACACCCAGGTCCACCCACAGGTCACCGTTTTTATAAAAACCGCTGGTGGTGTCAGATACCGTGTAATACGCCTTCAGCGTGGGCGACAGGACACTGTCCAACGAGACCCCCAGGTACGTCTCGGTGAAGTTGGAGTGGCCATCATACAGGTAGGAGTAGTGGATGGTTCCCACCGAGTAGCCCAGCTTGCCGACGCTTCCTGAATAGTCGAGGGTCCAGTCGAACTCCACCACATCCCGCCCGCCGTAGCTGGCAGATGGAGCCGGGTAGGAATTGGAAAACCACACCGACCCCGACAGCCCCCCGGTAGATGCCCCCAGGCTGCCCTGGACTGCGGGAGAATCGAAATTCTGCGCCACGCCGCGCCACACGTACTGGCTGAACACCCCCATGCTGCCCCTCACCTCCGTCGCCGCGTAAGCCGGGGAAACTCCTACCACGCACACCAGCGCGGCAGCCCAAAAAAATGTTCTTCCGTTCAATTGCATCCTGTTCTCCTTGTCGTGCCTGCCATGGATCCAATTGGATCGAACTGATCCGATCGGCTGAAGTGATTTCCGGTTCCCCGGACCGGTATTCAAGGGGGCGGTGTTCTGCCACTCCCTGCTGCCAATCCTGTTGAGCAAGCTGGATGCCACGCTTGAAAAACAACACATCAGACTGATTTTATTGTGTTTAATCTTGATTTTTGGAAGCAGACTGGTGCCACACAGGCGGGATTTACGACCCTGGCGTTCGCAGTTCTACGAATCCGTCGTGGGCCCAACCTGCCGCCTCCGATTGAGCCATCCTCTGCTGGCGGGCTACAATTCACCCTCCCCCTTTGAATGGCCCGCAAGCAGTGAGATAGCGCAGAGGCAACGTGGCGGTTTCGAAATCACATGGCGCGGCTTCCGACGCGGAACGGGAATTCGACACCCGCGCCGTCGAACTGATTACGGCAGGACGGTTTATCCACGCGCGCGGCTGGGTGCCTGCCACCAGCGGCAACTTTTCGGCCCGGCTGTCGGACGGCAGCATTGCCATCACTGTATCCGCTCGCCACAAGGGGGATCTGAAACACCCCGGCGACATCATGCGCGTGGACGCCCAAGGCAAATCCCTCGACGGCCAGAAACCGTCCGCCGAAACACTTTTGCATACCTCCCTCTACCGCCGCTATCCCAAGGTGGGCGCCGTGCTGCACCCCCACTCTACCCACGCCACACTGATTTCACGGCTGTGCACGGGAGGACTGGTGCTGGAGGGGTACGAATTATTAAAAGCCCTGGAGGGAATCGACACCCACGAGACGCGGGTGGTCATCCCCATCTTCTCCAATGATCAGAACATTCCGCGCCTGTCGGCCAAGGTGGAAAAATATCTCGACAGCCACGGAGAGATTTTCGGCTATATCCTCGCCGGACACGGGTTTTACACTTGGGGAGCTTCAGTGGCGGACGCCTTGCGCCATGTAGAGGCGCTGGAGCATCTGTTCGAACTGGAAACCCGCCTGTATGGAGTCAAACATCCATGACCACACTGACCATCTCTCCCGAGGAGAACCCCACGCCAGACGCAGTTTTCACCGATTTTTCCGACATCCAGAAGCGGCTGGAGGAGGTCGGTGTGTTGATTGAGCGCTGGCAGGCCGACCGCGTCCTGGGGCCGGACGCGGATCAGGACAGTATTCTTGCGGCCTATGCAGACCCGGTGGCGCGGCTGAAGAAAAAATATAACTTTGCCTCCGCCGACGTGATTGCCGTGGGGGCGGGCCATCCTCAAAAGGACGCCCTGCGCGCCAAGTTTTTGCAGGAACATACCCACAGTGATTACGAGGTGCGTTTCTTCGTGGAGGGGTGCGGGCTGTTCTTTTTGCACCCCGACCACCGGGTGTACGGCATCCTCTGCGAGCGCGGCGACCTGTTGAGCGTGCCCGCCGGGGCGCGCCACTGGTTCGATCTGGGGGCCACCCCAAACCTGCGCTGCGTCCGCCTGTTCACCACGCCGGAGGGGTGGGTGGCGGACTACACCGGCAGCGACATCGCCAAAAACTTTCCCACCCTGGAGCAGTTCCAGCGGGCCCACGCGTGATTCGGGCTGTCGTCACCGACATTGAGGGCACCACGTCGTCCCTGGCCTTCGTCAAGGACGTTCTGTTTCCCTACTCCCGCAACCACTTGGCCGATTTTGTTCGTGCCCATGTGGGGCGGGGCGACGTGAGCGCGATACTGGCAAACGTGTGGGCCGAGGCCAACCTCACCATAGGGGACACCGAGGCGGCCATCGCCTGTCTGCTCTGCTGGAGCGATGAAGACAAAAAAATCACCCCGCTCAAGGCCTTGCAAGGGCTGATCTGGGAAGCCGGGTACGCGGAGGGGGCCTTTTGCGGCCATATCTATCCCGACGCCGAAGGACGGCTGCGGGAATGGGCAGCAGGGGGCGTGAAACTGTACGTGTATTCCTCCGGCTCGGTGCATGCGCAAAAGCTGCTTTTCGGCCACACCAAATACGGCGATCTGACGCCCCTGTTCAGTGGTTTTTTCGACACCCGCATTGGCGCCAAGGCAGACAGGGGCTCCTATGCCACCATTGCGCGGGAAGCCGGGTTGGAACCGCCGGAGATACTGTTTTTATCCGACATTGGTGCAGAGCTTGACGCTGCGCGGGCGGCGGGAATGCAGACCTGTCAATTGCTGCGGCCGGGGAACACCCCCGCTCCCGGCCACCCGCAGGCGGCGGACTTTGACGCCGTCCCCCTTCCCACCTGAGACGACGGCGCCCGGCCACTCTGCTATGCTTCTCCCGCCCGTGAGCATACTCCCATGCCGGGCATGGTGGAGGGTGTTCTCCATGGATGTCTGGTCGCTGATGTGGCAGATGGTGTTCGGCGCGGTCGGCTTCGGCTACTTCATCTATGGAAAGAAGCAGCAAAAGGGGATCCCCCTCACCTGTGGCATTGCCCTGTGCGTGGTGCCGTATTTCGTCGTAAATACCTTTGCCTTGGTGGCTATCGGCCTTGCCTTGATGGGCGCACCGTTCCTGCCGGCAAGCCGGTAACCGCGGCTGCCCGGGCGGGGTGCCTACCCGCGTCGCCAGGCGTGGAAACGCTCCAGCCATGCCAGCAGGCGTTTGGGGGCATGGGCGCGCCGCCACTCCCCGGCCACAAACTTGTTGGCCTCCGCCAGGGTGGGGTAAGCGTGCAGGGTGCCCAGAATTTTGTTCAACCCCAACCCGTGTTTCATCGCCAGGACGTATTCCGCCAAAAGTTCCCCCGCATGCTCCCCGACAATGGTTACCCCCAAGATGCGATCCTTCCCCGGCACCGTCAGCACCTTGATGAAGCCGTGGGCAGCGCCGTCGGTGATGGCCCGGTCCAGATCGGCCAGGTCATAACGGGTGACTTCGTAAAAAACACCCTGTTGCCGCGCTTCCTGCTCATTCAGGCCAACCCGCGCAACCTCCGGGTCAGTGAAGGTAACGCGGGGAATCACGGAGTAATCCACGCGAAATTTCTTGAAGGGGCCAAACAAGCTGTTGACGGCGGCATGCCATGCCTGATGGGCGGCCAAATGCGTGAACTGGTAGGGCCCCACCACGTCACCGGCAGCGTGGATGTTGGGGTAAAGGGTTTCCAGGAACCCGTTGGTGGCCACGGCGCGGTTTACCGGGATACCCAATTCCTCCAGCCCGTACCCGTTCAGCCGCGCCTCGCGCCCCACCGCGCACAGCAGCATGTCGTAGCAGATGCGGTGTTCTGCGCCCTGCCGATCCACCACCAGTGCCCGCTCACCACTGGCAGACTCGCAGGAGAGTGCCCGGTGGCCGGTGAGCACCGTTACGCCGTCCGCCTCCAAGGCGGCCTGGGTGAGGGCCGACACGTCCGCGTCCTCGGCGGGCAGTGGGAACTCCCCCATTTCAACCAAGGTCACCCCCGCTCCCAGACGTGCCAGTGCCTGGGCCAGTTCGCAGCCGATCGGACCTCCCCCCAACACCACTAGACGGCGTGGCGCGGCCTCCAGCCTGGATAGTTCGTCCCATAGGGTATCGCTGGTGACGTATCCGGCCTCCTCCAGCCCCGACAAGGGCGGCACCACCGGGCGGGCGCCGGTGGCGATGACGATGCTGCGTGCGGTCAATCGGCTGGTGCCACCGTCGTTGAGGGCAATTCTCACGGTCCACGGGTCCACCAGCCGTGCATGCCCCGACAGCACCTCTACCCCCAGCCGGGTGTAGCGCTCCACGCTGTCGTGGGGCTCCACGCGGGCGATCACCTCGCGCACGCGCCGCATTACCGCCCCGAATTTCACGCTTGTGGTACCCGGTTCCAGCCCGTAGCGGTCGGCGTGGGCGATCTGGTGTGCCAGCCGGGCGCTGCGGATCAGCGCCTTGCTCGGCACGCAACCGGTGTTCAGACAGTCACCCCCCATGCGGCCGCCCTCCACCAGAGTGACCCTGGCGCGAACGGCTGCGGCCACATAAGCAGTCACCAGCCCTGCGGCACCGCCTCCGATGACGATCAGGTTGCGGTCGAAGGCCCGCGGACGCCGCCAGCGGGCGTACATCCGCCGGGTCTGAAACATGCGGACCAGCCCCCGGGCGAGGAGCGGAAACACACCCAAAAGGGCAAAGGACGCCAGCAGGCCGGGGGAAACGATGTCCGACGGGTGACTGATGCGCGCCAACTGGGTGCCCGCGTTCACAAACACCGCAGTGGCGGGCAGCATGCCTAATTGGCTCACCCAGTAAAAAGTGCGGGCGCGGATCGGAGTCAGCCCCATCAGCAGGTTAACGAGGAAAAACGGGAAAATTGGCACCAGGCGCAGGGTGAACAGGTACGCTGCGCCACCCCGCTCCATGCCTTCGTAAATGGCCTTCAGGCGCTTGCCAAAACGCCGCTTGACCGCATCGTGCAGCAGGTAGCGCGAGGCCAGAAACGCCAGTGTCGCCCCGACACTGGCGGCAAATGACACCAGCACGACGCCGGTCACCAGCCCGAACACCGCCCCCCCGGCCAGACTCATCACCGCCGCCCCCGGTAGGGAAAGGGCGGTCACTACCACGTAGATGGCCAGGTACGCGGCCGCCGTCCACACCGGCGCGTCGGCCCTCAAGGCGCTGAGGGAATCCTGTCCGGCCTTCAGGGCGTCCAGGGTCAGGTAACGATCCAGACCAAGGCCGAAGAAGGCACTCAGCAGAGCCGCGAGCATCAGGATGAGCAGGGTCTTTTTCATCTGGCCTGTACTGGGAATTTCGGCGGACGGCGCGGGCCATGGTGGCATTTGCTGACACGACAGGCAACCCGGCATTGCGGAGGAGCACGAGGGGGTTCCTCCCGCCACAACCTTCACAAGGTGAGAAAAATGGTGGATTTTTTTTCTGCGGCATGGGGATTGGAGTCGCTTTGAATCGGATTAATTATCTTTATTTATCAAATAGATAAAATAACCTCATATCACTTGATCATCCACCGGGTGATCCCGTAGGTTCCCCCCTGTCGCCGATCCCCGGTGACACAACAGCAGATGGGGAAGCATGTGCCGGATTTCCGAAAACCCCCGCCCGCTCGCTCCTCCCCCTCCTGGGGACGTAGCGGCCTGGTGTGGTGTTTCGGCGCGCCGGTACCTGCCGTTGCCGGTTGCATACCCGGTTGAACCACCGGCGGACCACGAGGTTCAAGACCTGCGTGGATCGGAAGACCCGTGGTTGACGGGTATGCCACGCCCCCTCACGGTGTGACGGCCACTTATCTGGCCTTCCACTTCTCCGTCCCGACGCCTGATTCCACCATTTTGGCGGAGCGGGCTTTTTTCAACCCTCAAGGAGAGGTGCGAATGCACGAATTCCATTTCAAGGCTCCTCCATCCCCCGAGGCTCCGTCGGCACCGCCGACGGGCCCGACGGGCTGGCGGCGGTGGCGCACGGGCGGAGCGGCCCGGGCGGTTGCCGCATTTACAGCCCTGCTGTTTACCGTGCCATCCGGCATGGTAGCCGCTCAAACCACACCAGCACCTGCCGCCACCTGCACCGCAGGCACCGTTACCGCCCGCGTCGCAGTACTGGATCAGGTGCTCATCCACAACCGATTGGGTGCCCAAAACGTCAACGGCACCATCTATGCCCTGCGGGGTGATCTGGTCAATCTGAACACCCTTCAGCCCGAATCCCAGGGGGGCAGCCTGATCCCCGGTGAAGTCCAGCTTCGTCCGGACAAGCGGCCGCGTCCGCTGGTACTGCGCGTCAGCAAGGGACAGTGTCTGCAGGTGGAATTCACAAACCTGCTGGCACCGCTGCCAAACCCGAATCCGCATCCGGGACGTCACGTTCCAGCCCCCAACACCAGTCCGTTGCTGATTGCCGACAATCAGGTCAACGAGCGTCATGTGGGTTTCAACCCCACCGGGCTGGAACTGGTGAACGGTATCGCCGACAGCAGTTCGTTCGTGGGAAAGAACCTCAACAGTCTGGTGGCCCCGGGTGAAACCCGCACCTACACCTTCTTCGCCCGCGAGGAGGGTGGATTCCTGATCCACAATAACGGCGCCACCTTTGGCGGTGATTCGTCTACCGCGAACTCCGCCAACGGATTGTTCGGCGTGGTCAACGTGGAGCCGCCTGGCGCCACGTATTTCCGCAGTCAGGTGACTCAGGAGGAAATCGACCTGGCCACCACCGGCCACACCAGCGATGGTCACCCGATCATCAACTATCAGGCCGTCTACCCGAATACCTCCCCGTGGATCGAGGAGGGCAAGGCCGGGCTGCCGGTACTGAGCATGCTGAACGGCACCGAACTGGTGCACTCCGACATTAACGCGATCATTGTCGGACCGGGACCGGGTGGCCGCTTTGCGGCCAGCACCTACGCCCTGGAATCCCAAGGCAAGGTCAACCCGACGGTACCCAACCGACTGGAGCCGTTCCGCGAATTCACCGTGGTGTTCCACGATGAAGCGGTGGCCTCCCAGGCATTCCCTCTGTGGTACAACGATCCCGTCCTCAAGCACACCCTGCATGGGGTACGCGACGCGTTTATGATCAACTACGGCTCGGGCGGCATCGGCACCGAGATCATCGCCAACCGACTCGGGGTGGGCCCCATGTACGACTGTCTTGACTGTGCGTACGAGGAGTTCTTCCTGAGCGCTTACACGGTGGGTGATCCGGCCATGGTGGTGGACATCCCGGCCAATTTCGGCCTGGAAAACTGCGCGCCGGATGGTACCGGCTGTCAGGCCGTGGGTCCCAAGGCGACCTACGCCCTGTACCCGGACGATCCGTCCAACGTTCACCACAGCTACCTGAACGATCCGGTGCGCTTCCGCAACCTGCATTCAGGCAAGGAACAGCACGTGTTCCACCTGCATGCGCACCAGTGGCTGGCGGACGCCAACGACGATAACAGCACCTACCTCGACTCCCAGGGCATCGGCCCCGGACAGGGGTATACCTACGAGATCGCCTTCGGCGGCAGCGGCAACCGCAACAAGGAGCCGGGCGACTCGATCTTCCATTGCCACTTCTACCCCCACTTTGCCCAGGGCATGTGGGAGATGTGGCGCACCCACGACACGCTGGAGGCGGGCACCCGCCTGAGCGTGAGCGGCAGTGGCTTCCACAGTACTCCGTGGGCACTGATGAACGGTACCCCGGCGGCTGGCTCCCGTGCCCTGCCGGACGGCGAAATTCTGGCCGGAACACCGGTCCCGGCCCTGGTACCGATCCCGGCCCGGCCGATGGCGCCGGTTCCCGGCCATGTGGAAGTGGTGCAGAAAGACGTCAACGGCGACGGCACTCCGGATTCCAGTCAGGCCAAGGTGGATCCGGCAGATCTGGCTGCGGGTAAAAACCCCGGCTATCCGTTCTACCTGGCCGGTATCGAGGTGACCGTGGGCCAGCGGACGACCACTCCGCCGCTGGACATGGATCTGGCCACCGGCGGTTGGGACGGCGGCCTGCCGCGTCATGCCCTGGAAGGCCTGCGCGCAGGTGGTACCGTGGCCCACGAAGCCCACACCCGCCTGGACATGACCAAGGACATGGGCACCGCCAAGCCGGTGTACTTCCCGGAAGACGGCACCCCGGCAGAGAAGGCCGCGATGGCGTTCCACGCGGAGCGCTGTCACGATACCTTCCTGCCCGATGGTACCGCCGCGCTGTGCACGCCCACGAATGAGGCCGGGTTTGCCTCCAACGGCAACCTTCCCGCGCCCGGTGCCCCGTACGCCGAGCCGTGCGTGGACGACAACCGCCATGCGCTGCGGCGCGGCATTGCCGGCATGTTCTTCGGGCCAGACGGCACCCCATCGGTGGCTCTGACCTCGGAGTTCGGCATCGACAATCCGCGTATCTACAAGGGTGCGGATATCGAGTTGGACGCCACCTTCAACAAGCTCGGCTACCACTTCCCCCAGCAGCGCATCCTCACGCTGTGGGAGGACGTGATGCCGTCCCTGACCAAGCAGCGTCCGCCCGAGCCGTTCGTGATGCGCCTCAACACCACCGACTGCGCCACGTACCTGCACACCAACCTGGTGCCTGAGTACTACGAGATGGACGACTACCAGGTGCGCACGCCGACCGACATCATCGGCCAGCACATTCACCTGGTGAAGTTTGACGTGTCGGCCTCCGACGGTTCGGCCAACGGCTGGAACTACGAGGACGGCACCCTGTCTCCGGAGTCGGTGCGGGCACGCATCCGCGCCATCAATGCCTACAACGCGACTGTTTCCCGGCCGGTGGCGACACTGGACGGGCGCACTACGCTGACCCCCCTGCCGCACCCGTTCTTCGGGGCACTGGATGAGAGCCTGCCGGATGCGCACGGCAGCAAGGAGTGGGACGGCGCGCGTACCACCATCCAGCACTGGTTTGCCGATCCGGTGCTGAACGTCAACAAGCAGGACCGTGGCCTCGGCATCGTGTTCACCCACGACCACTACGGTCCCTCCACCCACCAGCAGGTGGGGCTGTACTCCACCCTGCTGGTGGAACCTGCGCACTCCAAGTGGGTGCACAGTGAAACCGGAGACCTGCTGTACAACACCGCCACCCGTCAGGATGGTGGTCCCACCAGCTGGCAGGCGGTGATCATTCCGCAGGATGCCGCCGGTAACCCGGTGGACGCGGACGGTGACGGCAAGCTCGACACCTTCCGTGAGTTCTACTTCGAGTTCAGCGACTTCCAGCACGCCTACCTGAAGGACGTGTATGTGGGCCGCGACGCCAACCGCCAGCGGGTGTGCGCCGAAGGCGTGACGGTCTGTGCCGACCCGAACACCTTCCGCTCCGCCATCAACCCACCGTTTCGCCAGCCGGCACCGTTCCCGGATGTGCTCACCGTCCCGGCTCACTGCCCGGGCGGCGTGCCGCGCCCGTGTCCGGAAGCCATCTCGGCGGATGACGTAGGCATGCTGGTGGTGAACTATCGCAACGAGCCGGTGGCTCTGCGCGTGTATGACCCCAACGCCAAGGGGCCGGACGGCAAGTCTGGCGCCCAGGCCGCGGGCAAGGCGGGTGACCTGGCGTTTGCACTGCAGAGCCGTACCGACCGTGCGCTTCCGCAGTTCAATACCGCGCTGGGTGACACCCCCTACCCGTCCCTGACCCGGGATGTGCTGCCGGGCGACCCCTTCCCGCCGATCATGCGTGTGGAAGAGGGCGACATGGTGCGCATCAAGATTCAGGCTGGCGCCCACGAGCACGAGCACAACGGCTCCCTGCAAGGCATGAAGTGGCTCCAGACCGGCGCCAATCTCGGCCTCGGCAGCCCCAATTCGGGCTGGCGTGCGTCCCAGAACTGGGGCATCTCGGAGCAAACCACCCTCAACGTCCCCATCGGACTGGCCAAGAACTCCCCGGCGGAAGAAGACGGCGCCTCCAACGATCCGGAGCGCACCGACTACTTCTACTCGGTGGACAACAGCCAGGATGGTTGGTGGAGCGGTATGTGGAGCCTGATCCGCACCTATCAGCACCGCCCGGCGGACCTCTACCCGGCGTCCCGGACGCTGGCCGAGACCCAGGCGGCGGCTACCCCGCTGCCCACGGGCATGACAGTGCGTGACAAGCGCCCGGTCACCGTGGACCTGAGCCGCGTTGACGCGATGACCCTGGTCACCGTGCTCACCGAGAAAAAGGTGGACGATATCTTTGCCGGATCGGCCGAGATCGACACCACCGGCATGGGTGCGTCCCGCATGGCCGACGAGGCCGTTCGCATCCTGACTTCGGGCCGTGCCGAAGAAAGCGCCGCCATCCGGCAGCGCCTCTCCGGCGACCCTCGCTTCCTCACCGCCCTCAATGCGGCCATGCCCCTGTCCCAGGGCAGCGGCAAGGCGCGCCTCAAGGACGCCGTGAAGGATGCACTGCGCGACGTGGGTGCCCTCGAAGCCGTCACCGGCATTGAGGTACGCCACGTCCCGGCCCTGGACCTGACGGTGGACTCTTCTCTGAAGGGCGTGGACGTGCGCTCCCTGAAGTTCCACCAGCACACACTGAGCCAAGCCACGGTCAGCAACCTGTCTAACCAGATTCTGGCGGCACTGCGCGCCTCCGGTGATCCGGCCATGCTGCAGCGTTACGGTAACGGTGTCTCGGTCAGCGCCGAGCAGACCACCAACGTCGCCATGCTGCGCCGGTCGGTGGCGGTGCTGTTCCGCACCGACCTGAACATGGCCACTGCGGTGTGGAAGTCCGCCGGTGACCAGCACTTCACGCGCGAGACGTTCCCGGCCTGTCCGGCGAATGCCCCGCTGCGGCAGTTCGAGGTCCACGCGGTGGAAGCCAACGACATCCTCTCTGCCGCCACGGCGACGGGGGTGACGCTGGTGCCGACCGATGCCTCGGCCACCATGCACATGGGTGCGTTGCCCAACGCCAAGGGCGGCACCCTGGTATACAACAGCCGCCCCACCCTGCTCACGCAGATGGGCGGCACCGAGACGCATCAGGGCCCGCTGCATGATCCGACCGCGATCATGTATGTGCTCAAGGACGACCTGGCGCTCATGAAGAGCGGCAAGCTCACCCGTCCGCAGCCGGCCGTGCTGCGCGCCGCAGCAGGCGACTGCATCGCGGTGACGCTGCACAACGACCTGCCGGATGTCACCGTGGACCTGGCCAGCTACACCAACCTGATGCCGGTGGCGCTGCGCGATCAGAACGCCGTGGGAGGCACCACCTTCTTCGACAACAACCTGATCCGCCCGTCCTCCTATGTGGCGCTGCAGCCGCAACTGGTGCACTACGCCGCCCATGCGGGTGACGGCCTCAACGTCGGCCGCAACGCCGAAGAGACCGTGCCGCCCAAGGGCAAACAGACGTTCTACTGGTTCGCCGGTGACGTCGATCAGCAACTGGTGAATGCCAGCTATCAGCTGGTATACACCCCGGTGGAGTTCGGCGGCTCGAACCTGATGCCCGCCGACCGCATCAAGCAGGGTCAGAAGGGCCTCATCGGAGGTCTGACCGTGCTTCCCCAGGGCGCAACCTGGAGCAACGACAGCGACGCCAGCGGCAACCCGCTGCGCGCCTCCGCCACCGTTACCCCGGCGGGTAACGCCCCGGCGTTCCGCGACTTCGTGACGATGACCCAGAAGGGCCTGGCCTTCCGCTATGCGGACGGCCAGGCCGCCAAGACCATCGCCGCCGAAGACAACGGCGCCCCGGCAGACAGCCACGACACCGGCCACGACGGCATCAACTACGGCACCGAGCCTATGTGGTTCCGTTACGGCATCCTGCCCGAGACCCCGTTCGTGCGGGAACCGGGCGGTGTTGGCATGGCCAATCTGGCCGACGTGTACAAGGCCTACAGCAATACCCAGGTGGGCGGTGACCCACAGACTCCGGTCTTCATCGCCGCTGCCGGAACCCCGTTCCGCATGCACATGCTCGAGCCCACGGGCGCCGGGCGTGGTACCACCTACGCGCTGTTCGGCCACGTCTGGCAGCGTTACCCGTACCTGGCTGGTACGGTGCCGTCCCAGTTCATCGGGACCAATCCGTACAGCCGTTACGAGGGTGCCCAGGAAAGTGTGACCCCTGCGGCGCACTTCGACTGGGTGTTCCCGTCGGCGGGTGGCACCTACAAGGTGGCGGGTGACTACCTGTACCGCGATCTCGCTTCGTTCGGTAACACGAGCGGCCTGTGGGGTCTGGTGCGGGTACAGCCCTAGCCCGATCTGGTTCCGTTACGAACGGTAACCGGTAACACATGTCCGGGGAGGGATTAAAAAAACCTCCCCGGGCAGCGGCGGCACGGTCGACCGGACCGTGCCGCCGCACACCGGGCCGTTTTTCCGGTTCATTCTGACCAAAGCCGGATTTTTTTAATTTTTGGGATTCACCATGCACCGTTTCCGCTCCCCGTTTTTCCACTGGCCAAGCCTGCTGCTGGCAGCCACACTGTTCGGATACACCCCGTCCGCCGCTGCCCATTCAGCCCCCACCGACCATGGGACACCCGCCACAACCACCAACGCCGCCACCACCGATTCCACTGCATTGACAGCGGAGCACAACGGCGTGACCGTGAGCGTTCAGGTAGCCCCCGCCGATCCGGCCCGCGGAGACGTCACCCCCGACGGCGTGGCACACCTGTTTTCCGGCGAGGATGCCGACCTGGCGGTGGAGATTCACGCCACGGCGGATGGCTCACCACGTTCCCGCAGGCAGATTGCCGCCTGGATCGACATGGCCGGACACGCCGGACTGGAAACCTCCGCCGAACTCTCCTGCAAGCAGCGCGCGGCGGTGTTTGCACGCGGCTCCCACGCTCAGCACGCCATGGTGGACCTGAACCGCTTTTTTGTCCTGGTTCTTAACGACGACCCCACCATCTCGGTGATTGATCCCATGTCGAACATGGCAGGCATCACCAGCCTTTACACCGAGGTGTGGCTCGACTCCCCCGGCGCCGACTGGGTCAAGAACGCCGACGACCGCATGTTGTATGTGTCCATGCCCGACTCCGGCAAGGTAGCGTTTGTGGACGCCGTCCGTTTCAAGGTGCTGGCGCACCCCGTCGCCGGCGACCGTCCCATGCGTCTGGCCCTGCACCCCTCGGGCAAAACCCTGTGGGTGGGCAATGATTCTCCGGCCAGCAAGAGAAGCGGCGTGGTGGTGCTGGACAGCACCACAGGCCAACGTCTGGCCCTCATCCCCACCGGAGCCGGACACCACGAAATCGTCTTCTCTCCCGATGGCCGCCGCGCCTTTGTCAGCAACCGTGGCGCGGGCACCATCAGCGTAATCGACACTGCCACCTACCGCCTCATCGAAAGCGTCAGCACCGGCCCCATGCCCATCGCCATCTCACTGGCGGCGGACGCTGAACGGCTATTCGTGGCCGATGGCAAGGATGGGGCAATCCGCGTGTTCGAAACCCAAAAGGCCCTCAAGTTCGTCGGCCAGATTCAGGAAAAGCCTGGCCTGGGCCCCCTGCGCATCACCCCGGACGGCCGTTTCGGCATCGTCCTCAACACCTTCAAGAGTCAGACCATCGTGTTCGACGTGCAAACCCTCAAGGTGCGGCACCGCTTTACGGTGGGCACACGGCCGTTCCAGATTGCCTTTACTGACGGCTTTGTCTACATCCGTTCCCTGGACTCCGAACTGGTAACACTGATCGGCCTGAATGAACTTGGCTCTCCGAATCTGCCACCCACCACCAGCTTTGGCGCCGGAACCGCGCCGGGCAACTGGGGCAAGAGCCTGTCGCTGGCGGGTACCATCTCTCCGGCGGTGCGCGAGTCCGCCGCGCTGGTGGCGAACTGGACCGACAACACGGTCTACTACTACATGGAGGGCATGGCCGCCCCCATGGGCAATTTTCAGAATTACGGCCATCTGCCCCGCGGGGTGACGGTGGTGGACCGCATGCTCCGGGAGGAGTCACCGGGACGTTACACCGCCCAGGTGCGCCTGCCGGAAGCCGGTCATTATGAATTGATCCTGCAACTGTTCGACCCGGTGATGGTCCACTGCTTCCCGTTCCAGGTAGCCTCCCGCGTGGAGGAGCCCGAGGCGCTGCGCGTGGACTTCATGGACACCCCCGACAAGGTCCGCGCCGGAGGCCAGATCGAGGTGCATTTTCGCCTCGTCGGCGCTAAAACCGGAGCGGTGCAGCGCAACCTCAAGACCCTGCAACTCATGCTTTATCAGCTTCCCGGCACCGGGCGGCATATGGTGGACGTCGTGCCCGATGCTGACGGCACCTATGTGGCCCGCATGCCGGTTCCGCGCCAGGGCGCGTACTACACGTACGTGGCAATCCCCACTCTGCACATCGGCTTCATGGATCTGAATCCGCACAGTTTTGCGGCACTGACAGCTCCCTGAGGTTCCCGCCTTCCGGGTTGCAAACAACCTCCCGCCACACGGCGCTAACCGCGCCGACAGGCGCCCCGGTCACCTGGCACCGGGGCGCCTGTGCCTTTTTGGCGCACACGCCGGGGCGTCGCCGTAGTCGCCAGTTCAGGGCAGGCTCACCCGCTCCGGGCAGGTGTAGACGTTCATGCGGTCGCCGCGCACAAATCCCACCAAGGTGACGTCCAGTGTGCGCGCCAGTTGCAGGGAAAACGAGGTGGGGGCGTTGCGCGAAACGATCATCGGCACCCGCCGCCGCGCACATTTGAGGGTGATTTCGCTGGAAATGCGGCCGCTGGACAGCATGATCTTGCCTGCGGGATCGATCCCCTCCAGCAGGCAGCGCCCGAACACTTTATCCACCGCGTTGTGGCGCCCCAGGTCTTCACAAAAAATTTCCAGGCCGTCTCCGTCCCATAGCATGGCGGAGTGGACCCCCCCGGTGTCGCGGTAAGTGTCGGACATGTGCATGAAGGTGCGAATGCGCCCCGCGATGGCCTTGGCGGAGAGCGGCGGACAGGCCGCCACCGCCTGCATCTCTCCCACGTCGCGCACAAAGGCGTAGGTCTGCCCCTTGCCGCAGCCGGAGGTCAGCGTGCCCCGCCGCTCCCCGGTAAAGGGCGACAGATCCACGGACTTCGCCACCTTCAGCCGCACGATGCCGTGGCCAGGGTCGAATACCGCGTCCAGCAGTTCGCCGGGATGGCCACTCAGCACCCCCTCGCCGAGGAGAAAACCCACTGCCATGGCCTCAATGTTCACCGGGCTGCACAGCAGGGTAGCCACCTCGACATCATTGGCAAAGAAGGTCACCACCGTCTCCACCGCCACCGGGTCATCCACTCGGATGGCCTCCGTCCCCTGGATACGGGTGGTGGGAAACGGTCGAGTGACCGGTCTGCCGGAAGATGCGCCGGAAGATGCGCCGGAAGGGTTGTTGGAAGTTTCATCCATGGGCCGGATGGTACGGCCCAATCCCCCGCCCGCACAAGGGGTGGAACGCCCCTGGATGCCGCCCGGCCCGAACGGTGTGCTATCATGCGAATTGCACAAGGAGTAGTCATGCTGTTCGGCTCCGTCAAATCCGCCCTGCGTGCCGTGGCCGCTCTGGCCGTGGTTGCCGGGATGTGCCTTGGCCTGTTGCCGGGAGTGCTGACATGGCGCATTCACGGTCTACCCCGTTTGCCGGACCTGGCTGCCGGGCAGGAAGCGGTGTATGCGATTCTGGGTGGCGGCGCCCTGCTCGCCCTGCTGGGGGCCATGGCCGCGGGGGTGCGGCTGATGGAGCGAGTGCGCACGGTGGAAAAAGCCGCCGCCCGCGCCGCCGCCGGGCGCCGGGCAGGACCGATTCCGGTGCAAAGCCGTGACGAGGTGGCCCGGATCGCCAGCGCCGTCAACCGCCTGACCGAGCAGGCCTCCCACGCCGAACACGAGGCACGCCGCGCCACCCTCAAGCTGGCCGCCCTGCTGGAGCAGTCCCCGGACGCCATTTTGCTGTTCGATCCCGAGGGCCTGGTGGTGGACGCCAACGTGCGCGCCCGCGCCCTGCTCGGCAAGGAGCGGGCCACCCTCACCCGCTACAACCTGGTGGCTCTGGTGGCGGACCAGCCCGCCTCCCGCGCCGAAGCCTACCATGCCTTTATGGGTTGCCTGCGCGGAACCCCCGCCCTGTTCGAAACCACCCTCACTGCCGCCGACGGCAGCCCCCATCCGGTGGAAATCCACCTGGCCCCCCTTTACGGCCTGCGCGGTGCGGCGGCCCAGGCGATAATCCGCGACCTGACCGTGCGCCGCGAGCGCGAGACTGCCCGCGCCGAAGCCGCCAAGATGGAAGGGGTGGGGACGCTGGCCGCAGGCATCGCCCACGACTTCAACAACATGCTCGGCGGCATCATGGGCTACGCCTCCCTTATCAAGGGCAGCGTGGTGGAGGGCGACCCCGTGTTCCGCTACACCGACATCATCGAGCGCTCCGCCGCCCGCGCCTCGGAACTTACCGAGCAGCTTCTGGGCTATGCCCGCGCGGGCAAGATGCGCCTGTCCCGCGTGCGGCCGCAGGAACTGGCCGACGAGGTGTTGTCCCTGCTGCATCAAGGGATGGTGCTGCACCGCGTAAAGGTCCGCCTGCAGGTGGACGGCAACCTGCCGCCGCTGGAGGGGGACGCGGGCCAGTTGCACCAGGTGCTGACAAACTTGTGTCTGAACGCCCGCGACGCCATGCCCGACGGCGGTGACCTGACCATCTCCATCCGCGCCAGGGAACTGGCGCCGGGGGATGGAACCCTGCCCCTGGACACTCCCGACGGAAGTTATGTGGAAATTGCCGTGACCGACACTGGTAGCGGCATTCCTCCCGAGGTGCGGCGGCGCATGTTCGAGCCGTATTTCAGCACCAAGCCGGAAGGCAGCGGCACCGGTCTGGGGCTGGCCATGTCCTGGGGCATCATTGCCAACCACCAGGGGTGGATCGGGGTGGACTCCGCCCCCGGCCGGGGCACTACCATGTCGGTGTTCCTGCCCGCCGTGCGCCTGTCACTGGTGGACGAGGTGGCGGAGTTTGCCGGGCTGGCCTCGCCACTGGCCCTGCCCGCTGATCCGGACGATGCGGCCATGCCCGAGGTTCCAGCAGCCCCCCTGGCGGCCACCCCGGCGGTGGAACCTCCGCTGGCAATCACCCCCGCCACGCCGGTTGCCCCACCGACGCCGGCTGCTCCGGCCGCAACCGCCGGATCTACCGCCCCCCCGCCCCTGTTGCCGGAACTGGAGACACCGTTCCGGCCACGACCGGTCCCCGCAGCGGCGGCGACGCCGACGGAGCCTGCGCCGAGGATCACCGGTGGCCATGCGACGATTCTGGTGGTGGACGACGAACAGACCCTGCTGGAAATGGCGCGGGACATCCTCAAATCCCGTGGTTACGGGGTGGTGCTGGCGCGGGACGGCGAAGAGGCCCTGCATGTGTACCAGCGTTACGGCGACGCCATCGATCTGGTGATTCTGGACATCGTGATGCCGCGCATGGGGGGCCGGGAGGCGTTCCGCCTCCTGCGCGAGATGGACCCCGACGTGCGGGTGGTGGTGTGCTCCACCTTCTCCCGCCACGGTCAGGCCTACGATCTGTTGCAGGCAGGCGCCGACGAGTTCATCCAGAAACCCTACCGGGCCGACGACATGCTGGGGGTGGTCAAGAAGGTGCTCGACGTGGGGGGGAGCCCTCCCGGGCGTCCGCGGCGGCACGCAGCCTCCGACCATCCATAGATCTCGGCGCAGCGGGGGGACAGCATCCCTGCGGGACGTCGGAAAACCCGGACGGAGGGACTGACCAGGACTCCCCTTTTGAACAAAAAACCGCCCCGGCCACATGGGCGACCGGGGCGGTTTTTTTGTGCGCGGATGACAAGCCGAGCTTAAGTGTCCTGGATGATGGCGTCCAGGCGCTCCAGGTCGTTGATCACCTGCCAGGTGCCGCCGCCTTCTTCCACGCGCTTCTTCCAGTGCTCCAGGCGGTCCAGATAGATGCGCGGATCGACGTTGTCCTTGTTCAGCTTGGTGACGTTCAGGGCCACCACGTGGAAGCCCCGCAGATCCAGCGGGAAGTCACGGATTTGGCCCTTTTGCAGGTCTTCGTCCATGTCGGAGAAGATCAGCACGGTCTTCTGCCCCGGCCCCACCTCGTTGAGCCATTCCACGGCTTGCAGCAGGCCCCCGGTGATGTCGGTGTGGGAGGCCCCGCGGGCCGAACCGGCAAAGGTGTCGATGGTCTTCTTGAAGGAACGCTTCTGGTCATTGGCCACGCTGGGGCGGGCGTCGAAGGTCGCCCGCATCAGAATGTCTTTTTCCGAAAAGCTGCCGCTGTCGATGCGCGCCACGGCAAAGCTGTCGCCGGAGGTCAGGTTGCCGAGCAGGTAGTTCACCACACTCTGCGCCTTGTTCAAGTGCTCGGTGTAGGTACCCGAGGTGTCGAGCAGCATGTACACGCCGCGCCCCGGGGCGCTCGAGGTGCACCCCAGCAGCATCGCCGCGGCCACCAGCGCCGTGATGTGTTGACGGATGTTCATGGTCATTCCCCTTGTGTGTTCCACTGCCATTACGCTGCCGGCACTTTGCCGCGACGGGTTTTTGAGGCCGTCACGCCAAGCACCAGATGCTCCACCTTGAGCGGCAGGAACACCGCCAGGTCGTATGTGTTGATCAGGCCGCTGCCCAGGTGGTGGATCAGGCTTCCCGCCAGGTGGCAGGCAAACACCGCGAGGCGCAGAGCCGCCTCCAGGGCGTTGCCGCCCACCACACGCAGAGAGTGGATGAAGGATTCCATCGGCACCGCCACGAAGGTGAGGGCGAACGGCAGAATAAAGCCCAGGGTCATCTGACCCACCGCCGGAATCCAGTGGAACTCCGGCTGCTGGACGGCGATACCCGCCAGACTCTGGGTGAGGGCCGCATTGTTGGCCGCCAGCAGGTCGCGCATGTAGGCCAGCGACGACTCGATGGAGGCCAGAACCAGCAGGATGACCAGGCTGGCCCACATCATGATGCGACGGTTGCGGTCCTGCATCGAACCGATGACCGGGAACAGCCGGGTGATGCGCAGGGATTCCATCAGGAACAACCCCATGGTGATCTCCACCATGATGATCACCAGCGCCGCCACCTGGGAGACCTTGAGGGATCCCAACCGGGCAGACGCGCCGACCATTTCGGACATCGGCAGGGCGATGAGCTGGAAGTTGATAAAACCGCCCAGCACGGCAATCGTCAGTACCAGACCGGAAATCAGGAACTGGGTCATGGCCGAGGTGGACAGCATGCGCTCCGCACGGTCCGAGCGCTTGGAGATTTCGTGGTACTGCTCCATCAGCTTGTCGATGTGGTTGGAGCGCTCCACGATGCCGTTCACGGTCTTGTCCACGCTCGCCAGGGTGCTGGCGGTGCGGCGCCAGAATGGCATCATGTGGCTGAGCAGCCTATGCCGGGTGCGGCTGCTCTTGCGGTATTCGCCCATGGCCTGCGCGTGGGCACGCATAAAACCTTTGTGTAGCGCTTCGATCACGCGCCCCACGGTCTTGTCGCCGCCGGACTTGTCCACCAACTGCTGGGTCATGCCGATGGCGCTGGTCCATGCGGGCGGATCCGGGGGCGAGTCCGTGGCGGCACGGTAGTCCTCGTCGATACTGGCCACCTGCTCGCTGAGCTTGCGGTGCAGCGCCGGGTAGGTGCCAAGGTCCTTGGCGATGGTGGTGGAGATGCGGCTGAACTCCTGCTCAATCTGCCGTTCGGTGAGTTCCTGGCCCGAAGCCAGCAACACCTCGCGGTTGCGCAGGGCGAGGCGCTTTTGGGCATCCATCAGAGAGTGCCCGGCCAAGCGCAGGGTGTGCGCTACCACCCGGGTGAACCCGCGGATCGCCTGGTGCGCCGGAATGCGCGCCGCGTACATGACCACGATGGCCAGAATCGCCCACACGAAAATGGACAATCCCGGATTGCCGGGCCAAATCATCATTGCCTTGGGCATGGTGCTTCCTTCCCTAGAAAAACCGAATACCGCCCGGCGGCCAGGCCGACCTCACCCCCATCCTTGAGGGAAGGCTCCGGGCACGCGGAACCGGGCGCGGTTTCGCAGCCGCAAGCTCCGTGCCAAGCGCGCCGGAGCCGCTGAAACCCTGCTGTTTCTGCCGCTATTTTCTTAATAAAGCAACTGATTATGTATTTTTATCTGGGGCGTTTCCGAAAGTCCGGCAGGAACATCGGGGGGCAAAAAGGTACCGTCGTCGTGCAAAAACGACCAGCCCCATGCACCGAAATGTACATTTCGGACTGAACGGGGGGGAGCTCGGCCCTTAGCTGTCAGTGCATATCTGATCGACGGCTTGCCTCACTCCCCGCACCAGCCGGGTTAGTTGCGGCCGGGTTATGGACAGGGGTGGCATCAGCACTACCACGTTGCCGATTGGCCGCAACAGAATGCCTTGGGAACGCAGGGCGCGACCAATGCGGTTGCCCACCTGTGCCGCCAGGGGAAAGGGTTCACGCGTGGCGCGGTCACGCACCAGTTCGATGCCCACCATCAACCCCCGGCCCCGGATTTCCCCCACTGCCGGGTGTTCCCCCAGATGGTGGCGAAGCTGGGCCCAAAGGTGGTCAATGCGCGGCGGGAGACGCTCCAGTACCGCCTCGTTGCGGAACACGTCCAGGTTGGCCAGGGCGGCGGCGCAGGCGAGGGGGTTACCGGTGTAGCTGTGGCCGTGAAAGAAGGTGCGGAATTCATCGTAGCGCCCCAGAAAAGCGTCGTAAATATTGCCGGTGGCGAGGGTCGCTGCCAAGGGCATGTAGCCGCCGGTAATGCCCTTGGACAGACACAGGAGGTCCGGCTGCACCGACTCGTGCTCACAGGCGAACATGCGACCGGTGCGGCCAAAGCCGGTGGCCACCTCGTCGGCGATCAACAGCACGTCGTGGCGGCGGCACAGGTCAGCCACTGCGGACAGGTAGCCCGGCGGCATGCACAGGATTCCGGAGGCGCCCTGCACCAGCGGCTCCACCACAAAGCCGGCGGTGGTGGCTGCGTGGGTTTTCAGGGCGGCTTCCACGTCCCCCACGCAGTGCAGGGAGCAGGACGGATAGGTTTTGCCCCACGGGCAACGGTAACAGTAGGGGAACTCCACCTGGGTGGTGGGAAACATCAGACCACGAAAGGTCTCGTGGAACAGTTCGATACCGCCCACGCTCACCGCCCCCACGGTGTCACCGTGGTAAGCGTGGCGGAAGTGCATGAAGTGGCTTTTTTGCGGACGCGGGTCGGTGCGCCGCTGGCGCCAGTATTGATAAGCCATCTTGAGGGCGATCTCCACCGCCGTGGAGCCGTTGTCGGAATAGAACACCCGCTCCAGCCCACCGGGCGCCAGTTCTATCAGACGCCGGGCCAGTTCTGCGGCGGGGGGATTGGTCAGCCCCAGAAAAGAGCTGTGGGCTACCCGCCCGAGTTGGGCGCGGATGGCGCGATCAATGGCGCCCTTCCGGTGGCCGTGCAGGTTGACCCATATGGAGGAAGATCCGTCCAGGTAAGCGGTACCGTCAGCGTCGTAAAGGAACGCCCCTTTTCCGCGCACAATCACCAGTGGCTCCTCGCACTCCCAGTCGGCCATCTGGGTGAACGGGTGCCACAGGTAGCGGCGATCAAGGTCGGCGGTTGACGGGGTGCTGGAAGACGGTACGGGGGGAGACTTGGGCGACGACATGGGCAATGGCATTCCGGCAACAGGATTACGGGGGGATTCAGGAGAGGGGGCGCCGACCTACAGGCCACCCGGGTGATTTTTCACCCCTCCCGGACGATACACCTTTCGGGCGGCAACCATTGTAGCCCCCCATGACCCGGCGGATGTACCCCCCCACGTCCCCCCTGCCAAAAACCCCCTGCATCACCCAGTCGGGAGAGGCGTGTAGGAAAAATTTTACGCCCCTCTGTGCGAAACCTGTGGATAAGCCCAAAGTCAACGATCGGATGCTACTCCTAACCCGTTAATTCTTCGTTGCCAAATCATAACACATTGTTTTTATTATATTTTATTTATGCCTTATCTTTAGTCAGACTGTGCAACTCACTGTCCGGCGTGGACATTTTTCTTTGCCACACGGAGTCATCCATAGGTTATCCACAGTCTTTGTGGATCGCTTACGGGCCTGGAATCCCCCAAGGTTTCGGCCAGTTCTCCCACGTATGATAGAACCTTGACGACCTCTCGCTGATTACTCCGGCCGCATCAGGAAAAACCCCGATGCGGCACACGGACAGCCCACCTTTTTGTCGGGTTTTGCCCCGCCCCCCGCGTTGTGTCGTACACTGCTGTCCGCTTGCGCTCGTTTGCCGGGAGACCGGAAATTCCGGGGAGGCTTTTTGGTTTTATGACACCATCATCACCACACAGCTATGAGCGCCCGCTAACCCTGCTTTTGTGGATGGCCTTGGGTGCGGTCGCGGCAGGGGCGGTTTTTGTACTGCGGGACGCCTTGGTCCCGTTCTTTCTGGCATTCGTGGTCGCCTATGTCTTTGTGCCTTGGGTGGACCTTATGGAGCGCCGTTTACGGCTCCCCCGCGCTCTGGGCACCTTGCTGGTATTCCTGATCCTGACCGTTATCGGCGCCCTGCTGGTGGTGGGGGTGATTCCGGTGCTGGAACGCCAGACCCTTAGCCTGCTGGCCAAGCTGCCCGCTGCCCTCGTGCGCCTGCGGGACCAAGGCCTGCCGATGCTAACAAGCCTGCCCATCCTGTCCAACCTGCTGGAACATGGAACGGGAACCCCAGGGGTGCCTCTTACCGCCCAGGCCACCCTCGACCAGCTCTCCATATGGTTATCCGAGGTGGGCCCGGCGCTCTTGCACAGGGCCGCCGGGGCAGCGCTGTGGGCGGCCACCGGTACCATGCACGTGGTGGTGCAGATTCTGGGCACCGCCATCATTCCGGTGCTGGTGTTCTACATGATGGTGGATTTTCGCCAGATCGCCCCGTGGCTGCGCGCCCGCTTTCCGTCCGCCCTGCGCCCCCTGCTGGACGAACGCTTGCCACGCATCGACAGGATGCTGGGGGAGTACCTGCGGGGCCAACTCACCGTGGGGCTGATTCTTTCCGGGGTGTACGGCATCGGACTGACCCTGGCGGGCGTGGAGGCGGCGCTGGCCATTGGCCTGCTGGCCGGGCTGGGCAATATGGTGCCCTATCTGGGGTTTGTGCTGGGCCTCACCCTGGCGCTTTTGGTGGTGCTGCTGACCCACTTTGACCTGGCCCACATGCTGTACGTGCTGGCGGTATTCGTCGGGGTGCAGAGTCTGGACAATTTCCTGATTTCACCGCGCATCGTGGGTGAGCGGGTGGGGCTGCATCCGGTGGCCATCATTTTTGCCCTGTTCGTGGGCGGACAGGCGTTCGGATTCCTGGGTGTGCTGCTGGGGGTGCCTGCAGCGATCTGCATCAAGGCGTTCATGGAACCTGTCTCCGCTCCGGCCCCGGCCGTAGCATCCCCTCCCGCTGCCTGAAGGCAGGCTGCCGGGTGTGGCCCGCCCCGCGCACAAAAAAACGCCCCGGATTTCCAGGGCGTTTTTGCAAACCGTCCGCCGCGTTGACGCGCACACCGGTTTTTTCTTGTTACTTTTTTATTTCTTCTTGGCCTTCACCGCCGCTTCCACCTGGGAGGCAATGTGCGCAGCAGTCAGGCCGTATTTCTCGTGCAGTTCTCCGGGCTGGCCGGATTCAGCGTAGGTATCTTCCACCCCCACAAAACGCATCGGCACCGGGTGGTTTTCGGCCACCACCTGCGCCACCAGACTGCCCATACCACCGCGCACCTGGTGCTCCTCGGCGCACACCATGGCGCCGGTCTCCCGCGCCGCCTTGATGATGGCTGCCTCGTCCAGCGGCTTGATGGAGTACAGGTCGATGACCCGGATGGACAGCCCCTTGGCCGCAAGCTGTTCCGCTGCCATCAGGGCCTCCCACACCATCAGACCATAGGCGCAGATGGTGGCGTCCGTTCCCGGTCGCACGGTGGCGGACCCACCTATGCGGAAATTCGTGCCCGCCTCGTGAATGATCGGCGCCTTGGGGCGTCCGGTACGCATGAAACACGGGCCGTCATACTCGGCGATGGCGCGGGTAAGGGCCGTGCATGACACCTCATCTGCCGGCACCACCACCGCGAAGTGCGGCAGGGAAACCGCCAGGGCAATATCCTCGATGGACATCTGGCTGGCGCCGTCCTCACCCAGCGAAATGCCGCCGTGGGAACCCACCAGCTTGACGTTCAGACGCGGGTTGGAAATGCCCATGCGCGCCTGATCGTAGCTCTTGCAGATCAAAAACGACGCGAAGGAACTGGCGAAGGGGATTTTTCCGGAAGATGCTAATCCCGCCGCCACCCCCACCATATTGGCTTCCTGGATGCCCAGGTTGAAAAAGCGCTCGGGAAAGCGATCCCCGAATTTCTGGCTCTTGGTGGAACAGGCCAGGTCGGCGTCCAGCACCACAATGTCGCTGCGTTCCGCGCCCAGGGCCACCAAGGCCTCGCCGTAGGCGTCGCGGGTGGCTTTTCCCAATTTGGCTTTGAGTTGCGTGCTCATGGTTATCGGTTCCGTAAAGGGGACAAAAAAATGCGGGGAAACAGTTGGAGAGAGTCCCGTTTCCGGTGGCTGGTCCTTTTACCTCAGGCCAGTTCCGCCAAGGCGCGATCGACTTCCTCGGGGGTGGGGGCCACACCGTGGAAACCGGGGTTGTTCTCCATGAACGACACCCCCTTGCCCTTCACCGTGTGCGCCACAATCGCGGTGGGGCGATCGGTAACGGCGCGGGCCTTGGCGAAGGCGTTGAGAATCTGCCCCATGTCATGACCATCGATCTCCAGGGTGTTCCACCCGAAGGAACGCCACTTGGCGGCCACGTCGCCCATGTCGAGGATGTCCTTGACGAAGCCGTCGAGCTGGATGCCGTTGCAGTCCATCATCACCACCAGGTTGCCGAGGCCGAAGTGCGCGGCGGACATGGCCGCCTCCCACACCTGCCCCTCGTTGGCCTCGCCATCGCCGATCAGCACATAGGTGCGCCAACTGGCGCCATCCATGCGCGCTGCCATCGCCATGCCCAGGCCGATGGAAATGCCCTGGCCCAGGGAGCCGGTGGAGGCCTCGATGCCGGGCATGCGACCGCGCTCAGGGTGGCCCTGCAACGGGCTGCCGAACTGGCGCAGCGTCATCAGTCGGGCGCGATCGAAGTAACCGGTGTGGGCCATGGCCGCGTATTGCGCTGGCACTGCGTGCCCCTTGCTGAGGATGAACCGGTCACGGTTCGGGTCGTCGGGGTGTTTGGCGTCGTGGTGCAATTCGGAGAAATACAGCGCGGTGACCATATCTGTGGCCGACAGGGAACCACCAGGGTGGCCGGAGGCGGCGGCGCCGATCATGCGGATCACGTCGCGGCGAATTTCCCGGGCATACTGCTGAAGCTGGGCCACGTCGGTGGTGGAGACTGCTGACATTGCATTTCCATTCTCTATGGGTCGGCGGGCGGTGACAAAGGCACCCGGCGGCGGACAACAACACACCGCCCGCTGCGGCTGTTTTTGGGCGTAAATATACCGGCTCTGTAGCCTGACCGTCAATTGGACCTGCGGACCTGCACGAAGACCCGCAAGAAGACCTGCAAGCAGGCTCGTCCGCTGCGGCCTCCCCGAATATGGCCCCCGCAACGTCCCGATCTCCCGGCGGCGCCTCGGGACTGCAACCCAGGCCCCCCCGGGGTGTATTTTTCCCCACATCCCGCTCTGCAGAAGGTCGGATTTCCTTGACACAAGGGGCTCTTCGCCCGTAATCTTTGCGCTTTGGAAACTGCTTTGGAAGCGGTGTTTTTTTCAGGCTTTTTCGGGCGGTCGCCGCCAGCATGACCGGAATTTCCGGCGGGTCCCCCCCGCCCCTTTACAACCCCCCTCTGATCACGGATGTTTGGTGATGTCGGTTAACACCCTGGAAGTTGAGCTCATCGACAAGGGCGGCCTGAAGCGCGACCTGTCGTTCCATGTCCCCGCTGACGCCGTGCAGACGGCCATGAATCAGGCCTGCGACCGCCTGTCGCACCGGGTGCGCATGCCGGGTTTCCGCCCCGGCCACGTGCCGCGCCATATTGTGCGTTCCCGCTTCCGTGGCGAAATCGACAACGAGATCATCCAGCAGCTTGTCCCCGGTTACTACCAGCAAGCGCTGGACAAGGCCGGTGTGACCCCGGCGGGATCCCCAGTGTTCTCCCCGCTGGACATCACCGAAGGTCAGCCCCTGAAGGTACTGGTCTCTTTCGAAGTGCAGCCGGAGATTACCCTGGCCCCCTACGACGGGCTGGAACTGCCGGGCTTCGATCTGGAAGTCACCGACGAAGATCTCGCAGTCGCCCACTCCAGCCTGTTGAACTCCATGGCCACGCTTGAGTCAGCCCCCAAGGGGCACAAGGCGGCCAACGGCAACATGGCCACCATCGACTTTGTCGGCCGTATCGACGGCACGCCGTTTCCCGGTGGCGAGGCCCAAGGCTATGCACTGGAACTCGGTAGCGGCAACTTTATCCCCGGTTTCGAGGAAGGCATCCTCGGCCACAAGGCCGGTGATGAGTTTGACATCGACGTCCAGTTTCCCGCCGATTATCACGAAAAATCCCTGAAGGGGAAGAACACCACTTTCTCTGTCACCTTGCACGAGGTGAAGGTCAAGGCGCTGCCGGAGCTGGATGACAACTTTGCCACCCAGGTGGGCGACTTTGCCGATCTGGCGACCCTCAACGAAACCCTTCGCCGCGAGATCGCCACCAAGCGTCAGGGTGACATGCGCCGTTTCCAGCGCCGTGAGGCATTTTCCAAGCTGGCCGAGCTGAATGCCTTCGATCCCCCCGCCAGCCTGGTGGAGGAAGAACTCGAGAACATGATCGAAGCCGGCCGCCGCATGGCCACCATGGACGGCCGCACCAATTTTGATGACACCGAGGCGCGTACCCACTACCGCGACGAGGCCCTGCTGCAAGTGCGCGGCCACCGCGTGGTGGAGGAGATCGCCAAGGCCGAGGGGCTGGCAGTCAGTGAAACCGACATCAGCGACGAGGTCAATCGCCTGGCTCGTGAATACCGGCGCGTGGCAACTGACGTCGACCGCGCCCTGCGCGGCAACCCGGTGGAAATGGACCGCATGCGTCGCGCCCTGCTGAAGGACAAGGTGCTGGACCTGGTAATTTCCCGCGCCCGCATCGTCGTTCAAGACCGCCCCGACGAAACCGTCGGCAAGACTTCCGGAAAGTCGGCGGCGAAGGCTGCAAAAAAAGCCGCCGCCAAGCCCAAAGCGGGCGGGAAAAAGACCGAAAAGAAGGACCAGAAGTAAACTCAGGCAAGGAAGCCCGCCCAGCGGACACGTACCTTCCGCACCATACAAGGAGATCCCCCCAGATGCTGGTACCCATCGTCGTCGAACAGACCAACCGTGGCGAGCGTTCCTACGATATTTATTCGCGCCTGCTGAAGGACCGCATCATCATGATCGGTTCGGCCATCGAGGATCACATGGCCAACCTGGTCATCGCCCAGTTGCTGTTTCTGGAAGCCGAGGATCCCGACAAGGACATCCACCTCTACATCAACTCACCGGGCGGCGTGGTGACCTCGGGGCTGGCCATTTACGACACCATGCAGTACATCCGCTCCGACGTTTCCACCATCTGTCTGGGCCAGGCGTCCAGCATGGGTGCCCTGCTGCTTGCGGCCGGTGCGCCGGGCAAGCGCTTTTCCCTGCCCCACTCCCGCATCATGATCCACCAGCCACTGGGTGGTTTTCAGGGGCAGGCCACGGACATTGAAATCCACGCCCGCGAAATTTTGAACATGCGCGACAAGCTCAACCAGATTCTGGTGAACCACACCAAGCAGAAGATGGAAACCATTCAGCGTGACACCGAACGTGATAACTTCATGTCGAGCGAGGACGCCAAGACGTACGGCCTCATCGACGAGGTGATCACCCGCCCCATCACCCCCCCGGCCAGCAAGAGCTGACTCTAATCCCGGAGCGACCCAGGGTCGAGAGGGGTACAATAGGACTACCGACAAGGTCGAGGAGACAGTAATTGATGGCCAAGACCGAATCCGGTGACAACCAGTTTCGCTGTTCGTTCTGCGGCAAGGCCCGCGAGGAAGTGCGCAAGCTCGTGGCCGGCCCCACGGTGTACATTTGCGACGAATGCATCGACCTGTGCAACGACATCATTGCCGAAGATTGGGAAGACACCAAGGAAAAACAGGTCTCCGAGCTGCCCAAACCGGTGGAGATCAAGGCCATTCTCGACGACTATGTGGTGGGTCAGGACCGCGCCAAGAAAATTCTCTCGGTCGCCGTCCACAACCACTACAAGCGCGTCAACTATTCCGGCAAGGGTGACGAAGTTGAGTTGCAGAAGGGCAACATTCTGCTGATCGGCCCCACCGGCACGGGAAAAACCCTGCTGGCCCAAACCCTGGCACGCATTATCGACGTGCCGTTTGCCATCGCCGATGCCACCACTCTCACCGAGGCCGGGTACGTGGGCGAGGACGTCGAGACCATCATCCTCAAGCTGCTGCAGGCGGCTGACTACGACGTGGAACGCGCCGAGCGCGGCATCGTCTATATCGATGAGATCGACAAGGTTACCAAGAAGGGCGAAAACGTCTCCATCACCCGCGATGTGTCCGGCGAGGGGGTGCAGCAGGCGCTGCTCAAACTCATCGAGGGTACGGTGGCCAATATTCCGCCCCAGGGTGGCCGCAAGCACCCGCACCAGGAGTTTGTGCAGGTCAACACCAAGAACATCCTGTTCGTGTGCGGCGGCGCCTTTGTCGGGCTGGAGCAGATTATCGAACGCCGTCTGGGCGACAAGGTGTTGGGCTTCGGTTCCGAAGCCAAACCGCGTTACCGCAAGGGATTGGGGGCCATTTTTGCCCAGACCCAGCCGGACGACCTGCTCAAGTATGGCCTGATCCCCGAGTTCGTCGGACGTCTGCCGGTGATCGCCACCCTGGCGGAACTGGACGAGGAGGCCCTGATGCAGATCCTCTCCACCCCCAAGAACGCCATCGCCAAGCAGTACGAAAAGCTGTTTTCGCTGGACCGCGTCAAGCTGCGCTTCACCGACGGCGCCCTGCGCGCCGTGGCTCAGAAGGCGCTGACCCAGAAGACTGGCGCGCGCGGCCTGAGGGCCATCCTCGAAGAGGTGATGCTCGACCTGATGTACGACATTCCCTCCAGCACCAATGTGCGCGAGGTGGTCATCACCCAGGACGTGATCGACGGCAAGGGCCAGCCGGTGCTGCTGTACGATTCCGACCAGGACATCAAATCGGCATAGTCTCTGCGCAGCCTTCCCGAGGCTTTCTCGCGCAGACTTCATGTAGAATTCCGGGCATGCGCCGTTCCGGTTACATTTGGGGAAGGCCCGGCCTTCCCTTTTTGTTTGCCCTGCTGCTGATCGCCGTCTGTGGCCTGGCCGCTTGCAGCAGCCGCAAGCCCCTCCATCCCCCGGGCACGGAAATCGTGGTCGCCCTGGAAGCGGCCCCCACCAACCTGGACCCGCGCCTGAGCACCGACGCCTACTCCGAGCGCGTCGGGCAGGTACTGTTCCGCAAGCTGGTACGCATTGGCCGCAGTGGCGAGCCGGTGGCGGACCTGGCGACAAGCTGGGAAACCCCGTCACCCACCGTGTACCGCTTCCACCTGGACCCCCGGGCACGCTTCCACGACGGCACCCCGGTCACTGCCCGTGACGTGAACTACACCTTCCGCTGGATTCTGAATCCAGACAACAAGTCGCCCCACCGCACTGCCTACGAGCAGGTAACGGACATCGTGGTGGAGGATGACCACACCATTCGCTTCGAACTGTCCCACCCCCATGCACCGTTTCTGGTGAATATGGTACGGGGCATCGTGCCCGCCCACCTGGGGGATGATCCCGCCTACCGCGATCACCCGGTGGGCAGCGGCCCGTACCGGTTGCTGGAATATGTGCCGGGCGTGGCCATCCGGATGGAGGCAGTGGCCGATTACCCGCAGGGTGCGCCCCCCACCCGTTGGCTCACCTTCCGCATCCTGCCGGAGGACACTGTGCGCCTGCTCGCCCTCAAAAAAGGCGAAGTGCATCTGGTGATGAGCGCCCTGCCGCCGGACTCCATCGATCTTCTGGCGCGGGAGCCCAACCTGGTGGTGGAGCGGGGGCCGGGCACCAACTACAACTATCTGGGGTTCAACCTCACCGATCCGCTGCTGTCGCGCCTGCTGGTACGGCAGGCCATCGCGCTGGCCATTGACCGGCAATCAATCGTCGACAGCCTGTATCGTAACCAGGCCACGCTGGCCACCGGCCTGCTCACCCCGGAGCACTGGGCCTACGCCGCCGATGTCGAAACCTGGAACCACGACCCGGAGCGCGCCCGGAAGTTGCTGGACGCCGCCGGGTTTCCCGATCCGCCGGGACCAGAACCGCGCTTCCGATTGGCCTACAAGACCAGCCAGAACGAATTGACGCGGCGCATCGGCGAGGTGCTTCAGCAGCAACTGGCCGAGGTGGGAATTGCGGTCTCGGTGCGCAGCTACGAGTGGGGCACATTCTACGGCGACATCAAAAGCGGTAATTTCCAGTTGTACACCTTGTCGTGGGTGGGGATTGCCGACCCGGACATGTACTATTTTGCCTTCCACTCCACCAGCGCGCCGCCGGAGGGTGCCAACCGCGGCCGCTACGTCAATCCGGAGGTGGACCGGCTGGTGGAGGCGGGGCGGCTGGCCACGAATCGGGACGAACGCGCTGTTATTTACCGCGATGTGCAGCGTATTCTCGCGCGAGACTTACCCTATGTCTCCCTTTGGCATCCCCAGGTGGTGGTGGTGCGCGACCGGCGGTTGAGCGGTTTCGAGCTCACCCCACGGGGCGACTATGATTCACTGGCCCGTACCCGGTTTATTGTCCCCTGACGGGGTCTTGCCTACCCCTGTGACGTCACACGGTCGGTCGCCGGGTCAGGGGCCGCCAGCATCTCGTTGATGGTCGCAATCAACTGGGCAGTGCGGAACGGCTTGTTCACCAGCCGGGGGGGTGGCCCTCCGGGGATCTCCAGGTTGGTGTCCTCTCCCATATAACCGGTGATGAACAGGATCGGCAGGCCGGGAATGCGCCTGCGCAGAGCCAACGCAGTGTCGCGCCCGTTCATGCCGGGCATCAGCATGTCCAGCACTGCCAGGTCCGGCATCCCGGCGCCGTTCATTGAGTCCAGCAGATCCATGGCCCGCAGCCCGTTTTCGGCCATTACCACCTGGTGACCGCAGGTACCAAGGACGGAGTGGATCAACTCACGGATCGATTCTTCGTCGTCCACCACCAGAATACGCCTTGCTACTGCCGGCGGCGCGGCCAAATCGGGGGTCTCGCTGGCCTCGGCCAGCGGCACGGGAGAATCCTCGGCAGGGAAAAAGCAGGTAAACGCCGTGCCCTTTCCCGCCCGGGAGGAAACCTCGATAGCCCCGCCGTGCTCGCGCAGGATGCCGAACACGGTGGACAGCCCCAGTCCCGTCCCCTTTCCCGCCTCCTTGGTGGTGAAGAAAGGGTCGAAGATACGAGCCAGATGCTCGTGTGGAATCCCCATGCCAGAGTCCATCACCGTCAGCGTCACGTACGCTCCCTCGGCAAGCTGCCCGGAGCGCACCAGGGCGTGGTCAGCCCCCACCGGTCCGGTAGCGGTAACCAGGGTCAGCAGACCCTGGTTGTCCCCGATCGCGTCCCGTGCGTTGACCAGCAGGTTCATCAGCACTTGATGCACCTGTCCGGCATCGGCCTGCACGCCGGGCAAGGGGCCAGCCAGCCGGATGTCCCAACCAATGGCCGGGGAGAAGGTCTGCTGGCACAGGTGCACAGCCTCCTCCACCACCGCGTTCAGGTTGACGCGGCGCACCTCCCTGCGCCCCTTGCGGGCGGCGCCGAGCAACTGTCGGCACAGGTTGGCGCCACGCTCCACGGCCTCTTCCACCACCGCGAGGGACTCCTGGGCCGGATGTTCCAGAGGCAGATCCATGCGGGCCAGTTGGGCGTGACCACCAATTCCGGTGAGCAGGTTGTTGAAGTCGTGGGCGATGCCCCCCGCCAGGGTACCGATGGCCTCCAGTTTCTGGGCTTGCAGCAACTGGTCCTGGAGGCTCTGTCGCTCCCGCAGGTCGCGAGCAAAGAGCTGGATCACCGGCGGATCCACACCGGGCACCAGGCCACCGGAGATTTCCACCGGTACCCGTTCGCCACCGGGGGGTTCCAGTGCCGCCTGGAACACACCACCATCAATCTGCCAGACATTTTTTTTTGCCGCTATCCCCACCGCTGCAGCCTTCGACGGGGAAGGACGATTTTCCTCCATATGCAGCACATCGAACAGGTTCATTCCCTCGAGTACGGCCAGCGGGCGACCGGTCCACTCACAAGCCTTGCTGTTGGCGGAACGGATGCGGCCGTCGAGATCGAGAATAAATATTGCGTCGCTGGCGCCCTCCCGCAGTGCCTGCAGGTCGCCCATGCGGCGCTGCAACTCGGCATCCCGGCTCTGTACCGCCTGCACCATGGTGTTGAAGGCGACGGACAAGTCGGCGATCTCGCCCACTCCGCCGCCCGGCACCGGCACGCCGCGCTCCCCGGCGGCTACGCGACGAGCCGCATCGGTCAGGCGCGCCAGGGGGGCTACCAGCCGGTTGGCGAAAATCAGCCCCGCCATGCCCAAAACCAGCGCCGCTCCCAGTACGGCCAGCATGGTGTTGTTGCGCACCGAGTGCATTTGCTGGCGGTATTCGGTGCGGGACAACAGCACCCCGAGCCGCACCCGTTCCGATACCAGGGCGAGGGGGGCTGAAACCACCACCTGCCACTCATCACGGCCCAGCCTCACAGCGTCCCCCGGAAGTTGGGACCACTGACGGATCGCCTCCCAGTCGTCCCCCAGGGACGAGGTACCCCGATACGGCCGATTATCCAGAAACAGCACCAGATTGGCCTCACTGGAGCGGGATACGTCATCCAGAAAGTCCTGGTTCAGCAGCGCTCCCGCCGTGACGTAACCAATCGCCCCATCGCCACTATGCACCGGTTCTGCCACCGCCTGGGACAGTTCGTCGCCCACCATCAACAACATTCCACGCCCGGGCATTGGTGGAACAGTGCGGGTCGGCAGCCCGGCAGCCGTGGTGTTGACCGTCCACGATGCCAACACATCACCATCCGGGCGTTGAACCAGCAGCATGTCGATGCGTGCCGCGTCCACCACCACTCCGATGATACGTTGCAGGGATCGGGAATCGTTGTGTTCCAGTCCCCCCTTCACCTCGGGAAATTCGGCCAGCAGGCGCGCCTCGGCACTCAACCGCTCCTGTTGCTGGATCAACCGCTGGGTGGAAAGGGAGGCAATCTGCTCGGCCTCGCGCGCGAGTTCCTGCTCCATGTGCCGCACCGAATCGCGATAGACAAGCCAGCCCAGCGCCACCGTGAACACCAGCGACACGGCCAGCAACACCAGCAGGATACGGTTCCTCAGGTTCATGACCGGAAGATTTCCACCCTGCGGCTGGATGAAAACAGCGACATGTTCCCCGCTTCTGTGCCTTTCCGGGTGACAATCACCCCGGGTGATGGTCCGGCCAGATCACAAATCCGGTCCCGTCAGGGCGAATTCGTGGGAAAATGGTCCGTCGTCACCCGGCAGTGTCTGCAGGCCGATACAACAACTCGGTTTTGACGGGTCCGGTCCCGGTGCGCCCGACCGTGAAAAATCCGGTCTCGCAGATCACGCATCGGTAAATCTAGCAGAAATGTCCAGAGGCATCATGCAAAAGAGCTTCCCTTCCCTGTCGGCCAACTCCCCATTTTCCCGTTGGTTGTCGCCGTGTCTGCCGCTTTTTTTCGCCGTTGCATTGCTCGGTACCGCGTGCAGCCACGAGCGGGGGCCGGACCTGCGTCCGCTGGAACAACTGGCGACCTCCGGCGCGGGCGAGGTCGACAACAGGCTTCAAAAGGCCAAAGACCTGCTGCGCGACGAGTTACTGCCGCACCCCCGGATCGCCACGCTGTTTGGCACTCTTCCGACCGCTCCCGGCAACTCCCCTTCCGCCACACCGGAGGAGGATATTCCGTGGAGCCGCATGCCGTTCATTGCTGTGGGGGTGCTGGGGGTGGACGGTGCCCTGGCGGCGGCGTTACCCCGCGCCTCCGACACCGTGGGCGCCCTGCTTTTGGAGGCCGGTCGTACGCCTGCCTCAAGCGATACCGGAAATGGCGACTTGCAGATGATTCCCAACACCTCCGTGTTCACCCTCGGTATCTGGGCCGCCAGCCCCGGCGGCGGACGGCTGTCGGCGCTGCTCGACGTGGATGATGCGTTCACCGCAGGTGTGCTGACGCCGTTGGCGCGGGCGGCCCACGGCCTGGCGTTTCTGGCCGACCGCAATGGCCATGTGGTGCTGGCCTCGCATCCGTCGCTGGTTGCGGTGCCCCTGGAGCGGCTCGGCATTCCCCTGCCGGACGCCGCGCCCAAAAGTATCGCCGGGGTGGACATCGGCGGCGTGCTCTACCACGTGGCTGTGGCTCGGGCGGCAACGAACGGCTGGATTGTCGGTGTGGCAACCCCGGACACTGCCGCCCCGGCGGTTCCCGATGCCACCGGATCGGACGCCACGGATCCAGCTCCGTCCGCTGCGGCCCAGGACAATTCTTCCGGGTAGCCGAGTTTTTCCCGGTGGCGGGAGATCAGCCGGGCAACAGTTGCGGCAGAATTTCCCCGGCCCTGCCGTGCAACGCCACGTCCACCACGCCGGTGGCCGGAGTCGGCTCCAGGTTGACCTCCACCACAAAGGCTCCGCGGCGCCGCGCCAGGTCGGCCAGGGAGGCTGCGGGCTGCACCACGCCGGAGGTGCCCACGATCAGCGCCACGTCACAGTACTCAAAAGCGGCAAAAGCACGTTCCAGCACATCGCTGTCCAGTGACTCACCAAACCACACAATGTGCGGTCGCAGCAGCGCCCCACACGCCGCGCAGGAGGGGGGAGTTGGAATCGGCACCCGGTGGTCCCCGGTAATGGCGTGGCAGGCGGTGCAGCGCACCTTCCAGATGTTGCCGTGAATTTCCACCGGGTCGGAATTCCCGGCCACTGCGTGCAAACCGTCCACATTCTGGGTGACCAGGTTGAAACCGGGGAGTTTTTCCTGCATTACCGCCAGGGCGTGGTGGCCGGGATTGGGCTGAACGCCCACCAGGGCGGTGCGGCGCATGTTGTACCACTCCCACACCAGTTTTGGGTCGCGGTGAAAGGCCTCGGGGGTCGCCAGGTCTTCGGCCCGGTGGTTGCACCACAGGCCACCCGGCCCGCGGAAGGTGGGCACGCCGCTTTCGGCGGAAATGCCCGCGCCGGTGAGTACCGCCAGCCGTTGTGAGGCCGCCAGTCGCTGTCGCACCCTGTCCAGATCAGACATCTCCCCCCCTTACCGGGCGGCGCGACGCGCCACGCTCCCCGCGCCGCCGCGAGCGTGTGCGTTTGACCCACCTGCACCGATTCCCTATGATGTTGCGCCCTGTTTTTCCGTATCGCACGGCGGAGCGAATTTTAAACTCCCTTCCACCCCCCGGCGCGATCATATCCTGTCCTACGCGGTCCGTACACCATGTTAGATCTTCGCCATATCCGTGAAAACCCCGAGGCCGTGGCCTCTGCCTTGGCCCGCCGGGGCGGCTCCATCGACCTGGCTCCGCTGCTGGAGCGGGACGCCGAGTGCCGCCGCATGGCCAGTGAGGCGGAAGCCCTCAAGGCGGAGCAGAACCGCGCCTCCGGCCGCATCGCCGAGGCCCGCCGCAGCGGTGCCGACGCCACCGAAATGCTGGCTGCCATGAAGCAGATCGGGGACCGCCAAAAGGCCCTTGCCGAACAGGTAAAAACGCTGGAAGAGCTGGTCCGCAACGAATTGCTGTTGCTTCCCAACCTGCCGGACGCCTCGGTACCGGACGGTGGTGGCGAGGCCGACAACGTGGAACTGCGGCGCGTCGGCACCCCGCCCCGTTTCGACTTTGTCGCTAAACCCCACGACGAACTGGGTGAGGCCCTGGGGCTGATGGACTTTACCCGCGCGGCAAAAATCTCCGGTGCCCGTTTTGCTTCCTACAGCGGCGCGCTGGCCCGTATGGAGCGGGCACTGGCGGCCTTCATGCTCGACCTGCACACCAGTGAGCACGGTTTTACGGAAGTGGTGGCCCCCTATCTGGTCAACGCCCGCGCCATGCTCGGCACCGGCCAGTTGCCCAAATTCGCCGACGACCTGTTCAAGGTCACCGAGGACGACCTGTACCTGATCCCCACTGCGGAGGTGTCGGTGACGAACCTGTTCGCCGACGAGGTGCTGCCCGGTGAGCAGTTGCCGATCCGGCTAGCGGCATTTTCCCCCTGTTTCAGGCGCGAGGCAGGTTCCTACGGCAAGGACACCCGTGGGCTGATCCGCCAGCATCAGTTTCACAAGGTGGAAATGGTCACCCTGGTGCGCCCGGAAGAGTCCGAAGCCGCATTGGAACGCCTGACCGGCTGCGCCGAGGCCGTGCTGAAACGCCTCAACCTGGCCTACCGGGTGATCACCCTGTGTACCGGCGACATGGGTTTCGGTTCTGCCCGCACCCACGACATCGAGGTTTGGCTGCCCGCCCAGGACCGCTATCGGGAGATTTCGTCCTGCACTAATTTTCGCGACTTTCAGGCGCGCCGTGCCGGCATCCGCTTCAAGGATGCGGGGGGAAAGCCACAACTGGTGCACACCCTGAATGGCTCTGGCCTTGCGGTGGGGCGCGCCCTGGTGGCAGTGATGGAAAATTACCAGCGGGTTGACGGCGGCATCGACGTGCCCGAGGTGCTGCAACCCTATATGGGGGGCCTGAAGGTTATCCACCGACCCTGAGGGGGCCCTTTCAACTGCCCGTGGCAATGGCCGTTCAAATCGGGTATAATTCCGCGTTTCCGGCGGCCATGATGCCTTCCCGATCGCAACGGCGACGGACTTGCGGCGGCGCCGGAGAGACTTGGAACCTGGGCTGGACACGGGCCGGTAGCTGGCCGGATGAGGCTTTTTCCTGCTTCCGGAGGAGTGGCCGAGTGGTTGAAGGCGGCGGTCTTGAAAACCGTTGAGCGCAAGCTCCGGGGGTTCGAATCCCTCCTCCTCCGCCACCCGCCCCACGGGGCTGGATTTCAGGGGCCGGAGTGGGCAGCTTTTGGGGCAGACTTTTCGGGTCGGCCAGGTTTTTTGTCTGTGGAGAGGTGGCCGAGCAGGTCGAAGGCGCTCGTTTGCTAAACGAGTGTGGGGCCAAAAGTCCCACCGAGGGTTCGAATCCCTCCCTCTCCGCCATTTTTGGGGTTTTTCGGTCGCGCGCCACAACACAGGGCGCGCCCGACTGTTGAGGAATTTGAGGAATCGCACGTACCGCGTTGAAGCCATGTTGAAGCCCGCCTCACATTGGTCCGCCGCTCAGCTCGCCCTCGGGGCCGGGCTCCTGCTGGGTGCGTTCTCCGTGGCCTCGGCACAGGCGCCGTTGCCGGGCGGACACCCAACCCTGCCTTCGGGTCACCCCGGAATGTCGTCGGGAACGAGCGCGGGGAGCGTTGCGCCACTCACGCCGCACCCGGTCACTCCGTCTGAGGAACAGGCCGCCCACGGCATGATGGACGTGACCGGTAGCACCAAGAAGGGCTCCGTGGTGGTGGCGCCGGAGGTGCGAGCCAAGTGGAAGGCTGCCACCTTCATCCTGGTGGACAGAGGGGCGTCCGCCGCGCGGGAGGTGACCATCAAGGTGGGGGGAAGTTACGACGTCCCCGGGGGAAATTTGCGGATTTCGGTGATTGAGTTCTTGCCTGACCTGCGAATTGACAATAACATCTACACCTCCGCGTCGAACGATCCGAATAACCCGGCCTCGCGGGTGGTGATTCTGGAAGGCGGCAAGGAGATTTTTGACGGGTGGCTGTTCGCGGAATTCCCGCAGGTTCATCACTTTGAACATCCACGCTTTGGCGTGACCCTCAAGGAAGGGGTTGCCGCCAGGTAGGGACACCCGTCCGACAATTTACGCGCCCGTGGCTCAGCTGGATAGAGCATCAGACTACGAATCTGAGGGTCGCACGTTCGAATCGTGCCGGGCGCACCAATAAAAACAAGGGGTTTGACCATACCGGTCAAACCCCTTTTGGTTTTCGGGGACAGTGGCGGGACAGCGTACATCGCCGGGCGGTTTGGCACTTTTTGACGGCTGCTTTGGCACCCACCTTAAAGCTGCCGCAAAACCCGCATCAAGTGGTATATACGCCCTTCACCCCTGTTCCTGCTCGCGTTTGTAGCGGATGGGGATGGTGAGGGCATGGCGGGCCATGTCCACGATGGGCAAATCCACCCGCTCGTCCTTCAGCGCCCAGCGGGCGTAGCGGATGTTCAGCTTGCGGTAGCGCACCACCGCGCTCGCCGTCAGCGGACCCTTGGCCCAGTGGGGAATGGTAAAACCGTATTCCAGCACGTCCGAACGCCCTGGCGGCACCACGTTGCGGTAGCTGTCCCCCGTCATGTTGAACAGGTCGTGTCGCCACACCGCCCTCCCCTCGCGGGTCACCGGGATGGTGCGGTAAAAATGCGCCTTCGGGTCCACCGTGCCGTCCGCTTCCAGCATGCCGCTTTCGTAGACCACGCGGTTCGAGCCGTCCACCACCCGCAGGGCGATCCACACCTCGTTGATGTCCGTGGTGCCCCCCGGAAAATTGTGTCCCACCCGGGTGTTGTCCACCACCACCCGCAGCGTCGCCCGGTCCCCCAGGTAGAAATACTCCGGCGCCTCGGTCTCCGTCAGGCTGTCCCGCTCGAAGGGGCGTTCGCCCCGCGCCGCGTCGCGCTTGCGCGGCACGTCAATGGTCACCCGCACCACGTCGCGCTGCAGAAAACGCGTGACTGCCTCGAGCTGCTCCGTGTTGCCGGTGACGTGGGGGATGGCGGTGTTGGCGCCGGGGAAGCGGTGGGAGCGGAAGCGTCCCAGGGAGTCCGCCGAGGGATCCTTCCCCGCCACCAGTGGCAGGTGGCAGTCCTGGCAGCGGGTGACGGTGGCCGATGCCGCGTGGGCCGGTTCGCGCATCCCCGAATAAGGGCTGTTGAGCCAGCCGGTGTAATCGTCCTGCATCTTCACCCATCCCCAGCCGTTCATGTCCCTGTCCATGAACTGGGCGTGGCAGGTGGCGCAGGCGGCGGGGGTGGCAACCACCGGCCGCGCCATGTCCAGGCGGTGCCGCGCCGGGCGGATGCGCAGCGACAGATTGTGCAGCCACACCGCCGGAGCGGCGGTACGCCCCTCGAACAGGTAGCTCTCCTGGGGGCGAATGCGGTAGCTGCCCACCCCTTCCAGGTGCTCCACCCGGTCCACCGCGTGGCACCCGAGGCACCCCACCCCCTCGTTCATGTGCCCCGGCGTGTCCAGCCGCCCGCCTTCGGTAAGTTGCCCGCTGAGCAGCGCCACCGGGGCGTGGCACCCCTCGCAGTACCGGGTCGCCGCCATGCCCTTCTTGCCCGCCAGCAGGTTGATGTTGGTCTGATAGGTGGGGTGGTAATGCCCCCCAAAAACAGTGGCGATTATGAGTAGAATTTTCTCGTTATGAAATTTGAGGAGATTCTGCATGAAGAAATCACGGTTCAGCGACAGTCAGATCATGGCAATCCTGGGGCAGGCAGAGGCGGGTACGCCGGTGCCAGATTTGTGCCGGGAGCACGGCATGAGCAGCGCGACCTTCTATAAGTGGCGCTCCAAGTTCGGCGGCATGGACGCATCGCTGATGGCTCGGATGAAGGAGCTGGAGGTGGAAAACAAACGCCTCAAGAAGATGTACGCGGAAGAGCGGCTCAAGGCTGAGATCGTTTCGGAGGCCCTGGCAAAAAAGTGGTGAGGCCGTCTCGCCGACGTGAGATGGCCAAAAAAGCAGTCGAGCAGCGCCCGGTCAGCATTAAGGCTGCATGTGCGGCGTTCATCATCAGCGAAACCTGCTATCGATACCAGGCCAAGCTATCCAGTGAAAACGCCGAGGTGGCCGATTGGCTAATCCGACTGACCCACAACCAACGCAACTGGGGGTTCAAGCTGTGCTTCTTCTATCTGCGCAACGTCAAAGGCTTTTTATGGAACCACAAGCGGGTCTACCGCATCTACCGGGAGCTGGAGCTGAACCTGCGGATCAAGCCGAAGAAACGACTGGTACGGGAAAAGCCGGAGCCGTTGCGGGTGCCGGAAACCATCAACCAGGCCTGGTCCATGGATTTCATGCACGATCAGCTATCCGACAGCCGGAGTTTTCGGCTGTTCAACGTGATCGATGACTACAACCGGGAGGGACTGGGCATTGAAGTGGACCTGTCGCTGCCGTCCGAGCGGGTGATCCGCAGTCTGGAACAGATCATCGAATGGCGCGGCAAGCCGGATTCGATTCGCTGCGACAACGGCCCGGAATACATCAGCGGCGCGCTGACAACCTGGGCCGAACAAAGAGGCATCAAAGTCAGCTATATCCAACCGGGAAAGCCGCAACAGAACGCCTATGTGGAGCGTTACAACCGCACGGTTCGATACGATTGGTTGAGCCATTACCTGTTTGATTCGATAGCCGAAGTCCAGAATTTTGCCACCCGATGGCTATGGACCTACAACCACGAACGACCTAACATGGCCTTGGGAGGTATCACGCCCAAACAGAAGTTGGCCCTTTTGGCCTAACCGTTCTACCCATTTTTGCCATTAAAAATGGGGGCATTACCCCGTCCGCTGCGGAGGTTTTAGTCCAGACCAGAGCTGTTTGTACCGGTAGCTGGCGCCACAGGGCGGACGTCGTAGTACGTGTTTCGGGCGGCGCCACCAAAGGTGACTGCTCCGGGGCAGGCGGCCACCAACTTGCGGGAATCGGTTTCGACCACGTTGAAAAATTCCACGCAGGACGAACACACCCCCGCGTTGCCGGTCACACTGTAGGGCACCTCTTCGCCGTCCAGCTTCGTGGTCACCTTGCGCGACAGGAAATTGGCGTGGTTGGCCCGCTGCGCCAGCCAGAACTTCTTCAGGTTGTCCCCCAATCCCCAAAATCCGGTGACCGAGAACAACACCTTGAACATAAAGGCGTCCTTGAAGCCGATGCCCTCCCACGCCTTGGGCTTTTTCCGCTGGTAGGCGGCGGATTCCACAATCTCGATGAGCTGGGCCTCGGTGGGCAGGCTGCCGGGGGCGAAGTCGGTCACGCTCATGCGTGAATCAAGGAAGCGGTCAAAGGCCTCTGGCAGGCGCTGCTCACTCATGAGCATGGTCTGGCCCTTGCGCGCGGAATCCCGGTACCAGGAGCCCTGGCGTACACATACCCGGCTCCACACGGCGGGAGGGGCATACACCAGGGCGTTGCCCCTGGCGTGCAGCACCTGGCACGGCGTCAGAAGGGTCTGGCTCAACCGGTACCCGGCGGCCTTCAGGGGACCGGTGGCGTCGCGGAAGGATTGTGGGTCGAACCAGTAGAGGTATCGGGATTCCGGTTCCGGCTTGCTCATGCTTTCAGTCTCCTCATCGGTATCGGCACCGGTCCGGGGGCCGGGACAGGAGGTCTTCCTGCGTGGTTCCCGACTCGTGCGGTGTTCCCGGTTTCATAGGTTTTTCCGATGCCAGATTTTTACCCGGATTTTTGTAAATTTCAACAGTCGAGTGATCCATCAGGCAGCGGTACGCGTTGCTCGAAACACCACGACCGCGAACAGTGCCATGGCGAAAATTGCGGTCATGGACGAGGCTGCGGCGATGGGTTCGGCCTCTGGCATGCCGCCGTAAATCAAGCCAACTCCGATGGTAAGGCCCACGGCGGACAGGTTGCTGAGCCAGAAGTGGATGATTGGCAATTTCCCGGTTTCGGCATGGGGGTAAGCCTTGTAGAAAAGGCTGTACATCATCATCGACACATATCCCAGCAGGTTGAGATGGGCGTGGGTCGGCATCTGGACATGCCTGTGGGAAATGGCCATGTAAATCCCCAGCGCCATGCCCAACAGGGCGTACAGAACCGACAGGCGGACAAAGCGGTCCGAGAGCATGGGTGGACTCCTTTTAGACGGTGGGTGCCGGATGCGGCGCGGAGGGCTTCCCCCCAGGAAGCCCGACCGTCACTCTACGGGAGGCTTTGAGGGAAACACAAGGGGAGTCCACATACGGTGGAGTGCGTGCCCCGCTGCGCCATCGGAGGGAGTCAGTTCCGAATCCCGGCCTCAGGTCTGCCCACCGCCGGGCAGGTGATCCACCGGTTCAAGCAGGTTGTCCTGTTCCTGCGGGACGTGGGGGGGCGGGGAGGCTTCCGGGGCCTCCGGGACGGGCTTCACCGCAAAGGTCTGGATGTCGTTGCCGCAGGATGCGCTCCAGCGCCGTCAGCACCCTGCGGCCGCTGTCCTCGGTGCCGTCGCGCCACGCCTCCAGGCAGGCTTCCGAAATGGGGCCGTTGAGGGGGTGGGGGTTGTACAACAATTTTTTGATGGACCACGGGTTGAGGGACATGGGGTTGTAGTCCGGTGCCAGGTGTCCCTCGGCGATCAGCCGCTGCTCCATGGGGGTGTGGGGCTGCACGCCGATGAAGAAGATCATCGGATAGATGTTCTCTTCTCCCATGATGGCGGCAAAGCGGTGGTAGCTTTCCACCGTTTCCAGCAGGCTTGCCACCGTCTCCCCCGGCATGTTGGGGGAGAAATTGAGGATCAGTTTATGCCGGTAGCCCGCCTGTTTGAGGTTCTGGGCGCCCCGGTACAGGTTGTCCATCCGGAAGCCGAGTTGCATCTCGTTGACCATGCGCTGGGAGCCGGAGGCCAGTCCCACCTCCAGGTCCCCGACCCCGGAGCGCACCATCAGGTCCGCCAGTCCGGGGGTGATGGAACTGGTGCGCACATAGCCGCTCCAGGTGATGTTCAGCCCGCGTTCGATAATGCCGGCCAGAATCGCCTCGGCGTTGGACACGGCGCGGCGGCCGGTGAGGAACTGGGCGTCGGCGAACCAGATGTCGCGGGCGTCCAGATGGCGGTGGAGAAACTCCATTTCGTCCAGCACCCGCTGCGGAGGCCGCAGGGAGACCTGGGTGCCCTCGATGTACGGATAAAGACAGTAGGCGCAGCGATAGGGGCAGCCGCGCTTGGTCTGCACGCTCACCTGATGCCCCCGGTACGCCTCCCACTGGGGAAAAATATCGCGGATGTAGGCGTAGTCGATGGCGCCTTCGGCCAGGTCAAGGGGGGGAGGGGAGGTGGACAGGGCGCTTTCGGTGACCCGCCCCTGCTGATGGAAGCTGATCCTCAGGGGGGCGGGCACGGTCGCCGGAGGGGTGCCCGTGAGTACCCGGTCCAGCACCTGCTCGCCCTCGCCGATCACGCCAATGACGCCGGACGGCAGGCGCGGGGTGAGCTGCTTGTGGAACACCGAAAAGGCCCCGCCGCCGAGCAGGATCAGGGCGTCGGGAAAATTTTTGGCCAAAAGCCGCACGGTGCCCAGGTTTTCCCTGAGGTTGGCGTGGTAGGCGGCCACCATCTTGAGTCCGTTGAAGGACGACAGAACTTTTTTGACCAGGCTGTTGGAATAGAAGAAGTTGAAGGAATTTTCCAGCGAGGCATCGGCCTCGTGGGGGGCGAACACCTGAATGTCGCGCCAACTGATGGCGATGACCTCGGGCCGGAAGGCGCGGATCTCTTCCAGCAGGTAGTCGCGGCGCCGCGCCGGGGGCAGCACCGCCAGATCCAGAAGGCGCTGACGCACATGGGGGTGGTGCTGGCGCACATGTCCGGCCAGGGTGATGGCCCCCAGGGGCCATACCTTGTTGCACGGCAGACGCACATGCAGCACCGAACCGCGCGGGCCGCGGCCCGCGATTGCGGCCAGGGGGTCGCCTGCGGCACCGGTGGCGCCGGGATGCATCGGCGGCCTACTTGACGCCCACGTGCAGCGCCACGATGCCGCCGCACAGGTTGACGTAATGCACCCGGGAAAAGCCGCTGTCGCGCATCATCTGCGCCAAATCCTCCTGGGCGGGGAACTGGGCGATGGAGGCGGGCAGGTATTCGTAGACGCGGGTGGTGTCCCGCGCCACCCGGGAACCGATGCGCGGCAGGATGCTGAAGTTGTAGAACTCGTAGGTCTGGCGCCACAGGGGGTTCACCGGGCGCGAGAATTCCAGGCACACGGCGCGGCCACCGGGCTTGAGGATGCGCACCATTTCCGCAAACGCCTGCTGGCGCCGCACCACGTTGCGCACTCCGAAACCCACGGTGGCGGCGTCGTAGCGGTTGGACTCGAAGGGCAGGGATTCCATGTTGCCGCGGGTGACGTTCACCTGGGTGGCGAGTCCGGCGCGGCGCAGTTTTTCCGCCCCCACGTCGAGCATTTCCTGATTCAGGTCGAGGGCGTCCACATGGCCGTGGGGCCCCATGCGCCGCGCCAGCAGGGCGGCGATGTCGCAGGTGCCGGCGCACAGGTCGGCGGCGCGACCGCCCACGGGGACACGCGCCTCGCGCACGGCGTGCTCTTTCCACAGGTGGTGCAGGCCGAAGGAGAGCAGGGTGTTGTTCAGGTCATAGCGCCGGGCGATGGCGCTGAACATTTCCTGAACCGGTTGTTCCCGGTCGGCGGGGATCGCGTACATGGGTGTCTCCCTTGGACGTTGCGCGTTGCACACCGGGCCGCCGGACGTCGCTGGCCGGGTGCCGGGCTGCGGGGTTGTCGCCAAAGTCTGCCATTATACGGCCTTGAGGCCGCGCCGGAAAACCCGCGCGGCCTCAGGCCCGTCACGGCCCCTTCATGCGCGAGCGCTGCCGCTGCCAGTGGTCCGCCTTGTTGAGGGCGTTGACGTAGGCTCGCGCCGACGCCACCACAATGTCGGGATCGGCCCCCTGCCCGGTGAAGGTGCGCCCGTTGTCGCTGATCTTCACGGTGACGATGCCCTGGGCGTCGGTGCCGCCGGAGATCGCCTGCACGATGTAGGCGGTGAGTTCCGAACGGGTGCCCGAAAGGGCTGCGATGGCGCGGTAGGTGGCGTCTACCGGGCCGTCGCCCTCCGCCTGCCCGGTGTGCTTTTCGCCCCGCACCAGCAGGGTCACCTGGGCCTGGGGAATCTGGTCGGTGCCGCTGCTGGCCTGCATCTTTTCCAGCACGAAGGTGTCGGCGGTGCGCTGGGTTTCGTCGGCGACGATGGCGTCGAGGTCTTCCTCGAACACCTCCTTCTTCTGGTCCGCGAGCTTCTTGAAGCGCAGGAAGGCGCGGCCGAGCTCCTCTTCGGTCAGGGCGTAGCCGAGTTCCTCGAGCTTGCTCTTGAAGGCGTGGCGTCCGGAGTGCTTGCCGAGCACCAGGGTGTGTTCGGTGAGCCCCACCGACTCCGGGGTCATGATTTCGTAGGTGGCCTTGTTCTTGAGCAGGCCGTCCTGGTGGATGCCGGACTCGTGGGAGAAGGCGTTGGCGCCCACGATGGCCTTGTTCGGCTGCACCACCATGCCGGTGATGGAGGTGAGCAGGCGGCTGGCGCGAATAATTTCGGTGCTGTCCACGCCGGTGGTGGTGTCGAACAGGTCGTGGCGGGTTTTGAGCGCCATCACCACCTCTTCCAGCGAGGCGTTGCCGGCGCGCTCGCCAATGCCGTTGACGGTGCACTCCACCTGTCCGGCGCCGGCCGCCACCGCCGCCAGGGAGTTGGCCACGGCGAGGCCGAGATCGTTGTGGCAATGCACGCTGATGACCGCCCGGTCCACGTTGGGCACGCGGCTCCGGAGTTGGGCGATGCGGCGACCGAACTCCTCGGGCACGGCGTAGCCCACGGTGTCGGGAATGTTCACCGTGGTGGCCCCGGCGTGGATCACCGCTTCCACCACGCGGCACAAAAAGTCCATGTCGCTGCGCACCGCATCCTCGGCGGAAAACTCCACGTCCGATGTGTACTTGCGGGCCTGCTTCACGGCGGCCACGGCGGCTTCCAGCACCTGCTCCGGCGTCATGCGCAGCTTGTGCTGCATGTGGATGGGGCTGGTGGCGATGAAGGTGTGGATGCGCCCCCGCTCCGCCGGGGCGATGGCCTCGGCGGCACGGTCGATGTCGGTGGGTATCGCGCGGCACAGGGCGGCGATGGCCGGACCCCGCACCTGGCGGGCGATGTCCTGCACCCCGGAAAAATCGTCCGGGGAGGCGGCCGGAAATCCGGCCTCGATGACGTCCACCTTCAAGCGCGCCAGTTGCCGGGCCATGGCGAGCTTTTCCTCGCGGTTCATGCTGGCCCCGGGGCACTGTTCGCCGTCCCGGAGTGTGGTGTCGAAAATGATGATCTGGCGTGGCATGGCGGTGTTTACCCCTTGCATGAGCGGCGTCCATGGAAGAACGCCTCCACAGCCGCCTATATTATTCTATTTGGCCTCGACGCGCTCAATCTCCTCCTCCCGGATACCTAGCAGGAAGAGGATGGAATCCAGACCGCGCCGGTTGATGTTGTGGGGCGCCATTTCGCGCACCCGGGGTTTGGCGTTGAAGGCGATGCCGAGTCCGGCGATGCCCATCATCGGCAGGTCGTTGGCACCATCGCCGATGGCGATCACCTGATCCAGGCGGATGCCCTCGCTCTCGGCGATTTCCGCCAGCAGTTCCTTTTTGCGCTGGCCGTCCACGATGGGCCCGACGGTCTCTCCGGTGAGTTTTCCGTCCACCACCTCCAGGTCGTTGGCGTAGGCATAATCAAGCCCCAGTTCCTGTTTGAACTGATCGACGAAATAGGTAAAGCCACCGGACAGGATGGCGATGCGGAAACCCATCTCGCGCAGCACCTTTACCAGGGAACGCACGCCGGGGTTGTAGGGCAGGCGCTCGCGCACCTCCTGCAGGCGGTCCACGGGCAGGCCGCGCAGCAGGGCCACACGCTCCCGCAGGGCGCCACGGAAGTCCAGTTCGCCGTTCATGGCGCGGTGGGTGATGCGGGACACCTGCTCCCCGGCCCCCACCAGGGTGGCCAGTTCGTCGATCTGCTCCCCCTGGATCAGGGTGGAGTCCACATCCATGACCACCAGCCGCTTGGAGCGACGGTCCAGCCCCTCGTCCTGCACCGAGATGTCCACGTCGTGGCGGGCCGCCACCGACAGCAGGTCGCGCGCCACCGCCTTGCGATGGCGGGCATCGGTGACGGCAAGCATTTCGATGCAGTGCAGGCGGCGCCGCGCCAGGGTTTCGATGCGGCGGATGTTGGCACCGTATCCGGCCAGGGTGTTGCCGACGGCGGCCATGGCCCGCGCCGGCACCGGCTCGCCAAGCACGGTGACCACCAGAATCAGGTCGTCGCTCCGCTGCGGATGCCGCCGCTCATTGCGCAGTTCGGCGGTGAGGCCGAGTTCACGGGCCAGAAAGGTGAGCCCCTCGTGGGCGTCGGTCATGTGCTCCGGCAGGTCCACGGCAAACGCCAGGATGAGCCGGTCGCCCACCGCCACCTGCTCCACGTCGGTGAGTTCCAGACCCAGGTCGGAGACGCCGTCCAGCAGCCGCCCCAGAATGCCAGGGCGGTCGGGGCCGGTCATATGTACCCACAGGTTGCGCATGGGCAAAAAAATCCGTCCGGCGGCCTTGGGCCGCCTGCAAATCGTTGATCGTGGCGGTGTTCCGGGGAGTGGCCAAAATAGCAGATGCGAGTGGTTCCGGGCAAGGGGGGGGCGCCGCCGGGTCGGAAAGCCGCGAGAGCCCCCCCCCCGTGAGGCCCGGTTTGACAGGGGGCGTGGACTGCCCTATAAAGGCGCGGCAACCATGATCCCTCCGGCCCTCGCACCCGATTACGCCCATTGCACCGCGATCGCCCGTGGCCACTACGAGAATTTTCCGGTGGCCTCGCTGCTGATCCCGGCGCGGTTGCGCCCCCATGTGTGCGCGGTCTACGCCTTCGCCCGGCGCGCCGACGATTTTGCCGACGAGGCGCGTTTCGAAGGCCGTCGACTGGAACGGCTGCGGGGGTGGGAGGAGCAATTTCTGGCGGCCCTGAATGGTGTCGGCCCCGGCCCGTCGGGTGTTTCACGCAATCCGGTGCTGCGGGCTGCGGCCCATACGGCCAGCGTCTTCGATCTGCCTGCCGCGCTGTTCCTCGACCTGCTCTCCGCCTTCCGCCAGGACGTGACGGTGCGGCGCTACGCCACCTTCGCCGACTTGCTGGACTACTGCCGCCGCTCCGCCGATCCGGTGGGGCGGCTGGTGTTGCGCCTGTTCGGATACCGGGATGCGGAGCTGGACCGGCTGTCGGACGCCATCTGCTCGGCCCTGCAACTGGCCAATTTCTGGCAGGACGTGGCGGTGGATGCCGCCAAGGGACGTATTTACCTGCCGGTCGAGGATCTGCACCGCTTCGGTGTGTCCGCCGATGCGGTGCTGGCGGGGGGGGCTCTGGATGAGGCGGCAATGGAGCGCTTCCGCGACTTGCTGGGGTTCCGGATTGCCCGCACCCGCGCCCTGTTTCAGGACGGAAAACCCCTGTGCCAGCGGGTGGGGGGGCGGCTGGGCATGGAACTGAAGGCGGTGTGGCTGGGGGGCATGGCCATTCTGGACGGTATCGAGGCGGTGGACTGCGACGTGTTTCGCCGCCGTCCGGCCCACACCTCCGCCGCGCGGCTGCGCATGGCGGCGCGGGTGCTGGTGCCGGGGGGGTTCCGCCGTGCCTACGCCGGAGGGGCGGCGCATGACTGACGTGGCCTCCGCATCGGCCCCGGCTGCCGCTGCCCGGGCCCCGGTCACCTCCGCCGAGGCTCAGGCCTGCTGCACTGCGGTCACCCGCGCGGCCGGGTCCAGTTTCTATTACGCCTTTTTGCCCATGGCGCGCCCCCGGCGCGAGGCCATGTTCGTCATTTACGCCTTCTGCCGCCACGCCGACGATATCGTGGACGAGTCCGACGATGCCGGGGCCGCCGCCCGGGAACTGGAGGCCTGGCGGGCGGAAACGCGGCAGGCCCTGTCCGGCGAGGCGGGCGCGGTTCATCCCATCCTCCAGCGGCTGGCCGAGGTGGTGCGGGAGTACGGCATTGATCCCGGCCTGCCCTTTGTACTGCTGGACGGCATGGCCATGGACCTGGAGGGGGTGAATTATCCCGATTTTGCGGCCCTGTCCCGCTACTGCTACCGGGTGGCGTCGGTGGTGGGGCTGATGTGTATCCGGGTGTTCGGCTGTACCGACCCGGCGGCGGAACGCTTTGCCGTGGCCCACGGCATGGCCTTTCAACTCACCAACATCGTGCGCGACGTGGCGCGGGACGCCGCCATGGGGCGCGTCTACCTGCCCGAAGACGACATGGCGCGTCTGGGGGTGAGCCGCGCCGCCGTGCTGGGGGGGCGGTTTGCCGATCCGGAACTGCGGCGTCTGCTGGCGCTGCTGCGGGACCGTGCCGAGGGGTTCTACGACGAAGCCGCCGCCATCGCTCGCGCCCTGCCGACGCGGGAGCGCCGTTTGCTGCTGCCGTCGCGCATCATGGGCTCCATCTACCGGGCGCTGCTGGACGAGATCGCGGGACGCGATTACCGCATCGAACCGCTGGTCACCGTGTCCGCCCCGCGCAAGCTGCTGCTGGCGGGCCGCGCCTTCCTCGATCACCTGCTGGACCGCTGGTGAGCGCCTCGCGCGGCAGGGGGGGCGAGGCGGTCCACGTCATCGGCGCCGGTTTCGCCGGGGCCGCCTGCGCCCTGCGTCTGGCCGACGCCGGGGAGCAGGTGGTGGTGTGGGAGGCGGGAGCCGCCCCCGGTGGACGCGCCATTTCGCGCCGCGATCGGAAAAACGGCGAGGAACTGGACAACGGCCCGCATCTGTTCATGGCCTGTTACACCCATGTGCTCAGGGTGCTGGAGCGGCTGGGCACCGACCGTCATCTGGCGTTTCAGGAGCGGCTGCACATCCCCCTGCTGGATGCCGGGAGGCGTCTGGCCTTGAGCTGCCCCCCGCTACCCCATCCGCTGCATCTGGTGGCGGGATTGCTGGGGCTGGGTGGCGTGGGGACGTGGGGCAAGATCGCCCTGCTGCAGGCCGGGGACCGGCTAAAAGGCGTGGAGCCGCGCCCGGACGAGAGCGTGGCGGACTATCTGAACCGCATTGGCGCCCCGCTGGCGTCGCAGCGCATCCTGTGGGACCCCCTGTGTCGGGCGGTCAGCAACCTGGCCCTGAACGAGGCCGCCGCCGGGCCGTTTGTCGCCGCCCTGCGCATTGCCCTGTTGCAGGGGCCGCAGGCGGCGCGGCTGGGGTGGTCGCGGGTGGGGCTGGGGGAATTGTTGCGGCCGCTGGAAAAGACCGTCGCCGCCACGGGCGGAAGCTGGCGCCGGGAACGGGCGCGGGGGCTGTCAGTGGACGGGGGTGGACAAATTTCCGGGGTGGTGGATGCCGGTGGCCGCACCCATGCGGCCCGCCGGGTGGTGATCGCCACCGATCCGTGGGGTGCGGCGCCCTTGCTCGCCTCCACCGGCGTCCTGGAGGCGGGGCAGATGGCGGAACGGGTGGCCGGGTGCGGCAAGTCCCCCATCGTGTCGGTTTATCTGTGGCTGGACCGGCAAGCCCTGACGCTGGACCCGCTGGCTCCGTTCATCGGCTTTACCGCCGGGGGGCCTGATTCCGGTGTCGGTTCCGCAGCCGATTCCGGTGTGGCGGGCGGTGTGGCGGAGTGGGTTTTCGACCGTGACCGGCTGGAGGGGGTGACGCCGGGGGGTGGCCAGCGGCTGGTGACCATCACCAGCGCGGCGGATGCGCTCATGGCCCTCTCCCACGAACGGGCCGTGGCGGCGGTGTGGGAGCACCTCACCGCCCAGCTTCCCGAATTGTCACGGGCACGGCTGGTGCAAGCCCGGGTGGTCAAGGAGGGGCGTTCCACACCGCGTCTGACGCCGGGCGTCTTCCGGCCCCGTCCGGGGGCGGTGCCGGGGGTAACCGGGCTGTTTGTGTGCGGCGACCTGACCGACACCGGCCTGCCTGCCACCATGGAGGCGGCGGCGCTGTCGGGATTTCTGGCCGCCGGGGCGGTGCTCGGTGCGGCAGACGGGCAGGCGGCAGACGGGCAGAAGGTGGGCGGGAACGGGGGCAGATAGACGGATTCCGGCTACCCCTTGCCGCACTCCGCGCAGCGTCCGTCCACCAGCAGGGATTCCTTCACATGTTCGCCGCAGGCGATGCACGGCGCGGCGGTAAAGCCACCGGACCTGGCGGGCGGCGGCAGGGTGATGGGCCGGATGCGGAACAGGGTCTCCGCCGGAGCCTCCAGCACCTGTCGCATGCGCGCTTCGTGCTGCGCCTCGAAGGCGGCCCCTTCTGCGGCATTCAGGCGGCCGGATTTCCAGTCTCCCATGCGGGTGCGGAAGTTGCGGTCGCGGTCGAATGTTTCCCAGTAGTGCACGTACACCCGCACACCCCGGCCGCTGGCGTCCTGCAACAGCAGTACCGGCTTGCCGGAGCCGACGGGGACCAGGTTGCGCTTGCCGAAGGTGCAACCGGTCATGGACTGGATGGCGTCCACCCAGCAGGTGTCGTTGCCCACGGTCGCGGTCAGCCCGGTTTGGCCAATTCCCTGTGCGGCGAGGGCCTCCAGGGCGGCGGCGGCCACCCGGTACCCCATGGCGATGTCCAGGCAGCGGTGGCCGTGAAACGCCACCACCGGCTGGAAACCGGCCGGGTCGCTGTTTGGGGTGCTCATTCCGGCAGTTCGATTTCCGGCGGGTCCGCCTCGCGGTACAGCACCACGGTGCGCCCCAGGGTCTGCACCCAGTGGGCGCGGGCGGTTTTGGCCAGATCGTGGGCCAGGTCCCGTGCGTTCTCGCCGCAGTTCGGGTTCACCGACAGCTTGACCAGCTCCCGGTGCGCGAACTCCGCTTCCAGGCTGCCCAGCACTCCGTCTGACAACCCCTCCTTGCCGATCTGGATGGTGGGTTTTAGCTGGTTGGAGAGGGAGCGCAGGTAGCGGCGTTGCTTGCCGGTGAGTTCCGGGAGGGACATGGGGACAAAATTCCGCTCTGGGGGGTCAGTAAAAAAGGTTGGTAATTTTTTTTTGAAGGGTCAGTGATAGGTCTGTTCCGGGCCGGGGAAAGCACCCCCGCGCACTTCGTCGGCGTAGGTCCGCAGCGCCTTTTTGATGGTGCGGGACAGGTGCGCGTAAGGCTTGACGAATTTGGGATAGTTGCCGTCCCCCAGCCCCAGCAGGTCGTGCCACACCAGAATCTGACCGTCGCAATGCACCCCGGCGCCGATGCCCACGGTGGGGACGGCGACCGCCTGGCTGATCTGCCGGGCGAGCTTTTCGGGAATCCCCTCCAGCAGCAGGGAAAACACCCCCGCCTGTTCCAGCGCGCGGGCCTCGCTCAGGATGCGTTCGGCTTCCGCCGTCTCCTTGCCCTGTACCCGGTAGCCACCCATGGCGTGGACCGACTGGGGGGTGAGGCCGATATGCCCCATCACCGGAATGCCCGCTTCCACCAGTGCCGCCACCCGCTCCACGGCGGCGGCGGAACCGCCCTCGAGTTTGACCGCAGCGGCCCCCCGGGCGAGAAATTTTCCGGCGTTCTTCAGGGCGACGGCCACGCTCTGCTGGTAGGACATGAACGGCATGTCGGCCATTACCAGGGCGTTGTTGACGGCCCGCACCACCATGCCGGTGTGATAGAGCATCTGTTCCATGGTCACCGGCAGGGTGGTGGCAAGCCCCTGCACCACGGTGCCCAGGGAATCCCCCACCAGAATCAGGTCGATGCCCGCCGCGTCTGCGAGTTTGGCGGACGGGTAGTCGTAGGCGGTGACGGCGGTGATGCGGCGGCCTTCGGACTTCATGCCGCGGATGTCGCGCACGGTCAGGGTCATGGCAAGAGAAAATCCTCCACGTGGGGCCGGGGGTAGAGGCCGGCGCGGGTGACGATGTCGGGCACGGTCTCCTCGCAGAATACCGCCATGATGTGGATTCCCGCCACTCCGGGGATGTGGCGCACCCCCTCGATCACCTCCAGACAGATGTTCACCCCTTCCGCCAGCGCCTGTTCCGGGCCGCCAGCGGCCTCGGCCACGCGCAGCCGTTCGATCAGGTGCGGGGGCACCACGATGCCGGGCACGTGGGCGTTCATGTATTCGGCCATGCGCACGCTCTTCAACGGCGCGACCCCGGCCAGCACCTTCACGCGCTGGTGCAGCCCTTCGGCCACCACCAGGCGCATCAGGGCGTCGAACTGCTCCACATCGAACACCATCTGGGTCTGCACGAACTCGGCGCCCTTGTCGGCCTTCTTTTCCAGGCGCCGCACCATGGCGTCCATGCTCACCGACACCGGGTTGAAGGCCGCCCCCAGATAGAATTGCGGCGCCTCCTTGATCGGCTTGCCGTTGGCCAGGGTGCCGGTTTCGCGCATCAGCCGCACCATCTTGAGCAGCTTGAAGGAGTTGACGTCGAACACCGGCCGCGCCTCGGGGTGGTCGCCGATGCGCGGCGAGTCGCCGGACAGGGCCAGTAAATTGCGCAGTCCCAGTGCCCAGGCCCCCAGCAAATCGGCCTGAATGCCGATCAGGTTGCGGTCGCGGCAGGTCATCTGCAACACCGGCTCCACCCCCTCGCCCCGCACCACCAGCGAGCAGGCGAAGGAACTCATGCGCACCACCGCCGTCTGGCAGTCGGTGAGGTTGGCGGCGTCCACATAGGGCAGCACCATGCGCGCCTTGTCGATCAGCGGCTGGGTGACGGCGCTCTTGGGCGGGGTGAGTTCGGCGGTAACGGCAAAGTGCCCGGCGCGCAGCACGGCCTCCAGGCGGCTCCGGGGCGGCGAGGTGGACATGGCTATTCGGCGGCCTCCGCGGCCAGACTGCGGGCCGAGATCACGGTGTTTTCCAGCAGCATGGCGATGGTCATGGGGCCGACGCCGCCGGGCACCGGGGTGATCCACCCGGCCACCTCGCGTACCGGCTCAAAATCCACATCGCCGCAAATGCCGCCTTCCGCCAGGCGGTTGATGCCCACGTCGATCACCACCGCGCCGGGTTTGACCATGGCGGCGGAGATCATGCGCGGCTTGCCCACGGCCACTACCAGAATGTCGCCGCGCCGGGTGTGTTCCGCCAGGTCGCGGGTGTGCTGGTGGCAGACGGTGACCGTGGCCCCGGCCTGCATGAGCATGATGGAGATGGGCTTGCCCACGTTGCCTGCCCCCACCACCACGGCGTGGGCGCCCTTGACCTCGATGCCGCACACCTGAAGCAGCTTCATGATGCCGAACGGGGTGCAGGGGGCAAAGATCATGTCGCCGATCATCAGACGGCCGATGTTGGTTTCGTGAAAGCCGTCCACGTCCTTGCGCGGACTGATGGCGGCGATCACCTCCACTTCGTTGATGTGGGGCGGCAGGGGCAGTTGCACCAGAATGCCGTCCACCATGGCGTCGTAGTTGAGGCGCTGGATCAGGGCGAGCAGGTCGTTCTGGGTGGTGTCGGCGGGCAGGTGGTGCACGTTGCTGGTGATGCCCACGTCACGGCAGGCATGCACCTTGTTGCGCACATAGATTTCGGAGGCCGGGTCGCTGCCCACCAGAATCACGTCGAGCCCCACGTGGTGGCGCTTTTCCTTGAGCAGCGCCACCTCTTTGGCCAGTTCCGCGCGCAGCCCCTGGGCGATGCGTTTTCCATCAATGATCTTGGCGGTCACGGATCAATCTCTTCCACTTTCAATTTGTGCCACCGGGCACGCGACCGGAACACGCGATCACCCGGGTGGGGCTGATCACCGCGTCCACCGGGCAATCCCCGGGGCCGACCGGCACCGTTTCGACGATCTGCCCATCCAGGGCCAGGGCCACCTTGTAGCCCGGACAGCCACCCAGCAGCCGGTCAAAAAAACCGCGCCCGTAGCCCAGCCGATTGCCGGCGGGGTCGAAGGCCAGCCCCGGCAGCAGGAACATGTCCACCTGGTCCGGTTCCACCGGCGCGCAGGTGTCCTTCGGCTCCGGAATGCCCCAACGCCCGGCGGGGGCCAGGTCGTGTACCGGGTTTTTCACCTGAAACAGCAGCAGGCGGTCGCCCGCCACGCGGGGCAGCACCAGGCGTTTGCCGGTGAGCAGGGCGCGGGCCATGAGCGCCGAGGTGCGCACCTCGCTGCCGATATGGGCGTACACCAGCAGGGTGCGGGCCTGCTGAAACGCGGCCACATGTACCAGACGCGACTCGACTTCCTCGCTGAGAATGTCGACCTCGGCGGCAGACAGTCCGTCCCGCCAGGAGCGTATCCGGCGTCTCAGGGTGTCCTTTTCCTGTGCGGTATCCATGGGTTAAACCGTTGCGGGAGTAGACCCGAAAGCGCGGCTCAAGTCAAGCCGTGGGCGGGTTGAATCCCCCGGCTCCGGTTGACTTGGGGGTGCCTGGTGCCTATGATTCCCCGTTTCCCCGACGCTTATTGCCGAAGTGGTGGAATTGGTAGACACGCTGTCTTGAGGGGGCAGTGGGGGTAACCCCGTCCGGGTTCGAGTCCCGGCTTCGGCACCAACGGGCCGTCCAGAGTAGTCCGGTAAAGTCCACGAAGCCCGCATTTCCCCAAGGATTGCGGGCTTTTTGTTGAAAATTGGTTGCGCGGGGGCGTGGCCGACTGTTTTCGCTTTACCACGTCCAGCGCCAAAATCCGTAGCAAATCGGCCACTGGCCCTTGGGGGGGGGAGCCGGTCACCTCCGGTTCATCCACACCTCCTTTGCTTCCAATGGCTTCCAATTCCAGGCATTTGGGTGTCTATGAAAGCGGGTGAAGTTCAGCCAGCATGTTGGAGATATACTCAGGGGTGGACGGTCGTTCCTGGAATTACATCCAGCAGGAACTCCCCAACCTGGCCGCCCGGTTTGAAGACGTTCTGAGGAGGTTTGCGGAATGAGCATCTACACAGATATCGAGGATGCCTGCGACGCATATCTGGAGAGGTTTGGTAGTGGCGCCCCTACCCTTGGCCTTTCGGATGACGAGGCCATCCGCGCCATCGAGGAGGCCCTGCTCACCGGCCAGCCGATGACGCGCCCGGACATGGATAACCTTCCACCCGGAGCGTATTTCTAACCCCCCCATCCCGGACAGACCCCGGTCTGGCTGTGTCCGCCCACTCCCGGTAGCCTCCGGGTGAACGCCCCCTGAGCGTCCACCACGGCACGGGAGGAGACAAGCGATGGCGGCACTTGTGCTTGATACAACCACGACCGCTGGCACTTCGGGTTTGCCGATGCCGACAAGAGGGGGCACATTTGGCCTTGAGGATGGCGCGGGCGACACGGTGAATCTCCCGGCCGTAACCTTGCCAGAAGGCATGAGTGCCATGTGGGGGACAGGGAGTCCCCACCCCGCCCAACCTCATTTCCATTCCCCCATAATCACGGAACTGCGCCGCAGCCACTTGGCCCTGTTGGCCCCTGTCCGGCTCTCGCGGACCGGGAATCCGCACTGGACGCGGTGAATGCCGAAACGAGTGTGGATGGCGCCATTTGACGCCAAAACAATCTGCGGCTGATCGTTTGCGACGACGACCACCGCACCCCCGGCAAGCCCGGCCTGCCAAGGCCCACGGGTTCCGCCGTGCAAGGAAATCAGGGCAGCCGGCCCCGCTCCTCCATCATTTTGGGGAAACGTTTCATCAGCAGCCCCACCACCATCCCCACCGCAAAGCCCAGGGCGATGTTGCGCGTGCCCAGCGCCACGCCCCCGATCAGCAACGCCAGAAATGCCGCCCGTCGGTGGGGCAGCACGTCGCGGATCATCATGCAGTGCTCAATGCCCACATAGACCAGGAGCACCCCCAGCACGGCGGGGGGGATCAGCGCAAACAATCCGTGTACCGCATCGCCGAACATCAGTCCTGCGCCCACGAACAGGGCGCCCAGAAAGACGGTGGCCCGACCGGTGCGGGCGCCAAAACTGTAGTGAGCGGTCAGACCCCCGGCGCCATGGCAGCACGGCATGGCGCCGAAAAAGCCGCCGATCAGGTTGCCGATTCCCAGCGAGACGCATACAGACCTCGGGGTCACCCTTTTCGCCGCCTCCCCGAAATAGTCACGGGAGATATGGCAGGTGGACACCACCGAGTTGCCGAAGGTGAGGGGGAGTTGGGGGACGACCATCAACAAAAATGCGCCGGCGAGGTCGTTCCAGGTGGGTGGCAGCAGGGCGGGGATGGTCAGGTCGCCGCCGATGGCGGGCATGCTCCCGGCGGGCGCCATGAACAGGCCGACCAAGAATCCCATGGGCAGTATCACCAGTGTCGCCGGAATTTTGTGCTGCACCGACAACCCGAGCACGATCACCCCGCTGACAGCCGCCAGCCCCATCATGACCCAGATGCCGCCGCCGGATGGCCCTGAGGCTGCAAATCCGGAGGGCGGGTTGATGACCAGTTCCAGCCCCTTTTGCACCAGAAACAGGCCCACCGCGAGCTGAATGCCCCGCACTACCGGTTTGGTGAAGATGCGGGACAGAAGTCCGGCCAGATCGGTGGCGGCCAACAGCAGCAGGATGACGCCCATCCAGATGCCGGTGGCGCCGATCAGGCGGGCCGACGCGCCGGTGGCGATGGCAATTACCGCCATGGCCTTCAACGGCTGCACCGGCAACGGAATTCTGAAGTAGAAGCCGGTAATCAGATAATGCAGACCGACGAAGCAGAACACGGCCACCGGCGACAGGCCGTTGTTGACGATCAACAGGATGGCCAGGGGCAAAAGGGTGCCCAGATCGCCCAGCCCGCCGCCCAGTTCGCGAAGATTTCTTGCGATGGAATCCCTTGTCGGCATGGTCCTTCCCTCCGGTCCGTAGTATTACACGCCGGTTCGTGGATTGTGCCCCCCCGTCACCATTTTTGGCGGCCACGCCGCTCCCTCTGGTGGTGTGGACAGACTCCGGGGAAGTGCTACCGTAAAAATGGCCGGAGCGGACCGGCGAAACCCCGTGAGTGCTGAAGTATTTCGGGTAAACAGCCGAATCCACATGTGGGACGACCGCGCCCGCATGGGTCGGAGCGGCTGGTGCCCGGACGTATCGCAGTCGGCTGAGGGAAAAAGACATGGGACACCTGAAGAACGTGACGTCCGGGGATCAGACCCGGGCACTGACCGCAAGCACGCTGGCCTTTGCCGTCTGCTTTGCGGTCTGGACGCTGTTTTCGATCATCGGCATCAAGATCAAGGCGGACCTGGGGCTGAACGACACCCAGTTCGGCCTGTTGATCGCCACGCCGATCCTTACCGGCTCCCTGTCCCGATTCTTCCTCGGCATCTGGTCCGACCAGTACGGCGGGCGGCTGGTCTATACCCTGCAAATGCTGGCCACCGCAGGTGCGGCCATGCTGCTGACCCAGGCGGAAACCTACCCCATGTTCCTGCTGGCGGCGCTTGGCATCGGCCTTGCGGGCGGCAGTTTCGCGGTGGGCGTGGCCTATGTGTCCACCTGGTACCCGAGCGAGCGTCAGGGCACGGCTCTGGGAGTTTTTGGCGTTGGCAACATTGGTGCGGCGATCACCAGTTTCGGCGCGCCGCTCCTGCTGGCGGCCATGGGCGGCCAGTGGCAGGGCGTGGTGCGCATTTATGCGCTGGTCATGCTGGCCACTGCCGTGCTGTTTTTCCTGTTTTCCAAAACCGATCCGGCCATCGCCGACCGCGAGGCCAACAAGGTCCAGCGGCCCTCGTTTGCCCAGCAGATGGAGCCGCTCAAGCACCTGCAGGTGTGGCGCTTTTCGCTCTACTATTTCCTGGTGTTTGGCGCCTTTGTGGCGCTGGCCCTGTGGATGCCCCGCTACCTGATGGGGGCGTACGGCCTGAGCCTGAAAACCGCCGGTCTGCTCACCGCCTGCTTCTATGTGCTGCCGGCCAGCCTCTTCCGGGCCTATGGCGGCTACCTTTCGGACCACTACGGCGCGCGCACCGTCATGTACTGGGTGTTCGGCGTCTCGCTGGTGGCCACCTTCATGCTCTCCTACCCGAGCACGGACTACACGATTCACGGTATCAAGGGGCCGATCCAGTTCTCCACCAGCATGGGGCTGGTGCCGTTCGTGATCATGGTGGCGATCCTCGGTTTTTACATGTCCCTGGGCAAGGCGGCGGTCTACAAGCACATCCCGGTGTACTACCCGGAAAACGTCGGTTCCGTGGGCGGTCTGGTGGGCATGATCGGCGGTCTGGGCGGCTTTTTCCTGCCCATCGCATTCGGTGTCATGAACGACCTGACCGGCGTGTGGACCGGCTGTTTCATGCTGCTGTTCGGGCTGTTCGCCACCGCCACCCTGTGGATGCATTTTGCCATCCAGCACATGGAGCGGGGCGTTGCCACTCACGACCTGCGGCACCTGCCGCAACTGCCGGAAATGGCCGACATCCATGTGCCGGGCAAACACGGCGATGCCATGGGGCCGGTGATTGTCGACTGGCGCCCGGATGAGGAGGAATTCTGGGAAGCGACGGGCAAGAAGGTGGCGCGCCGCAACCTGTGGATTTCCATCCCGTGCCTGCTGCTGGCCTTCTCGGTGTGGCTGGTGTGGAGCGTGGTGGTGGCCAAGCTGCCGGCCATCGGCTTCAACTACACCACCAACCAGTTGTTCTGGCTGGCGGCGTTGCCGGGTCTGTCCGGCGCTACCCTGCGCATTTTCTATTCCTTCATGGTGCCGATCTTCGGCGGTCGCCTGTGGACCACGCTGACCACCGGATCGCTGCTCATCCCGGCGTTCGGCATCGGTTACGCGGTGCAGAACCCGAGCACCCCCTACGCCCTGTTTCTGGTGCTGGCGCTGCTGTGCGGCTTTGGCGGCGGCAATTTTGCCTCGTCCATGTCCAACATCAGCTTCTTCTTCCCGAAAAAGGAGAAGGGTCAGGCCCTGGCCATGAACGCGGGACTGGGCAACGCCGGCGTCAGCGTGATGCAGTTCCTGGTGCCGCTGGTCATTACTGCGGGGGTGTTCGGATTTCTGGGCGGCAAGCCGCAAGTCCTCCCCGACGGGTCCAGCCTGTGGCTGCAGAACGCCGGGTTCATCTGGGTGCCGTTCCTGATCGCCGCCACGCTGGCCGCCTGGTACGGCATGAACGACCTCGGCAGCGCCCGGGCGTCGTTCAAGGAGCAGTCGATCATCTTTTCACGCAAGCACAACTGGGTCATGTGCTGGCTGTACACCGGAACCTTCGGTTCGTTCATCGGCTATTCAGCGGGATTCCCGCTGCTGGCCAAGATGATGTTCCCGGAAGTGAACTCCCTCAAGCTGGTGTTTCTGGGGCCGTTGATCGGTGCCGCCTCCCGTGCCGCCACGGGCTGGATTTCCGACAAGTACGGTGGCGCCCGGGTGACCTTGTGGACCTTTGCCACCATGGTCGGAGCGGTGGCCGGGGTGCTCTATTTCCTGGCCATCAAGGACCAGCCGGGGGCGTTCTGGGGCTTCTTTGCCATGTTCATGGTGCTGTTCTGCGCCACCGGGGTGGGGAACGCCTCCACCTTCCAGATGATTCCGGTCATCATGGGCAAGGAGATCGACCGGCTGATGCCCACGCTGTCGCAGGCCGAACGCGCCGCCCAGGCCTCCAGGGAGTCCGCCGCGATCATCGGCTTCACCTCGGCCATCGCGGCTTACGGGGCGTTCTTCATTCCCAAGTCCTACGGCACCTCCATCGCCCTGACCGGCGGCCCCTCCGCCGCCCTGTGGGGATTTTTGACTTTTTATGTCACCTGCATGGTGGTGACGTGGTATTTCTATACCCGTCGCGATGGCTTGCTGTCCGACACCGGGAGAGGGGTTCCCCCGGTTGGCGCGGCATCGGTTGAGGGTAAAGCCAGTTCCACCACATCGGCGATCGTCAAACCGACCGAATCCAAAAAGGTCTCGCCGATATAGATAGCGCGGGGGTTGACATAGATGAGCCACTTCATCGATCGGCTGACCTATTTTTCCAGGGTCGAGGGCCGGTTTTCCGGTGGACACGGCATCGTCACCGGGGAGAGCCGGGACTGGGAGAAAGCCTATCGCGGGCGGTGGGCCCACGACAAGGTGGTACGCTCCACCCACGGGGTCAACTGCACCGGCTCCTGTAGCTGGAAAATCTATGTCAAGAACGGGCTGGTCACCTGGGAGACCCAGCAGACCGACTACCCGCGCACCCGGCCCGACCTGCCCAACCATGAACCCCGTGGCTGCTCCCGCGGGGCCAGTTATTCCTGGTATCTGTACAGCGCCGCCCGCCTGAAATACCCGCTGGTGCGGGCGCGCCTGCTGAAGCTGTGGCGTGCCGCCAGGGCGCAGCATCCAGACCCGGTGGACGCCTGGGGAAGTATTGTTTCCGATCCAGAAAAATCGAACGAATACAAAAAGATAAGAGGTCTTGGCGGATTCGTCCGCGCCAGTTGGGACGAGGTCAACGAAATCACCGCCGCGTCCAACATCTACACCACCAAAACCTTCGGGCCGGACCGGGTGATCGGGTTTTCGCCGATCCCGGCCATGTCCATGGTGTCCTATGCCGCGGGCTCCCGCTATCTGTCCCTGATGGGCGGGGTGTGCATGAGCTTTTACGACTGGTATTGCGACCTGCCTCCCGCCTCGCCCCAGACCTGGGGAGAGCAGACCGACGTGCCCGAGTCCGCCGACTGGTTCAACTCGTCCTACATCATCGCCTGGGGTTCCAACGTGCCCCAGACCCGCGCGCCGGACGCCCATTTTTTCACCGAAGTCCGCTACAAGGGCACCAAGACCGTGTCGGTGACGCCGGACTACGCGGAAATCTCCAAGCTGGTGGACATTGCCCTGCACCCGCGCCAGGGCACCGACTCGGCCATGGCCATGGCCATGGGCCACGTGGTGTTCAAGGAGTTCCACCTGGGGGGCAAATCGGAGTATTTCGCCGACTACTGCCGCACCTATACCGACATGCCCACCGTGGTGCTGCTGGAACAAAAGGAAGGGGTTTGCATCCCCGACCGCACCCTGCGCGCCGCCGACTTTGAAGGCGACCTGAACACCACCAACAACGCCGAGTGGAAGCCGGTGGTTTATGACGAAACCAGCGGCGGGTTTGCCGTGCCGGACGGCTCCATCGGCTCCCGCTGGGGCGAGGCGGGCAAGTGGAATCTGGACGGCCGGGACAACGCGTCCGGCGCTGCGCTGCGCCCCCGGCTCTCCTTTATCGAGGGGCGGGACGAGGTGGTGGCGGTGGCCTTCCCGTACTTCGGCAACCAGCCCCACGACTCGGAAATTTTCGCCCACACCGACCACGCCGGCATCCAGTTGCGCAACGTGCCGGTGCGCCGGGTGCAGCTCAAGGGCGGCAGGTCGGCACTGGTGGCCACCGTCTACGACCTGATGGCCGCCAACTACGCCATCGACCGGGGTCTGGGGGGGGGAAACACCGCCGCTGATTACGACGATGACGTGCCCTATACCCCGGCGTGGCAGGAAAAAATCACCGGGGTGCCCCGTGCCCGGGTGATCCGGGTGGCCAGGGAGTTCGCCGACAACGCCCACCGCACCAGGGGCCGCTCCATGGTGATTCTGGGCGCGGCGATCAACCACTGGTACCACATGGACATGACCTACCGGGGGATCATCAACCTGCTGGTCATGTGCGGCTGTGTGGGGCAGTCCGGCGGCGGCTGGGCCCACTATGTGGGGCAGGAAAAGCTGCGCCCGCAAACCGGCTGGCTGCCGCTGGCCTTTGCCCTGGACTGGAGCCGTCCGCCGCGCCAGATGAACTCCACCTCCTTTTTCTACAGCCACTCCAGCCAGTGGCGCTACGAACGGTTGCGGGTGGACGAGATTCTCTCGCCCCTGGCGGACCGCCAAAAGTGGGCGGACCACTCGCTGATCGACTGCAACGTGCGTTCCGAGCGCATGGGGTGGCTGCCGTCCGCGCCGCAGTTGCACGAAAACCCCCTGTCCCTGGCGGCCAAAGCCAAACAGGCGGGGAGGGACACCAAAGAGCATGTGGTGGAGCGGCTCAAATCCGGCGACCTGCAATTCGCCTGCGAGGACCCGGACCACGCCAGCAATTTTCCGCGCAACCTGTTCGTCTGGCGCTCCAACATCCTGGGGTCGTCCGGCAAGGGGCACGAGTACATGCTCAAGCACCTGCTTGGCGCCCAGAACGCCGTGATGAGCGAGGATCTGGCCGGGTTGGGGCAGCCAAAACCGTCCGAGGTGAAGTGGCACGACAGCGCGCCGGAAGGGAAGCTGGATCTGGTGGTGACCCTGGACTTCCGCATGTCCACTACCGCCGTCTATTCCGACATCGTGCTGCCCACCGCCACCTGGTACGAAAAGAACGACCTCAACACCTCCGACATGCACCCCTTCATCCACCCCCTGTCGCGGGCGGTGGACCCGGCCTGGGAGAGCCGTTCGGACTGGGACATCTTCAAGGGGCTGGCGAAAACGTTCTCGGCATTGTGCGTTGGCCACCTGGGGGTGGAAACCGATCTGGTGACCGTGCCCATCCTGCACGACACCCCCGGTGAACTGGCCCAGCCCATGGGGGTGAAGGACTGGAAAAAAGGCGAGTGCGAGGCGGTGCCCGGCAAGACCATGCCGAATCTGGTGGAGGTCACGCGGGACTACCCGGCGCTGTACAAAAAATTCACCTCCCTGGGGCCGCTGCTGGAAAAGCTCGGCAACGGCGGCAAGGGGATCGGCTGGAACACCGACGCCGAAGTGGCCTTCCTCGGCAAGCTGAACCGCACGGTGACGGAAGCGGGGGTTTCCCACGGGCGGCCAAGGATCGAAACCGACATCGACGCCGCCGAGGTGGTGCTGAGCCTGGCACCGGAGACCAACGGTCAGGTGGCGGTCAAGGCGTGGCAGGCGCTGGGCAAGATCACCGGCCGCGACCACACCCATCTGGCGCGCCCCAAGGAGGACGAAAGGCTGCGCTTCCGGGATTTGCAGGCCCAGCCGCGCAAGATCATTTCGTCCCCCACCTGGTCGGGACTGGAAGACGAGCACGTCAGCTACAACGCCGGCTACACCAATGTGCACGAGCGCATCCCCTGGCGCACCCTCACCGGCCGCCAGCATTTTTATCAGGACCACGAGTGGATGCGCGACTTTGGCGAAGGGCTGTGCGTCTACAAGCCGCCCATTTCCACCCGCACTATCACCGAGGCGGTGAAACGGCGTGGCGGGGACAGTCGCCAGATTGCCCTCAACTACATCACGCCGCACCAGAAGTGGGGCATCCACTCCACCTATTCGGACAACCTGCTGATGCTGACCCTGAACCGGGGTGGCCCGGTGGTGTGGCTGTCGGAAACCGACGCCGGCAAGATCGGCGTGGCCGACAACGACTGGATTGAGCTGTACAACGCCAACGGCGCCATCACCGCCCGCGCGGTGGTGTCCCAGCGGGTGCCGGAGGGGCTCGTCATGATGTATCACGCCCAGGAAAAAACCATCAACACCCCCGGCAGCGTCATCACCGGCAAACGCGGCGGCATCCACAACTCGGTCACCCGCGCGGTGATGAAACCCACGCACATGATCGGTGGCTACGCCCAACTGGCGTGGGGCTTCAACTACTACGGCACGGTGGGCTCCAACCGGGATGAATTCGTCCTCGTGCGCCGGGTGGAGCAGGTGGACTGGCTGGACAAACCGTATGTGGAAGGCCAGCCCCTTGGCGTGGAGGCGATGAAATGACCATCCGCGCGCAGATCGCCATGGTGCTGAATCTGGACAAGTGCATCGGCTGTCACACCTGTTCGGTCACCTGCAAGAACGTGTGGACCTCCCGCAGCGGCGTGGAGTACGCCTGGTTCAACAACGTGGAAACCAAGCCCGGAGTGGGCTACCCCCAGCATTGGGAAGATCAGGACAAATGGAACGGCGGCTGGACCCTGAACGGCTCCGGCAAGCTGGTGCCCAGGGCGGGGGGCAAGATCAGCAGCCTGCTCAAGATTTTCGCCAACCCGGACCTGCCGGAAATCGACGACTATTACGAGCCGTTCACCTTCGAGTACGGCCACCTGGCCAATGCCCCCGAAAGCCAGGCCGTGCCCACTGCGCGCATGCACTCGGCCATTACCGGAAAAAAACAGGAAAAGCCCGTCTGGGGTCCCAACTGGGAGGAACTGCTGGGGGGCGAATTCGACAAGCGCGGCAAGGACAGCAACTTCGAGGCGGTGGAAAAGGCCATCTACGGTGAGTTCGAAAACACCTTCATGATGTACCTGCCGCGCCTGTGCGAGCACTGCCTGAACCCGTCCTGCGTGGCCGCCTGTCCGTCCGGAGCCATCTACAAGCGCGAGGAGGACGGCATCGTCCTGATCGATCAGGACAAGTGCCGGGGCTGGCGCATGTGCGTCTCGGGCTGTCCCTACAAAAAGATCTACTTCAACTGGCAGTCCGGAAAATCGGAAAAGTGCACCCTGTGCTACCCGCGTCTGGAGGCGGGGGAGCCCACCATCTGCTCGGAAACCTGTGTGGGGCGCATCCGTTATCTGGGGGTGCTGCTGTACGACGCGGAGCAGATCGAGGCCGCCGCGTCGGCCAGGGACGAAAAAGACCTCTATCGCTCCCAGTGCGACCTGTTTCTGGACCCCCACGACCCGCAGGTGGTGGCGCGGGCCAGGGCCGACGGGGTACCCGACAGCTGGATCGCCGGGGCGCAGAACTCCCCCGTCTACAAAATGGCCATCGACTGGAAGATCGCCTTCCCGCTGCATCCGGAATACCGCACCCTGCCCATGGTGTGGTACGTGCCGCCCCTGTCGCCCATTCAGGCGGCGGCGGAGTCCGGCATGCTGGGGGAGGTGGGCATGTTCCCCGATGTGAGCGACCTGAAAATTCCGCTGCGCTACCTGGCCAACCTGCTCACGGCGGGGGACGAGGCGCCGGTCAAATCGGCGCTGGAGCGGCTGATGGGCATGCGCGCCTACATGCGCGGCAAAACCGTGGACGGCGCGGGGGACCCGGAAATCCTCAAAAAACTCGGCATGACCGAGGTGGAACTGGATCACATGTACCACCTGCTGGCCATCGCCAATTACGAGGATCGCTTCGTGATCCCCACCAACCACCGGGAGTATGCGGGCGACACTCCGTTCGATCAGGAGATCGCCTTTGCCACCCGCTCGGAATGCGGTTTCAGCTTCGGGGATGGGTGCCACCCGTCCAGCCCCAAACTGATCAACCTGTTCGGCACCCAGACCCACCCGAACACCCTGAGTGGCAAGCCGAAGGATTCATGAAGTGAGAAGTTCGCGATGAGAAGCCTGCGCGTGCTGTCCCGGCTGTTGACGTACCCGGAAGCCGAACTGTTCGTCCACATGGACGAAATGAAGGCGGTGCTGACCGGGGAACGCCTGCTGAAGGGGAGAAAGCTGGAGGCCGTGACCGGCTTCATGGACCGGCTTGCCGCCACCGGGCTGATGGACGCCCAGGAAACCTACGTGGAGCTGTTCGACCGGGGGCGCGCCCACTGCCTGCACCTGTTCGAGCACGTGCACGGAGAGTCCCACTTCCGGGGCCAGGCCATGATCGAACTGGCCGCCCGTTACGCCGACAAGGGGCTGTATATCGGCACGGCGGAGTTGCCGGACTATCTGCCCCTGTTTCTGGAATTTGTTTCCATCTGCGAGCTCCGGGAGGGCCAGGAGACCTTGGGGCAGGCGGCCCCGGTGATCGCCACCATCGGTGAAAAACTGCGGCGCCGGGACTCCGGCTATGCCGTCGTGATGGAGGCCATCGTGGCCCTGTCCGGCGTGCGCCTGAGCCGCGCCGACATCAGGAAGGCGGCGGACGCCGCCATGCCGGACATTCAAACCCTGGACGATCTGGACAAGGAGTGGGCCGAGCCCGCGGCGTTTGATGGCGCCCCCGCCTGCGGAACCTGTGACGAAAACGGCCTGCCGGCCCTGCAACAGATCAAAGGTGCGTGATGAACGACCCCCTCACCGCGTTTTTCTTCGGCATTTATCCCTACATCGCCATCTGCGTCATGGTGGTCGGCTCCATCCTGCGCTACGACCGCGACCCGTATTCGTGGAAGGCGGATTCCAGCCAGTTGTTGCGCCGGAGGGGGCTGCGCTGGGGCAGCAATTTGTTCCATGTGGGGGTGCTGTTCATCCTGTTCGGGCATTTTTTCGGGCTGCTGACCCCCCATGCGCTGTACGAGCACGTCATCAGTGCGGAGAACAAACAGTCCTTGGCCATGATCAGCGGCGGCATTGCCGGAGGCCTTGCGCTCATCGGACTGCTGATCCTGATCTGGCGGCGGCTGGCGGATGAGCGCATCAAGGCCACCACCCGTTTCATGGACATGGCCATCCTGCTGCTGCTGTTTGCCCAATTGATGCTGGGCATGCTGACGATTCCGCAATCGGCCCGGCATCCGGACGGCGCCACCATGATGACCCTGGCCCTGTGGGCCCAGCACATTGTCACCTTCCGGCCCGGCGCCGCGGACTACCTGACGGGTGTGGCGCCGGTGTTCAAGGCCCATATCGTGCTGGGGCTGACCATTTTCCTGATCTTCCCCTTCACCCGCCTGGTGCATATGCTGAGCGTGCCGTTCAAGTACCTGCTGCGCCCCGGCTATCAGGTGGTGCGCCGGGGCCGCCGCGCCAGCCCGCTGGGGTAGAGCGACCGCCGCGTCCCTCGGGAAACTCTCTCAACAACCGGGTGGAAGACCGCGTTGCCGTGGTCGGCCTGTGGCCGGCCGGGGCGTGGTCCGGCAATCCGGATGCCCGAGCCCTGGGGAATTTTGCATCAGGGCCGGAAAGGGGCTTGACGGCACGCCAACGGTCAGATAGAGTACTGTGCTTTCGCGGATCGCGGCCCGCATGGAGATTCCCTGTCAGGGGGTTTTCCGTGGGCGGGTTTTGCGGGAGGGGTCTTTGACAACTAAATAGGATGGTGCGTGCCCAAGAGACGGGTTCTTTTAATCAGAGACGAATC
>Ga0224495_10000019_pt1 | contig 165301 bp, 138 predicted proteins | sample SF_Jul11_sed_USG_FD_168128 | JGI IMG/M metagenome (GOLD analysis project Ga0224495, IMG submission 168128) | Sediment microbial communities from San Francisco Bay, California, United States - SF_Jul11_sed_USGS_4_1 | ecosystem: Environmental > Aquatic > Marine > Sediment | place: USA...
ACTCAAGTAAACGCGGCTACTTGGCAGGGTGCGCGCAGAGCGTTAAAACAACCACGCTTTACCAAAATCTAACCGCTACCAGGCAAACTACAGATAAATTAAACCAAATGATTATATCTTGAGTTTAATGGTTTTCCAGTTGTTTCACTCTTAAAAGTAAGACTTTAATGAATAAAAATGAACATTTACAAAGCATTGAAAATATTTTTGCATGGCGTAGTTTTTTTTTAGAACGTAAATGGTTTCAAACGGCCGTCATGAATATTTTATTTATTCTTTGTTATTCATACTTTTTATTTTTTATATTTTCTTCAAATCAGCCATGGTCATATTATCTGATTTTTTTTTTAACGATATCGGCAACACTGTATAATAAAATATTTTCAAAACAAGGCAATACAGATAATTACAAAGTTAATTTTTTATATAATCTTAAAAATAAAAATGAAATATTTCATTATGTACAAATTTTTTTATTCACTATCTTGTGCGCGATACTCACTCTTTCGCATATTAAATATTTTATCATACAACCTTACACAGTAAACCAAAAATCCATGTTGCCGGGGATTAAACCGGGAGAAATCATTCTAGTAGAAAAAATCAGCATGGGGTTAATTACAAACTACTACGTAAATCAAAATTCAATATCCAGAATATCTTACCCATGGAGAAGACCTATACAACCTGGTGACGTAATTATTTTTCAAAAACCATTTACTTTCTATAAAAGCGATGATTTTATTGTAAATAAAAGTAAACCAAACGATATTTTAATAAAAAGAGTCGAACGCATTGAAGATAATAAATATTGCGTTTATGGCGATAATAAAGAAAACTCAATTGATTCGCGAGTATTTGGTTGTGTACCGGAAAATAAAATTATAGGACGTTACCTTTTCAAAATGACAAGGAACAATTCTTGAAGAATTTTGTACATAATGATTAAGTAAAAGCATTATTAAAAATAACATTACATGAATGACTTTAAAAAAAGATATCGATTTTTAATTGCAGGTATATTTATTGCAATTGTTATTTTAATTTTTCGAGCCTACGAACTTGCTTTTCATTCTCCCGTACCTTTATCCATGTTGCCTCAAAAGCCCTTGATTAAAAGAGGCACTATTTTTGATGCCAATGATCACGAACTTGCCGTTTCTCGCGGCAGCATTTCTATTGGAATTCGTCCTGACGGGATTGTTAATGCGGAAAAAACAGCAAGAGCTTTATCAAATGCCCTTAAACTTGAATATGAATTTGTTTTAAACAAAATCAATACCTCTGCAAATTATTTCTATCTAGAAAAAAATGTTTCCATTTCAGATGTCAAGGATTTACAATCTTTAAAACTTTCCGGCGTTGCTTTTGAAGAGAAAATTTCAAGGTACTATCCAAATGATAATCTTGCCTCAACAGTTCTGGGTTTTACCGGTATTGACAACGAAGGTCTGGCCGGTATTGAATATGAGTATAATGACAATCTTACGGCATCAAATAACAATGAATATATCGGCGACGATATTCATTTGACCATAAATGCCTACATTCAACATCAACTGGAAAAAGCTCTTCAGCAGGGTCTTGCTAAATCGCGTTCTAAGGCAGCTATTGGGATCATTAGCGAGGTTCACACTGGAAAAATACTGGCAATGGCTTCACTTCCAGATTTTAATCCAAATCACCCGACGGATTTTCCATCCGACGCCAAGCGAAATCGAGCCATTAGCGAAAACATTGAACCAGGCTCAACATTTAAAGTATTTATTCTGGCTGCCTTGATGAAAGATCACATGTTAAAAGAGGATGCAACTTTTTTTTGTCCTGGCTATTTTCAATATAAAAAATATCGTTTAAATTGCAGTTCCGTACATAATAAAGAAAATCTTACCGATGCCATTAAAAATTCATGCAATACCGCGATCATCCAGGCAGCGTGGAATATGCCTGTAATTCGGCTTTATGAACATTTAAAACAATTTGGTTTTACAAATAAAACCATGATCAATCTTCCCGGCGAAGAAGATGGCAGAATTCCCCAACCTGAAAAATGGGATATCGATTTAAAAATGGCTATTCCTATTGGCCAGGGCCTCAGTGTAACCCCCATTCAATTGACTACTGCCGCAAATTCAATTGCAAACGGAGGTATTATGTATAAACCAATTCTTGTTAATAAAATTATGTCCGCAAATGGTGAAACGCTAAAATCAACAAAAATTGAAAATAAATATATGACCATTTCACCGGAAATTTCTAAAAAACTTCTCACGTATCTGCAGCATGTAGTTATGAAAGGCGGTACGGGTTATCTTGCTTCGATACCTGATTTTCAAATCGCCGGCAAAACAAGTACAACAATGAAGTCAGACAATACAGGTTATCCAAAAGGAAAATATCAAGCTTCTTTTATAGGCTTTTTTCCTGGCGATAACCCCGAAATCAGTATTTTCATCTGGTATGACGAACCTCAAGGAGGAGTTTATCAGGGAGGTCAGGTGGCAGCCCCTATTTTTAAAAATATTTTATTGGATATTATTCCGATTGTACATAAAGGAAAAATTCGCGAAACAGGTAACCTGACCGCTTTAAACAAATCTAATGATGTATACAATAAAAACATAATGCCAAATTTGCTGAATAAAAGTAAAAAAGAAGTTCTTTTTATTTTATGGTCGCATTTTCCCGGCGAACATGACATTACAGGAAAAGGTTATCTTGTAAACCAATCTCCCCCTGCGGGAAGCAAAATCGGTGAGCCTTACAAATTCTCGCTTAAATTTTCCGAGAACGATTAATTGTTAATAAAACCAAAGAACACCTCAAAACAAAAAATTCGGTTGCAGTCGCCATATTAAAAATATCAAAAATGATAATTCGACTGCATGCTTAACGCTGCATTTTTAAAAATAATTACCAAAATACAGACGCTTCCAATTTGCCGGAAAAATATCCAATAAATATTACTTTACGTCATAAACAAATGAATTGAGATAGAGTATGAAAGCGTATAAATCTCCTGAACATGCCCTTACCAGCGCACAGCAGTTCCTTTTATTAGAACAAAACTCCGACAGCCATTTAACGAAAGAATTGGCGCTTTTAATTTCAAGTATTACACTTGCCAGTAAGCATATTGCTCTTTATGTAAAAAGAGACGGTCTGACCGATGTTTCTGAAAAAACCAATTCTAAAAATGTTCATGGAGAGGAAGTAAAAAAGCTTGATGAACTGGCTGATAAGATGTTGATCAATAGTCTTGGTTTAAACGCAGATGTAGCCATAGTTTCATCCGAAGAAAATGAAAACCCGGTAATTTTACGGGAATCAGGCGGAAAATACATTCTTTTTTTCGATCCATTAGATGGATCAAGCAACTTAAGTTCGGGTATTGCCGTTGGAACCATATTTTCCATCATGGAAAAATCCAAGACAACATATTCAGATCCTATGGAAATTATCCTTCAACCAGGAAATCGCCAGATAGCTGCGGGCTATATTATGTATGGTTCCAGCACTGTATTGGTGTTTACAACGGGAAAAGGTGTACATATGTTTACCCTGGATCCAAATGTTGGAGATTATTTATTAAGTCGTCAAAATATGACTTTTCCAGATAATGGGAAATGCTACAGTATTAATGAAGGAAATGCACATTCTTTTGATCCTGGTTATAATAAATGGCTGGACTGGGTAAAAAGTAATGAAGCTGGACCATACACCGGAAGATACATTGGATCAATGGTAGCTGATTTTCATAGAACCTTGATTCAGGGAGGCGTTTTTGCCTATCCTGCAACTAAAAAATCGCCTGAAGGTAAATTACGTCTTATGTACGAGGCAAATCCCATTGCATTTATTGCAGAACAGGCAAAAGGAATGGCAACAAACGGAAAATCCAGAATTTTAGATATTCAACCAACTTCATTACATCAAAGAGTTCCGTTATTATTTGGAGAAAAAAAAGAAGTTGAAAAAATCATGTCTTATATCAATTAAATTCAATCTATTTGAGGGTTTAAATGATAAGACGAGAATTAATTAGAAATCTATTGGTTTAAGATATCTTTTTTCAAAAAAATTTAAACGATTTCGGGATATTTTATTAAGTTTACACTTAATTTTACCCGATAAAATTAAAGAGTAAGAAAAGGATGTCTTACATGAATTTTCTAACTATACTAAGGTAGGTACAATTATGAAATCGATGAAATACATTATCATTGCACTGGTATTGCCTGTTTTGAGTGTTTTCGCTCAAACACCGGCAACAAACACCCAGGGGCAGGATGCACAGGGAAGTGCAAAAACCGAAGCGACAACGAATACGACAAAGACAGATACTGCAAACACAAATACTGCAAACACAAATACTGCAAACGCAGATACAACTAAAGACAAAAGCAGTTCTGAAGCTAATCCGTGGTTAAATCCGGATTTTAAGTCATACGTTAAAGCTCTTGATGAACTTGTAAAATTAAGTGACGATTATGCACAAAACAAATACAGACTTGCTCTTGCGAACTACCAGACAGGTAAATCTCTTCTTCAAAAAATGAGAGAAAACGTTCAACGTTTCCGTCAGGAATCTGAAGAAACACTTCGTCTCAATGAGAAGTGGTACTGGCAGACAATGGACAGAAAAAATCGTGAAGAGAAAAAAATCAACGATGATAAAAGAGCAGCCAAATTAAAAGCAGTAACGTATTTTACTAAAGCTGTACATCATTTAGATGAGATTGAAAATGTAAAAGTTAAAGAATCCAGCGAATACAAGGCGCTATTATCAAACATATATCGTGATTGGGCTATGGCTCAATATGACCTTGGTAATATACCTCAAATCATTGATGTACTGAACCGATACATAGCTTTAGATCGAAAATATGAAGAAATCCCCGAGCCGCATAAGTATTTAGCATCTGCATATGGATATCAGGAAGCAATAATGTTAAAATACGGCTCAGGTTCAGAACAAGAGTTAACTTATTTCAAAAAAATGAAAAACAAACATTTGTTGAGAGCAGCAGAGTTGACGTATGGAAAAGATACGCCTGAGTACAACAAAATTATGGAGACTATTAACCAAGACGAGATCATTGCAATAACACCTCCGTAATTGCAGATTTTAACTTCAAAATTTCAAAAAACCCGCTTTAAGCGGGTTTTTTTTTGCTCTGCTTGCTAATTAGTTTTAAAACGAAGATTAAAAAAACGTATGGAATTCTCATAGAGGGTATTGTGTATTGAAACACCTCTAACCTCTGAAAGAAAATCTGCAACATACCTTACCCAGCCAGGCCTGTTAACCTGACCCCGGTTTGGCACAGGAGCTAAAAATGGCGCATCGGTCTCAACCAGAATTCTTTCTACCGGACAGTAAATTGCGGCTTCTTTTATATCCTGAGCATTTTTAAAAGTTGTAATTCCAGAAAAAGAAATGTATGCCCCAAGATCCAGGTAATCCTTTATTTGATTAACATTACCAGTAAAACAATGAACCAATAAAGGAATTTTATCTGAGTATTGTTTTATAAGTTGTATTGTTTCATCATGGGCATTACGGGTGTGTATGATAACCGGCTTTTTATATTCTTGTGCGATATCAAGGTACATTTCAAATACGCTCATTTGTAGATCTTTATGATCCAATCCATAATAAAAGTCAAGACCTACCTCGCCTACTCCAATAAATCGACTGTCTTCATGATATTTTTTAATATACGAAATACCTGAATTTATATCAAGCTCATGAACTTCATTTGGATGTAAACCAAAAGTATAAAAATATTGAACTTTTCCAGATTTCTCATGACAAAATTTTACAGAAAATTCCATTGCAATCGGATCAGAAGCAATTTGAATAACTGCATTTATATTACTTTCAACAAGACTACTTTCGATTTGTTCATAAGACAATCCCTTTTCGAGAATTAAATCAATATGACAATGAGTATCGATCAAAGGTGTTGCATTACTCACAAGTCCCCATAAAAATCAAAAGTAAAATTAAATTATTTTATTGAAAGTATTCATTTCAAATGAACGTGATAAACTCATAAAAAAGATTACCCGAGGCCGGAATTGAACCGGCACGGACTTGCGTCCCCAGGATTTTAAGTCCTGTATGTCTACCAATTCCATCACTCGGGCATTTCTGAGGCGTCGGCCGGATTCGAACCGGCGATCGGGGCTTTGCAGGCCCCTGCCTTAGCCACTTGGCCACGACGCCCAATCATTTATCACTTTTTTCATTGAATTCATATCGTCAATCACTATAATCAAATGTGAACCAAAAATTAAAGGGAAGGTCTACATTTTGGTTAATTACGCAATTAAGTCATAGATATTTTCCCCTTTTAGAAAAGCCCGGTAATTCATATTACGTTTCTATGCGAGGGGGGAGGCTTCACCCCTTTTATTTATTAAAATTATCTAATTAAAATTAACGCGGTAAAAGTGTTTTTCCCATCAGGAATTCATCTACTGCCCGGGCTGCCTGTCGGCCTTCACGTATGGCCCATACGACGAGAGATTGACCGCGCCTCATATCGCCGGCAGCAAAAAGTTTGTCTACATTGGTTTTATAGCACCCTGCGCCTTCGGTGGAAGCTTTGACATTACCTCGGGGGTCTTTCTCTACGCCAAAGTCATCGAGAACCTGCTGCAGCGGATTGGTAAAGCCCATCGCCAGAAAAGCAAGATCCGCTTTAATTTCAAATTCGCTGCCGGGAATTTCAACCATCTTGCCCTCTTGCCAATCGACACGAACAGCTTTAATAGCGGTGAGTTTCCCGTTGACTCCTATAAACTTTTTAGTGGCAACGGACCAATCTCGTGCACACCCCTCTTCGTGCGAACTTGATGTGCGCATTTTTATGGGCCAGTTGGGCCAAACCAGCGGTCTGTTTTCCACTTCGGGAGGAACGGGCATCACTTCCCACTGTGCGACAGAGGATGCTCCTTGACGATTGCTGGTTCCCACACAGTCCGATCCGGTATCGCCGCCCCCAATCACTACAACATGTTTTCCATGGGCATTGATTGGATTTTTGCCGTCACCGGCAACCTCTCTATTTTGCGGAATTAAAAATTCAAGAGCGTAGTGTACCCCTTCCAGCTCACGTCCGGGAACCGCGAGGTCGCGAGGCTGTTCTGCCCCGCCGGCTAAAATTACTGCGTCAAAACTTTTCAACAGCTCATCGGGAGTAACATTGCTTTTGGCATCGTTGGATACACCTTTCATGGAGAAGTTTGTTTTGCCGACAAAAACAGAGGTACGAAACTCAACTCCTTCTGCCTGCATCTGTGTAATGCGCAGATCGATGAGCTGCTTTTCAAGCTTGAAATCAGGAATACCGTAACGCATTAATCCGCCGATTCGGCTATTCTTTTCAAAGACAACAACCTTGTGGCCGGCACGAGCGAGCTGTTGGGCTGCGGCAAGACCGGCAGGCCCCGAACCAACGATGGCTACCTTTTTACCGGTTTTTTGTTGTGAGATCTGCGGTAACACCCATTCGTTTTCGTTTCCCTTGTCTATAATTGCATGTTCGATGGATTTGATACCCACCGCTTCGTCGTTAATATTTAGTGTACATGCGGCTTCGCAGGGCGCTGGGCAGATGCGGCCGGTGATTTCAGGAAAGTTATTGGTCGACTGGAGCACATCGAGTGCCTGCCTCCAGTTTCCTCGGTAGACAAGATCATTCCAGTCGGGAATGACATTATTGACCGGGCAGCCATTGGTACAAAAGGGTATACCGCAATCCATACATCGAGCGCCCTGAATATGGGCCTGCTCGTCGCTTAAATGAGCTACAAACTCTTTATTGTTTTTTAAACGTTTTTCAACAGGCAAATACTCTTCGCTTAGCCTGTTAAACTCCATAAATCCGGTTAGCTTACCCATCTATTCGGCCTCCCTCTGTCTGGCTTGCATCTCTGCGATCTCTTTTAAGGCACGGCGATACTCTGTTGGCATCACCTTTAAAAATTTAGGCAGGTAGGCAGACCAGTTATCTAAAATATGTTTGGCGCGAGTACTTCCCGTATAACGAAAATGTTTTTCCACCTTTCCGCGAAGTGCGAGAGCATCTGCCTTGCCAAGGTGATTAAAGTGAACTCTTCCATGACCCTCCGGTTCGACATCACCCTTGTCCATGGTTGCAACCTCATCGGGTATCGGCTCAAGCGCTACCATGGCAAGATTGCAACGCTTCTCAAATCCGCCATCTTCATCAAGAACATAGGCGACCCCCCCCGACATACCCGCTGCAAAATTACGTCCTGTTGGTCCGAGAACGACAACCATGCCGCCGGTCATATATTCGCAGCCGTGATCGCCCACTCCTTCGACAACGGCCACCACTCCAGAGTTTCGAACGGCAAAGCGCTCGCCGGCAACACCTCTAAAAAAAGCTTCGCCGCTGGTTGCGCCATATAAAACGGTATTTCCAACTATTATATTATCTTCGGCCTTTAATCGAGAGTCATCGGGAGGAACCACAATTATGCGGCCGCCACACAAACCTTTACCGACGTAATCATTACCCTCGCCGGATAACTCCAGTGTTATTCCAGAGGCAAGAAAGGCGCCGAAACTCTGACCGGCTGTTCCCTTCAGCTTTATTGTAATTGTATTATCGGGAAGTCCGGCCTGGCCGTATCGCTTGGCCACTTCATGCGAGAGCATTGTCCCTACGGTTCGGTTTAAACTTTTAATCGTACTTTTTATAACGACAGGTTTCTTTTGCTCGAGTGCTGCGGATGCCTGCGAGATCAGTTTGTTATCGAGCGCTTGTTCAAGACCATGATCCTGCGCTTCCGTATGTCTGCGAGAAACCTCTTTGGGCATATCGGGCTGATGAAAGATATTTGAAAAGTTTAATCCTTTTGCTTTCCAGTGAGAGACCCCCTGCTTGACATTGAGAAGATCACTGCGCCCTACAAGTTCATCCACTTTACGAATTCCCATTTGCGCCATATACTCTCGTAGCTCTTCGGCGACAAAGAAAAAGTAGTTCACCACATGATCAGGCTGACCGGTAAATTTTTTACGAAGCTCTGGATCCTGCGTAGCAACACCTACGGGGCAGGTATTCAGGTGGCACTTTCGCATCATAATACACCCCTCTACGACAAGAGGTGCCGTGGCAAAACCAAACTCATCTGCACCAAGAAGTGCTCCTATAAGTACATCACGGCCTGTCTTCAACTGGCCATCCACCTGAAGGGATACTCTTCCGCGCAACTGGTTTAAAACCAGCGTCTGCTGGGTCTCTGCAAGTCCAAGCTCCCATGGAGTACCGGTATGCTTTATAGAAGATAGAGGTGATGCCCCTGTCCCTCCGTCAAAACCGGCAATTACAATGTGATCAGCTTTTGTTTTCGCCACTCCTGCAGCAACCGTGCCCACGCCAACTTCTGATACAAGCTTCACAGAAATTGCGGCAGAGGGATTGGCATTTTTCAGGTCATGAATCAACTGTGCCAGATCCTCTATGGAGTAGATATCGTGATGGGGAGGCGGCGAAATCAAACCAACTCCCGGTACAGAAAAACGTAATTTAGCAATATATTCTGATACCTTGGAGCCGGGAAGCTGACCTCCCTCCCCTGGTTTTGCTCCTTGCGCCATTTTAATCTGAATTTGATCCGCGCTGGTTAAGTACTCTGCTGTTACGCCAAATCTTCCTGAAGCAACCTGTTTTATTCTCGAACGCAGTGAGTCGCCCTCTTGCATGATCATATCTGCGGCTATACGTTTTTTACCGATAATATTTGATAATTTTTCACCAGCTTTTAAGACTCGAAAACGATTTGAGTCCTCTCCCCCTTCACCGGTGTTGGATTTTCCTCCAATACGGTTCATCGCGATGGCCAGTGTGGTATGCGCTTCGGTGGAAATGGAGCCAAGAGACATGGCGCCTGTAGCAAAACGTTTAACAATCTCTTTTGCCTCTTCTACCTCTTCAACAGGAACAGGTTTACCTGCAGCTCTAATTTCAAAGAGACCGCGCAGAGTTTTTAATTTTTCTCCCTGCTCATTGATCTGTTTAGCATACTCTTTATAGGTGTTATAATTGTTGGTGCGTGTAGCATTTTGAAGTTTTGAGATGGTATCTGGAGTCCACATATGCTCTTCGCCGCGAGTCCGCCAGGAGTATTCCCCCCCTGTTTCCAGTGCATTAGCAAGTAGCGGGTCAAGGCCAAACGCATTGTGGTGGATAACAACGGTCTCTTGTGCTATCACATTTAAGCCGACCCCTTCTATGGGTGTTGGTGTTCCGGTAAAATATCTCTTTACAAACTCTGAATTTAATCCGATCGCTTCAAAGATCTGGGCTCCGCAATACGACTGGTAGGTTGAAATCCCCATCTTGGACATAACCTTTAGTAATCCCTTGTCAATGGCCTTGATAAAACGCTTGTTCGCCTCTTTGGCGCTAAGCGCTTCGGGCAGAAAGGCGGCCATGGATGCAATGGTTTCATAGGCCAGCCAAGGGCATACAGCTTCGGCGCCATAACCTGCCAGGAGGGCAAAGTGGTGAACCTCACGCGCTGAACCGGTATCTACAACAAGACCTGCGCTGGTACGAATCCCTTCTCTGATTAAGTGGTGGTGAACACCTGAGCATGCTAAAAGCGCCGGAATCGCGACGCGCTCTTTTGAAACAGATCGATCTGATAAAATCAATACATTAAACCCTGCCGTAACTGCTTTTTCGGCCTCTTCGCACAAATTCTTCAAGGCGGCTTCACAACCTTTAGCGCCAAGTGTTACTGGATAGGTAATGTCTAACAAGAACGATTTATAGCGTCCTTGTGTTAACTGTTCAATATTATGCAGTTTTCCAAGATCTTCGTTTGACAAGACCGGTTGATGAATTTCCAGTCTCAATGGTGGATCGGTTTCATCAATTCCAAGTAAATTTGGCCGTGGCCCGATAAATGAGATGAGAGACATTACAATCTCTTCCCGTATAGGGTCTATGGGCGGATTTGTAACCTGAGCAAACATTTGATGAAAGTAGTCATACAGAGAGCGATTTTTGTTAGAGAGAACCGGCAAAGCGGCGTCATTGCCCATGGAACCGATCTCTTCTTTTGCCGCGGATGCCATCGGAATTAAAACCAGTTTTATATCTTCCTGCGTATAACCAAATGCCTGTTGAATGTCCAGCAATGATGTTTTGGCCGGGTCTCTAGCCAGCATTGGATTTTTACTGCTCCCCTTTAAATCTGTATAGGGAAGGTCATCCAGAAAATAGCGTGTTTTATCGATCCATTGACGATACGGTTTGGCAACCGCAAGCTCTTGTTTCATCTTGAGCACATTTACGATCTCACCGGCCTCAAGATCAACCAGGAACATCTTACCGGGTTGTATTCTCCATTTTTTTATAATTTTACTCTGTGGAATATCAAGAACCCCCATTTCAGAGGCCATGACCACAAGATCATCATCGGTCACCAGATAGCGAGCCGGACGCAAGCCGTTTCGATCCAGTGTAACCCCGATCTGACGACCATCGGTAAAAGCCACAGCGGCAGGGCCGTCCCACGGCTCCATTAAAAAGGCGTGGTACTCATAAAAGGCGCGTCTCTCTTCGGTTAACTGTATGCTGCCCACCCAAGCCTCCGGAATCAAGAGCATCATGGCATGCGCCAGTGAATATCCTCCGGCGACGAGCAACTCCAGCGCATTATCCAGGCAGGCAGAGTCAGACTGATCTTCCACAATAAGCGGCCACAGCTTTTCAAGGTCTTCACCCAGAAGCCCCGAGTGCATTGTAGCATGGCGGGCTGCCATCCAGTTTACATTTCCACGAAGAGTATTGATTTCGCCGTTATGCGCTATCATGCGATATGGATGAGCGCGGTCCCATGTAGGGAATGTATTGGTAGAAAAACGTTGATGCACCAAGGAAAGAGCGCTAACCAGGGTTTCGTTTTGCAGGTCGAGATAATAGTTGCCCACCTGATCAGCCAGCAGCATACCTTTATATACAATTGTACGGGATGATAACGAAGGTATGTAAAAACCAACCCTCAATTTTTCTGGCAGTGCACGGACCGCATGCTCTACAATTTTTCGGATAACAAAAAGTTTGCGCTCAAACAAATTGGGATCAGAATTTTTTCCATTTTTACCGCCGTTTTTGCCCAGGGCAATAAAAACCTGGCGAATAACAGGTTCAACCTCTTTTATACTTCTACCAAGAGTGGTGTTATCCACCGGAACATCACGCCAACCCAGAAGACGGAGCCCTTCATGGGAAATTTTTTCTTCTATAACTCTTTCACAGGCATCGCGTCCATTCACGTCACGCGGTAAAAAGACCATACCTACGCCATATTTACCCTCTTCCGGTAACTCAATTCCAATTTCTGAACACTGAGCCCGCAGAAAAGCGTCTGGAATTTGCAACAAAATTCCTGCACCGTCTCCGGCTAGCGGGTCTGCACCGACTGCTCCACGATGGGTCAGATTTTCGAGAATCGTTAACCCCTGACGGACGATCTCATGACTTTTTTTGCCCTTAATATGAGCGACAAACCCCACGCCACAAGCATCATGCTCTTGATTTGCGTTGTATAAACCTTGCTGCTTTGGAAAAAAAGAATTACTCACGACGTTCCTTAAATCTATTCACAAATTTAAGGTATAATATCCTTGAGAATAGATGTAACTTCCTAAAACTTAGTAATATACACATCGTCAAGAGTTTAATGCCCATATGGATTACAATTTTCTTGACTTCCCATGTCAGGGGGTGATATCGGAGAGTAATTGTGTTCCTGACAGTTTACTTTTATGCTATGACTGCACAGGTTACCATATTCCAAGGAAAATAAGTTGACAATAAATCCTGTTTATGAAAATAAAAAAGCTCCGTGTTTTTCGCAAGACGTAAACGGTCAAACCGGCTGCCCTGCCCTAAACGACATACCGGGTTTTTTATACGCAATCAGTCAAAAAAATTTCCAACTTGCTTTTGAAATATTAAAACTAACCAATCCTTTTTCAGGGGGGTGCGGCAGATTTTGTGATCACCCGTGCGAAACAGCCTGTAATCGAGACAAATTTGATTCTGCAGTAAACATAAAGGATCTTGAACGATTTATTTCTGATTATGGCTATAATAATAATTTGATTCCCGAGGCAGTACCCGTTACAATAAATAAATCGGCGGCCATCATTGGAGCCGGCCCTGCAGGATTAACCTGCGCATTTTTCTTAAAACAAAAAGGATTTAAAGTTGATGTCTTTGAAAAAGAAAAATTTGCAGGCGGCATGATGACCCAGGGCATCCCGGTATTTCGCTATCCAACTGAAATTATGCAATGGGAGATCAATTATATTCGCAGCCTTGGAGTGAATATATTTACCGATAAAAAAATCAATAAAGACGAACTTTTAAATTTATATGCAAAATATGACTATGTCGTTTTAGCTACAGGGGCACATAAATCGAGAAAACTCAATATTCCCGGTGAAGACAACAAGGCCGTGATTACAGGTTTGGAATTCTTAAAACAAATAAACTTAAATGAACACTTTCGAAAAACAAATGGCGATTTTAGCCAAATCGATCTTAATATTGGCGAAAAAATTGCGGTTATTGGCGGAGGATATACGGCCATTGATGTTGCACGAACCGCCTCTCGTATGGGAAAACACGTTACCATTTACTATCGACGAAGCGAAAAAGACATGGATATTCACCGCGGTGAAGTTGAAGAATGTATTAAAGAAGGTATAAATTTTGAATATTACCTTAACCCCTTTGAAATCATCGATAACAGCAAAACTGACGGGATGCTCACTTTAAAACTGGAAAAAATGATTTCAGGAGAAGTCGGCTCCGATGGAAAATCATCGATTATACCCAGCGGCGAGTTTAATGAAGTCCTCGTTCATAATGTCATTAAGGCGATAGGAGAAACCCCTGATTTAAAATTTTTACCGGAAGAATATACAATATACAATAATAAAGTTGAAATTAAAGATTTTGCAAAACCAATGTTCATGGCTGGCGACGCACGCTACGGTTATGCGCGTGATGTAGGTATGGTGGTTCGGGCTATTGGATCTGGTCGAAACACCGCCGGAGATATTCTTGAAGATTTGTCAAAAGAAAAAACAACATGGTATAAGGAAAATAAAATCGCATATTTTCACACCATAAAAGCGCGTTATTTTAAAAGACAGGCGCGTTTACAATCCAATATCGTTAAATCAAGCTTATTAAAAAACTCATTTGCAGAAATTATTTTACCGATCAACGAGCACGAAGCAATATATGCAGCGTCCCGTTGTTTTTACTGCGGTATCTGCATTCAATGCGACTGGTGTCATCATTACTCTCATGGAGCCATTGCTAAAGTTGAAAAGGCATGGACAGGATCTCGAAATACCCGTTATTTTAAATTTATTGAAAATAAAGTAAGTATCAATACCAGAGAAGCCGTAGAAGCCTGCCCAAGAAATGCTATGGGTTTTACCGATATAACGATTTTACCAGAAAATTCCGAAGTCTTTCAACAGTACATTTATGAACATGATCATAATAAGCATAATTTGTCTAAAGCAGATCCGACAGCCTCAACTAAAGATAAAATAAACGGCAAATCTAAAAAAAAGGGGAAAAATGACAACTGATACAATATACCCTGAACCCGTTTCAATTCAAGATTTTTCAGGAGGAGAAACAGGAATTGCGCCAGGAGCATGCGGTTTATTTGCAATCCACGGCAACTGTACCCTAACGGCAGTTTTTCAGGCCGCACAGGTGCTTCAATACCGCGCACGAAACGGCGCCGGAGTATTTTTAAAGGGATTTTATCGCGATGATGAACATTATCATTTTCACATTATGTATCGCGACAGAACCAAAATACCAGAACTGGAAAATACTCTTGAAAATATGGGTATTCATTTTCTCGACAAACGCCCGTTGGTTCGCGAAAATTTGTACTTTGAATATGACATGCCTTTGTTTTTAAGTTATACAGTATTGATGCCCTCAACAGATCTTATAAAATACAAAGGAGGCGAAGGCGATGTTCATGACTTTATACGAGACAGGGTTATTTTATTTAATTTGAAAAATCGTGATAACGCCAGAATATTTTCAAGCTCCTTAAACGGAGCAAACTTTTCAACAGCCTTTGAGCTAAAAGATACAAGAAAAATTTTTGATCTCGATCAATATTCAGATAAAAAACTTACCGGTGCCATGATTCACATGAGGTGGCCGACTTCTCAAGGCAATGGAGTCTGGTGGGGCGCTCAGCCGATTGTTCATGGAAATATGATTGGCATTCATAACGGACATTTATCGTCTGACAAATCAAATGCAAGGGCTCTTGAACAGCTTGGTATACCCATGCAGGTGGGAACAGACTCAGAAGCTATTTTTCAGGAAATTCACCACTTGCTAAAGATGGGACTGTCTCTGGAAGAAATTGAATGGCTGATGAGTCAAAAGTTTCCGGAGGAAGCAAAAGACATGGGCGAGGTAAAGTATAAAAAATACCTTGAACTTACATTGCATCCTGTTTTAAAACATTTTAAAATGAGCGGACCCTCTACCGCCGTAGTAAATTACGGAGACATCATGCTGGGACTGACCGACCGCGATCACATGCGTCAATTTACGGTGGGTTATAATGACAAGATAGCTGTTTTTGCTTCTGAAGAGCGAGCAATCATTACATACGTAGATATTACAAAAACATCTCTTAAAATATTGTCACCGCCGGCTGGAAAGCTCATTGCTTTTCTTGCAAATTGGAATGAAAATATTAAAGATGGTATAAAAAGTGTGACAAGACTGGATAATGAATACATTCATTTTCCACAAAACCGCAAGGACTAAATGTGCTGGAATTAAAAAATATACAAACGGATAAAACACTGGAGCAAAACAAGGTAATTCGTTTTAAATCCATCATCCATGATAAACCACGTCAATTTGGTATTGAAAATCTTAAAAGTAAGTACAAAGTTCGTGTCGTTTCTGAAAATGAAGACATGGGTCGTGGATGTATTCATTGCAGCGCCTGCGTCGTAGAATGTACACATAATTTAAAAACACCAGAAACAGGCGGCGGAGTATTTTACATGGAAGAAGTCGCCGTTGACATCGAAGGAACCCCTCTTGCTCCTGAAACTGCGTTGACTACCGAACTCGTTTATTACCATAAAGTTCTGCACATTGTCGAAGAAGAATGTTGTAATTGTAAACGATGCGTAAAAATGTGTCCGCAGGGCGCAATTCAAATCACCGACAATCCGGAATATTTTAACATGGGCGTTCCTATTTCAAATTCTGAAATCATCAACGACATGGTTTCAAGATCCGTCGGCGAATCTCTCATTGGTTCAGCACATCTGGGCAGACAGGCTTCAAAATTACAAAAGGACTGGTTGATTGATGCTGCAGAAATTTTATCGCCGCAAAGGGATCATAAATTTGAATATGCCGGCAAAATGATCGATATGACTCTTGGCAAAGGTATGGCCCGCTTTCCGGTAAAATCGCCAATTTTTGATGCCAACCAGTCGTATGGCTCCAATTCTCATGAAGCGGTGTTATCACGTTTAATCGCCTGTATAAAACTTGGCCGCCCATTTTTTACAGGAGAAGGATTTTTACACCCCGATATGATGGCCGTGGCAGATCAATGCATCGTTCAGTTTGGTTCTGGAGGCTATGGCCCCTGGATTCATCTGGATAAATTTGCCGGTTTTAATATGAAGTATGGCCAGGACGCTAAAAAAGGAAAAGGCGGCCACCTGGACGGTAAAAAAAACGATATTGAAATTGCCCTGATTAGATGCGTTGAAGCATTGCGTCCTCTTACATCGCCGAATCCTCAACACCTGCAGTATTCGATCGAAGAGTTACCCATGAGGGTTGAAACCCTTCGTGCGCTTCTTGGGCCGAGCAAGTTAATCGGAGCCGATGCCTATGGTACAGCATGGAATTTTGAACACATCATTGTAGCTCTTGCAAAGGCTGGTTTTGATTATATAACCATCAAGGCCGGAGACGGTTCGACAGGCGCTGCACATAAAGTGGATCTGCAAAACTCCGGATTAAACATCGTGTATTTAACTCACATTGCAGACATGGCGCTTCGCAAAGAAGGCTTAAGAAAACACGTAAGTATAATTTCCGAAGGCGGCGTGCGCGACAGTTTTTCATCAATGCTGGTTTTACTTGCAGGCGCTGATTTTGTCGGAATGGGTATGCCTCATTTATTTCCACTGGGTTGTACATTATGCAGTCGTTGCCATACGGGGCAATGCTCATGGGGAATCACTTCGAGACGTTATGGTACAAGGCTTGATCCAGAAGATGGTGCAAAACGAATCGTTAAAATGGTACAATCCATGATTGCCGATATGGAAGGTTTGGCTGGTGGGATGGGTATGAGTAATCATGCAGACATTGTTGGAGCAAGACGTTTTCGCTATCATGGAAGCGATCCGCTATTGTTTAACAATTTCGGTATTCAAGAATGGCCAGGACAAATGGAAATGGATAATTACGTTGAACGGAAAAAAAACGTATTAAAAAATCGCGATTATTTTAAACCAACTCTTACAGATCTGGAATTACAAAATTATTTAAATAAAATAAACGGCGACAGCATTGAAATTGATGTTGGTATCGTCATGAAATCCATTGATTTAAATTATATCATGAAAGAAGCATCACTTGCTGGAGTACGAAAATTTGTCTTAAAAAATGCCGGTGGTCAGCGCTACATTGGTACGGGTATAAATGCAGAAAGTATCGACATCTATGGATTATCAGGAAACAACTCTTTTGCTTTTGTTCAGGACACGGTAATTAGAACACATTCACGCAAAGAGTCTATACTTATTGCTGGAAATGTTCAGGTTGGAGTAGCTAACGGCGCAAATGTCAGGGAATTAAATATCGCCGGAGATGCCAACGACCTTTTTGCTTCCTATGCCGTAAGCGGAACCTACCGTGTGGCGCGCGGCTCCGGTGTTAGAAGCCTGTTGTTGTTTAAAGCAGGTATCCCCGAATTATGGAAAAAAATTGATTTTAATTATTACAGCTCGCTTAATACCAATGAAAAAATTAACGAACTCCTTAGAATATACCAGAAACGAAAAGGTTATATCGACTCCATCGGTTATGACATGTTCATTGAATCTCTAAGACCGCTTTTAAATGAAAGAAAACCGCCGGTTGCAATATTTGGTCTGGGTAAAGACAAGGTCATGGGCGATTACTTTATGGAATATTCTCAAGGAGGAATCGGAATCATCTTAAATATTTTTGACCATCCAATTCCAATTGGTTATTATACCTGCTCTGGATTATCCGCCGGCGCGGCCTTTGTACGCGGGAAAGTACCTGAAAACCGGTTAGGTATAGGCGTGAGATTGATCACGGCTGAAGAAGATAAAGACATCAAACTTTTAACCCATGAAATTAACGGATACATTAACGCCTTTGAAAATGAATACATTGACGACGATTTTACAACTGCTTTTGATGACTTTAAAAACAAATGGGTAAAAAATCCCGATTCAATTTTATCTGAGTTTATGAAAATTGTTCCGGCAAATTAAAGGTTCATCTAAATATTTTTTTATTCATTAATCGGCATATTTACGCGCAACTTGTTCAAACTCGTCTGCGATTTCAAGAAAAACGCCTGCAATTTGAGGATCAAAATGTTTCCCAATTCCATCTTCTATAACGGCCACAGCTTCTTTATGAGTAAATGCTTTTTTATAAACCCGTTCAGAAATCAAGGCATCATAAACATCGGCAACCGTCATGATTCGAGCTGATATGGGAATATTTGTGCCTTGTAAACCAATCGGATATCCTGAGCCATCCCACTTTTCATGATGATGTAAAATAATTTCTTTAGCTGTATCTAAAAAACCGGTACTGGTTATGCCGCGCGTGGCTTTATCAATGGCTGCTCCTCCAATGATGGTATGTTTTTTCATCACCTCAAATTCATTTTCGGTTAATTTGCCCGGCTTGCGTAAAATATTATCAGATATGGCAATTTTACCTATATCGTGTAACGGAGATGATTTGTATATTTGATCGACCTTTTCAAAAGTAAGTTCTTCGCTAAAGTCAGGCATATCTTTTAATTTATTTAACAATAGTCTCACATATTCTTTTGTTCTTAATATATGATTTCCTGTTTCGTTATCCCTGCTTTCAACCAGCGACGCCAGGCTTAATATTGTAGCGTCCTGGGTTTCAACGATGGTTTTTGTTCTCTCTAATACTTTTTTCTTTAAAATTACATTGTGAGAATGCAGTTCATCAAGAGCAATATCGCGTTCTTTTCTGGTCTCTAAAACAGAAATGTTAAACATGGTATCTTCCATCAGGTTTTTAATCAATTCAATTTCATTTGATGAAAAATAATTTTTTTTATCGGAATACAGACCGATGGAGCCAATTTTTTGATGCTGATATACCAAAGGTATGGCTGCGCTTGAATGAATTTTATATTTTAACGCAAATTCTTTCCATGGTTTAAATTCTGGTTCATTTATAATATTATTAAATATCTGTGGTTTCCCCGTTTTAACGGAAAGTCCAAAAGGACCTTTGGAAATTTCATTTTCTCCCCAGGATACTTTTAGATTTTTAAGATACTCAGAAGCTTTTCCCCACGTTGCCACAGGAAGTAAATCTTTAGACTCGTTATGATGCATGAGAAATACTCCCACCGCAATGAATCTTCCATGTTCGACGAGTATCTTGCACAAATTTAAATATATTTCAGCGGCATTTTCTGCGTAGATAAGTTGTCGATGCCCATGGGTAATTGCCTGAAGTATTCCGGAATTTCTCCTGTTTTGAAAAACAATGAAACGAATACCCCAGAGTAAAGTTCCAAGAACTATAAGTACAAGTGTACTTAAAATTATAAACCTGAAAATAATTTCTCGCGCTCGTTCTTTAATGATAGCGATTGTAAGATCAAATATCTTAATTTGAAGTTGATTAATCTGATCGATCACTACGGTTCCTCTATTAAATAAATCAGTAACTGGCATTTGTTGTTTTTGTTCTTTTAAAAGATTTACAGTAAACAAACTATATTCGTCAGCTTGTTTCAACGCTTTTTCCATTAAATCATTTAATGGCATACCATTTATCTGATGTTTCGGGGTTATATAACCAATTCGCAATCTTGTACTTTCGATGTCGTTTGAAAGAAGAGTGAGCCCACGTTCGATCAGATGGTGGTATTCACGTTCAAAATAACCCCGTTGTTGTACGTAAGCTGACGATAATCCTCTGACTTGAGCAAGGTTTTCAAGAATCGTTGTCATTCGAAGTACGCTAATTGTCTCAAGGTAATACGAGTCATACTTGGAATCTATCACAAGACTGGATGAATGATAAATCTTTTGAATCATGGAGATGATCGATTCAATTTGCATGGAATGATATTTAAAATGTTCCAACGTTGAGTGAAAATCAGTGGTTTTATGTTTTTGAAGCTGCTCTGAAATGATTTTTAAATCGCCGTTTATATTAAATTGATTATCTTTATTTTTATCAAGATAACCGTTGATTTCAGAAACAACAATTGTCCTCTTGCCGGATATCTCGACATCATTTTTATCCTCCCATTTTTGCATACCATTTAGCCGAATCTGCTCAATTCCCCTGTAATTTTGAAATGCAATTAAAACAGGCAAAAGATTTTTTATGGATTCAATACCCCTGATTTCAGCTTTAGTCATTCTGTATTCTTCAAAAATAGATTTAGAAATAAAAATTACCACGATTAAAAAAACAGCCAAACCGGCGATCATCAGTTTGTATAGATTATTGTTTGTTATTTTAATCATGCTATTTTATTTGGTTTAAATCAAACTGTTAATTTTAATAAATGCAACAATTTAGACCTTGTAAACTTTAAATGACAATAACAAATTGGCAATGCTTTTTTAATTTTAAATACTTTTTATTTTTAAATACGGTTTCATTGACAATATGGATTCGTCGGGGTAGCGTAGAAGCCGAGGGCTTCGAAGCGAAGGGGCGTGCGAAATCGCATTTATGCGGTATCCGCTTGAAAACATCCGGCCCCTGTTATTTTCAGCAATTTAATTCAAGAACAACCAAACAAACATCGTGCACCAAACCCAAGTCACCAGGAAGCAAAGTGCTTCACTTTTTTTGATTTTACCCTTGACAAAGCACACTTGCCCAAAACACAGGTGACATTGTTTTAATCAATGTGATTGAATTAATGCAATTAAACCCAAATTGGTAATGGTTTGGATTGTGAATTTTTTAAATTAAAATGAATACCTAAATGGAAAATAATATGATTCAAGTCGAAAATCTTTCGAAATCATTTAATAACATATCTGCCGTAAAAAATATTAACTTTAAAATAAACAAGGGTGAAATAGTTGGTTTACTGGGGCCAAACGGCGCCGGAAAAACCACCACCATGCGTATGCTGACAGGTTTTTATAAACCAACTTCAGGTAATATTACAATTAACGGGCTTTCTGTTGAAAACCAGCGAATTGATGTCCAGAAAATGATCGGATATTTACCGGAAAATTCAGCGCTGTATACGGATATGCTGGTTTGCGATTATTTATATTTTATTGCATCGGCATTTCAACTGGACAATAGCATTTATCAAAAAAACCTCGACTACGCAGTTTCTGCAACAGGTATTGAAAAATACTACTACAGGCCCATTTCGCAACTTTCCAAGGGATACAAACAAAGAGTTGGCATTGCAGCTACTTTAATACATGATCCTTTAATATTAATTCTCGATGAACCAACCTCAGGTCTTGATCCAAACCAGATTATCGAAATACAAAAACTAATTATAAAATTAGCAGAAAACAAAACGATCATCTTAAGTACGCATATATTAAATGAGATAGAAAATACCTGCAAGCGCGCCATCATTATTTCAGAAGGGACGATTGTTCTTGATGAACCTCTTACCAATTTAAACGCCCTTAAAAAAGGCGGTTTTAAATTTCACATAATGTTCTCTGGAAAAATTAACAATGTCGCCGATGTACTAAAAAAAGAACTAAGCATTGATGATGTACAATTACTATCTGACAATGTACACGATACGAAATTAACATTAACGACATCCGAACATGTCGGTGAAAAAATTTATGAATGTGCTGTAAAAAACAATTGGCCTTTAAAAGAACTGTTTGCGGAAAAAGAATCCCTTGAAAATATTTTCCATAGTCTTACAGGAGGTAAATCATGAATATTTCATGGCAAAACGTCAAGTCCATTTACACTCGCGAAATCAATAACTATTTTAATACGGCAATCGGCTATGTTTTTCTTTTAATATTCAGCCTCTTTATTAATTTTTTGTTTTTGTATTTACCAAACTTCTGGGATGTCAACAGCATTTCCATGGAAAACTTTTTTTCATGGATGCGCATAGTATACTTGTTTTTAATTCCCGCAATTACTATGCGATTATGGTCGGAAGAAAAAAAAACCGGTACCATCGAGGTGCTGCTTACTCTTCCATACCAGACTTTGGAAACCATTCTGGGTAAATACCTTTCAGCGCTTTCTTTTCTGGGCTTTGCTCTTGGCAGTACCATTTTTATACCCATTTTTTTAGGTACGATCGGTTCTCCTGACTGGATGTTGATCGCAGGCGGTTATATTGGACTGATTCTTCTGGGCGCTTCTTATATTGCTCTTGGACTTTTAATTTCATGGTATACGCAAGATCAAATCATCGCATTGCTGATAACCATTGCCGTATGTTTTTTGTTTTTTATAATGGGCTATCCTCCGTTTCTTCAATTTATGGGTTTTTTAAGCCCGATCATTTCGTTTATTTCAGTCAGCTGGCACTTTGATTCGCTTGCGCGTGGTATGCTGGATACCCGCGATATTATTTTTTTTATATCATTTATTTTGCTTTTTCTGTATCTCAATTACCATAGCATTGAAAATAAAAAATGAAAAGTACTTTGAAATTCGCAAATATCTGTTTTAGTCAATTTGAGGTTTTATGAATGACCTGATGGAAAAATTTAAAAATTCAAAAAAAGTAACCCTTTGGTTAATCATTATGCTGTTCTTTACGGTAAACTGGTTAAGCTACTCTTTATACATTAGATTTGATCTGTCTGCCAGCGGAAGATTTAAACTTACGTCAGCCAGTAAAAAGATTTTACGTAATCTGCCGGAGAAAGCAACCATTGAAGCGTATTTTTCAAATGACATTTCTGAAGCTTATATGCAACCGGTAAAACAACTACGTGATTTTTTAGAAGAATATAGCTCATCGTCCAGAGGTCGTGTAAAACTGGTATATTTAAATCCGGATGACGATGAAAAAATTCAACAAAAGGCCAGATCGCTGGGAATTCAACCGATGCCCCTGGGTTCGGTTGACCGCAAAAAAAGAGAAGTATCAAAAGTTTTTTTATCGCTCGTCATTTATTACGAAGATAAAACCCAGGTAATTCCGGATATCCTCAGACAAAGTCAGGCTCTTGAATATTTTCTTACAGCCAATATCTATAAAATGGCCCATCCAGGTGAACATACCGTAGGATTACTTGAAACCGATTCTGAGTTTTCTAAAGATTCCAGAGATAATCCATTTCATTCTCTTGAAATACTCGACAGAAGTCTTTCTTCATTTTATGGAAATATGATGCCTGTCAAGGCTGATGTCGACGAAATACCTTCAAACATCTCTGTATTATTTGTATCTGACCCTAAAAAACTTACTGAAATTGAAAAATTCAACCTGGATCAATACATCATGAGAGGCGGCAAGTTAATACTGGCAATGAATGGTCTGGATATAAATTTTAATAATTTAATCGCAACAGCTAAAACGCCGGATACATTGGCATTTTTTAAAAACTATGGTATTGATATTAAACCTGATCTGGTATTTGATGCGAAAAACTACATACCATTTAGACAACCGGTAAATGTAATTCAAACAATTGAACTTCCCTACCCTGTATGGCTGGCCGCTTCGGAGGAATTCCTTTCACAGGATAGTTTAATGACACAAAATTTTCAGTTCATTGTTTTTCCCTGGGCAAGCTCGGTTTCGATAGAAAGCGCCAGGATTAAAGACTCTCAAATCACACCGCTTGCATCCAGCAGTCCGGTCTCATGGACAAAATCAGATGGATTGTACATAAGTCCGGAAATTTTAAAAGACAGCCTTGATAATGTACCGGATAAAAGCACGATGGCTAAACAATCCCTTGCTTTTCACATAAAAGGAAAATTTAACAGTTTTTATAGCGGTAAACCGCTGCCGCAAGGCAAGAAAAACTATATTTCTGAAAGTATAAACCCCGCTGAAATTGTAGTGGTTTCTTCTCCCTTTACTTTTACTAACAATATTCAGCCCATACATATCGGACAAAATTTAAATATTAATTTTTTCCTGTCAATTCTGGATATCATGAATGGCCTAGACGAACTGGTTAAATCCAGAAATAGAAGTCAAATGGTAAGTCCTGCAATCGGACCCATTGACCTATGGATGAAAAATATTATTGTTTTTTTAAATTTTTTATTGCCGCTTGTTTTCATAGTCGGTTATGCAATTTTAAGAATCATTGGCAGAAAAAAAGTCAGCGCTCTCACATATACTTCACAAAAAAATGAATCCATCAGCACAGGTGAATCGCATGTTTGATTTTAAAAATATAAATATTCGGTTAATTGCCATTAATACAATACTCCTTATCGCTGGATTTTTCTTAAGTGATCCGTTTCATCTTTTTGAAGCCTCCTATGAAAAATCGCCTCTATTGTTAAAAGCAGGTTTAAAGTCTGATGTTACAGGAATAAAAATTTTTAACAATTCTGCGCCAGCCATCGAATTGATAAAATCTGAAAGCGGTTGGTCCATTAAAACTGCAGATCAAAAACTGGATTTTCCGGCGGATAATGTTAAAATTGAAGCTGCAATTGATCGATTACTGGAAATGCATAAATATTATGAAGTGACCAGTACCCCTGAGAAATATAAAGAATTCGAAGTAGACGAAAGCGGATTGCAAATAGAACTAAAAAGTCGCTCAAAGGTTTTTAATTTTTATATTGGTAAACAAGGTTCTTCTTATAACACAAGTTTAATTCGATTAAAAAATGATAAAACAGTTTATTCTGTTCGCGGAAATTTAAAGTCTGACTGGAATCAAAGCCCTGATTTTTTTCGAATAAAGCAATTGTTTCATCTGACCAAAGATAACATAAAAGAAGTTGCTGTCTCAGGATCGGCAAACTTTAATATTAAAGCTACTGAAAAAAACAGCTGGGAAGTTCAACAGGGTATCTCGACAATTGAATCAAATCAAGTTAAAGTCAATCGATTGATTGATGACATCACACTGCTTGAGGGAACTGAATTTTATTATTTACCTGCAAATGGTTTTCCATATGGTAAAATTAAGATTACATTAAAATCCAACACCGAGTTTAACCTTGAGGTTAATCGAATTGGAAATGAATATATCGCAAAAAGCGAGCAAAATCCGTACTGGCAAAAAATTCCTGAATTTCGTATAAAAAGTATTTTCCCAAACGTCAATGAAATTAAGTTAAATTCAAAACCATGAAAATAAAAAAGAACAAACAAATACCCGTTAAATTCATAGCCATACATAAAAATAATAAAAATTTACTTTTTACTATTTTACTTTCTGCAGCGTTATTTAATTGTCAAAATGCAAATAAACTGGCAAAGCTTGGATTAAAAAACCTTGAACAGGGAAAAAAAATTACCGCTCTCAAATATTTTGAAGAAGCGCTGGATTCAAATAAAAAAAACCCTTTGGCATTATACGGCAAAGGGAAAATCATGATTGAATCGTCGTTAACCCTTAATCTAGGTCAAAAACTTATAGAAAGCTCATTACCAAAGCTTGACAAGGAGTATGTGACCGACGCTATATTATCTTTGGGCAAATCTTATGCTTCTACCAATTTGTACAATAAGGCCATGCAAATTCTTGAAAAGGCCATAAGCGAAGGAAATCACGCTCCTGAAATATACATGGATTTATCTTTTTATTATATCCAGACACTGGAGAAAAATCAGGCTCGCAATATTTTATTAAAAGGAATACAGGCCAATCCAAAATCAGATCGCTTATATATAACTTTATCAAGTATGGATTTAAAATATTTTAATGACCATTATTCTGCGATTTCATCACTTGAAAAAGCATATCAAATCGATAAAACAAATCAGGATACCGTCAAAAGTATAGCTGTATTGTATTATAAAGTTGGTAATGCCGCAAAAGCAGTAGAATATTTAAAAATATTAAAAGATTTACAAATTGATAATAATGAAAAACTAAATACTGAAAAAATTATACTTCAAGCACAATCTGGGCAATGGAAGATCAATCAGTAAAAAAAGATTCTGATATACCCGTTGAAGACATTTCTTCAATACCAGAAAATATTTGCAATAAAAATCAAATATCACAAATCTACAATACAGAAGAACACGCATGGGTTCTTTTTTTTAGTTTTTCTTCATGGCTTGCCATTACAATTGTTTTTCTTACCGGCATCTATAAAAATATACTTATTTCGGCAGATCGAAAATATCCGGTTACGGCAAATGATGGGATGATCCATACGGTGATTGTAGATCAAAAAAGTATAAACCAGCAAATTGAACCTGACAAAGAATATTTTTTATCAGATAAAAACAATATGGGCTCCGGAAACATTACTGAAAAAAAGGGATTTGAAGCTTTATCAAGAAGCAGAGAGCTGAGAATTGGTAAAGACGGCGAAACTGATCAAGAATCTGAAGAGGCTCCAGAGAAAACAAGTACCGAAAATATATTATCAAATCATTTTACTTCAAAAATCCTGGACAATAAATTTATTAAAGAAAGTGATCATAAAAAATATGTAAAGAAATTTTCCCGCTCGTCAATTCCCGATAATTTTAATTTTAACAAAGAATTTGCATTTTCATGGGACAGAAACGGACAACCTGTGATTCCAACCATGTACTATAAGCATTTTAAATATTTTAAAAGTATGCTGGATAAAATTCAATCAAACTGGGCGCCGCCGGGAGGATCTCCATATCCGATTTATGATAACTCTTTTAATACCAGCGGATATGTTCCGGGAAGAACTACCTACAAAACATTTCCTGATCAGGAAATATTAATTGTTTTTACCCTCGATGAGGCTGGCAATATAAATGAAATACGTCTCATAAAATCTCTTGGTTTTGAATCTCTCGATCGTTCCTGCAAAGACGCCATTGAACGATCAATCAACTTTGGCCCTCCGCCTGAAGAGTTATCTAAAAACGGAGTTTTTGTAATGCCCCTGACATTTAGAATCATGAGTCGAATGGAAGAGTAAACAAACCATTACTCCAATATGGCTCCACGCGAAGCATTGGTAACCAGTTTTCGATATCGACTCAGGTATCCTGGTTTTACGGGATTATTTTGATTAACCCAGGTTTTTTTACGCTCTGATAAAATTTTTTCATCGACCATCAATTCAATTGTATTTTCTTTTATGTTGATTCGAATTTTATCTCCGTTATTGACTAAAGCTATCGGACCGCCTTCTGCCGCCTCTGGCGAAATATGACCGATACAGGCGCCTCGAGTTCCGCCTGAAAAACGTCCGTCGGTGATCAAGGCAACTTTTTCGCCTAAGCCCTTTCCCATGATGTACGATGTTGGCGCCAGCATCTCCTGCATACCTGGTCCGCCCTTGGGGCCTTCGTATCTGATCACGACAACATGACCGGCTGTGACATGCCCCTTGAGAATTCCGTTGATTGCTTCCTGCTGGGAATTAAACACAATTGCTTCGCCTGTAAAGTCCATCATGGCAGGCAGTACTCCGGCTGATTTTACAACGCATCCTTCTGGCGCAAGGTTTCCAAATAAAACATTTAATCCGCCGGTTTTAGAATATGCATTTTCAACCGTGCGTATACAATCCGCAGGATCAAAACCTAAATGCCTTGCGTCGCGTTCATTTAAGTTAATTTGGCCTTCAAATGACAAGCCCTGCTGATTTAATGTATGGCTGGGCATTGCACGCGTCATTTCCAGAGCTTCATTTGATACGCTTTTTGAACGAATATCATAGGTAAGAATATTTTCTTTGATGGTTTTTCCTGTTATGGTCATACAATCTTCATGTATCAGACCCGGTACGCCCCTTAAAACTTCGCCAAGTATGGTATGAATTCCGCCTGAAAGATGAACATCTTCCATATGATATGAAGATGATGGAGATACTTTACATACATTTGGTGTTTTATGATTTAATTCATTGATTAACTTCATTGTAAATTCTGAAGCACGGGCTTCGTGTGCAATGGCAAGTGTATGAAGTAAAGTGTTGGTCGAGCCTCCCATGGCCATATCTAAAATCATGGCATTTTCAAGAGCTTTTTCATTTACAATGGCTGCCGGCAGTAGCGGATAACTTTTCCCCTGTTTTTCATGTTCGCGCACCATATCTAAAATACGATTTGCTGCTTTCTTGAATAATTCTATTCGGGATTTGCTGGTAGCAAGCAAGGTTCCATTACCCGGAAAAGCCAGACCAATGGCTTCGTTTAAACAGTTCATTGAATTTGCAGTAAACATGCCGCTGCAACTGCCGCATGACGGGCATGCATATTTTTCTCTGGTCAATAACTCATCTTCCGTCATCTTGCCTTCATTAAACGCGCCAACTCCCTCAAAAACGCTGATTAAATCCATGGTTTGTCCATCAGGGGTTTTTCCCGCTTCCATCGGACCGCCGGATACAAATATAGCCGGTATATTAACGCGCACTGCTCCCATGAGCATACCCGGAACAATTTTATCGCAATTGGGAATAGCAATTAATCCGTCAAAACAATGTGCATTTAAAACAATTTCCATTGAATCGGCAATGATCTCTCTCGATGCAAGAGAGTATTTCATTCCATCATGCCCCATGGCAATTCCATCATCAACGCCGATCACATTAAATTCAAAAGGAACACCGCCTGCGTCGCGGATAAATTGTTTTACCAGTTCGCCGACTTTATTTAAATGAATATGACCTGGAATAAAATCCATATAGCTGTTGGCAATGGCGATGAATGGTTTACCGAAATCTTCATCTTTTAATCCCGTTGCCCTTAATAATGATCTGTGCGGCGCCCGTTCAATACCTTTTTTTATCATGTCTGATCGCATAAATAAACGAGTTGAATATGGTTTACCATGTCAACAAGATTATTATCCATTACGTTTGTTTTAAGAAATTCATTAATGGAATTGAGCATTTTAAAAACCCGTCGAAGCTGCTGCGTGTGCCGATATCAAGGGGGTGTCTAATAAGTCAAAATTTGAACCGCGAAGTCACAAAGAACGCGAAGGAATGAAAGAAAATGATAAGAAAAATCCCTTTATTTCTCTTTGCGTCCTTCGCGCCTTTGCGGTGAGACTTTTTAGACAGCCCAAATAACCCCCAACCTTGTTTATGACTCTTTAACTTATTTTTTTTCTGCGTTTTCAAAGTACTATTTATTATAACAATTTTTATTTATATTCTGTCTATTTTTAATGTTTTTAGTATATTATACATATACTAACACAGGGGACTTTATGATATTTGATAAAGACATGATTGAAAAATTTTATGCGGGGCTATCTGCAAAAGTAGAAAAAGCTCGAAGTATTTTAAAGCAGCCAATGACGTTAACCGAGAAAATTTTATATGCCCATCTCTGGCAAGGTTTTCAAAAAGATCAAAACCATGCTTTTAAACGAGGCAATTCATACGTAGACTTTGCTCCGGATCGCGTAGCTATGCAGGATGCTACAGCCCAAATGGCTTTACTGCAGTTTATGCAGGCAGGGAAAAAACAAACGTCGATACCAGCATCCGTGCATTGTGATCATTTAATCCAGGCTAAAGATGGAGCCGATAAAGATCTTGCTGCGGCGGTTTCATCTAACGCTGAAGTTTATGATTTTTTAGCTTCTGCTTCGCGTAAGTACGGCATTGGTTTCTGGAAGCCGGGCGCAGGCATCATCCACCAGGTGGTTTTTGAAAACTATGCTTTTCCCGGGGGTATGATGATTGGTACGGATTCTCATACCGTAAATGCCGGAGGTCTGGGCATGATTGCCATTGGCGTTGGCGGCGCTGACGCCGTGGATGTAATGGCCTCAATGGCATGGGAGTTAAAATTTCCTAAAATTATCGGAGTCAAGCTGACCGGAAAAATGAACGGATGGACTTCTGCTAAAGATGTGATTTTAAAAGTTGCCGGCATATTAACAGTTAACGGAGGAACCGATTCCATCGTTGAATACTTTGGCAATGGTGCAGAAACCATTTCAGCTACAGGCAAAGGTACAATCTGTAACATGGGCGCTGAAATTGGAGCCACAACTTCAGTCTTTGGTTACGACAAGTCCATGAGAGATTACCTTGCAGCTACCGGACGAAGTGAAATTGTGAAAATGGCCAACAAAGTTCAGATACACCTTACCGGAGATAAGGAAGTGTATCAACAGCCCGAAAAATATTTCGACCAGGTAATTGAAATTAATCTCTCGGAACTTGAACCATATATCAATGGACCTTTTACTCCTGACCTGGCATGGCCGATTTCAGCCTTTAAAGATGCAGCGATTAAAAACGGTTATCCGCTTAAGCTGGAAGTCGGTCTCATTGGTTCATGTACGAATTCCTCTTATGAAGATATCACGCGTTCGGCATCAATTGCGCGTCAGGCCAGAGAAAAAAATTTAATGGTTCAATCTGAATTTACAATCACTCCTGGCTCAGAACAAATTCGTTATACAATGGAACGAGACGGTCTGATAAAAACCTTTGAAGAAATGGGCGGCATGGTTTTAGCCAATGCCTGCGGCCCCTGCATTGGGCAATGGAGCAGGCATAACCGAGACCCAGAAAAGAAAAACTCCATCATCACATCATTTAACCGTAATTTTGCAAAGCGAAACGACGGCAACAGCAATACGTTTGCATTTGTCGCTTCGCCTGAAATTGTAACAGCAATGGCGATTGCCGGCGACCTCACTTTTAATCCTTTAACCGATACTCTTAAAAACAAAGACGGTAAAGATGTCAGATTTGACGCCCCCGTTGGTTTTAATTTTCCGGCAAATGGTTTTGAGGTAAAGGACCCCGGTTACATTGCTCCCGTAGCAGATCCATCTCAAGTTGAAGTTTTAATTAATCCAGATTCCAGCCGTCTTCAATTGATTGACGATTCAAGCTTTCCCCCCTGGAATGGTCAAAATTTAACCGGCCTTTTACTTTTAATAAAAGTAAAAGGCAAATGCACGACCGATCATATTTCCATGGCCGGTCCCTGGCTAAAATACAGAGGCCACCTGGATAACATATCCAACAACCTGCTGATTGGCGCGGTAAATGCATTTAACGGCAAAACCAACCAGGTTAAAAACCAGCTTACGGGAATCATCGGCCCTGTTCCTGAAACCCAGAGAGCTTATAAAATACTGGATTTAAAATCCATCGTTGTTGGAGATGAAAACTATGGGGAAGGTTCTTCGCGCGAACATGCAGCTATGGAACCGAGACATTTGGGCGTTTCAGTTATTCTTGCAAAATCTTTTGCGAGAATCCACGAAACCAATTTAAAAAAACAGGGAATGCTGCCGTTGACTTTTGCCGACAAAAAAGACTATGAAAAAATTCAAGAAGATGACAAAATTGATATTTACGGTTTAATCGATCTTCAACCCGGCAAACCTCTTGAAATGGTTTTGCGCCATCAAGATGAAACCAAAGAAATATTTAAAGTAAACCACTCGTTTAACGAAGGACAAATAAAATGGTTTCAAGCAGGAAGCGCCTTAAATGTAATTAAAAACTCGTTATAATGTCATTGACCGCTGATCACCGGATAAATTTTATAATATGTGATTCGATTTGAAAATGTATACCGGTCTTTTAAAGGAAAATTGGCGTTAAACAACGTAAGCTTTAATATCAATAAAGGCGAGGCAACGGCGATAGTCGGGCCAAACGGCGCCGGTAAAACCACCATCATCAATTTACTCCTTGGTTTTTTAAAACCAGACAGCGGTTCGATCTGGTTTCAAGATCTTCGTGTCTGGGAAAAACGAAATATCGTAAACCAGCTTTTTGGCGTTGTCCTTGAAACACCCGCATTTTTTCCTGAATTTACAGCTTTGCAAAACCTGACTTTTTTTTCAAAATTATGCCTTGCGTCTGAAGATCGCATACCAGAGCTAATTTACGAGGTTGGTCTTGATAAATTTCCAGATACCTTGTTTTCGCAATATTCTATGGGTATGAAGCAGCGCTTAAATATTGCAAACAGCATGCTGCACGATCCGGAGGTGTTGATTTTCGATGAGCCCACCAATGGACTGGATCCCGTTGGTATCAGCGATATTAGAAAACTAATACAATCCTTTACCAGCAAAGGAAAAACCATCATCCTGTGCAGTCACATTCTCTCTGAAGTAGAAAAAATCTGCGACAGGGCAATTTTATTGAAAGACGGCGAAGTAATCGATAAAATTGATATTCACGGAAAACTTGTTGATAAAAAAATCTTTCAAATCAAGTATAGCGACATGAAAAAGCTCATTTCTATGCTTCATAAAATTCCCGCGATAGAGATAATATCAAGCGATGAAAATAAGTGCATTGTAGAAATAGATAAAAACTACGACGGAAGCTTTATCAATCAAAAACTGGCTGAAAACGACATTTATGTATCCGAACTTATCTCTGCAAATAATTTTGAATCTTCAGTACTTGATAAAATAACTTCTGTACAAAGAAGCGGCACAACGGATAAAAACAAATGAAATATATATACAACATTTTAAAAGAAACCTCTCTGGCTGATTTTAAAAAATTACAAATGCAGAAATTTATAATTACTTTTGTTTTTATTTTTATCGGTATCGGGCTTACAACGGTTACTATCATTATATTTTTTGATTATAAATATTCAAAAATTTATAACCCGTCAGAAACCCTCGAAGTGTGGCACTCTGCCCTGTTTCAATCGATATTCACCATTGCATTTGCATTTGCAGGTTCATACAATGTATGTCGAGAATACGAAAAAGGAATGATTAAAAATATTGTTTTAACAGGAATCCCCCTTCAGCACTATCTTTTCTCGCGTCTGATTGTATTTTTTGGGGTATTTGCCGCGATCATGGTGCTGACCTATTCCATAGATGCAGCTGCCCTGTTTATTTATTTTGGTCATAGTTTTAATATCAATGTAACGGGAAAAGGTATGTTGCTAACACTGCTTCATTTGATGCAGACGTTGTTTTTAGTTGTGATGTTTTCCTCCATCTTTAAAAAAACCATCTATGCCATTGCAGGACTTCTTTTATATTATATGGCAATTGAAAAAGTCATTGTAAAAATTATAATCAGCATGGCTTCATATTTAAATTTGTCTGACTGGGCAAATGCGATATTGCAGCATACGCCGCTTCAGGTTCTCGATAACCTTTCAAATGCCTTTGAAATGAATCAATACCTGATTAATTTTTCCCTGTTTACTGTATACCTTTGCATTTACGCAACCATCATCTGGTTTAGCAGTCGAAACACCCAGCTTGGTTTAATCAATAAATAATTTATCCAATCATTTGACGCCTCCGAAATTACAAGGCGTTATACAATTTATCCTACAAAGTCAAATATATTTATAAAATAGAACCGTTCATCCGTATTTTTTTTCTTTACGTTTTCGCAGCTTTGCGGTGAAGATTTGTAAACGCCCATAAATTAGAGTCGGCGTAGCGAATTCAATCGATGTATATCGCTGACTGCGCGTTTTCGATTTGAAATTACCAAATATTTTTTCTAAAACGTATGGTTATTTAACAAATACGCTGTAAAATGCGCATTTTAGCCGAACGCGATCTAGGATTCATTTCAATTTCGTTTTGATCAGGTACAATGGCTTTTTTGGTTAAAATGCGATAATTACCGTCACGGTATTGACTTTTTGCAAACATGGAATCATTTTTAATTTTCTCAAGGGCTTTAAAAGAATGTTTTACCATTCGATCTTCAAGTGAATGAAACGAAATGATGATTAAAACGCCGTGAGGTTTCAAAAGTTCAGGTATAAACTTCAATGATTTTTCAAGATGATCAAGCTCATGATTGATAAATATTCTAAATGCCTGAAATGTCTTAACGCCGGGGTTTTTAACATATTTTGATTTTTGCGCTCTGGCATAGGAATTAATACAAATTCGATTTAACCAGTCGGGAGTTAAATCTTCTGTCGTTCGTTGTTCTACAATTTTTTTCGCAATTAAAGGCGCAAAACCTTCTTCGCCATATTTATAAATCACGTTTCGAATTTCTTCATACGAAGCCCGTTTAAGCCATGCAGATAAAGGTTCGCCATTTGCAATATCAAGCCTCATGTCGAGTAAACCAGTGTCTCGATAGCTGATACCGCGGTTAAGAGAATCAAGGTGATAAGAAGATATACCAAGATCAAGAAAAATCACATCAAATGGAGCAAATTCATGAAAAGGATTATCGGAAAAATTACTCTGCAAAAACTTTACCCGCGATAAAAATCCCGCATTCTTATTTTCGCCTTCATCAAATGCGGCCTTTACAGTTTCCTGGGCAATTTTCAGCATATCCGCGTCCTGGTCGCTGCCAAAGGCAATTCCCTGCGGATTATTTTTCAACCAGGCAATAAAATGCCCGGCCGCTCCCAAAGTACCGTCCCAGAGCTTAAGCTTAGTATCAGGCTGGTCAAATCGGGAGTACTTTAAAAACTCATTTAATAAAACAGGTTGGTGCAATTTTAAGTTAATGTGTTATCATCAGGTTTGAGCAAGTTCTTTACTGTCGAGTTTTTTGTCGACTTCATCGTCATCGGCAATAGTAGATTCTTCGTCATCCCAATAACTGTCAATGTTTTGTTCTTCCATGGAGTACATATTTTTAATTTCATCAAACTTTTTGGCGTTTAACTGGCTGCCTTTGAAAGTTAGTTTTTCACCGGAAACTCCAATGGTATATTTTGTTGGAGTTTGCTTTTTTCTATTAAGAACCATGTCGGCTAAAACATCCTCAATTTCAGATCGAAGCACACGTTTTAAAGAACGGGCGCCAAATGTTTCGCTATAGCCTTTTTTCGCCAGATAGCGTCGCGCTTTTTCATTTAAAGTAATGTACATTTTTTGGTGAACAATGTTATTGTTGATGTCATCTACCATGATATCTACAATTTTAAATATATCTTCTTCTTTTAAAGATTCAAAAATAACAACATCATCAATTCGGTTTAAAAATTCCGGCGAAAAATGTTTTTTTAATTCATCCATCACCTGTTCATTTTTAGAATCTTTTTTAGAATTTTCTGAATTAAATCCGACTTTTCCGCCCTTCATTAAATTTCTGGCGCCGATATTGGATGTCATGATAATTAAAGTTTCTTTAAAATCAACTTTATTGCCCATGGTATCGGTTAAAATTCCTTCATCGAGAAGTTGCAGCATTATATTTTGAATTTCCGGGTGGGCTTTTTCAATTTCATCAAACAGTAAAACAGAGTATGGTTTTCTACGTACTGCCTCGGTAATTTGACCGCCCTCGTCATAACCAATGTAACCTGGAGGCGAACCAATAAACTTTGATACAGAATGCATTTCCATATATTCGCTCATATCAAATCGAATTAAAGCATCTTCATCGCCAAATAAAAATTCAGCAAGAGCTTTTGCAAGCTCCGTTTTACCTACGCCGGTTGGGCCAAGAAAAATAAACGAACCAATGGGAGATCCCGGCGTTTTTAAACCGGTACGGGCGCGTTTTATTGCTTTTGAAATTTTTTCTATGGCTTTTTCCTGACCAATGACCCTCTGGTGCAATGTATCTTCCATATTTTTTAATTTTTCAAGTTCCGTAGCTTTCATTTGCTGAAGCGGTATTCCCGTCCAGTCAGACAAAACCTTCATTATATGTTCTTCATCAATTTCAATTGGTTTTTCTTTTTGTTCTTTTCGCCAATCGGTTAATTTTTGATCGAGCTCTTTTTCAAGCATAACAATTGTATCGCGAAGTCTAGCAGCTTTTTCATATTCCTGCATCTTAACCATTTCATTTTTTTCTTTAATGGTTTTTGAGATGATCATTTCAATATTTTTTAACTCTTCCGGAGTCTGAGATCCCTTTAAACGCACCGATGCGCCGGCTTCATCAATCACATCGATGGCTTTATCAGGAAGATAACGATCTGTGATGTAGCGATCTGACAGACGAACGGCCGTTTTTATACTTTCTTTGCTGTATAAAACTCCGTGATGTTTTTCATAGCTTTTACGAAGACCCGACAAAATACGAATGGCGTCATCAATGGATGGCTCTTCAACGAGAACGTTTTGAAAGCGTCTTTCCAATGCAGCGTCACGTTCAATGTGGCGCTTATATTCTCTTAATGTGGTAGCTCCAATACACTGCAATTCACCCCTTGCAAGGGCTGGTTTTAATATGTTGGCGGCGTCAACTGCGCCTTCAGCGGCTCCGGCGCCTATGATTGTATGTACCTCATCTATAAATAAAATAATTTCAGGATTATTTTTCACTTCTTTCATTACTTTTTTAATACGATCTTCAAACTCACCCCTGTATTTTGTACCCGCAATCAATGCGGCAACATCAAGAGAGTAAATGGTTTTATTAAATAGTGATTCCGGGACTTTTTTAAAGACAATTTGCTGGGCAAGTCCTTCAACTACGGCAGTTTTACCTACGCCTGCTTCGCCTATAAGTATGGGGTTATTTTTTGTTTTTCTGGATAATATCTGAATTACTCTTTCAATTTCAGAGTCTCTTCCGATAACCGGATCAATCTTTTTTTCAAGAGCCATACGGGTTAAATTTCGAGCATACTCTTCAAGCACTGGATTCTTACTTGTTTCTTTCTTAGATGTGATTTGTGATCGAATGTTTCCCGGGCCGCTTTGAGGGACACCCAGTGTTTGATTTAATTCATTTCGGATCACCTGGTATGTAATGGAAAAAGCGCCCAGAGCTGCTGAGGCAATCGAAGTTGTATCTCGAAGCAAAGCCAGCAATATATGTTCTGAACCAATGTAACTGTGTCGTAATTTTCGAGCTTCTTCCCGTGAAAATTCAAGAATTTTTTGAATTTTATCTTTATTGCCTGGGTCTACCAACAATGTCATGCTGTCATGGTCACAACGTTTTTCAAGTTCACGTCGTAGTTCCATCAGATCTATATTTAAACTAATCATGACCTTTACCGCAACGGAATCCTGTGTTTTCAACATCCCAAGTAGTATATGTTCCGGCCCCAGATATTCATGCCCCAACCTTTTAGCTTCTTTTGGCGCATATTCATTAATAATCTTTTTTACACGGTTAGTAAAGTCAAACATTTATTTTACCCTTTCAATTGCAATATTAGTATATATCAAAACGCAACAATTAAAAAAAAAAGCGTGCATTAATGTCAAGTAATTAAATAAAAAATTAGTTGCATTTACGTTTTGATTTTACTTACTGCGGCACCAGAATATGATTTTTGTGAAATTCTATCCAGATCGAAATTTTGTTGTCATTTAATATCCTGGATATTTAAATTATCGGCATTTTTCAAATGAGGTCTAAATGAAATATTCCCTGGCATTTGTACTTTTATTGTTTTCAATAAGCTGTATTTTCAGCCAATCCGGCACAAATGATCAATTATCTGATGAACTTTTAACCTCTCAACGGTGGACGAGAGAATTTGAGGGCAGCTGGGGTTATGAAATTGAATTTTATTCGGATCATACATTTATTGCTGTGTACTTTGCTGAAGGGGGTGGAAACTGCGCCATCGGCACCTATAAACTTCAATCCAGTACTGTGGTATTAAACTCTAGTCGAGAAGGGTTTAGCGACTATGAAGACTTTAAAAGCTGTCAAGGAAAGATCATTCAAGGCTCAACTCATTCTCCGATAAAGGACTTTAAACATTTAAATTGTCAGTTAAAAAACAACGAACATCCTGTAAAATATCGCCGTTTACTTTCTTGCACGGATACAAAAACCTTTGTTGATCAACGCACTAAAGTTAAAAAAGGAGACTCTATTGTACTTGATAACATACCCTGCATTTCTCTTGGTAATTCCATGGGGGTTACGATTTCAGAGGCCAGGTTGAGAGTTAAGCCGAATATACAGTCAGATTTAATAAATTATGCCTGCTCAAATTGTAACGATTCCTTTTTACCCTATGTACCTAAAAATATACCCATCGAAGTATTTGCAAAAAAAATAGAATCTGATACAATTAACGGAGTTACCGGACACTGGATCTACGTTGGAGCTCCGGTTTCACATGCATTTACCGGTTATGGGTGGATGTTTGATCCCTATGTTAAAATCATCGATAACTAGTACTATATCTGTTTAATTTTTTCTAATTCAATCGTGAAGCGGTTGGCGCATCAATTTTGAGTTTTTGTGAAACAAGAAATTTGTTAAGTAATCAGCAGATACGCGACTAGCCATTCATTAAGCTACACTATGATTTAAAGACCTCTAACAAATCACATACTGCTTTTTCAAGAACTTTGGTTTCAAAGGTTGAAAATCCCAAGACAAATCCATCCTCATTTATTTCATTGTGGCAATAGTCTGAGATAAATATTAAATTTAATTTCATTTTAATTGCTTTATTTTTTAGAACATTTTTGTCATATTTATTTTTAAAAAAGGCTACCAGATGAAGTCCTGAATCTGAAATTTTAATGGTTAAATAAGCAGAAAGTTTTTTTTGTACAATGCTATAAAGAAAGTCTCTGCGCATTTTATAAATGGTATGCATTTTTTTTATATGTTTATAAATGTATCCTTTTTCCATAAAATGGGCAACTACAGCCTGATTCATAATAGCCGGTTGGCGATTCATTAATTTTCTTTTATCTAAAAATTGGTCAATGAATTTATAAGGTAAAACACAAAATCCAATGCGTATTGCAGGAAAAAAAATTTTACTTAACGTACCAATGTAAATAACATGATCGGCAGAACCAATACCCTGCAGAGACGACAAAGGTTCGCCAGTGTATCTGAAATCACTGTCATAATCATCTTCCATGATCGACATATCATTATCTTGAGCCATTTCCAGTAATTTTAATCTTCTTTCAATACTCATTGTAGAGCCCAATGGAAATTGATGAGATGGCGTAATGTACACAATTGAATTTTTATCCGGTGTAATTTTTTCAATCTGCATTCCGTTATGGTCAACGGGTATCGGGTAAACGCGAGCCTGTCTTTCTTCAAAAATTCGCCGGGCAAGTTTATAAGAAGGATCTTCAAGAAATACCTTCGTATTTTTTTGAATTAAAATTTGACCGCATAAAAAAATAGCTTCCTGCGATCCATTTACAATCATGATTTGTTCTGCATGACAGTTTACCTGTCTTTTTAAAGTTAAATATCCTGCGATTGCTTCGCGTAATGGCAAAAACCCCAAAGAATCCTCATAATAATAATGAGTATTACGAAGTTCTCTGTAACAAATTCCTGATATTTTTGAAAAAAGATGAAATGGAAAAAGAGAAACATCCGGTTCGCCGGGTTTAAACGGATTTAGATTTTTAGTTTGTAATTTCTCATACCTGAAATGTTCTTGTTTTTTCTGATCATCCCATAAATTTAAATGTACTTTCGGCAGATTTTTTACATAAACGCCGGAACCATGGATTCCTTCAACATACCCTTCATCTTCCAGGTGTGCAAAAGCTTCTAAAATTGTATTGCGTGAAACCCCCAGGTTTTTTGCCAAAATACGGCTTGATGGCAAGGGTGTTTGCGCAGGATAAATCCCCTCTAAAATGGATTTCTTAAGTTGTTTATAAATAACAATGTATTTACTCGACATAAAGTGGTTTAAATTATTTATCATAAGTGGCTCTTGACATCAACCACTTTTTGTGCTATTTTTAATAAAATAAGGAGAACATTATGGAAAAAAATAAAACGCACAACAGTCGAAGTAAAAAAAGCGAAGTCAAGGATCTTGCAGAAATTTATAAAATTCTTGATGAAGGATTGATTTGCCACATTTCTTTTATTCGAGACGGATACCCTGTTGTATTACCGAGCAATTACTCAAGATACAACGATCAAATTATTTTACATGGCGGAAATGCAAGCCCTTTTCACCAGGCTTTAGCAGCAGCCGATGATATCTGCTTATCCGTTGCGCTTCTCGATGGTTTAGTACTTGGTAAATCTGCTTACAATCATTCGGTAAATTATAGAAGCGTTGTTATTTTTGGCAAGGCTCGGATGTTACTTGATAAAAATGAAAAACTGGAAGGCTTAAAATCTTTAATAAACCATGTGGTAAAAAACAGATATGACAGCGTACGCCAACCAACCGACAAGGAATTAGATGAGACCATGGTTTTATCCATACCCATTTATGAGTATTCTTCTAAAATGAGAACGGGCAAACCCAATGTAAAACCTTTAGATGAAAATTTTCCTGTATGGTCTGGCGTATTACCGCTTGCGCTTAAATCGCAATCGCCTGTGCCTGATGAGTTTTCAAAAGATAAATTACCCGATGTTGAAATTCAAAATTACAATAGAAATAATTATTGAGTCAACTGCAATTGTAATTCATGCTGATGCATCGACAGCTTGTTATCTTTAAATTCGTCAGAAATTACATTTTAACTTTCTTTCAAACCTGTGGGGGTAGGCCGCAATATGCGGCTTTGCCGCTTATGCGGCCGAGGGGGCCGAGTGATTTTCGATTAGATCGAAACACCAAAAGCCCCCTTTTTATGTAATTGATATTCTTTTTACTTTAATTTCCAGACTAATGAAAAAAAATTGACAATATTGAAAAATAAAAAAAATAGACAATATCACTTAACATGCGTACACTATATTCCGAAATGTTAGGTCATGATTCAATGTTCTTCAAATAATATGCTGGCCATAAAACTAAATACATGCCCGATACTGGAAATTTACTCTGCCCTGACTGAGGCTAGTCTAAAATTGCCCATACTCCCTTTTCGTATAAGCGCCGGTTTTCCCTCGCCGGCTCTGGATTTTGTCGATATGGGAATTGACCTCAATCAACATTTAATTAAACATCCTTCGGCAACTTTTTACGGGCGCGTAAAAGGCGAATCTATGAAAAATGCGGGCATCAACGACGGCGATTTGCTCGTCATTGACAAAAGTATCGAGCCCGTTGACGGAAAAATTGCGGTTTGTTATATTGACGGGGAATTTACCTTGAAACAAATTCGCCTGGAAAATGGCCGTTGCCGGCTGATGCCCGCCAATAAACTCTATGAACCCATAGAAATAACCGAACATCATGATTTGCAAATCTGGGGTATCGTAACCCATGTCATCAAGGATTTTTAACGGGATTTTCATGTTTGCCCTGATTGATTGCAATAACTTTTACGCTTCCTGCGAGCGGGTTTTTCGCCCCGACCTAATCGGTAAACCCGTCGTTGTACTTTCTAACAACGACGGCTGCGTGATTGCGCGAAGCAACGAAGCAAAAGACCTTGGTATTCCAATGGGCGCTCCCGCCTTTGAATTTGAAAAAATTTTTGAAAAACACCAGGTACATGTTTTTTCCTCCAACTTTGCCCTGTATGGAGACATGAGCGCCCGCGTGATGGACGTTCTTTCGAATTACAGTCCCGAAATGGAAATTTACAGCATCGATGAAGCTTTTTTAAAATTAAAAGGAATGGAACATTTTCATTTGCAGGAATATGGCCGTCAAATGCGGGCTAAAGTTACCCGGTGGACGGGAATACCCATCAGCGTGGGCATGGCAAAAACAAAGTCGCTGGCCAAGGTTGCCAATAAAATTGCCAAAAAGTATGCTGAAAAAACCGGCGGTGTTTATATAATCGACAGCGAAGAAAAACGCATCAAGGCCTTAAAATGGTTAAAGGTTGGCGATGTCTGGGGAATCGGACGGCAGCATACCAAAAAACTCATTGCCCGAAATGTATTTACGGCACATGACTTTACGATGCTTGATGACATGTGGATTAAAAAGCACCTGTCCATTGTCGGCCTTAGATTAAAACACGATTTGCAGGGCATTCCCACGCTGGATCTCGAAACGGTTCAGCCCAAACAAAGTATCGCAACAACCCGTTCGTTTGATAAAAATTACACCGAGTTTGAACAATTAAAAGAACGTATTTCCACCTTTGCTGTTTCGTGCGCAGAAAAGCTGCGAAGCCAAAATTCATCTTGCAAGAGCATCATGGTTTTTATACATACCAATGGACACCGAAACGATCTGCCGCAATACGCCAGAAACATTGTTGTGAAACTGCCCTTTGCGACAAATTCAAGCATTGAGCTTTCGACATTTGCAACACAGGCCTTGCAAAAAATATTTAAAGAAGGTTATGCTTATAAAAAGGCAGGCGTCGTCGTGACCGACTTAACAGATGAAAAAAACCGCCAGCTTACCATGTTTGAAACGAGCGATGCAAGGCATATACCACTGATGCAGGTCATGGATAAAGTAAATACCCTGTATGGACAACAAAAAATCAGACTGGGTTCGCAAAGCCCTAAATTTGTATGGAAAATGAAACAGGATCGGTTATCTCCGCGGTACTCGACAAATCTTGCTGACATCATTACGGTAAACGTGTAAATGTGTTTTTTTATGCAACAAAGTAAATCGGCCACAGAGCTTCAAAACCGCTTTGATGCTGAATTTTCTATACCGCAAAACTATGCTTCAAGCAATTACAATGGTTTTCAACATCCCCTGACGCCGGTAATCACGAACCTCGATGTACATAAAATAGAACTCTACCGCTGGGGACTGATACCTCACTGGGCAAAAGATGATTCCATTAAAAAAAACACGTTAAACGCCAGAAGCGAAACACTATCGGAAAAACCATCCTTTCGATCGTATATTCATCAGCGATGCATGGTTCTTGTGGATGGATTTTTTGAATGGCAATGGCTCGACGAAAAAGGAAAGCAAAAACAAAAGTATCTTCTTGCCTTGCCAAAGCACGAAGCCTTTGCTCTGGCCGGCCTATGGAGCCAATGGTTAAACAAAGCTACGGGTGAAACACAAAACACTTACACCATCTTAACGATGGAAGCCAATGAATTATTAAGTAAAATCCATAATTCCAAAAAAAGAATGCCGATGGTTTTATCTCCTGAAAACGAAAAAGAATGGCTATCCGGAAAAACAATACAGTTAAACAATGATCGGTTGATTGCTGAACCTGTTTAGTGAAAGTAATATTTTGATTCATGTTATTATTATTTCATTTTTATATCTCTTTTATATTTTTAATGTTCTATGATATCGGGATTGCTAAAAGATTGATTTTTTAACAAATTTTCTCGATCATTGATCATCTCCATAAAATAGGGATGACCGGTTTTTGTTTTTCCATCATTATCTTTGTATCTGGCGGCTTTTACTTTTTTAAAGTATTTTAAGGATTTTTCTGGCTCGTTAAGTCTTCTATAATAGTCTCCAAGTAAAAATAAAACTTCAATTCTTTTAATTCCTTTTGGTTTACTTTTTAGTTTTACATGTAAAAGCGGTATTGCTTTTTTAACATATTCGATACTTTTATCTGGATTATCGCTGTAAACATATGCCATTAAACGGTAAAACTGACTCCAGAAATCATCGTCCATTTGACGTTGGCGGTAAAGTTGCTCAAGCCACAATAATTTTTCAATATGTGTTGTTGGCATACGTTTTTGTGAATAATTGCCGGCAAGCCACTTTTTTAAATTTGTTTTTTCTGCTTCGGTTATTTTTTCAAAATCATTGTTAAATGCAGCGTATCCATTTTTTAAATTGATACAAATCCATTTTTCATCTGAAAGCGGCCAGAAAATTAAATCATATTTCGATGGCCAATTGTAAATGTAACTTCCATAACTCATGACTGTAAATGCGGGTACTTTTTCATTTGTCAGAGGATCCGTCATTTCAACCGGACCAAATTGTGTTGCTTGAATCGAGTATGTTTTAAAAATAAAAAATAAAGCAATGATAATTTTTTTCATATGTTTTTTAATTTACATTTTAATTATAAATACAATCTATTGTAAACGATAAAAAACAATTATATTTTTTTAAATGAGTTATTTTCCATCGTCTTAATAACGAGCTCTATGTATCCAATTTACTATATTTTACTGTATTTTTTATGCTCATACATCAACTGGTCACCTTCATTGAGCAACATTTCTATGGTTTGATGTTTATCTGGATTAAATTCAACAATTCCATATGAAAAAGTGATGTCATAACCGAGATCACTTTCCTGATTGTATTTATTAAAGGCTTGATGTAATTTACATATACTATCTTCGGCTATTTCTTTTGGTGTGCCTGAAAATAACACCGCAAACTCATCGCCCCCCAGTCTGGCGAAAAGATCAGATTCGCGTAACATCTTGCTCAATTGATCAACAAAAATGATTAATGCTCTGTCTCCCTCGGCATGTCCGAAATTGTCATTAATAGATTTAAACTTGTTCAGATCCAGAAAAACAAGAGATGCTGTAATTTTTTGGCGAATAAAAAGACTTAAACCATGTCTTGCCAGCATTAAAAAACCTCTACGGTTTAATATATTCGTAAGCTCATCTACGGTTGCCAATTCTACAGCTGCAAGTTCTTGTTCAACCATAGACGCTAGATCTTGCAACGCAACAATATCCTCCTCTGAAAGATGCCTTGCCTCTCTATCAATGAGACATAATGTACCTAATTTACTTCCATTTGGAGCCGATAGCGGGCATCCTGCATAAAAACGAATAAACGGATCATTAAGCACCAGCGGGTTATCTGAAAATCTTTCGTCTTTTGTGGCATCTGGAATCATAAATACTGAGTTACCTAAAATTGCATGGCCACAGAATGAAATGTCACGAGGAGTTTCCAAAACAGAAAGTCCAATGCATGATTTAAACCATTGGCGATTTTCATCTATCAAACTTACAAGCGCAATTGGTACTTTAAAAAGATGCTTAGCCATTCGTGTAATTCGATCAAAACGCTCTTCTTGAGGCGTATCTAAAATATTAAGCGACACAAGTGTATGAAGTCGAGTTTTTTCGTCTTTGGGAATATCAGGTGTCTTCATATTTACTCCTTCTTTAAAAATGCTAAATCTCCATGTTTCTCCATATTTATAATATATATATTTTTTGACTTTGTCTATTTATTGTTACTTAGATTTTACACTTGCCAGTAGCTACTATCAAAACTGATTGTTTTAAAAAGTAGCCGCTAACTTAAAAATAACTTTATTTTTCAAGTTCACCTGACTCAGAACTTACCCTAAATTTGACATTTTTATTAGTAAATAATAGACAACATGTCTAAAAATTAATAAATTTAAATGATAAAAATATGAGCAATTTTTATTGCTTGCAAAAAGGAAACAAAATGCCCGAGACAACCCAGAACAATACAAAATTTACTGCTGATATGTCAGTAAGACAAATACTCGATATGCATCCTGAAGCGGGACTTGTCCTAACAGGTTACCATTTAGGCGGTTGTTCTCATTGCGGAGTTAATCAATTTGAAACGTTGCAGCAAGTTTGCAATGCGTATGGAATTCCCATTGATGCCATACTTTCATCTTTAAATGACTTACTTGAAAATTAATCCATCAAATGCTAAAATGGCGGGGAGCAATTCCTCGCTTGCAGGAACGTAAAAACGAAATGTAGTGTTTAATAACGGAATGTTCTTCTGTGTCAACACTGTATTGAGGTAAAAAATTTTTTTCCAGTTCATCATGAGCTTTGGCCGGCGGAGTTTTTCTCATAAAAGTAATTTTATAAATATCTTTAATGACCCTGATTTTTTCTTTTGAAAATTTAGCCCGCTTCATACCGATCATATTTAAACCGGTTATGACTCCCGGAGAACCTGCCATCATACAATATGGAGGAACATCCATAAGGGTTGGCGTTCCTGCTCCAACAATAGCATAGCTGCCGATGTGTACAAATTGATGCACACCGATAAGTCCGCTTAAAAATACATTGTTTTCAAGTTGAACATAACCGCCAAGGGCTGTGTTCGTGGCAATGATGTTGTTGTTGCCAAGTACTACGTCGTGTCCCATATGTACATTGCACATGATGTAGTTTTTATCGCCAACGGTCGTTATATTTCCTGACTTTGCCGGTTGATGAATGGTTACCATTTCCCGAATAACATTATCATTACCAATTACAATTTTTGCATCAGGGTTATTAAACGTTAAATCCTGACCGTTTTCTCCAATGCAAGTTCCGTGAAAAATTTGATTGTTTTTACCTATTTCCACGCGATTTTTAATTTGCACATAAGGACCAATTTTAGTTCCAGAGTCAATTTTTACGTTTGGTCCGATTATGGAAAAAGGACCGATTTCTACATCTTCTGCAACTTGCGCGCCTTCTTCGACTATAGCTGTTTTATGTATATTTTTCATATATCTCCTGCTGGTTCATTTAACATGAATTTAGTATTTAATTTTTTAAATTGTGAAGTCTCGTTAGTATTAAGTACTTTTTTTTAAACGATCTGCTACTATCTCTACGATATCCAGTACCTTATGACTATCTGATAAACCTTCGCTTTTAACACCGTCGCCAATCATTGTGATACAAAACGGGCAGGCGGTTGCCAGAGTCTTTGAACCTGTACTTACCAGTTGGCGAGTTCGAGCAATGTTGATGCGCTCTGAACCCATTTCTTCCATCCACATTTGTGCGCCGCCGGCGCCGCAACACATACCCTGCTCTTTGCATTCACTGGCTTCAGCAAGAGAGTTACCTGCGGTAGAAATCAAATTTCGAGGATGCTCATAATTGCCGTTGTGTCGGCCAAGATAACAGGAATCATGATAGGAAACAAGACCTTGACTTATTTCATTAGAGCTGTCAACTTTAAGTCTGCCGTCTTGAATTAGTTTTGAAATATATTCAGAGTGGTGTATAACTTCATAATTTCCGCCAAAAGCCGGATATTCATTTTTAAGAGTGTTAAGACAATGCGGGCAGGCTGTGACAATTTTATTTACACCATAGTTGTTTAAAATTTCAATATTTGCCGCAGCAAGACTCTGGAATAAATATTCATTACCCGCCCTTCTCGCTGAATCGCCGGTACATGACTCTTCAATACCAAGTATGCCAAATGTAACGTCGGCTTTTTTTAATAACTCTGAAAACGTACGGGCAATTTTTTTGTTTCGATCGTCAAAAGCGCCGGCACAGCCAACCCAATATAAAACTTCCGGAGTTTGACCATTTGCCTTTAAATCCCGCATGGTAGAAATATTTAAACCTTCCGTCCATTTCTCACGCTCATCGCTGGAAATTCCCCAGGGATTACTTTGATTTTCAATATTTGTCAATGCATTTTGCAATTGCGGCGGCATGGCCCCTTCGTTTAATACCACAGATCTTCTCATTTGTAAAATTGGTTCAAGCTGGTTATTTCCTACGGGGCAGGTTTCAACACAGGCATAACAACTGGTACACGACCATAATTCATCACGCAAGAAATAATTATCGATAACACGACAATCGCCTGACTCTACAATTTCTTGAGCTGTTTTACCATCGCGCACTTGTTTTTCATAAACAGGCATTTTCTCGTTTAAAACATGTTTTAAATCAGTCATGATTTTTTTGGGCGAAAGCAATTTACCCGTACGAGATGCCGGACAAGCCAGCTGGCAGCGGCCACATTCTATACAGGAAAGAGCATCTAAATAGTTTTTCCAGGTAAATTCATGAACGTTTCCGGCACCCCAGACTGTTGAATTTTCAATATCAAGATCGGGCATTTTTCCAGGTTTTGAATCTGACTTAAACCAGAAGTTTACAGGAGCCCAAAATAAATGAGCATGCTTGCTGCCCGGTACGTACATTAAAAAAATTAAAACGGTAAGTACATGACCCCACCAACCTGTCTGAAATATAATTTTGCTGCTTTCATAGTTTGGTATAAAATCAATTAAAAAACTGCGCCATAAAGTTACTTCTGTATTGCCCTTTAAAAGCCCCTTAGCTGAAGTCTCCAAAAATGTAAAAATCATGAGAAGCGAAATTAATGATAAAATAATGATGCTTTGAAATGAAGGGCGATCCAGCTCTGGTGCACGAAAAAAATAACGACGAATAAAGAAAAAGCAAACGCCGGCAAGTACAAGAAGAGAGAAAACATCGAGAAGGTTTTCATAAAAACTTAAAAATACATCTCCAAATAACTCAGGAATGTAAAAACTGTAATTTCCGGTAAATCCGGCAACAAATTGACTCATGGTATGTAAGGAGTATGCAAAAAAACCAAAAAAAACAAATACATGAAAAATTCCCCGTACCGGTTTTTTCATAACTTTTTTTTGAAGCAGTACATTGAAAAGAACCGATTTAATTTTTTCAATTATAGGAGTATTGGTTGTAAACGACTGAGCCAGATGTGCCATTTTCCAATGATGTAAAATAACATAAACAGCATAACCCATTGCCCCTGTAAAAAAAGAAATAAATAAAACAACTTGAAGTCCTGATAAATTGACAATATCCATGAAAAACAATAATAAAAGCCGAATTATCTGGTCAACCAATTCAAAAATGAATATAAAATTTAGGAGTGGCTATTTTTTAATGCATGTAATTGTTTATATACCAGGTTGCAGCTACTACCTCACAATCATGAGCATATTAAATTATTTTAAAAATTGTTGACAATCTGATTATTCTGATTTTACTGATCACACTGAATATGAAAAACATTTGTGAAAGCGATAGCTGCTGGAAAATTGAATCTCTCGTCAATGTGGATGAACGCGGCCAGATGGTGCTGCCGAAAGAACTCCGCGAAAAAGCCGGCATAAAGGCTGGCGATAAATTGGCTTTGGTAACCTGGGAAAACAACGGAAAAATATGCTGCATCTCTCTGGTAAAATCTGATGACCTTCTAGGCATGGTCAAAAAAACGTTGGAACCCATGGTTAGTGACTTAATCGTTGCAACTTGAGAGGATTTTCATGAAATTTACTGTTTTAAATACAACAACACCTTCACAGGAATTACAAACGGGGACAACTCGTACTAAAATCGACCTGCAACCGTGGAGTCAGCGACCCGTTGCAAAAAGCATATCTCATATTTGGACATATCGTGATTATTCAGGGGCTTTTTTGTCGCGCATCAGTTCGTATCGAGACAAATATCGTGTTGAACCCGGATTATATAAAATAGGCGATCCTGATAAAGAAAGTGATGTTTTGGTTAGCGCAAATTACAAGCTCAGCTTTGATCACCTGCGGCGTCATTTGAAAAATCGTAATTTATGGATCATTGTTCTGGACACCAAAGGTATCAATGTCTGGTGCGCTGCAGGCAAAGGAACATTTGGAACACAGGAATTAATACAAAAAATAAACCAGACCAAAATACTTACGTACATTGCTCACAAAAGAATCATTTTACCACAACTTGGCGGACCTGGAGTAAACGCCCACGAAGTGAAATTAAAAACCGGTTTGCGGGTTTACTATGGGCCTGTTTACGCAAAAGATATTCCTGAATATTTTGATAATGAACGTCAAACAAGTAAAAAAATGCGTTCAAGTTCATTTAAAATCCTTGATCGATTAGTCTTAACTCCCATGGAAATTAATCCAGCCATGAAATACTTCGTGTACTATGCCTTTGCAATTTTTATTTTTATGGGTTTACAAAGAAATGGAATCATTTTTAAAAATGCTCTGTATGATGGTTTGCCATTTTATCTGGCAGGCATTGTCGCTATTTTTACCGGAGCTTTTGTTACACCACTTTTATTACCTTTTATACCATTTCGCGCTTTTTCTGTAAAAGGAGGTATGGCAGGTATAATGGCAACCATGATTTTATATTCTACAACAAATATGTTTAAAAACAATATTTTCCTCACACTGTTTTTATACACTTTTTTACCCATGATGTCATCTTTCATTGCTCTTCAATTTACAGGTTCGACGACATTTACAAATCCATCTGGAGTAAAAAAAGAACACAAATACGCTATACCGGTTTATATTACCGGAGTCGTTGGTTCGATTTTTTTATTGATCATACAAAAAGTATATCTGCTGGGGGTTTTATGAAATACCTTTCAAATGTTTCTACGCTCACCTACGATGAATCTCTTTGTACAGGCTGCCGGTATTGCTCTCAGGTCTGCCCCAGTGGCGTATTTATCATGGAATCTAAAAAAGCCGTGATCACTGATAAAGATTTGTGCATTGAATGTGGAGCCTGCCAGAAAAACTGTGATTCAAATGCCATCACTGTTCTAGCAGGCGTAGGATGTTCCAGCGCCCTTATACAAAGTTTTTTTACTGGAGAAGCTCCAAGCTGCGGATGCTCCGATGGAAGTAAGTCAGTTTGCTGTTAAAATTTTTCTAATACAAAATTCTTTTATTACCTTACTTAAAACTTGCGTGTGCCAGCATTGAAAATTGGCGTATGCCAATTATAAAAGACTTCTATGTTTATAAAAAGACTTTACAGGTGAATACACCCATTTGGAATTATCTATATGCAAAAACTTCGAAGCTTCTTCATTTTTATAATTTTTACTTTTTCTTTTTTTAATTTAAATTCTCAAATTTTTTCGCAAAGCGCTCATTCAAACCTGAAAAATGTCGAATTGTTAAAAAAATTCAGGTTTATTTCTGAAGAACTCATTTGCGTGTGCGGATGTAATGAACCCCTTGAATACTGCAATCATACCCATTGCATTGCCTGGGGAATTCGCGATGTAATCGATAAACTTTTATTATCTGGAAAAACAGAAGACTTTATAGTTTCGGGGTTCATTAACGGTTACGGAGATATGGTAGATACAGATGAATCTTTTGAAATCATTCGTACCAAATATCCGGAATACCTTGAGAAAATGCGCAAGGGTTTTGGAGAACGTTATCGTAGTTACCCTGCCAAACATAATCCGCAAATTATCATTGTTGTTTTATTATTTATATTCGGCGGTATTGCCTTGATATTTCTAAAAAAGAAATTTAAAAAACTAAAAACAACTGATAAAAAAAGCGCTTCTCATAAAATTTTAGATCCTGAAAAAGAGAAATTATTTAAAGATCTTTATAAATAATTTTTCATTGCCAGAAAAGCGGGTTTGATCATCATTCTTTATACAATAACATCCATGGATTTAGTTTTAACTTTTGAAATAAATCGCGAGCATTGACCAGTGTTTCATTTGCGGTTTTATAAAGTTCTTCATCTGTTAAAAATTTACCAACAGTGCCTTTACCTGAATTTACACGCTGGGTTATGGTGTTCATTTCACGGGAGATTTGCGCTAAATTTGCCAACATAATTTCAATATCTTCTTTGTTCTTTACAGAAATATCAGAAAAATTTGTAGAAAGAATGGTAAGCTTTGCCATCAAAAGATCCAGCTGGGTTGCAAGTGTTGCAAACGATTCCTTGGCCTGTTTTACCGTTAAACGAATATCGGTACGATTTTCTGATGCAATGGCGTTTAAATTACTGATAAATATCTGCGTTTGCTGCATGATTTCAGCAATAACCTGACCTCCGTTTTTTCCGTCAAACCAACTTGAAAATGCCAGCATCATCTGGTCAATTGACGGGGGATCAATTCCAATCCATTCGTCGCCTTCCTTAAGAAATTCATCGCCTTCTTCTGATTTGGGAATAACAACGTTGATGTATTTTTGGCCCATTAAACTTGAGCTGAATATTGTAAAAATGGTTTCTGGTCTTTTAGGGATTTTATTTTCAAGTTCTTTTTTTATAAATACTGTGACATAGGTCTGTAAATCTTTTTGATATATATCTGAGACAAAACCAATCGGTATACCGCCGGCAATTTTAACGGGAGCATTTATGCCAAGATTGTTTAAAAAATTAAACTTTATATGTAAATTAAATCCGGCTTTTTTCATCTGCATTCTGGATACAAAAGCAATCATAAGTATTAGCGTTACAAATGTAACTACTACAAAAGCCCCTACCCTGATGGCTACTTTTCTGGTTTCATCCATTTTTACAAATTTCCTTTTTAAAATTTATTTCTTTTAAATTACAGACATTGGGCCATGAGCCGAACCTGTAACAAATTGCCTTACAATGGGATTATCATTATTTTTTAATTCTTCCGTTGTACCTGTAAACTCAAATTTTCCGTTGTACAGCATGGCAACCCTGTGCGCAACCCGAAAAGTAGATTCCATATCATGAGAAATCACCATAACGGTAACTCCCAGCTCCCTGTTAAGCTTTTTAATTAAATCATCTACAGCAGCGCCCAGCAAAGGGTCTACCCCTGTCGTAGGCTCGTCACAAAAAATAATTTTTGGTTCCATGGCAATAGCTCGAGCTAAACCAACTCGTTTTTGCATTCCTATGGATAAAGACGCCGGCCAGGAATTTTCATACCCTCTTAGACCGACCAAGGCTAATTTCTCATCAACAATATCCTTGATCTCGGATTTGCTGTATTTGGTAAAACGTCGGAGAGTAAAAGATACATTATCAAAAACAGTTAAAGAATCAAAAAGTGCTGCCATTTGAAACAACACGCCTGTTTTTTTTCGAAATTCAATAAGTTCTTTTTCATCAAGTTTAAAGATATCCAGACCGTCTATGTGAATTTCGCCTTCATCCGGTTTAAACAAACGAATCATGTTTTTTAAAAGTACGGACTTGCCAGAACCGCTTTTTCCGATTACATATACAATTTCTCCGGAATTTATTTCAAGATTAACGCCGTCGAGTACCGTTAAATCTTTAAATTTTTTAGTAACATTTTTTATAGATATTAAAGCACTCATTATAATGTTTACTATTTTACCAGCCCACAAGTTGAAATAAATAACTTATAAAGTAATCTGAAACAATGATCATCATAATGGAATTTACAACCGCTGAAATAGTGGCGCTACCCACGCCCTTTGCGCCCCCGCTTGCGCGAAATCCTGTAAACGTCGAGATCAAGGCAATTTCAGCTCCAAAAAAAACACTCTTGCTTATACCCGACAACAAATCGCTTAAGTTAACTATTCTCTGGGCAGATTCGGCGTACTGACTTATAGGAATATTAAACATAAAATACGATATTACAGCCCCGCCGAAATTGCCGACTAAAATAGCAAGAGTTACCACCATGGGTATGGTTACAACTGAAGCGAGAAATCTTGGTACAGAAAGATAATGAATTGGATTTGTAGCCAGAGTAGTTAAAGCATCAATTTGCTCAGTTACTTTCATAGTTCCCACCTCGGCAGCCATTGATGACCCAACACGACCCGCCAAAAGTACACTGGTCAAGACAGGCGCCAATTCTCGAACCATGGCAATAGAAATTCCGGCTCCCAAAAAAGAGGCAATGCCTTCCATAAACCTTTCCATTGGAGCTCCGATTTGAAGGCCCATGACCATTCCGACAAAAAAAGACGAAACCAGTCCAACGGGAATAGATTTTACGCCGACTTCATTTAACTGATGAAGAAAATATTTACCGTCAAAAGGACTTGCAAAAATCCATCGAACAGTTTGAGCAGAAAAAATACTTAAAGCGCCAATGGTTTCAAAAAGGTTTAAAACACCTTCACCGATTCTTTGAAACGCTTTTACCATATGCATAAATACAATTTGCCCGTAGGCAGACAATTATTAATCTCTAATGATTACCTAAAAAATATGGAGCTTATATTTATACGACACGTTTATTGTTAAACGTTTCCCATGCATCAGGACTTAAAAAAATCATTTTCTGCCGATAAAATTCAACTTTATCATGCGATGAATTTTTTTGATACTTAATGATGAGCCAGCAAAGATAATGCAGCAGCTCTGAAATCTCCAGACCTGATTTTTCATTTTTTAATTCAAATATCTTAAACTTGTCGTTAAATTCACGCTCAATGTCCTGAAGTTCTTTTGTTGATATTTCAAGATCACTTTTGTATACGCCATTTAATTCTAATAGTAAAGCAAATTCTCTGTACAACGTTTTTTCCGAGCTTGCTTCACTTACAAATGATCGCCAGTACTTTTCAAAAACTTCACCTGGAATAAATTCAGTATACTCTGAAATAACTTCCGGTTTATAAAAAAGAGCGTCGCGCAAATGAACATGGGTTTTAACTTTTTGATTTAATTTATCAAAAGCAAATGCCATTAAAAAATTTACTGCTGCATTATGCCGGTTTAATCGCAATAAAAAATCAAGGGCTTCAATAGCGGTTTGCCATTTTTCAAGCGTCAGCAAAGAAATTGAAAATTGAATTATTTCATTTTGATCGAGATTAAAAGACTTTTGACCGGCAAAAGCTCGCGCATAGTTTTCGGCAATACGGGCATGGAGGTAATTGTCAATTCCTCGCCAGAGAGGGTTGTCCATTTTTTCAAATTTTTTTTCTACCCTGATCCGGTTTAATTCGTTTAAAACTTCTCTGAAATATCGAGCTCGCTGGTCATCGGTTTCAAGTCTTCCGATGCTATCTTGACGGTTTAACAGATATTGTGAATAAATATACGCCTCGCCGGCTCTTTTATAATTGATGTTGTTTTTATCGGCAAGTGAAAAAGAGGCCAACCATTGACGTGATTTTTTTTCTGCTTCAATAAAATTTCCACAAATCAATTCATCTCGAATTTCTTCCATTGGAAATTCCATTTGACTCTCTTATTTTTTGTAGATTTTTTATCATGGCCCTCATGGTTTTATAGCAAATTGCGGATAAAACCAGAAATTCAACTCATTTTGGGCAGGGAAGGATTCGAACCTTCGTAGGCGCTAGCCAACAGATTTACAGTCTGTCCCCTTTGGCCACTCGGGTACCTGCCCTTTGATAGCTGTCAGAGGGAATTGAACCCCCAACCTGCTGCTTACAAGGCAGCTGCTCTACCGATTGAGCTATGACAGCACATTTCGCTAGGACAAGGGATGCAATAAAAACAGATTGTCAAGAAAGTTTATTGGTTATGTTACATAAAATGGGCAAATTCAAGAGCCTGTTAACCTGTTGGAATCAAAAGCAACAAAGGTGACATCGTCTGAATATCGAGAGTTAAAAATTGCGGAGCCGTAAACTTTTTTTACAATTTTCTCCTTTAACTCTTCAAGAGTTAGCGATATATTCTCCTTTATAAAAAGGAGAAAATTGTCAAGGGCATAATCATCAATTGAATTTTGAAAAGCTTCAATGACACCGTCAGTCAGCAGTAGATATCGAAAATTTTGCTGCAATGGTATCTGCTCCTCTTGGTAATCCACATTGGCAAGACATCCCAAAGGCGATCCTGATTTCCCCGCAAAGGTCACTTCAGCTGTTTTTAAATTTTGACATATTAGATGAGGGTGCCCTCCACGCGCGATTCGAATAACTTTTTCATTAAGATCAATGTAAAGGTAGATCGCGGTAAAAAAGTGAGTAAACATACGGTTGGTAAGCTGGTTATTCATCGCACTCATGAGAGAGCCCGGGTTTTTGCCATGAATATGGTTTAACAAAAATGACATTTTAATTAAACCCGATACCATGGCAGCAGCAAGACCATGACCGGAAACATCAGTGATAATAATACCCACTCCGCTTGCGTCTTCATAAAAATCAAAAAGGTCTCCACTGACAACTTCAGCGGGAATATAGGCACTGATTATTTCAAGGTCTTTTACTATCGGTGGACTTTGGGGGATCTGTTGCATTTGAATTTCATATGCTTTTTTTAAATTATGCTCAATGGATTCAAGACGGTTTTTGGCCACGCCGGTAGTTTTTAAGAGGAGCAGCGTGTTGACGCGCGCCATAAGTTCTGCTTGAGAAACCGGTTTGCTGAGAAAATCATTGGCTCCTTTGGTTAATCCGTCAACCATATCCTCGAGTCTTGATTTTGCAGATAAAATTAATATAGGTAATTCCAGGAGATTATGATTTTTGCGAATGATCTCTGTCGTCTCATAACCTGAAATTCCGGGCATCATAACATCTAGAATAAGCAGATCAGGCGTCTCTTTTTCCAGAGCCTCTAAAACACCGTTTCCGTTGGAAAAAATTTTTACGTTATGATTTTCAGAAGAGAGGAAATTGACCAAAATCTGCAGGTTTACCGGATCGTCATCAACTGCAAAGATCGTTGCTTGCTGCGGTGTAACTATAGGAGTTCTGTTGGTTCTTGTGGTAACGGTTTCCAGAATTTTTTCCGGTTGAAATAGTTTATCTTTCAAACTATTTTTTTTCGCAGTAATACTTTTTAATTGTGCAATGGGGAGGGTGAAGTAAAATGTACTGCCAATGTTTAATTCTGATTCAATCCTGATTTTCCCCTTGTGTGATTCGACAATCTTTTTTGTAATGCTTAAACCTAGCCCCGTACCCCCTTTATAAATGCCGGGAACTTGTTCAAACTCCTGGAAAATTTGATCTTTGTATTCTGGTGATATTCCGGTTCCGGTATCCTGAACAAATATTTCAAGAAAAGAGGGATCTTCTTTGCTGATGTGAGCTCCCAGAGTTATAGCCCCCTTTTCAGTAAATTTCACCGCATTACCAATCATGTTATTGAAAACCTGGATTAATCGATCTTCATCAGCGAATACCCCAAATTGATCTTTTTTAATTTTATTTATAATTACGACTTCGTTTGCTAAAACATTTCTGGAAAATAAATTACAAATATATGTCGTGACATCGAATAAATCCAGGGGTTGGAGCTGTAGTTCGAGCTCTTTTGACTTTGATTTTTCAAAATCAAGAATATCATTGACAAGATTCTTTAATCGCTCTGCGCTTGAAATAATGAGCTCCAGATTTTTTCTCTGCTCTTTGTTTATGTCTCCGGCAGACTCTTGAAGCAGAAACTCGGTTAATCCTAAAATTCCATGCAAAGGTGTTCGCAACTCATGAGAAGTGTTCGCAACGAAAGTATCTTTCAGTTTGTCCATCTCGAGAAGACGGCTATTTTGCTCTTGCAACTGTTCATTCAGCCTATCGCTTTGGATATGAAGCAGCGAAAATTTTCGGGAAACAGCGAGCGCCAGGGCGCCGATAAGATAGGCAAAGCCCACATCTTCCGGTGTTTTCCATACAATAATTTTTAAATAATATAAAATATCAGAAGTTGCGTGCACTCCCCAGATTCCAATACCGGTCAGCAAAAGTCCGGATCCTGTTTTCTTTTCAAGAAATGCTTTAATGCTGACTCCAAGGCCAATTACAAAGTAGATCACAAGCATCAACAAGGCAATAGTTAAAAACACCGAATTAAAGTAAGGAAAAAAAGGATGATGTAATGAACCTGTTATGAGTGCTAACATAAACACAAAGGTAGAATAGAGAGAAACTTTTTTTAACTTATTATAAGAGTAGCCAAAAAAACTGGAAAGAAAATGAATAATCCAGTAATGAAGAGAAATTATCGGGAAATAGATAAAATAGGCATTAAAGTCTTGATTGTCGCTGACAAAGTAGCCAAGAGTATTTCTTCCGGCAATGATGAAGCCTGTCATGAACGCCATCCCTGCAAAATAGAAATAGTATTTATCCCTGCGACGGGCAATAAACAAAAAGAGATGATAGATTGCTGTAAAAAAACAGATAGCAACGATCGCTGCGCTTTTTAACAAGTCATGCAGTTCAAAGCTGTGAATTTCATCATATGTGCCCAGATGAATATCATTGAAAAGGATACCTCCATTGTAGTAGAAGCTGGCAATTCGTATCGAAATAACATTGTCTGATTTTTGGTTAAGGATGGTCATTGGAATCAGGTAAACTGATTTTCTAAAGTTGACTTTTATCAGTTTTCCATTCTCTGAGATATCCCCTTTTGATCCAATGGAAATTCCATTAATAAATAGTTCGTGAGCATTGGAGGTAAGAGGTAGTTGAATTCCGAGATTTTTATTGGCCAAATCCGGAGTTAATGTAAAGTGCGCCCGATACCATGCGGTCCCATCGTATTTAATTCCCACACGACCCCATTCTGAGGGAACCTTTATAGTATTCCAGGGAGAGTCATCAAAAGTCACCTCTTTATATTTTACATTATCATCAGTTATAAATTTCCACTCTCCTGTTAATGTCAAAAGATTTGTTTCGCCTGCATCGGGTTTTAGTTCACCATTTACAACCATCGGGAATAGAGAAGCAGTTAAAAAGAAACAAGTGGTGAATAGAAAAAAGCGTATTAGTTTCATATTAAATTCATTACAACCATTGCAAGCCATGTTGCAAGCCATACAATGAATCCTTCGATAGTTCCCAAAACAAAAATCCAGTAGGAGTTTGCATTTTCCAATTTTTGAATAATAAAGGGAATGGGTATCGCGAGTAAAAACTCTCCGATTATTACAAACCAGGGTACCCCATGAATGGAGGGTGAATCGATATAATGCCACCACAATGCTTCGTCCGCAATTTTTTCAAAAAATGGGATGTAAAAAGCTGCAGAGATGGATAAAAGCAATGTTGTTTTGGACAAACTTGTTTTTGTGTTTAAATATCCGGCTAAATATCCAAAGGTAATCAAGATGGAGGCCCAGCAAAAGGGCATGTAGAGGGGCGTGTCTATTATAAATGGTCCGCCAGGATAATAGATGAGAACTTTTTTTACAGCAATCAACCATGTATCATTGAAAAGCTCCACAAAACCGACTGTTATTCCAAAGTAAAACAGCTTTCTCAGCAAACTGTTTCCGAAAAAGTGGACATAAATAAAGTAGGAGATAAGACTTGCTCCAATTATAAAGTAGGCCATTGCATAACCCATATGCCACTTTGCAGCAATGGTACTTAATACTGAAAAAACCAGATTACTGATCATAAAAAACCAGAAATCGCCTTTTGTGAAGAGTTGATTGTTCGCTAAATATTTCATGATCCCGTTATCCGCCATGCAATGGCGTATGCGCACCATATCCAAACTCCTCCCAATGCGCCGGAGAATGCGGCAAAGAATACGCCTCTTTTAAAGATCTGAATTCCAATGATAGTTAGAGGGAGGGCAGTTAAAAACTCACCCAATATGATAAACCAGGGTACAGAGCCGAGCATCGGAGCATTTTTGTACAGCCACCAGTTTGCAAAGTTTGCCAGAGCTTCGTAGGACGGGACATACACTCCCATTACAACGGCAGCAAGAAGAGATGCTTTCCATAATGGCATTCGCATCACAAGATAAAGCCCAAGGCAGGAAATTGATAAAAGCATTCCTGCCCACGAAAAAGGCATGTATACCGGAGAGTTCCAGAGGAACCAGCCGCCGGGGTTATAGACAAGAGTCTGTTTTATAGAGACCAGCCAGTGATCGGCAAAGAGCTCGGCTAAACCAGCGGAGATACCGAAAACCAGCATTTTAGTCAAGAGAGGATCTTTGCGCCGTAGTATATGGATTAAATATAGGGTGGAAACAATTGTGATGTCTATGGTGGCTGAAATCCAGCCAAGGTGAAAAATAGCGCTGATAATTGCTATCGATGTTCCCGCAATATTTATATATAATAAGAACAGATCATCTTTAATTAGATTAAATTTGTATTGGGACATGTATGCAAATAATAAGATAGAGTTGCTTGTGTAAAGTGAAATTGTATTACAAAACCTTTTTAACTGGCCATAATTGCATTTTCGTTTTTAATTTGCCAATGAAAATTGCAAAAAAATAACATCAACCGTTTTATTTTATGATTTTATTTTATGATATCTCCCCAATAGGTTTCCCTGTGACATTTTTCACAATTTGTTTTAAAAGTGCCGTGGTGTACATCATCTCTGGCGTGACAACTTACGCATGTTGTACTTTTTAATTTCTTAAATATTTTCTTCGAACCTTTTGACGGATTCCATTCAGGATGGCATAATGTACAACGAACTTTTTTATGTGAAGCAATCAAAGGATATTTTGTCTTTTGATGATCAAAATGAGATTTGGTAAAATTTTCCACTGAATGACATAATTCACAATCATGACCCAATGTTTCCTCATGTATTTTATCATCATCTTTTTTATGACATGCATAGCATGTTTTATCTTCTGTCTTTTTTTCAAATGGTATTTCTACATGGCAAGTACTGCACTGGGCTTTCTTGTGCTTGCCCTTTAGTTCATGTTTGGGGTCTTTATGAAAATCCCTGATCTTGGGCGCCAGATCTTTCCATTCGCCGGCTCCGCCGCCGTCTATATGGCAATCTTCACATTTTTTTCCATATTTACCTTTATGGCCGCCTTTTCCTTGGTCATTTTTTTCATGACATGCAAAACATGTTTTTTCATCTGCTTTTTTGGTAAAAGGCGCCGTCTCATGGCATTTTCGACAGGCGGCTTTGGCATGCTTTCCCTTTAATTTGTTTTTTGGCTCCTCGTGAAAATCCCTAACTTTGGGAACGAGGGTTTTCCATCCGCGGTTGTCCCCTGAAACAATGTGGCATTTTGAACAATCTTTACCGTACTTTCCTTTATGACCTTTGGAACCGCTGTCGTCTTTTTCGTGGCATGAAAAACACATTAAATCACGGCTTGCGGTTTTTAAAAAAAACGAAGGCATAAGACCCGTTTTAGGCTCTTCTTTAAATTCGCTGATTGATTTATGACACTTTTCACAATCCACCCTGGCATGCTCGCCTAAAAGCGGGTAACCGGTCAGATTATGATCAAAGGAATCAGAAATGTTCTTTTTTTCCTTTAGCCATGAAAAGCCATCTTTGGTTTTTACATTATGATCATCTTTAAAATAATATTTGTCTTTAACCGGAGTTTTAATGTTTTCATGTAAATTGTTTAATTTCCATATTTTCGAAATGTGCTCGTTAAGTTCTTTATCAGATCGCGAATCTTTAATGATAAAATAACGTTCGCCTTTGTGATCGGTATGGCATTTAATACAGTTATCTTTTTCTTTTTCTTCCATGTTGCCATGAAAGCCTGTTTTTTCTGCGATTGACTTTTTCACCTTTTCATGGCAATTTGAACACGCATCAGTCATGTGTACAAAAACAGTGTGGCATTTAAAACAGGAATCTTTAATTTCTTTGTGGGCGAATGTAATCGGGCCGGGAGAAAAAAATATTCCCGCATAGTTATATACAAAAGACAGGCCGGCCGCCGTCACAGGGATAACTAAAAAAAGGATAATTTTTACGGCACGGCTTTTAAACATGGATTTAGGTAAAAAATCATTTAACGCTGATTTCTTCAATTCATTTTTTATGAGAATCAAAAAAGGGGGGCTGTTATTTTATCGAGAAATGTTTTTTACTGCCCCCCTTGATTTCGGCCAAGAGGCCTGCATCAACCCCTCTGATAAGCCCACATTACTCGGCTTCAGGGGTTGTCTAACAAGTCAAAATTTGAACCGCGATGACGCAAAGAACGCAAAGGAATTAAAGAAAATGACAATAAAAATCCCTTTATTTCTTTACTTTGCGCCCTTCGCGCCTTTGCGGTAAGACTTTTTAGGCAGCCCCTGAAATTTAAAATACAATATCAGTAATAACCTTTTATGGAAGCCATGATGCGTTCAATACTGATTCGTCCAAGACTTGCATAAACAGGCAACAACAAACCTCGTTCAAACAAACGTGTTGTGTTTGGAAAATCCAATGGACTTAAACCAAGATTATCATGCAATGGACCGTAGGGGATAGTTCGAGCAGTGTCAATCTGAAGCGAGTTAAAATACTTTTGAATGTGTTCCAATGGTTTTTGAGAGACGACAGCAAAAGCGCCAAATGTATCAATTTTGGGCTGTTTAAAGTAAGTTTCGAGTCCCGAGTTTTGGCGAATCACCTCAAGGTATTTTTCTCCGATTTTTCGTTTTCTCTCTAAAATTGCGTTTAAGTGCCCGAGTTGTTCAAGCCCCATCGCCGCCTGGTAATCTGCAATTCCATAATCAAATCGCGGACGGTAAATTTTACTTCCGCCGTGCATTCTGCGGTCTTTAAGTATGGAATATACCGTTTTATTGTTTGTTAAAATCATTGCGCCCTTGCCAATGGTCATCAGCATGTCTTCATGAAGCCCTGCAATAGAAAGATCAGAGTCAAGTCCTGCATAATGACCGTTATTTTCAGCGCCAATTATGTATGAAATATCTTCAATAATAAACAATTTATTTTTTCTGGACTTGTTTAGTTCTTCAACAGAGTTTTTAATGCCCTGGTAGTCGTTAAACGATCCATAGGGATATGAAAGTACAATGATTTTTGTTTTATCGTTAATTTTATTTAATATACTTTCATCTGAAGGATGAAAGCTGTTTTTTTGAATATCCACCAGTACCGGTTTTGCATCGACTTGGTAAATAGCGTCAAGAGCCGCCAGAGATGAATTTGAAGAAAGAATTATCTCATGTTCCGTTGTTACCTCAAAAGAAAGAAAACTTAAATGGTATGCCGATGTTAAAGAAATCGTCGACAATGCATATTGCATTTCAAATGTATCAGCAAACTCCTTTTCATAGGTTCTTGCAGTTTGGCCATATGAAATTTCATCTGAAATCATAGATTCCAGAACGGATTTTATATCGCCTTTACTGATCGTTGGTTTTAGATACGCAATTCCGGTTTCTCTTTTGTCATGACGTTCTTGACCATCATAGCTATTCGTTAAGTTGCCTTCCATATTATGTCCCATATACAGATGTGACATAATGACGACAAGCGTTTTTTGAGTTTTACAGACTCCCGTCATAAAAAATATTATTTGCATGGTATACAGCATAAATATGTGAAAAATAAGGATAATCGGTTGATGCATTAAAATTCAAGAAGAAATCCATACGAATTAAACTCATATTACCCAACTGCACGGCATTTGTCTTAAATAAAACCATTTTCAAAATATAGTATGTAAATTGTATTCAGTTCACCCAGGAGTCGATAATAAATGTATGAAGGTTTTTGCATGGTTGTGTATAATTTTTATGCCCTGGGCCTACATATATGCAAAACCGAAATGTTCTCTTGATTTTATCAGTTCAGAAAAAGATATTTTAAAAAGTTATGCAATGATTCAAAAAAAAACATCGAGCTGTGATATTAAAGCCGAAGATTACCTTGCTTTTACAAAACGTGCATTTCTGGCTGAACAATATGCAATAGCCATCTGGTCATCAAACGAAGGTATAGCTCAATCCATTAAAGACACAGAAACAAATATCGAATTAAATTATTTTTTAGGAATTTCTCTTATTGAGAAAAATCGATTTGAAGAATCAATCAAAACTCTTAAAGCTATAGTATTTAATTCGAAATGGCAAAGTATAGAAGACGACTTGGTTCAAAGATCTCATCTTGCTCTTATAGATGCATACTACAAAAAAAATAATACCAGCGATGAAAATGTCAAATATCTGATACGTTTATTTAAAAACAGATATTCATCCAGCAGTTATCTGTTTACCCTTCGCTCATGGAATGCCAACAAATAGAAAAAATATGCGTCTTTTTGGCCCCACATTTAGCAAGTATTTATAAATAATGACTATACGTATTATATCAAATTAGAACTTTTGATTACATGGCTTTATTTGAATGGCGAAATAATTACACTGTCAATGTGGCTAAATTTGATAACGCTCATAAAAAAATAATTGATTTAATGAATGAACTGCATGATATTATAAAATTAAAAAAAGATTCTCACTCCTTTGAAAAAGTTTTAAATGAACTTTACGGTTATACAAAAACACATTTTAATGATGAATTAATTTTAATGGAACAACTTGGTTATGCAGATGCCGGAGATCATAAACATGAACATGAAAAGTTTATATTACAATTAGATGACATTAAACATAAACTTGAAAACTCTTCAAATCTCTTGAACGTTCAATTGTTATACATTCTAAAAGACTGGCTTATCACACATATCATGGGAACCGACAAAAAATATAGCGAGTTTTTTAACAAAAATGGAATTCAATAACTACTGAATATAGTTATTGAAATTTAATCTTTTAGTCTTTACGGTTAAAGTAAGGCACATACTGTCTGTCTGTACCCTGGATATGATTTACCAGCCAGTCTTTAAGAAAACCCATCATCTCTTCAGGAAGGGTTGTGCTTCCTTCACGAAATGCGGCTTGAAATTCCATAGCTTTTTCAACAAAGGCATCATGTTGTGCTTTATGTGTTTTATAATCTGAATAATTTGTTTTTATCATTTTCATTTCTTCAGTTACAAAGTGAAAATTTACATAGCGTAACATTCCGTCGACAATCTTTTTTAATCGCTTTTCGTCTCGAGTTCCCGAATTGACTGTATCATAAACATCATTTAAAATTTCTATAAGCACTTTATGCTGCTCGTCAATTTCGTCAATTCCAAGCGCCAGATCATTGCTCCAAGTAATCCATTTACCCATATAAAATACCTTTTCCTGTTATCGCTTCATTTTTCATGATTACGAAAATTTATATCCGTTTACAGAACTCACTTTTTTATCAAAACGTGATATTCAACCACCTGTAACATGTATTGGTTTTATCAAACCAAAGTACATATATTCTCTAATTTCGGTATCATCAGGTGATGAACATAACTTTCATACCCGATTTATTTAAAAACAACCCCGATTATCAGACTTTGATTCTCATTTTTCCAGCAATCTGCCCAATACATATCATATCCATATCTATTAAATAGAATGGATTTCATACATTACTGTAACCCTTATTTTATTAAGCACTCTGTCAACTTAAATTTAGATTACTTTATCTCCCACCCTAGCTGAAAAATAGATTTACTGTTTTCTTTGGGTTCCATATGATTGTAAGCCATCAATTTACCCAAAGGAGATAAAAAATATACTTTTCCGCTGGCATCTGCCGATAAAACGCTTGCCCAAAACGATAGCTTGTTTTCTTTTTCCTGATTAACATAAACGAGTCTGTTATCTTCAACAAAATAATACTCTTTATCGCTGATAAACACAGCATCTTTCCAATATCGAATTGGAAAAGTTTTATACTGTTCATAAGCGGCAGAGCTCGCATTAAAAAAATTTACTTGATGCGCATTGGCTCCTCCGGTTATTAAACCGGGGTTATCAGAACCTGGAAGAAAATATATTTTACCAAATGCTCCGTCTTTACTGATTAAATTCATTTTTCTGTCTTTTACATAAAACAAATGATACAATCCCATAGAACCGTATGTAAAATAAAGAATATTTCCAGGACTAAACTGAAAAGATCCTCTGGCAGGAATATTTTTCATAGGGGGTTTTAGATCATCAATAATGTATTTTTCATCAAGCTTGTCTGCTTTTAAATCATATGACATCACGATGTTGTTTGAATCCGTAAAAATAACCTGTCCGGCATCGGAAACTCCGGCATTTTCTGAACATGAAACGCTTCTTGAAAAAGAAAGCTGTTCTTTTTTTTGTAAATCCCACAGTTCCAGCCTACAAATGTCAGGAGCATCTTCTATGTTAATAATTGAATAAATTCCATTGGGCGACAACCCTACATTGCGAATAAAACCCTTTACCCGTCTTGTCCAATCGTCTTCTTTTGCGACTTCATAAACTGTAAAATATGCCTTTGATTTTGAAGGCTGATTTTCAGCCAATACCAATTTATTGCGATTTGCGGAAAAATAAAGACTTGAATAATTATGTCGTCGGCCAACGGGATAAAATTCATCATCCAACGATTCTTCAAAGGCCATCTGAAGGTATTCAATGGCCTTGGCGCTATTTTCTTTCTGAAGTTCTTTTCTTGCCTTATTTTTATATCTCTCCACAGATGGAGTGCAATTTGCAATAAAAAGTAAAATATAAAAAATCGAAATAAATATTTTTTTCATAGAAATTTTCTGTTATTCATCTGCTGAAAAGCAGGGAAGAGCAATACTGCCTGATCGCGCAATCTTGATAATACCATATTCTGCAATGATCTTTATAAAAGATCGTATTTTTCTCGGCTCTGCGATCAATTCAATCATAATCGCCATTCCTGACATATCAACAATTCTTGCTTGAAAAACATCTACCAGACTCAGTATCTCTTCACGCTTGCTTCTTTCTAATTGTATAGTCGCTAAAACAAGTTCACGTTCAATGGATGGATGATCTGTTAAATCTTCAATTTTAATTACGTCAACGAGTTTATACAACTGCCTCTCTATCTGACTTACCATTTTATCATCTTCATCAACCACTAAAGTAATGATAGATCTTTCATTCTGATGTGTCTCTGCTACGCATAGCGATTCTATGTTATAGCCTCTCCTGGTAAAAAGACTGGCAACGTGGCTTAATACTCCTGAGCTATTATTTACCAGTACCGATAAAATATGCTTCATTTTGACACCTGCTTAACTCTGTGCTTATGCGGAACGACTGAGAACAAATCGCCAACTTCGGATGTAGTTTCAAATTCAATCATATCTTCATACCGATGACCGGCGGCAATCATGGGGTACACCTTTTCTGTTTCAGGTATCATAACCTCAAGCAGACAAACATCTTTGGTATTTAACAGAAAATCAATACCGCCGTCAATTTCGTCTGGATGTGAAATTTTCCTGGAAATAATTCCATAGGCATCTGCTATCTTGCAAAAATCAGGATTAAAGTTTTGCAAGGTTGAATGAGAAAATCTCTCTCCATAAAATAATTCCTGCCATTGCCGAACCATGCCTAAAAAGCCATTATGAAACAACAAAATTTTAACAGGTATATTGTACATTTTAGCCGTAGCCAGCTCCTGAATGTTCATCTGGATAGAACCGTCTCCGGTAATTAAAATAACATCATCGTCAGGACGTCCATACTTGGCTCCGATAGCTGCAGGCAGACCAAATCCCATAGAACCAAGACCTCCTGAAGTCAACCAGTTGCGGGGTTTATTTATCGCATAGTATTGAGATGCCCACATCTGGTGCTGCCCTACATCGGTAACAATAAGCGCATTACCTGATGTTCTTTCACTTAACTTATGTATAAAATATTGAGGTTTAATTTGATCTTTTACAAGGTTAAATTTTAACGGATTTTTTATTTTAAGCTCTTTTATATGATCTGCCCAAAGACTTTCTTTTACTTCTTCTAATCCAGCAAACAGCAATTCTAAAACATCCGTTAAATCGCCTGCAATATGAACGTCAACGTCGACTCTTTTACCAATCTCGGCATTATCGATGTCTACCTGAGCGCGTATCGCCTGTGAAGCAAATTCACTGACGTTTAATGCGACACGATCGTCAAATCTGGCACCTAAAGCTACAATTAAATCACATTCCATGACGGCTTTATTTGCATAAGCTGTTCCATGCATTCCCAACATTCCTAAAAATAAATCATGCTCCCCGGGAAAAGCGCCAAGCCCCATAAGCGTTGAAGTTACAGGAATTTTTGCTTTTTCAGCCAGCTTTAACAACAAAGCCGAAGTCTCAGATGAAATCACTCCTCCGCCGATATAAAACAAGGGCCGTTTAGACTTATTGATTACATCGATAAGCTTTTTTACATCGCCTGATAAACCGGCTTTTTTATAGTGAATATCTGGTATTCGTAAATCATCATAGTGATAATGTACATTGGAAGAAGAAGCCGCCTGAACATCTTTTGGCATATCAATTAAAACCGGTCCCTGACGTCCGGCCATGGCAACTGTAATGGCTTCTTTCGTTGTTCGCGCAACTTCATCAACATTTTTTACAAGAGCATTGTATTTGGTAATAGGAATACTCATTCCATAGGTATCAGCTTCCTGAAAAGCATCTGTTCCAATATCTTTAGTGGCAACCTGACCGGTAATGAATAAAACAGGAATAGAATCCATTTTTGCATCGGCGATTCCGGTTAATAAATTTGTAGCCCCCGGGCCAGAGGTGGAAACAGCAACGCCAAGTTTTCCCGTTGCACGCGCATACCCTTCTGCTGCAAAAGCAGCGCCCTGTTCATGGCGTACCAGTATATGTTCAATCCTGGAATGATAAACCTCATCGTAAAAAGGCAAAATTGCCCCGCCTGGATATCCCCAACAGACAGTCACTTCATTGGCTAAAAGTGTATCTAATAATATTTTTGACCCTGTCTTGGAGGTTGTCTCCGTTTTACCAGGTTTTTTTGTTTCTTCCATGTCGATCATCGCTTAATTAATATAATTTAATATATGCCATTTCGTAAAATTGGAATAAGCATGTCAAGGAAATTGTAATATTGATGTAGAGATATTAGACAAATGCCCGTTTAAAACTACAATCATTGTTTACCCAATTTTTTTCCAAGTTGCATACATTAAAATCTTGTTCTAAGCGCTAACCCAAAGTCAAAAAATGTAGCCGGAAGATTCATGGCAGGAATATAACCGCCCTGATACAGTACAGCAGGAGTGTCCAAAGAAAAATTAAATTCGCCGCCTTTTGTGCCAAAATGACCGGCGGTAAACATTTCAAACGTCATGTAGTTAAGAAATCCCCATGTAAAATCAAAACGTCCGACAAAAGATTTGTCAGACAAATTACTTAAAACGGATAATGAATAATTTGTGTGTTTACCTGAATCAGGGCCTTCTGCCGATAAATAAACTGCCGCATAGTGTTTTCCCAGGTAAAATGGCTGATATTGACCTTTTACGATTAAGATTGGATATACTAAAGAACTATCGTACCCAGTTTGATTATAAAAATATTCTACTCCAACGGCGGCTAATCGATTCTCAAGCCAGCTAAATGAATAATTCATTCCTCCGCTTGCTTCAAGTATTGGCATTTTTTGTTCGCCCTCTGTAAAGTACTTTGAAAAGTCCATACCCGCTGTCGGCTTGTCCGTTGTCGTCAAGGTATAATATGTAGACTGTGATCTTGTAATGTAGGCGGCTTCCCCGTAAATATCAAATGGACCAAGCGGTGCAGAGAAATCTGTTCCAAAAATATAATTGTCTTTATACTTTTTATGATCACGATAAACGGCATCAATGCCGATTTCCGTTTCTCCAATGATGATTTCATATCTAGCTGCTGCTCCAAGCTGCCCGAGAGTACTTGCAGGCTTTGGTTGATCAACAAAAGCCATCGTTGTAAAATTTGAAGAAATAAACTGCAAGGGAATGTCAAACCTTAACATCGGCAAACCTGTTCTTAAATCCTGCTGAAGAAGTGGATCCCGCTTTTGCGTGTTTACAAAATCTGTTGGATTCCAGAAACGCGAAGTACCCCATTTAACATGTTGACTGCCTCCGGTAAAAAATACCTTTCGTGCGATATCAAACTTAAGCCAGGCCTGGTCTAAAACTACCTGCGGATTATTCGGTACTGTGGTTGCCGTTGCAGACACATTGGCCGTTGATGAAGTTTGAGACCCTCCCAAAGCAGTTCCACCGGTGGTTTGCGAATACTTATCGCGTGTTGCATCATAATATAATCGGGCATCAATAAATACGCGGATTCGATCATTTGGCCGACCGTCAAAATAACCATCAACCTGAAGCGGTAATGAAATCGGAGCTTCTTTAAAATTTTTATCAACCTGCGGCGAAGCAATAAACCGGTAATAGATCGATCCGCCAATCTGCAAAGGGTTATCGACAACACCATCTTTAGTTGGCAAATCCTGAATTGTATTATTTTCTGTTTTATTTTTATTCGAGGCGCTTTGGTTTTTTTCAGGCTCATCGCCACCAAACATCGATTGTTCATCAGGAGTCTCGTTTTGAGAAAAAAGATTGGTAACCAACACACCAAAAGTAAAAAATACAACACATATAAATCGCTTGAACATTCGTAAAATCATTGTGCGGCTGCCTTTTAATTGTTTACCATTATCTGCTTTTGGATTCAAGCCATGCCTTGGTAAAAATATTTTCAGGCAATGCCTGTAAATCAACCGACTTTATGATCACCAGGGTCGAATTTCCCTTGTCAATCTCGTCATAAATACGAATTTCCTGTCTATACCATAAATCAGCTTTTTTAGATTCGCTGTATAACTTGCTCCATTTGGGCGTATACTCGGTTCGCATAAGTTTTCCTGAAAGCGCAAAATCCTGACGTTTTAAGTCATTGCCCGTTTCTTTATCAACCCAGAATTTTACCACAGGATAGGCAACATCAACACCTGGCTTTGCGGTTAATTTAAGAACCCATACATTGTACTTACCCAGTTTTTCTTCGCCTTCAAATTCAGGTTCATATTCACCTGCCAGATTAGACTGATCAAAATCCTGACGACGAGAATCTGTGCCGCCAATTCGCTCCCGTTCGGTTCTGCGTTCCCACTTACCGACAGTTGGGTCATAAAACCAGAGGTTTTTATCAATACGCAGATAACCTTTACCGCTTTCGGTTTTTGGTTTTGTAAAAAGAATCATCATTTTTTCGTCGGCATCGCGTCGATACACAAGAGCCTCTCTTACCTGATCGGCTTTACCCTTTTCTCGCTGCTCGATATATACCAGCGATTTGTAATCGCCTGAACTGCGTATGCGTACGTCGATTCCCCTGAGAACCTCGACCATCTTGCTTTTGCTCAATGGTTCTGCGTATAACGCTACCTGCATAAGGCAATAAATCGCCGTTATTTTTATCATGTTGTATTTTTTCATGTTTTTCATATTTTTCCTTTCTTTATTGTATTACGCAGGGTTGTCTGAAAATTCGCATAACATATGCCTTTTTTCTGCGTTTGACGCAAAATTTGCGAATTTTCAGACAACCCTGCAATTTTGGTTGCTGCGTGTGCCAATATTTACGCCGACATTAAACCTTCTGTGTTTATAATGCATTGATTATCCGTTATGCTGCATCGCTGTTATCGGTTTTAATCTGGCGGCTCGTAAAGACGGTATCAAAGAAATTAACGTAGTGGCGCCTATAATGACAAACATTCCGTTAATCACACGGAAAAAATCAAAGCTGAATTTCAACGTATTTGACATGAGAAACATCTGCGCTCCGGTTGGAATATGAATATGCAAAGCATGAACTATACCCGCCAGTAAAAGCCCCCATACGGCGCCCGTCAGAGTCGCTAAAGCCGAAAGAGTAAAGGCTTCAATAACAAACATCGACATTACTCTTCTTCTCTGCATTCCAATTGCCCTTAAAGTTCCGATCTCCCGTGTTCGCTCATTAATGGCAATCCACATGGAATTCATTATGCCAATAACAATGATGATCAACAAAATTGAAGTTAATATATAAGTAATTCCATCAATTGCTGTGATTGTCCATTTAATAAAAGAAATTTCATCTTCCCATGTCGTTAGATCGATCTTTTGCCCTGTCCAGTCTTCGCGATTTACCGAATCAAACTTGATCCAGAAAACACGGGGGTCGCTGTCCATCATTGTATATCCCGCTTCTGTAAGAGATTTTCTCAGTATGTCCATATCTTTGGGAAGTTGCTTGATATTTTTAATATAAACGTACAATGCTCCCATATTGTTTGAATTGATTTGATATAAATCATTTACAGATTGATGAGGCATAAAAACAGAAAAATTACTAAAAATACCCACATCTTGAGCAATCGCAACAACCCTTAGATCAATTGTGTTGTTGGTTCCATTTGGCATCAGCGCAGATATTACAATCACATCTCCGACTTTTACGTTTAATCTTTTCGCCTGCGCCTCAAAAATTAAAACTGTATGTGGTTCACTTAAAGCGTTAAAATCGCCAGATTCCAGATGCAAAACATTTTTAAAATAAGGCTCTTGATTTATATCGATACCGGCAAGACCTGCCTGAAGCGAGCTTGTATCGCTGACAACGCGAGCCCAACCTCTGCCGCGCGGAACAATGTACTCAACGTCAGGCAACGATTTCTTTATAACTTCCATAACTTTTTTATAGTCAGTCACGATCGGAGCTGACCGACCAGCAGTAACTTTGTAAAATCCGGCCACATTGATATGCCCGGTTTGTATAGTCGTTGCCGCTTCAAACATAGCTTTTCTAACTCCCGAAGAAAGGCTGGTTAAAAAGATCAACAACATGGTGACGCCGGCAATTGCGCCGCCAAGCATCAATGAACGCTTACGATGCTGAATTAAATTACGAATGGCAATTAAAAATAACTGACTCATATCACTCCTCCGCCTGCATTGCCGTAAGCGGCGACACCCTTGCCGCAACCAGCGCGGGGTACAATGCCGAAATTACTGTTACAATGATGATGATTGCCATAGCCCCGAAAACGCTGCCTGCGCCAAGCGTCGGAAAAAGTCGCGGTCCTGAAAAAAAGAAATATAAAAAATCATTCATAGCGGGAAATCCATAATGTCCCAGCAATTTTACGATAAAAGAACCGGCAATCGTTCCAAAAAGTCCGAAAGTTAACCCAAGAATTACCGTTTCGATGAGAATCATGGAAAGAACAAATGAGCGTTGGGCGCCTAGAGCTCTCATGGTTCCAATTTCTTTTGTTCGCTGAAGAGTTGCCATCATTACAGCGTTATTAATAATAACCAGAGCAACAATAAAAATAATAAAAACCACCAGATACAATATCACTTTGGCTACACCAACAAACTGCCCGATAAAACCTGCGGCCTTTTGCCAGTTAACAACCTTTAAGTCGAGATGATTTTTACTCGATACTTCATTGATCTTTGCCATCGTTTCTTTGATCTTTGAAGGATCTTTCAGTATTATTGCGGCATTAAGAACAACACCTTTGTCAATTTCACTTTGCGAGTAAATTCTGTTTATACTGGTGTCTATGGTTTGAATTACGCCAAGCTCTTTTTTTTCGTCAATGTTTACCTGTTTTGTTGTGGAAACAATCGATGATCCAGAGTCGCCAAAAAGTTCTTCTTCCGCTTTATCGCGGTCGATGATTTTTGCGCCTGTCGCTTTTTTTAATTGTTTTGTCTCAAGTAATTTTTCCGGCGTTAAATAACCGTAAAGGTCCCTGAATGAAACTAAATCCATTAAACTTAATCCGCCGGCAAGCCCCGATTTTTCAAGGCCCTTAAACTGAAAAGTTCCATAAACCTTTATATTTACAGATTGAATATAACCGGTTTTTGTAAATGCCTTTATCGTAAGCATGTCGCCAGGTCTTATGCGATATAAATCCACAAGCGGGGCAATGTCTGAATAAAAAAACCTGTATCGTTCTAAAAAGTTTTCGTCGTTTACGTCAAAAAAACCGGAAAGTAATGATGCCAATTCAGTTTCTTGAGACTTTAATAAAGTCTGAAGTAATTTTATCAATTTATTTGTAGAAATCGGATCCAGTTGAAAAATAATTTCACGCGTTTGCATTTTATTTTGCTTAATAAGAAATTTCAAGTCCGTATCTTTTGCAATTTTGGAATGTCTGTTCTCAATAGCTTCTTTAATATCATCCATTCGCTGAGCGGATTTCATTTTAAACTGGTGCTCATACACAAATTTTGAAAGAAGCAATCCACGCTGTCCCTGTGGAACCATCTGACCGTCTACGATCTCCATTCGATCAAAATCTTTTTTAAAAGAATCAAGATCAGTTCCTACATACCCAATCGAATAAAAATCAGAATCGGGAATAAGAAAAGCAATTTTGTTTTCCAGAAACTCAAGATGCCCCAGAGGATCATTGTCAAAAGATTTCCAAAAATCGGCAGAATTTGCTTTTCTCAAGGCAATGACACTTTCACTGTCTTCGGATCTGGCTTCAGAAAGAACAGAAAGATTTGCAAAATCTTTCTGGATAATGCTCACGATCTGACGCACATGATTCTTATAACTTTCAATCTGATCTTTTAATTCAATGGAATGACCGCCTCGTCTTTTTTTATTTTCAGCCTTTCGTAATTTTTCTAGAACAACATCCAGAGTATTACCGTAACTTACCTGAGCGCCGTTTACCCCCATGGGAATAACGCTTTTTATATTTTCTATTTCCATCAATGCCGGTTTAATGATAGAGAAATCTGGAATTTCACTAATATCTGGTTCATTAAAATGCCCAAATAAAGCCAGTTCATCTTTTGATTTTGAAGAATAAACCTGAATATGTCCGGATACGCTGCCAATGATACTTTTACTCATTGCAGAGTCCATACTGTTTAGCATTGATGATCCGACAACAAACAGCAATGTTCCAACAAAAACAATTCCGCCAATCACAACATTTAAAAAATTAGAAAATAAATTACGAAAAGCAATTTGAGCTAATATACCAAATTGAATCATTTAGTTTTCCCCTGTAGTTTTACAGATGATTTACTTTTAGTTTTATCAGTTTTTTTTGATTTAGCAGAAGTTTTAACTGAGGATTTGTTTTTATCCGCCATTTGATTTCCGACAATTTGACCATCTGCAATATTGATGATGGTATTTGCATGAGCCATCACTCGAGCATCATGAGTTGAAAAAATAAAAGTTGTCTTTTCCTGTTCATTCATTTCTTTCATTAAATCAATGATGGTCTCCCCTGTCTTTGAATCGAGATTGGCTGTAGGTTCATCCGCAAGAATAATTTTTGGCCTGGTAACCAACGCCCTGGCAATTGCGACACGCTGTCTCTGACCTCCGGACAATTCATTCGGACGATGCTTTGAATGATTTTCAATACCAACTTTTTTAAGCAAATCCATGACACGCGTTTTTCTCTCTTCAACTGAAATTTTCCCCTGTAATAAGAGCGGAAATTCAACATTTTGAAAAACACTTAAAACAGAAACCAGATTAAAACTTTGAAATATAAACCCAATGGTATTTAATCTTAATTCAGTAAGTTGACGATCACTTAAGTCATGAGTATCCTGGTCGTTGATTATAACGTGCCCGGATGTTGCGATATCAACACAGCCAATTAAATTAAGCAAGGTTGTTTTACCGCTTCCTGATGGACCGGCTATCGATATAAAATCACCTTTGGCCACAACCAAAGACACATTTCGAAGGGCATTTACCGTTGTTTTTCCTAATATATAGTTTTTGTTTACTTGTTCTAAAGATACCACATTTTCCATGATTTTTCCTGTTTGTTTTCCTGAGTCTCTTAAGTTGGCTTTATTTAGAGAGCGTCCCAAAACCCATCCATGGATTTTGAGACGAACGCTTAGTTATTTTATTGATAAAATATTCTCTAATTAGGGCACCGTACGGCAAATCTTTTTAATTTTTCTAATAATAAATTTAGTGTTAAGTTATATAATTTTAATCAATTTGACAAATTAATTCCAATGGATTTTGGAAATCATGCCGTGCGATTTTCATTTTAAATTTGCTTCAAATAAAAACTGTAAACTACTGATAAAACAAGAAGTGTCGACAAAGAAACTGTCATCTTATTTTAATTAAAATTATTGTTCAAATGTATATAAGTAAAGTAATTTATTGATTAATTTAATAAAAGCAAGAATATCAAATAATGTGATAGATGAATTTATAGCTAATTCTATATTAAATTAGTAATATTTAAGCCCGGAGATAACATGAAACAAATTTTTATTTATTTATCATTATTTATCATCATTACAAATCCGGTTTTAGCAGGAACTCATTCACAAGGAATGTTTTCAATTAATGTAGATAACGAGACTACATACGGAAGCGCTGCAAATTCTCTAGTTTCAACATTAGACAGCCAATTTAACGAAAATACTTTTAAAAAAACTCTTTGGTACATGGCTGACTCTCAATCCATGTCAACTCGAGGACTCGGGGTAACATACGCTACAAATCATAATTTGTTTCTCGTTGCTTTTTCAGGAAATACCGGTTTTTCTCCAGGCAGTCGATCCATTTCTGAGTTTTACGCAGCTCCGTTTGCTGCGGGACCAAGCGGTATTCCGGAGGCTGGTATCGGAATTCAAAGTAGTATCCTGGCAGGTCTTTCTCTAAAATCGTTTCACTTAAAACCAGTTGGCTACCTGGATCCATCCCGTTTAACACTCTTTATAAACTTCTTTGCTTTTAAGATAACGACACCGTTAGATGTAAGTACGCTATCTGCAGGTGTTCATTTTCAATATAAAATTATCAATGAAATAAATATTTTATTCGGATTACTTTACTGGGGAGGATTAGATATCAGCTCAGGAATAGATATTACAAATAACGTACTAAATTTACCAGTGGGACTCTTTTTTACAAGTCAAATAGCGGGAGGACTTGAGTTTACTCCTGCTGGAAACCTGGGTTTCACAAACACAGCCATTACAATTCCCGTTGAAGTTTCTACAAATATACGACTTGCCTATGCTTTATCATTAATTGCCGGAGGGGCTATTGATGTAAATATGGGAAATTCAAAGTTTGATTTAGGCGGGCCGGTAACAGACACAACCAGCGGAGCTAAAGTAGGTACTCTAAGTACTAATGAAAGAAGCCGAATGAGCGCCAGTTTTGTTGATGCACGACTATTCTTTGGACCACAGATCAACTTAATACCTCTGCCTTCAGGTAAAAATATATTGAGCATTACTTTACTGGGAGATCTGTCAACCAACCATACGTATGGTGTTCACCTCAGCATTAACACTTGTTTTTAAATGCGGCAATTAATTTCGCCCAAAATATTGCTTATCAATTTTCAGGGGCAATACTACAATTTTTTTCACTTTTAGTCTGAAATGAGACCCTACCACTAATCTAATATTCGGTTAATTGGTTTAGATGTAAATAATTTCCTTTATCTTTGAATACTTCCTATTCTGTTAAATTTCTCTCTATTTTGCAGTACACCTGATAATTAAGTACCCAAAAGTTAAAAAAAATTAACATAATTGTTGTAAATATAACCACGTTATATTCACTGGTATCATATATAGTTTACAGGAGAAAAAATGAAAAAAATATTTATACATCTGGTTACAATAACAATCAGCATGGGTCCGATTTTTGCCGGAGCACATACAAAAGGAATGTTCACAGTAAATGTAGATAATGAGCTATTGTATGGATCAAGCGCTGATTCACTTGTAGCAACTTTAGACAGTACAGCAAAAGTTGAGACCTTTAAAAAAACAATGACGTACATGGCAGACAGCCAATCCATGGCCACACGTGGACTCGGCGCTACGTACGCAACCAATCAAAGTATATTTGTTATCAGCCCGTCAGTAAATGCAGGGTTTTCACCAGGCGACCGAGGAATTGACAAGTTCGTAGCAAACCCAATGGCACCCGGAGCAAGTGGTATTCCAGAGGTTGGAATTGGTGCACAGGGAAGTGTACTGTTTGGTCTTTCATTGAAGGTGTTTAACATAAAGCCGTTAGGATTTTTTGATCCATCCCGTTTAACGATTTTTGCAAATTTTTTTACATACCAGCTCACCCAACCATATATGATCAATACATTCTCCATTGGAGGCCATGCACAATACAAGATCATCAATGACCTGGGGTTGTTCTGGGGACTGATTCACTGGGGTGGACTGGATATCACAACCGGTCTGGATGTTGCAACCAACAAACTTGAAGTTCCGACAAGCACTTACTTCACAACTCAATACGCTGGTGGAATTTCTTTTACTCCAACAGGAAACTTTGGTTTTACAAACACAGCTGTAACTATTCCCATTGAAGCTTCGACAAGTATTCGACTAGGCTATATTTTTTCTTTAATTGCTGGAGTTGCTTTGGATGTCAATATGGGGAATTCAAAAATTGACCTGACGGGAGCAATTAACGATGCGACAACCGGCACAAAAGTAGGTACATTAACAACCAATGAAAAAAGCAGATTTGGCGCAAGTTTTATAGATACCAGACTTTTCTTTGGACCGCAGATTAACTTAATACCTCTGCCTTCAGGAAAAAATATTTTAAGCATTACAATGCTTGCCAACATTTCGACCAACAATATCTATGGTGCACATGTCGCTGTAAATATTGGTTTTTAATTTCCGTATTTTAAAAATTTAACCATAGAACCTGGAATTTTGCTCTATAAAATACCAGGTTCTATGGTTTCTTGCATTTTTATACACAAAAATTACTGCGGTAAATGCCAAGCCTCAAATAATTCAATGTAACGAAGCTTGTCTCCATTCCAATAAAACCCAATTCCTTTTGAATATAATAATAATGAACCCTGTTTAATTAAATATTTTGAATTTTTATAATATTCTAAAATAAATTTTTTTGCATCTTTTTCTGTCATATTTTCAATCATTTCCTGCCGCAAACCTCCGGCTGTTTTCCATTTTAAAGATTCAAGCTGATTATCTTTTACATAATAACGAAGTCTGGTGACATGCCCCTTATAAATATACACAATGCCAGAAAAAACCCTACGTTCATAATACATTTCATCGAAAGTATCAAAAGAACGTCTGGTCGCCTGACCAAGAATTCTTGTTACAATGGCTTCTTTCTCATTTAGCAAAACCCCCATTCCACCGATACCCTCTGCCAGGTATGGCCAGTGGTTTCTAAGTTTTCGTTTATCATAAACAATATCTTTATTTAGATTTAAACTGGTATCGTTTGGTGTTGGGGTCTCCTGATCTACCACCTTTACATCGCCAGACATCACCCCATCTTTATTTTCTGCAATTAAGATTGCAGGCACTTCGTTAAATTTTACATTAAATTCACCATTAGATTCTATTTTATCAGAAGCGTAAACTTCGGGAAAAAAAAGATTTGTGGTTTGCCAGATACATACAAAACACAACATGTTCATTATGAAACAACGACGAAAGATTGAACGGTCATACTTTAACAAGGAATTCCTAGAATCACCGGATGCACGTTCCATTCGTATATTATCGGAATATTTTCATCCCCAACAAGTATTTCGTAAAAAGCAGGTTAATGACACCATTGTTTTTTTTGGATCTGCCCGCGCAAAATCGCCTCGCGAACTTCGTAAGTTGAAACTAAACAACAGTACATCTTCTGTGATACATAAATTAAGCAAGTACTATGTAGAGGCATGTCTGTTATCATATAAATTAACCAAATGGTCAAAAGAATTACCGCACGGTTCACGACAGTTTCTTGTTTGTTCTGGTGGAGGTCCCGGAATCATGGAAGCTGCAAATCGTGGAGCCTACCTTGCCCGCGGTAAATCCATTGGTCTTAATATATCTCTACCGATGGAACAAACGCCAAACAGGTACATTTCTCATTCGTTAAACTTTGATTTTAATTATTTTTTTATGAGAAAATACTGGTTTACCTATCTAGCCAAAGCTCTTATTATTTTTCCGGGAGGTTTTGGTACTATCGATGAACTCTTTGAATTACTAACTCTAAAGCAAACCCATAAACTTGAAAAACCCATGCCCATTGTAATCTATGGTTCCGAATACTGGAAAAAATTAATTAATTTCGATGTATTTATCGAATGGGAAACCATTACTAAATCGGATATGGAATACGTTTACTTTGCAGATAATGTTGACGATGCTTTTGATTACCTTACCAAACATCTAACTAAATTATACCTGGCAGATGAATAATCTATACTTTTTGAAAATCAATTTAAGCTAGCATGTATCGCCGCATTTTTCAAAAAAGTATTCGATTTCAATTGTCGAGTGAAAAGAACCATGCGTTTTTAATATTTTTCGAATATTATCTTTAATGGATGAGACCTTTTTCTCTGGTAATTTTTGTTTTATGCGTATATGGATGGTAAAAATATGACGAATACTGTCAAGACTCCATATGTGAAAGTCACAAATTTCATAAACTTCGTCCATATTTAAAATATCTTTTTTAATTTCATGAACATTAATATTTAACGGAGCTTTTTGAATAAAAAGAAGTAAAGATTTTTTTAAATTACCCAGAACACGATACAAAATATATAGAGTAATACCAATAGAAAGAATCGGGTCAAGAATGGGGAGGTAATAAAAGTGCATAACTATACTGACAATTAAAACAGCAACCCATCCCAACACGTCTTCAAGAAGATGTAAGGCCAGTACTCGTGAATTTAGACCTTCATTATTTTTTAAACGCAATATCGCTCCAGCATTAATTATAACTCCGAGAATTGCCAACAACATCATGCCTTCAACATTGATATCATTAGGGTGAAACAATCGTGGAATTGCAGTAAATAGTATAAAAACAGAACCACCTAAAAGCACAAAAGAACTTATAAACGCGCTTAAAAGGGGAAGACGGGAAAGGCCGTATGTATAGTTTTCATCATCGGTAGTTTTGTTGGCAAATTTTTCACTATAATAAGAAAACGATAAAATAATGGTATCTCCCAGATCATGAATTGCATCCGAAAAAATTGCCATGGAGTTCGTCCATAAGGCGCCAAATATTTCTATAATGGTAAAAATAAAATTAAGCGCTACGGCATAACCAATATTTTTTAAATGTACGTGTTCATCATGACCGTGATCATGGTGAGAATGGTGATGATCATGCATATTTATAAAATATACTATATATTAAACATATACGTGTATTATATTTTTTTTACAAAAAAACCCCAAACAAATACAAGCCATGCAATTATCATACTGATTCCGCCTACAGGAACAATCATTTTAAAATCAGATTGAATACCTGCCAAAAAAAGACCTGCCGGCATAATTATACCTAAAACAGCGAAATAACTTCCCGCATTAAAAATTTTTTTATTTCCGCTATAATTTTTTAAAAGTAATCCGTAAAAAATATTTAACATACCGAAACCAAGTCCGTGAATGTGGGCAATTTTCCAAAAATTATGTTGTGAACTGGTTTTCCACAATAATCCCGCACCTAATTGAGATTCAAGATAAGCCCCTAAAATCAAGGATACAACGACAAGCAGAACTCCAGCGATGATATTTTTTCTTTCCATAATAAGAGATAAAAATCAGGAAGCATGCCCATGGTCAAGAAATTAAACAAATTCTCATGGATTGTTATTTTAACTGGACGCCCCTTCTTAAAAAAAAACAATAAAATTATTACGATTAACATAATTTAATATAATGGCCAAAGATATTATAGAGCACGATATTCAAAAAACATTTTTTCGCAATGCAAGTGAGCTCGATATTCAAAATCTCCTGGAAATTGAAGAGGACAGCTTTACCAACAGCCGCTTAAAAAAAAGACAGTTTTTATATTTAGTAAAACATGGTAAATGTGATTTTATTATTTGTGAATATGATAAGAAGGTAGCAGGCTATGCTATATCCCAATTCCGTAAAAATTCTACTGAGGCGAGAATCTATTCAATTGCAATTCACTCTCAATATCGTAAAAAAGGTTTTGGTATTGCTCTTTTAAAAGAAATCTGCAGTTGCGCTGTTCAAAGAGGTTGTAAAAGCATCCGCCTTGAAATGGATATTTCCAATGAAGCCGGAAAAAATTTCTATAAAAAAATGGGATTTAATGAAAACGGTAAAATTTTTAACTACTACGGAAATAACAAAGATGCCGTTCGTTTTAAAAAGATTTTATAACGATAGAGTGTATTTACAATTTAAATATTTAAAACGACACAATTTACAAAGACCTTACATATACAAACTACTCACCGCTTGACAGGATATCTAGTAAATTATTGCGTAACTACAGACGGAAATATTTAAAAACGATTGGCACATTGTCGATTGTTCAATGTTTCCGCCATAAAACATCGTTTATTAAGGCGATAAAATACAGGGGTAACTATGAACAATAATCTTATAATCGGTATGGCCGGCGCTGGCGGCGACGGTGTGGTTTCCGCAGGTGATTCTCTAATCACTGCTCTAGCGTTAGATAAATACCATGCCATATTGACAAAAAGCTTTGGTCCACAAATTCGCGGCGGGGAGTCCTCATTTAAATTAAGGGTATCCACTAAACAGGTAAGAAGTATCGGAGAACATCTTGACCTTGCTATTGCATTAAATTGGGATGATTTTTTAAAATTCGGCGCCGAACTGCCCATCAGTGAAAAAACAATCGTTATTTATGACAGCAATACGGGTATAGAACCAGAAAACATTCCAATAAAAGGAAAACCTGCCAGGGTTTTTTCAATACCAATAGAAGAAATGGCTATAAAAACAGCTAAAACCAACAGAGCTAAAAACGTTGTTGTTTTAGGCTTAATCTCCGGATGGTATGGCATTGCTGAATCGGGCATCATTACTGGAATTCGAAATAAATTTACAAAAAAAGGCGCTGAAGTATTAAAAGGCAATGAAGATGCATTTTATGAAGGCGTTCGTTATGCAAAAGAAAATCCAATTTCATCTGGCGACATTAAACTTGCTCAGCCGCTTGCAGATGCAAAACTAAAATTATTAACCGATGGTAACGACATTTGTGCCGCTGCCGCAATTTTTGCGGGATGTGAATTTTTTGGCGGATATCCAATCACGCCATCTTCAGAAATCATGCAGTTGCTTAGCCGTGAAATCTGGAAGTATTCAGGAGTAACCGTTCAAATGGAAGATGAAATTGCAGGTGTAGCATCTGCCGTTGGAGGCTCCTTTGCCGGTAAAAAATCACTTACAGCAACATCTGGCCCGGGTATGTCACTAAAATCGGAAATTTTTGGCCTTGCTACCATGGCAGAACTTCCTCTTGTTATTGTTAACGTACAACGAGGCGGCCCTTCCACCGGAATTCCAACTAAAAGCGAGCAATCAGACTTGTTCCAGGCTGTTTTCTCTGCCCACGGTGATGTTGTAAGACCGGTTCTTGCTCCTATTGATGTTGAGGATGTTTTTACAATGACCGTTGAGGCTTTTAACATTGCCGAATACTATCAAACTCCGGTTATTGTTTTATCTGATGCTGAGCTGGCTCAGAGAAAAGAAGTTATTGATGATATCGATGTAAGCAAGTTTAAAATACTCAACCGAAAAAAACCAACTGAAGCAGAACTTGAAAACTACGTTCGATTTAAGTTCACAGATGATAACATTAGTCCGATCAGTCATCCGGGAATGCCTAAAGGAAATTATTTAGCTGCCGGTATTGAACATACCGAAACAGGAGCGCCAACATCTGGCGGCGAAATGCATGCGAAAATGATTGAAAAGAGAACTAAAAAACTCGATCCGATTAAAAAAAGATCAGATTTATTTATTACCTACGGTGATGCTAAAGCAGAAATTGCTCTTATCAGCTGGGGCTCATGTGCCGGAGTTGCCATGGAAGCTTGTGATCTTGCAAATGAAGCTGGTATAAAAGTAAAACTATTGATACCCAAACTAATTTATCCTATCGCAGAATCTGTTTATAACGATTTTTTTAAATCGGTAAAAAAAGGTCTTGTTGTAGAACAAAACTATCTTGGACAACTATTCCATGTCATTAGAATGTTTGTAAGTACGCCAGACGGATTAAAACCATTTTCAAAAGCTGGTTCAAACCCATTCGGCGCCATTGAGATTTTTGAAAAACTAAAAGCGTTATAATACGCTAGAATATACATTAGGAGAATATTATGAGTACAGCAACAACAGAATTTGTAGCTAAGGATTTTAAAAGTGATTTAAAACCAATATGGTGTCCGGGATGCGGCGACTTTGGAGTATTAACTGCTCTATATCGTGCCCTTGCTGAAATTGGCAAAGCTCCGCATGATCTGGCCTTCATTAGCGGTATTGGCTGTTCAAGCCGAATACCCGGTTACTCAACAGCCTATGGATTTAATGCCGTACATGGAAGAGCATTACCTATTTCATTAGGAGTTAAAACATCAAACCCTGATTTAACTGTAATTGTAGCCAGCGGCGACGGCGATGGCTTTTCAATCGGCGGCGGTCACGTACCGCATATCATCCGTAAAAACCCGGACATTACATTTCTGGTGATGGATAACTTTATTTATGGTTTAACCAAAGGACAGGTTTCGCCTACATCCGGAAAAGGACTGAAGACCGTTTCCACTCCTTATGGCAGCATGGAAGAGCGGGTTAACCCTTTACTTTATACCTTAAGCTATGGAGCAAAATTTGTAGCACAGGGTACTCCTGCCGATATGAAAGGTTTGGCAAAAATTCTTGAAGAAGCCATCCGTTTTCCAGGTTTTGCTTTTGTAAACATCCAGTCTCCCTGTGTAACTTACGGCGAAGAACGAGACATGATCAAAGGTCAAAAAGAATACATGAAAAATCTTGAAGAAATGAATCATGATACTTCCAATAAGGCAAAGGCCATTGAAATTGCGCTGGAATATGGCGATTCAATCCACACTGGAATTCTATATCGTGATCCAAATCCAGGTCCAAGCTATACCGACTTGATTAAAAACCTTCAGGAAGAAAGTAAGTCAAAAGCTGTAGCAAAAGATAAAATTTTAGAAATGTTCAGACCCCGATTAAAATAATCAAGCTTCATGAGGGTTATCTGGAAAACGAGAATTTACGATTTGCCAGATAACCCTTTGATGTATTTTCTCTGCTAATTGTCATGATTAAAAATGATTAAACAGCTTATCAAGCATCAAGACCAAGAATTTTTTTATTCCAGAAAAGGGCATATCGATCGGTCATGCCTGCAATAAAGTCGCATACAACACGATAGGCAGTGCATTCGGGTGATATGCGCTTTTGAAATTCCTCGGGAAGCGCTTCCGGATTTTTACTAAAAAAAGTAAATAAACGTTTTACAATTTCTTCTGCCCTCATATTCATAGATACAACATCAGGATGACGATATAATTTCTTAAATAAAAAACTCTTAAGTTCATTTATTTCAATATCAACCTGCTGAGAAAATTCGACAAGTTTGCCTTTTTTATGATTTAAAACGTCTTCCAGTGTTTGAATTTTAAATTTTTCAATATTTTTTTCTGTTTGAACGATAAGATCGGTTACCATATGATCGATCAACCATCGAATGGCCGAACGTATTAATATCTTAGCATCGCCTTCAGGATATAATTCTTCAACCTGAGTCCACGCTCGCTTCCATATTTGTAATCGGCCTATTTCTTCTAACGATAAATAACCGCCGTCAATTCCGTCATCAAGATCGTGATTATTATAGGCAATTTCATCGCTGATATCTACGATTTGGCTTTCCAAAGAATGTCCTCGGCCATCAGGTCTTCCATGCTTGTGAAGCCCCATCAAGGTCGCTTCCGTTAAATTTAAGCCGATAAACTCAGGATACCTTTCTTCTAAAATAGTCACCACACGTATGGTTTGTTCGTTATGGTCAAAACCGCCATGACCAGGCATCAACATATGAAGAGCTCGCTCGCCGGCATGACCAAATGGAGGATGCCCAAGATCATGTGCCAGCGCAATGGTCTCGGTTAAATCTTCATTTAATTGCAGAGATCTGGCAACAGTTCGAGCAATTTGTGATACTTCAATAGAATGAGTCAGTCGGGTACGGTAACTGTCACCCAGGTGATTAACAAATACCTGGGTTTTATATTCAAGGCGTCGAAAAGCTTTTGAATGTACAATTCGATCACGATCACGTTGAAAATCATTTCGGTATGTATGTGATGATTGAGGGTAAACCCGATTGATAAAATCATCCTTGCCTATGCCGAATGGTTTTATCGAGTTCTTTAAATACATATTATCTTGATGCCTTTCTAAACAATAACTTTGTTCTACCAATTAAAATCTCATCAAAATCATTTAAAGGCTTTGGTCTCAGCAATTTCTTGCCATTTAAAAAAACTCCCGACTCTGAAATCATATCATGAAGATAAAACTCATCACCACTCATCACTATTTTAGCATGACTATATGATACGGTTGGATCATTAATTACTATTGAATTTTCATTACCATTACCGATCGTTACGATATTCCACTTTATTTTACTGGTACGACCGGTATGGGGCCCCTCTTTTTCAATAATATATGCAAAATACTTATCCGATATTTTATCGTGATTTTCGGGTTTATGATTTTCTTCATTCTTAATATTCTTTTTGTGAATAGGGTCTAACGCATTATTCTTCTCATAAATAGTTTCAAAGACCGGAATTGATTCCCCTGATCCAGTTTTTTTATAATTTATTCTGCCTTTAAAGTTTTGCGATGTAAAATACGTAATAAAAAGTACAATGAGAATTAAAATGAAACTGCTGCCGATAAATATTTTAAATCGTTCATCTGTAAAAGCATTTTTTAACGAAGTTAAAAAAGTTATTACGGGTAAATTAAATTCAACAACATCCTGATCCTGAATTTCTCCATGTACCATTCTAATTTCAAGACGAACGGGAACACTACCTTTATCGTTGACTTTAGAAACAACCTGACTGATGTACTGAAGTTGGTAAGTTGCATTTTTTATAGAACCGAGTAACTTATAAACTTTAACAATTGTGTCCATATCTGGAGAATTATAAATCTCTCCTCCGGTTAAACGGCTTATTTTCTCAAGTTCATTTGGATGTTTATTTTTACCGGCGCAGATGATAAACACTGGAATATTGGATTTATTAATTAAATCTTTAATTTCTTTAATGGAAATTACGGATTTTTCTTCTTTTCCATCAGTAAATAATACTATAAATTTACGTTCTAGTTTACCTGTTGCGTCTAAAGTTAATGCCCTGTGCAAGGCATCGAATAAAACTGTTTTTTTGCCATTTTGCTTAACATTTGTTAGACATTGTTTCAATTGTTCATGACTATTTGTAAAACCACAATGTATTTGAACCGTATCATTAAACGAAATAACAGAAACTTCATCAAGCGGCTTCATGGCATTTATCAGCATTTGTGCTGCATCGATCTGGGCTTTAAAAGAAACTGGGGAGAGCGACTTTGAGGAATCGATCAATAAAACAATATTTTTAGAAATTTTTTCTTCCTCTGTTTTTTTTATCCTGAAAAATCCAACTTTCCAGCCATTTTCATATAAACTAAAATTAGATTCGTCAAGATTTTCAATCGGTGCTTCATTTGAAACAGTGACCCCTACTCCTATATAAGGATATTCCTGTGTTTTAACTTCATGTATTTTTAAAAAAGGCTGACTATATAGCGAATTTGCCAGAATAAGAAATATTAAATATGATAAAGGAAGGTGTATTTTACGGGTCATATCGACTTCATCTTATATATTACCCTTCATAATCGGTATTATCTCACCAGCTCTTTAAAAATAGCAGGATTTTTGTTTGAACAAACTTTATTAACTCATTTAACGCGCTTCGCCAGGTTAATAAATTCTGTTGCCGATGCGGTTCCACCTTACGCTCACATGCTTTAATTGACCGCCGACAAGTCGAAATAAGTTCATAAAAGGATTTTCATCATCTCTGCTTTCTAAAAATCGTTTACCCCAGTTTACCGAAAAATAAATCATAAAAACTTTACCATGTATTTGATTTTCATCTACATATCCCCAATGTCGGGAATCATCTGAATCGTCCCGGTTATCGCCCATAAACATGTACTTACCAGGGGGAATAACGAAGATTTCTTTGGGATTACTCAGCGAGTTGTTTAAAAGATCTTGCAAATAAAGCTTTTTATAATAACCATTTTTCATCATATAATGATCAACCATGACTTTACCGGTTTTAGGTTCCATTACTTTTTCACGAAACAACAATAAATCGTTTTCAGTAAAATCTCTTTGACTGTGCGGATAATCCAGATCATTTAAAATTTCTCTGTCATCTTCGTTTCTGACAGGATAATGAACATCATTGACATATATTTCGTTGTCTCTAACAACAATTTCATCGCCAGGCATTCCAATAAGTCTTTTTACAAGAGTTTTTCCATCAAGTCCTGCACTAGGAGGCGGCGTAAAAACAACAACATCACCGCGGGTTGGTTTATCTACTTGAAAAAGATTGATATCGGTAAAGGGCAAATGCACGCCATAGCGCATTCTATTAACAAACAAAAAATCTCCAATTTTTAAAGTAGGTATCATCGAGCCAGTTGGTATATTGTTAGCGGATAAAACTACACTTTTAAAAATTAAAACCCAAATGATGATTCCACCAAGCGATATCCACGGAGCTTCTTTTGGATATTTATTAAATATTTTTTTAATACCTTCATGAAATCTGTAATATAATTTCAACATTTTATTCCTCTATTATGCCCATAAAATAAATACAAAACCTGATTGTAACGGCTAATTTTAACTTTTGAACCTTCATTTTTATTGAATATTTACACCTGAGCTTTTATGACAATTTTGACAGCTTTCTAATATTTTTTGATTTGCCTGGTAAATGATATTCCACTGTATTTCATCTTTATTTTTACTGTCGCTTACTTCTTTAAGATAGTCCAATATTGTATTGGATTCTGACTGAATCTTTAAAAGATCTTCGAGCAGCCCTTTTTTTTTCCATTTTTTAATCGTTGCAGCTATTGCGGTTTTATAATATACTGAGTCAGCTGTTTGAAGCGTCTTTAATCGCAGAAATAACGCTTCAAGTCGATCTGAATTATTTAAAGAGATCATCGAAGCGATGGTTCTTATGGTAATGTCCATTTCAATCATTTCAACACGAAGTGCTTTTTTTTCTTCTTTACTGTAATCTATTGAAATTACTTTGTTCCTTGTTTGCCCCATAAGTTTGTTCATGTCGCCAACAAATATGAGCATGAAAACAGCGAAAGAAGTAAACGAATATTTTTTATGAAAGCTACTCAATATTCCCAATTTCATCATAATATTCGCAAACTGAGCCTCGGTAGACACTTGATGGGGTGTCAAATATTTAAAGTAAATATTTTTTAAATTAAAAAACCCTGTATTGAGCTTGATAATCTAGCATGAAATTGCCGATAACATAAAGAAGATATATACTTTGGTTGTTAGTTATTATCTAAAAGTTAATACAACTAAATATTATTGTTCGAATTAAAACTGGAGATACACGATGCAATGGTTTAAAAACTTAAAAATCAATACCAAATTACTGAGCGGATTCATTACAATTGCGCTTTTCGGCAGCGCTATTGGAATCATTGGTATTGATGGAATTAACACGGTTAATAATGCCGATACTTTTTTATATGAAAAAACCACCGTCCCCGTTGCTATAGTTGGCCGAATTTCCACCAATTTCCAAAGAATTAGAATTAACCTTAGAGACTATGTTTTTGCTAAAAACAGACAAGAAGCAGAAAAAGCTTTATCAACCATGGATGAATTAAAAAAAAATATAGATGCTGATATTGAAGCGTATAAAAAAACATACATTGATGAAAATGATGAAAAAAACTGGAATGAATACATTGAATCAGTTCAGGCATACCGGGTTCAACAAGGTAAAATTAAAGCTCTAATTGAAAAAGGCGATAAAAATGGCGCTGAAGATATATTAGACAGCAATGCTAAAAAAGCGGCTTTACAGGCAAATGATATATTATTTAACATCATGAAATTAAATGAGGATGCAGCAAAAGAAACATCTGATAAAAACACTGCATTAACCAATCGTACAATAACCATGATGACCATCATTGTTGTGATAGCGATGATCATTTCAGTAGTTTTAGGTATTTACATATCACAATTGATTAAAAAGTCACTGTATGAGGCGTCAAAAAGCGTTGATGCTATATCACACGGCGACCTGACAGTAAAAGCTGAAATTCATGGCAAAGATGAAATTGGTCAAATGATCAATGCCCTCAACGATATGGGCGTTAGTTTGTCAGACATGATGGGTAAAATCATCAACCATACTGAAAACGTATCAAGCGCAGCGCAGCAATTAAGCGCCACAGCTCAAAACATGAGCCAGGGTTCAAACGAACAAGCCGCCAGTGTAGAAGAAACCAGTTCATCCATTGAAGAAATGACGGCCAGCATTACGCAAAACGCTGAAAACGCAAAAGTTACCCAGGGAATTTCAAACAAAGCTTCCATCGAAGCACAAGAAGGCGGAAAAGCCGTTATGGAAACCGTTAAAGCCATGAACCAGATAGCCGAAAAAATTGGCATGGTTGAAGACATTGCCTACAATACAAACCTGCTTGCCTTAAATGCTGCGATCGAAGCGGCAAGGGCCGGCGAACATGGAAAGGGATTTGCCGTGGTAGCTTCTGAAGTTAGAAAACTGGCAGAACGAAGCCAAATTGCCGCAAAAGAAATCAGCGAATTGGCTGTTTCCAGCGTTAACATTGCCGACAAGGCAGGTAAAATGCTTCAATCGATTGTTCCCAACATTCAAAAAACATCTGATCTGGTTGAAGAAATTTCTGCATCGTCTGACCAGCAGTCCAGCACTGTAAGTCAAATCAACGCTGCCATGGGGCAACTTGACAGCGTAACCAATCAAAATGCCTCGGGAGCAGAAGAATTGGCGGCAACAGCCGAAGAGTTAACCGGCTCGGTAGAATCTCTTCGCGATCTGGTCAGCTTTTTTAAAATTGAAGGACTTGATAATTCAAGAAGAAAATCCAGCGCAAACCAGCCTAATCATGAAAACCTGAACCGGCCAAAACAAAATCAACCGGTTAAATCTCAGCCATCGCCCAGAAAACCAATAGCGATGGAAAGTAAACCCGGAGCTGAAGAAAATTCAAATTTAAACGAAGGCGACAAAAAAACACCCAAAACTGTTAATAAAAGAGATTTTGAAAAGTTTTAGTCAGCATATCGATAAGAGCTTTTCATTTTTGGCGCTGATTCAGTTACATAAATATTTTAAATTTAATTTAATGGAAATAACATTTTAGTTTCATCATATGTCATTACCTGATTATGGCCATTGATTTTCGCTAAATGCAATGCTTTATTTGATTTTCGCATTAAATCAGTTAAAGTATCGCCGAAGCGGTATTGAGCAACTCCGATACTTACTGTAATTTTAATATCTTTTTGAGAACCAAATTCAGATTTATCAATGAGAGTTCTTAAATCTTCCGCTAAAACAAGAACTTCATTTATTTTTAAATTAGATACAATAATTGTAAACTCCTCATTACCGCTTCGCGTTAGTAAATCGCTTTTTCTCATTCTGGATTTTATTTTTTTAGCGGCATGAATGATCACTAAATCTCCTTCAAGAAGACTGAATTTTTCATTGATGGTTTTAAAGAAATCAATATCCAGAATTAACAGCGAGATGGTTTGTCCGTACCGCTGGCATTTGAGTATTTTTTGTTCAGCCAAATCAACGAAGGATTGCCGACTTCTAAGTCCAGTAAGGTTATCCTTTTTTGCCAACGCCAGCAATTCTTTTTCAGCATGTATTCGTTGTACAATTTCTTGCTCTAGCCTGGTATTTATTTTTTGTTCAATCATTCGACCCATATATTCAATTCTGCAGGAATAGTTTATATTCCTGTTATAAACGATTCCTGTAATATTTATAAAAATAAAAACATATAAAAGAGCCTGTAAAGATGAAGAATCCAGTTCACTATAAAATAAATGGGGCAAGATAATTATTATCGAAGCCGGAATTGCAGATAATAAAGAATACAAAAATCGTTGTCTTATTAAAAAATACATCGCCATGATGACCATTATTTCGCTTAAGGCAGAAGTTAAAGAAAAATTTTTCATCATGAACATGATAAGTACGGTAATGATTGTTATAAAGTTTGCCAGAACAAACAAAAACCAGTGAAAGACAACCGGATCTTTCCTGGTTTGTATAATTAAAACAAAGGACAAGGCCGTAATACAAAAAATAATTCGCGCAGCAAAAGAAAAAATAAACACTTTATTGATACCCGATTTTAACAAATCAGGTATGGTAAACATCATTACAGCAAAAACACCAATAAACACCATTTTTTTAAAAAAAATAAACTGCTCATGATAGTTCCATTTTAAAAATTCTTTTTCTTGAGCCGGATTTTTAAATGTAACAAAAAGCGGATGAATTTGATTTATTACGGGCATAATATTTATAATACATATTTTTTTAGACTTATGCTAATTATAGGCATTATTATATTAAATTCTAATATAAAAGGGGGCCGATGTTATTTAAAAACCAGCGGCAATCCGTAACATCAACCCCCTCGCTTCATCAAATTTATATATAAATTTATTCATAAATTGTGATTCAGCTACCCCCAACCAATTGATCTTATAAAGAAATTATATCAATTCGATTTTTTAAAGCTTCAATAGTAATTGAAGTAAACTGTTTTTCTGCAGCAAATTCTGTAATGATGTCGCCGTCGACTTGAATCATAAAGGGTTGTTTTGATGACAAATGAAATAAATGTGAAGCCATGTATTGAACTTTTTTTTGATCTATGTGACTACCATTTGAGGCTTTTAACATAATTTGCAGGGTTTTTAAAAAACCGCAATTTCGAATCATTAATAGATGCAATTTACCATCGTCAATCTTTGCGTCTGGTAAAAAAAGACGCCCTGTTGACCAGAATCTGATTTTTGAAAAAAGCAGTGAAATATAATCGTCGAATAGCTCAATTGTTTTTTTAGTATTGATATCCACATAACTTATCGTAAACTTAATCGGTAAAAATTTTGTGAAAAAGGCATTGTACATACCTGAAACTCCCGCTATCAGTTGGTTTTTACGAAATACATGGCTGCTTTTTTGAAAATTACTTACATAGCGATTTACAAAAACGCCGATACCAACGTTGGCCTGCCCCGGAAAATAATATGAAAATCCATTTTTACCGCTGATTTTTCCAACGTCCATTTTTTTTGAAATACCGCGCGAAATTGCTGTGACAGAATCTTCAACAGAATACATTTTCATTTCTCTGGCAATGTCATCTGATGAGCCAAGCGGAATTACACACACGGGAACATTGACTCTTGCGCGGATCATCTCGTTGATAAGGATTGTAAAGGTTGAATCTCCTCCGGCGGTTGAGATTGAATTTAACTGCTTAACTTTGGATTTTAAAAGATTTTTTCTGATTTGTTGCCGAAGGTGATCTTCGCTTTCTGTAACGATTAATTCATAATTTACGTTATGTTTTACAAGTATTTGCTCAAGATACTCTTTGGAATTCAGCGACCTGCTTTGCCCTGAACTTGGATTAAACAAGATAAGATTTTTTTTCATCTTCGATGTATTTTTGTATGCAAAACGCCCTGCATATAAAAATTTGTTGCAAATGATCTTATCATCCTTTGCATCAGGCGAACTTACAAAATGAAGAAAAAAATTGAAAATAACATCACCTTGACAGTTCTTATTTTTTACAGTCTTCCCATGGTAGCCGGCGGTTTAATGAACATGCTGGTCTCGTTTTACTTGATGAAGTTTTCAACAGATGCGCTTTTAATTGCTCCCGCCGCTATGGGTTTGCTTTTTCTCATTTCTCGTATATGGGATGCTGTAAACGATCCGATTGTTGGCTATTTAAGCGATCATACCAACAGCCGCTTTGGCCGCCGCAAAATCTGGATTTTAAGTTCTGCTGTTCCTGTCGGCGTCTTTTTTTATCTTTTATGGATGCCGCCTGCTTATTTAAAAACCTTCTGGATGGGTTTTGCTTTGATTGGTTTTTATACGGTTTTTACAACCCTCTATGTACCGCATTATTCCTTAGGAGCCGAGCTTACTTCAGATCATCATACCAGGCACAGAGTCTATGGCGCGCGAGCAATTGCCGAAAATCTGGGTATTTTTCTGGCTGTAGGTGTTTTACAATTACTGCCAGATACCTCATATGCCCGTATGCGAACTCCCTGGATCATGTTCATTGTTGCCGTAATTTCCATCGCTTTTATTGTCTCCATGCATTTTTTTGTTAAAGAAGATAGCAGTCATAAACCAAAACCGGAAAGCTTTATACATTCTGCGACCAGTGTTTTTAAAAATCCTCATGCAAGACTGATTTTAATTGCCGGATTTTTCGGTCAGCTGGGCGCCGCCGTTATATTTGGAATGACACTGTACTTTGCCGAATACGTTTTGCTTTCGCCCTCCTCCGGCAATGTTGTGGTGGGAATTTTTATTCTTTGCGCATCGGCAAGCGTTCCTGTATGGATTTATCTGTTAAAACACTTTGAGAAAAAAACCATATGGATTTCCTCTAATTTAATTTTAGCCATGTGCTTTGCTATGACATTTACTCTTACAAAAGAAAACATAAGCACTCTTTATTTAATTTCTATTTTCGCCGGAACGGCTTCCGGTTCTATTTTATTCATTCACCCTTCTGCATTGGCAGACACCATTGACTATGAAGAACTTATGAGCAGTAAAAAATCACAGGGAATTTATTTTGCTATTTTTACATTTGTAAACAAATCTGCGATGGCAATTGGAGCGATGGCCATTGGCCTTATGTTATCTTTTGGAGACTTTAAACCCAATCTGCCTCAAACAGACCAATCTTTGTTTTTTATACGAATTACCTATGCGCTTTTTCCTCCTGTAAGTTTTATCATTGCTGCTGTTTTACTGACCTTTTATTCATTAAGCCGAGAAGAACATACGCGCATTCGTAACGAAATAAGTAAAAGATAAAAAAAAATAAATTCTCATTTAAAAAACATTTTTTACAAACTGGTTTTGTTATATTTAATATAATAATGATAAAATAAATAAATGGTACTGTATAAATTATTATGAAAAATAAAGTAGATGTAATTCTTGTTTCAGATATACATTTGGGCGCCAGTCATTGTCATGCAAAAGAACTTCAGAACATGCTGGAGTCGTATGTTTTTAAAAAATTAATTCTTGTCGGCGATGTATTTCAGCACGGTAATTTTGACAGATTGCATAAAATAGACCGTCTTGATAAAACCCAGTGGAATGTTCTTTCCATGTTAAGAAAGTTAACAGACCCTGAAATGGACGTTGAAGTTATCTGGATTGAAGGAAATCACGACTGGAAAGTGTTAAACATAATCGGCGCAATGCTGGGTATACCTATTTTTGATGAATATGTATGGCAATCGAATGGTAAAAAATTTTTAGCCATTCATGGACATCAATTTGATCTTTTGCTGCCAAAAAATGAATTGATCAACAAAGCAGGACAAAATATAAATTTATTTATGCAAAAGCACTTTCATAAAAAATTTACCAGGTTAATATCGAAAATCGGCAAAAAATTTTCACGTTCCATTGAATTTGTTCGAAACGGCGCCATTTCCTATGCTAACGACAAACACTGCGACTATGTTTTTTGCGGGCATACACATTTTCCTGAATCCATAACAAAGGTTATGAATGATAAAAAAATTACATATTTAAATTGCGGAACATGGGCTGATGGAGCCAAACTTTCTTACATAACCATTACAAATGACGAGGTATATTTACACGATTACCCTTACTTAAAAATCGCAAGGGGGTAGTGAAGGCCTTAAAGGCCGAAACGAGGGGGGTGCTTCATAAATATCATTTCAGCGATCATCACTCACAACCCCCTGAAAATGTTGTATCAAAAAATTAAAGCAGGTTACGCATTAAAATAGCGGCAACCAGAGAAAGAATGGCATAAAACTCCGGAAACGCTGCTAAAATAAACGTATTACCGAAAACATCATGTCCGCTTCCTATGGCAGAAATACCTGCCGCGCAAATTTTTCCCTGTTGAATTGCAGAAACAAGAGTAACCAGCCCAAGAGCAAGACCTGCGCCAAAAACAACTGCCCCCTGAAACAATGTTAAATTGGCATTCATGGATTCATTGTACATGATGAAGGCCACAAATCCATATAAACCCTGAGTCGCCGGTAAAGCTGATAAAATTAATCCGTTTGCAAACTTATCCGGAGTTTTTTTCATCATTCCAATTACTGCAGATCCGCCAATCACCAATCCAATGGCTGAGCCGGTACCTGATAAACCAACCATTAATCCTAATCCAGTCAAAGCTAAAATTACACTCATATATACACCTTAATCCCTTATTTTTCTAACGTAAAGGGTGTAAACGGTTTTCCGCCACCCTCAAACTGTAAATTTTTATAAAATTCAACAAATGTAAGCCTGAGCGAATGTACAAATGCTCCCAACAATGATAAAATAATATTTAAAGAATGTCCAAACAAAAATACAAACGATGCAAAAAGAATATGCATGACGGAATCAGGGCCTGCATGCAATATCATAAAACCAATGTTGTTAAAAGCGTTGCCAAGAAGGCCGCCAGCCAGACCAAGAGCAAACAATCTCAGGTAAGATAAAATGTCCCCTATTATACCCGAGGCAAAGCCGTAAAATTCCCATAGAGCAAGTGGCGGCCTCACCCAGATTTTTTTATTGGGGTTATTAAAAAACAGCAATAAAATGGTTCCTGCAAATAACAAATAATAAGACCATTCAAAGGGAACTTTTATTACAGAGCCGCCAATGAGTAAATTGCCTATTTTCATATCCGCAAAACCCATGATGTTTTTATGGGCAGATAAAACAAGCAGACCGGAAATCTGTAAAATATAAGAAAAAGGCATGATTGAATAAATAAATCCTGATTTTTTCCATCGGTTGATCATTTGCAATATCATTCCAAAAATAACCTGTGTAAATCCGACCAACAAAGAAAATGTCATGGCAGGAAAAATCATTTTACCCTGATCTTTATAAGAAGCAAGAAAATCTCCGGAAGAGTCTCTTGCAATTAACGCATCTTCAAGTTCGGGAGTCTGATAAATTGAAAATCCAAAAAATGTATTTAACCAGTATCCGGCAATTAAAGTAAATGCTCCCAGTATTATACCTAGTCTGAAAATGGGTTTTAAACTTTCATTGATTTTAAAATAACCGATTGATAAAACCAGCAAGATGACCATGGCGTAACCGACATCGGCGATACACAGTCCAAAAAAAAGCATAAAAAAAGGAGCAAACAACGGTGTTGGATCCATTTCAAAATATGAGGGCAAAGAAAAAATTCGAGTGATGACTTCAAATGGTTTGATTAAAAAATTATTTTTAAGTTTTACCGGAGGTCCTTCATTAACCTCCGGTTCAGATATCTGATGCCAGAGTGTAAATGGTTTTAAAAGTTCCTCTACGGCGTCTTCATTTTCAGCTGAAAACCAGGCCTGTATTTGTGTTAATTTTCCGGGCTCGTCATCATTGCAATTTAAAGTCGCCTGAATGAATTGTATGGAATTAGCAAGTTCAACTGAAAATTTTTGCAGCGCATCGATATAATGAACAAATTGTAAAATCTTTATTTCTAGCTCATCTTTAACTTTTCTTTTTTCGTTAATTTTTTGGATGATGTCGCCTAATGATTCCGATGGTAAAAATATTTCACCATCATGTTTTTTCGAGGCATCTCTGGAAAACACAACAAAATAAACTGACTTTTTTTCACGGTGAACAATTTCATACGTTAGATCGCTTGTATCAAAGGCATCAAAACCTTTCGTCGACATAATGTAAAAATGCGCATATACGCCTTTTTGGTTTAGCTGTTCTATCGAATTTAAATTAAAATGACCCCATGGAAGTAATTTCTTTTTATCGAGTTCAAGCTTTTCAATTTCACGGTTATAATTCGTAAACTCTTCACGAAGTCGATCGAGCTCTGATAATATATGAAGAGTTTTTGAAAAATTTTCTGAAGAAGGTTTTAATTTAGAGATTATTTTTTTGTGTTTTTTCTTTTCAAGTTTAAGTTCCTGAATTGTACGTTGCACTTTATTTAAGAGCTCAATTTTCTCTTCAAGAGATTTATCAACTTTTTCCTGATCTTTTATAATTTGAAATATACCGGACTTCTGAGCTTGTTTTAAAAAAGTTTCCTTTTCACGGGATAGTAAAATTATGGAAACTTTTTTCATTGGAATGACCATTATGCCACCCGCCTTTTTTTCATGATCTTTTGACCTGCTCTTGAAAGGTTTTCTTCATCTTCCAGAAATCTTTTAATTTGCAGCATCGCGCGATTGTACGCAGGAATTTGAATTTTTTCATAAAGGTTTACTTTCTGAGTTGTTTTTTTACTGGCTCTGATTAGTTTTTCAAGATTTTGATTTTCAATATTGATTTGAATTTCTTTACTTAAATAATCTTTTAAAACCTTCACTCCTTCTAAAAACCACTTTGGTTTTTGAAATACACTGAACCATTCTACATCAAAATTAACATCGCGAAACTTTTTAACTCGAACGCCGGCTATACTGACAGATTCCGTATTTATTGATTTTATTTTAATTATATCCGGAAATTCAGAAAATAATTTAATATTATCAAGAATTGGTTTTTTTAATATAATCAGTTCTGCATTAAGGTCGGCAATTTTTCTTTTTAAAACACTGACTTCACCACGGAGGGCGCCTTCTTTTGCGCGTAAAATAGGTAAAGCCCGCATTCTTACCTTTACGTCATTTTGAAACTTTTGAAAACTTACTTTATTAAATTGAAATTTTAATTCCATAGATTAAATGAATTGTACGTATTTTAACATAATTTCATTGTATCGATATTAATATCCGCCGCCGGGTTCTTTTAAAAAATCTGAATATTCATAGATAAATTTTTTAACTTTTGGATCGATAACCGCCATACAATATGGATTTGCCATTCGGTTCATATTGTAGTAATTTTGATGATAAGGTTCAGCCGTATAAAACTCTGATAATGGTTCTATTGTGGTTACAATGGGTTCCTTGAAAATTCCGGATTTTTCAAGAATTTCTAGTGATTGTTCTGCAATTTTTTTTTGATCTTCGTTAAGATAAAATATAACCGATCGATACTGTGTTCCAATGTCGGCGCCCTGACGATTTATTGTAGTAGGGTTATGTATGTGCCAGAATATCTCAAGAATATTTTCAAAGGAAATGATCGAAGGATCATATTCAATTTTTACAATTTCTACATGATCGCTTGTACCAGAACAAACTTCTTCATATGTCGGGTTTTTGGTCTTACCTCCGGCATATCCAGATATCACGTTCGATACGCCGGAGACTCTTCTGTATATTGCGTCAAGACACCAGAAGCAACCTCCGCCCAGCACAGCGTATTCCATTGGTTTATCCATTATTCATTATTATATTTTAAATTACCCTGTAAAGGCATTGAAATAAATTCGTTGTTAATTTAAATCCTGACGTACATGCGACAAGCTGGTTTTTACTACGGTTTTTTGCAGTTTTTCAAATGTGTTATGACCTGGAATAACAAAATGTTTATGTATAAAATCCGCTTCTGTCATAAAATACATTAAAATTTCGATTACCCATGGAAAAAGCAGTATATCTTTTTTAATTGCTTTTCGAAGACATTTCCAGAATAGCCGGCGCATGTTTTTATCAGAATTAAAAATATAAAACTTTACAGTACGGTACATTGCTCCCAGGAAATATATCCTGAAATGCCTTGGGTCCATTGCATTTTTCAAATATGAGTATTTATGTATAGATTTAAGATCTACCTGATCGATCAAAGCTGCAAAACGAATATAAAAGTTTTCAGGTTCATAAAGTCTTCGATAAAGAGCTGCATAACCACTTTGAAGAGCTTCTTTTGTCATTAATTTGGGAATAAAATTTGCCTCCAGATTGGTATCTCCAGATTCAAGGTCAGCCAGTAAACGACCTTCTGCTTCGAGACGATCCCATAGTTTTGTTCCCCTCATGGCGGTTAACATACTGATCAACGGTATAGCTACACCGGCCTGGGTTAAAAAATCATATTGCAAATCAAAAATATCAGACGAATCCGCATCGAATCCAACGATCATTCCGAGGGAAAGAAAAATTCCCCTTGACTGAATGGTTCGAATGGCCTGCACCAAATCAAGATCAGCATTATGACTTTTATTGGTGCTTAAAAGACTTTCTTTACTTGGAGTTTCTACGCCAATAAAAAACCCATAAAAATTTGCATCTACAAATAAATCAATGAGTTCGGGATCTTTAACCACGTTTAACGTAAGCTGGGTAAAAAAACGAATTGGTTTTTTTATAGAACGATTAAACTTGATAATTTCTTTTAAAAGTGATTTAGCATATACACGATTTCCGATAAAATTATCGTCAGCAAAGAATATTTCTGCCTTACCCCTGCTGATCAAGTCTTTTAGTTCGGCAATTACATTTTCTACCGGCTTAAAACGAGGTTTGCGGCCAAACAGTGAAACAACATCGCAAAACTCGCAATCATAGGGACAGCCCCTAGAGGTTTGAATGGGAGCTGAAGAATAATCATCGAGGTTTTTAATTGCGCCCCATCGCGGTACCGGACTAATGGAAAGATCGGTAATTTGACCGCCTTCATAGAATTTTTTATACGAATTTCTGCTCCATTCCTCTAAAAATACCGGCCAGACTTTTTCTGCTTCGCCAACAACCACAACATCAAATAATTCCCTGGCTTCTTCAATATGTCCTGAAACAAAAGGACCTCCGCCGACGGTCATGATTCCCATTTCTTTACATTGACTTACAATTTCACGAATTCTCGGCAAATGCATGGTAAAACCTGTTATGGCAACCAAATCAATTGAGGTATCAAGTTTTAACTCCTCAACATATTCGTCCAGCAACTCTACTTCATATTGTGGAGGAGTAAGCGCTGCTAGAGTTACCAGACCAAGCGGTGCATGTATTGCTTTCTTTTTGGTAAGCGGTTTCATCGCGCTCATTTGCCAGAAAGTATCATGACTCTTTGGCTGTATCATTAGTATTTTTGTCATTTGTGATTCCGTATTTTGAATTTAGAATTGTATCAATTGAAATACTGTACAAATTTGTTTAATATTTCAAATTTTCTATTTATATATCAAAAAATAACTGCATATACATACGGACAATTCTTTTTTTAAATAGAATATCTTGCCTCGGGTAACTTCTCAAGCAGGGTCAATGTTACAGGCATGGAAAGATAAAACGGTAAAAGATCAATTTTTATTTTTAACCATAAATTGCCCATTATTTATAGTAAGCAATATAATTTTGTTTTTTTCTATTTTAATTTTGCTTTTATAATGTAGCGTATTTTCTGCCGACTTTATTTCATCTTCCCGAAGCGGTTTAAATTCAACATCAATAAAATGATCGCCTGTTGCAAGATTTAATTCTTCATAAACCAGCATCGGACGATCATGTCGAAATCCTCCCGGTTTATAAGGTAAAATGGTTTCATTATCATCAATTTTTATTTTCAACAGATATGAAAGATAGTAAATCTGACAGGCATTTTTTTTTCTCATATGCACTGGAATACTTTTAATTTCAGCGGCCGTATACTCATGACATTTTTCAACATATTCACCCTGCATTTTCCAGGAAAGTTTCAACATACCCTGATCATGTTCTTGATCTATAGATAATCTACTAATGGCAGTTATTCCTGTAATCAGCAAAAGACCAACCATCATCGCAATAAATGTTTTAATTGGTCTTGATGAGAAAAAGCTTTGAAACACATTTGAATTTTTTAAAATGAATTTATTTTTAATGGCGTCTGAAAGTTGTGAAAAATCATTTACTCTAATGATGTTATCACGGTCATCAGCTTCCATTAAACGTGGAGCCCGATTGCCGTCAATTCGTTGATGTAACCATTCCGGTCCTTTGCGAAACGTACAATTTGAATCAAGACAGCCAAGTACAATGGTTTTTTCATAATGGCGGGCAACGTGATGTAAATGGGTTGAGTGAATTACGCCGGTACAGGAAACCATAAACACATCGCTGTCGGGTATATGCAGAGATAAACTTATATTATCATTGTGAGAACATGCAAAAATAAAATATTTTTTTAATGCTTCTTTAGAACTCTCTTCCAGTTCCCTGATTAAATGGAGCAAATCACGGGAAGTTCGATCCGTTGGACCAATGGCAAACGTTGAACACGAAGCAGCGCATAAACCGCAACTGACACATTTAATCGCATTAACCACCGGAATCATCGAAGACTCCGCTTTAGCGATCAATTCTTTTTGTTTCATAAATACAGATTCTGTCATATCAATGGCGTCAAACGGACAGTCATAGTAACATTGTTTGCATCCGTGACAAAGCTCCAGATCGACCATAGAAACATAATCTTCTTTTCGAATTTTTACGGAAGGTTTAAAATACCAGGGTATCGCCAATAAAAGTACGTTAAAACCCAGCAGTAAAAATAAAAAACCTGCAGGTTTTAGAGAAACTGGAAAATATAGAAAAAATGAAAAGAATGCATCAACAGGAAAATGAAGTGATGTTGAAAATAAATCAGCCTTCTGTAGCAAGGGAGCCGGGATCATCACAGACGCGGCAATAAACAATCCGATATAAAATACCGTGGTCTTCCAGTTAAAAAAATACTTTGGCAGGGAAATTCTCGATGTATGAAGCCAGATTCCAAAAATCATAATCAAGGGTACCGCCAGATGTATAAAGACAACAAAAAAGAAAAAACTATCGCCGGGTAATTTTTCTCCGCTGAAGGTTCTTAAAAGCGATTCGGGCATCACGGGAATAATATCCATGATTTTTAAGCCTGTAATTCCGATGATTTTTGCATGTTCATCCCAAACAAGTACGTAACCGGTATAGGCAGAAAAAAACAAAAGTCCGGTCATTACAACGCCACTGATCCAGCTTAAAATTCGCGGCCCCCAGCTTCTACCCTGTGCCAGCATTTTAAGCATATGGATTAATATCGCAACAACAGCCGCATCAGAAGCGTAACGGTGCAACGCCCTTACCCAGCGTATAAAAACACTATTATCCTGCATAGCCACGATTGACTCATAGGGCGAAGCCAGGCGGTAAAAAAAAATCAAATATAAACCGCTGACCATGACAACAGAGAAAAACAAAACTGCCAGAGTTCCCGCATTGGCTACAGGATTATACTTTGACTCGGTTATTTTTTCTAACATCAGCCGCAGCCATTTGTAGACAAAGCGGAATATATAAATCTCTTTCGGGAATTTATTTGGACTATAAAGCTGTTCTGACAATTTTTCTTTCATAATTATATTCTCATTTAATTTGCAGCAACCAGCCCCGACCGTGGCTGACTTTTATTGTATTTTTTCCAGTGCATCCACAATTCGCATTACCCCGGGATTTATCAACGTATAATGTATTTTTTTCTTACTGCTGATCATATAAACAATTCCCTCATGAATGATGTCGCCTGTTTTTTCATTTTTGGAACGTTCTACTTCGAATTTATTTAAAGCATCAATGGTTTGATCTGGATCGCTTGACGTTAGAACATGGGCGTTGGCAGGTAAATTCCATTTGGTAATCATTTGCTTTAGCTGACCGGGTTTATCCCTCCATGGATCCAGCGTAATTATATAAATCGAAACATTTGAATTTTTATGTCTAAGCGCAAATATTTTTTCAGCCTTGACTATGTTTTCAATCAGCAAAGGACATATTGTCTCGCAATGAAAATAAGCAAAAGTTACAATAGCTGGAACGAAAATATCATTTTCGGTCATGGCTATGTTTTTTTCTCCAATAAGTTTAAAATGCGGTAAAGATTTTTTACTTACCGGATAATTTTCAGGTAAAGGATCGGCGTTAAATTCATAGGTAATATTTTCTACCCGCCTTGCGGCTTCTACTTTTTTAACAACAGAATAAAAAAGCCACGTAAAAATAAAAATATAAATACCAACAATGAAAAGTTGAAATTTGTTTGTAAAAGAATTTCGTATAGATTGAATTACAACTGGTGGAGACCAGATGATTATAATAGCCAACAGCATACTTAAAGGACTTCCGATTAAATTCAGCCATCCGTAGGTTTCGGGAAGTCCTGAGGAGGTTTTACCAAAACAAATGAATTTAGCTGATATTAGCCAGTCCGGCGGTTTCTGTGGCATCGGAGCAAAGGCTAGCCCCCATAGCAAAGCTATGGAGGCAAGCCAGATCATAAGAGCAATCGATACTGACTTGCTCTTCAACGTTATCCTACTTTCCAGGTAGAAGACAGAATTTTCCAGTTTACAAAGAAGTACAATATAAAGGCTACCAGAAATATGAAAACAAGAATCATTGTTCCTTTTGCTCCTTCTTTATGAACTGCGGCAACATTGGCTCCCTGATGTACTTGAGCCGATAGCTTAAGGACACCCTGTGGTATGCCGCTTTCGCCGTTTTTAATCGAATCAGCTGTCATTTCTTTACCGAAAAATACAGTCGCAACCGCTATCGTGATGAACATAACGGCTCCAAATGCAGCCAAAAGTCCTCCAATACCCATCAATGCTTGAAACAAATTGACAATGTCAGGAAATTGAACGGGGAAAGGCGAACCTGCAAAGGAAGAATCCCAGTGACGTCTGGGAATACCATACATACCCTGCAAAATCATACCCACTGCCATTACAGAAATACCTGCTCCAAAAAAATAAGGCTGAACTTTTGCCATACCCCAAAATGCCACACGTTTTCTAAAAATTAACGGCAACACGTAATACGTTACCGCCATAAAAGCCAAAGCTGTTCCGCCTACAACAGTGACATGAAAATGGCCTGGAATTCTCATGGTATTGTGCGCTATGATATTGATTTGCTCGGTACCCAGAGTAACCCCGGTGATACCTCCCATAAATCCAAAAATTACCAGCGAAAGCATCATACCTGAAAATCCAGGATCGCTCCATGGAGCTTTACTCAACCACTCAAAGCGTGTATTTACAAAACCTTTAAGACGTTGACCAATTTCAATACCGGCAGGAACCGTAAAACCATGGATCATACTGGCCAGTACCGCAAGGTACATTGCATAGGATGTGTTCCAGATTTTCCATGCGCTGCCCATTCCCGGGTCGACCAGAAGATGGTGAGCCGACGCCATTGAGATAAATAGTATGTACAGAACAAACGCAACACGACTGATTTTCTCATTAAGTACCACCCCGCCAACGGTTAATCCGGCCAGCAAATACCATATAGAAACCATCGCCGCAACGTTGATTTGTTGAGATGAATGACCAAGAGCCCAGAAAATCAATCGATAGATTTCAGGATCCATTTTCATCAAGTTCAGAGACCACAATAACGTTGGTATATAAATCAACGCTCCATGGATTAACGTGATGATCGCGATAATTGTTGCTGTTAACGCGCCAAAAGTCACCAACGGTATAGAACCTGGATAGGTTTTATCTTTTTTAGCGGCCACAAGCGTGGCCATAAACAACATACACACAATCAATGCCCCGACGGCAAACAAAATAATCCCGACATAATACAAAGGATCGGCCATCAGCGGCGGATACGAAGTAAACAGTACATCGGCTTTGCCGGAATAAACCATAACGTTGACAAGAATTGCGCCTAGCATCATTAAACCAAAACTAACCCATCCAAGTTTTGGCGCAGGAAGTCGCGAATTTAACAAAACCGGACCTGCAAAATACAATACTGCCATTTCAAAAAATATGATGAAAAAAATCAGCATATTTAATCCATGCGAAGTTAACAGGCGATAATACCATTCCGCATTCAGTAAATGAACAGCCTGCCAGCGTGTAAGAACAATTCCAAACGCAGCGATCACACCCAAGAGCATAAATACTACGGCAACTACAGCATTAGCCTTAATCAGGTTTTCTGCATTTTTATCCACTTTTAATCCCGTTACGGGACACTTTCTAAACAAGTCAGCTATTGCGTTCATAACGATTCCCCCACAATGATTTTACCGACCATATTGTGATGGCCGATACCGCAAAATTCGTTACAAATGATGTTGAAATCACCTGCAATCGAAGGCGTAATTTTTAATCCATAATCATAACCCGGAATAACCTGAAAGTTTAGTTTCGCAGGGTACAGACTAAACCCATGATTTACATCTACCGAAGAAAGATGAAGCGTATATTCAACTCCCTTCTTTAGTTTAATAACGGGGGTCCATTCCCACATATGCCCCAGCAGATAAACGTCGCTTCCTGCCGGAGGCTCGACTACGGGAATACCATTTTCGGTACCCACCTGATAATCTTTTATAAAACGATCTACCCTGGCCTGATAATCTGCTTCGATAACTCTGGTACGAATACCCGACGGATTTTGTCCGCCTTTGATATGCCAAAACGGCATCATGCCAAATAAAACAAGGCACCAGATAAAAGCAATGGTGATCCATCTTTTTTCCTGGGAAGCCGCCGGTTTCCACCATATTCCTTCAGGGGAAACAATCCCCGAATGCATTTCCATATCCATTATTCTCTCCTTTTTTTTAATTCTAAATTCTTAACTAATATTGAAAGTGTTTTGATAAAAAAGATTTCCTGCTAACCTTAAAATACAGAAAATAATATAACCATATTTTAAAGCACTCTATGGTTTAAATTGACTTTTTTCTTTTTTAGTGATCTTTGTGTACCCTGGTACTATGTCTGTTTAATTTATACATGTTCAAACTTAAATTGGCTCCGCATTAATTTTAAAAATGGCGAAGCGCACATACTTGTTAAGTAGCGTTTCCGCTTGAATTTGCTTTGCGCAAGCGGAACAAATCAAAAAGACACGGTACTAGAGAGAAATCGTTTCATAATACTTTAAGGTAACGTACCTTTCGGTAAACTCAACACTTCATATAGTCCCCAGATCGTATAAAACACAAACATAACTCCCAGTCCAGCAAACAGCAACAAGAAAGGACTGTCGAGTAGTCGTTGACCCAATGGTATACTTTTGTCTTTATTTTTTTCTAAATCACCCATATTCTCTCCTTGAAATTTATTTAAACTCTTTGTGAAAACTCATAGATAATGTGTGATTACACGAAATTGCTCAAGAAATTTTTCATAACCCACACTACACAAGTTACAAATCAAAAATTCTTTAATATTTTGAAGTTATAATGAAAAATATAAATTGACCATAACAAATGAATATTTTATATAAAAAGTAAGCGTTTACCTACTTTTTTATAAATGCAGATTGATACTATTGTTTCTATAAAACAAATATGCCATGTAAATTATTGCTACTGCAGTGATTTACATCGGAAGTAATGTTGCCCATATTCCTATTGTTACCCATAATAAAAGAGTTATCCTGTGTTTAGCTCTGTCTTTCAGCACACAGCACATGATGTGTTGCCAGCACAGGTATTACAACAAAAAATTAATCGAGGTCTTGTTAAACCAGTTATACGGAAAAGCAAAGTTAGATACCTGTTCTCAAATTAGTTTAAATTCTAAAAATTATCTTTTTTAATTTTATTAAATTACTGTATTGACAGTACCACTACATTTTTATTTTTAGTCCTAAGTCTAGTTTCTAAAAAAAGTTGGTTTTATCTATGATAACGACAAATACAAAAATTACAATTTATTACAATCCTAAATGCAGAAAAAGCAGGGAAGCTCTTCAAATTATCCGAGAAAAGGGTATTGATCCAGAAATCATTTACTACCTGGATGAACCTCCCAGTACCAAAGAACTTGCTGAAGTATTGAGAAAAATGGGTAAAAGACCGCGAGATATTTTTAGAAAATCAGAACCACTGTACAAAGATCTTGGACTTAAAAACAAGGATCTTTCGGATGATGTATTGCTAGAACATTTAAACAAACATCCGATTTTAATTGAACGTCCAATCGTGGTAAAAGGACAACGTGCTGTTCTAGGACGCCCCCCTGAAGACATCAAGAAAATTCTTTAGACAGGTCATCTTAAAAAGAAATATTGCCTCGTGTCTATCGAGTCTGTAAATAATTTTCATGAAAAATATAAAATCGTGGTAACTTCGGGACCTACCCGAGAGTTTATCGACACGATTCGTTTTTTGTCGAACCCCTCAACCGGTAGAATGGGGTATTATATCGCCAAAGCAGGCGTAAATCTTGGTTTTAACGTTACCTACATCCATGGTCCTGTTCCAGCGCGTTTTTCCAATGTTGACGATGCGGAAAACATATCCGTAATTTCCACCGTTGATATGTTAAACGAGGTTATTAATAGAATCGAACCATTTACAATACTCATCATGGCCGCTGCGCCTGCTGATTACAGACCCGAAAAAAAATTTGACCATAAATTAAAAAAGAAAGAAAATCCTGAAATTAAATTTATTCCAAACCCTGATATTTTACAGACCGTACATGAGTTGATTGAAAAAAATAAAACACCTGATGTTCTCTTGATTGGATTTGCCGCCGAAATACAAAATGCACTTGAATATGCCACTTCAAAACTGGAAAGAAAGCATCTTGACATGATTTTTTTAAATGACCTGAGTAAATCTGACAGCGGTTTTGGCGTCGATACTAATGAACTTACAGTAATTCATAAAGATAAATCGTATGAGAAATGGTCAACCGAAAGTAAAGAAAAACTGGGTTACCGTATCATTAATGAAATCGAAAAATGCTGGGGATAACCTGTGCCTTATACGACGAGGCGTTTGAATTGATCAAGATTTCAAAAAGACAAAAAAATAATTCTATATCTTATTATTCAGGCACACATAAAGGAATACCTTTTTCACTATTTTTAACAAAACCAGGTTTACGTAAAAATACAAACCAATTTATGAAATGGTTAAAGATCAACCACATAACTGAACTTCTTCAAACCGGTTTCTGCGGAGCACTTTCAAACCTGTATCGGCCTGGCGATGTATGCCAGATTAAACATGTTTTAAGTATAAATAAAATTACAGAATATAATCAACCTTCTGCTCAATACCATTTTACAAATGATGATCATTACATTAAAGATGATAAATCACATAGTCTGCTTACGGTTAACTATCCGGTTTTAACCATAGACGAACGTGACAGCATTAACGACAAATATACTGCAGATTTTATCGATATGGAAGCATGGCATATTTGTAATTTACTAAATGACAATTTTCCTGAGGTGAAAAGCAAAATCATTAAGATAGTCGGCGATGTTCCGGGAGAAGAACCTCTGATGAGAAATGAAATTCAAATGCGAACTTTTTTTACGGAGCATAGCTTTAAAAATCGAGTTAAAATTTCTTTAAAAACAGGTATCTCTTTTTTTGAGCTTTACTATAGAAAACGGATGTTACAAAAAACCTTAAAAACCGCAGTTTTAAATTACATGGAAACCAAAATAAGAAATAATTAATGGAACATCTTCAAGATACAAATTTTATACCCGTCATGACGATTGCAGGGTTTGATAATTCAGGCGGCGCCGGTATTGCTGCCGACTTAAAAACTTTTATGGCTTTTTCATGCTATGGATTATCTGCTGTTGCTGCCATCACTGCGCAAAACAATGTAAGCTTTTCAACTTACGAACCTGTTAGCTCATCTCTTTTATATGAGCAAATTAAAATGTCTGTCAGACAATCCACTCCCCTGTCAACTAAAACCGGAATGTTGGCAACACCTGAAAACATTGAAGCGGTTTGTAACGCGATCAAGGAATTTAATTTAAAAAATATTTTTGTCGACCCCGTTTTAAAATCATCAACAGGCAGCAAATTGATCTCAGAAAATTATCTTATAACTCTTAAAAATAAATTAATCCCCCTTGCTTTTGCGGTAACACCTAACAAAATTGAAGCAGAACATTTATCTGGAATTAAAATCGAGTCCTATGAAGACGTACAAAAATCAGCAAAAATAATTTTTGAAATGGGTTCTCAAAACGTTATCATTAAAGGCGGGCATATGGATTTTGATCAAAATGAAAGTATTGATATGCTCTATAACGGAAAAACTTTTGTAAACTTTTCAAATAAAAAACTTGCTTCCGCCTCGTTTCACGGAACCGGGTGTACATTTTCTGCTGCTTTATGTTCCTGTCTGGCAAGAGATTTTAACATAGAAAACGCAATTAAATATTCAAAAAGATATACTTTGCAGACGATGGTTGAGCAATTAACCAACACTCCCAAAAGTATTTTAAATCATAATGTTCAAATCAATGCCACAGAGTTATCAACTCCATGACCTAATCATTACTTACTGATTTTTTTCTCGACAAACTTTACGTATTTTCTGATTTTTGGATCAAATTTATTAACTTCAACTTTTTCAGAGTGAAGTTTCTTGTTTTTTGTTGTTGTGTAAAAATAACCAGTACCAGCAGTAGATTCAAGTTTTATAATTTCGCGCATATATCCAGAAAATATCTTAAAAACAAAGTGTCGAGCAAATTATATGCAAATTATCGCCTCCAAAGCGTGAACGCTTATATTTACGAATGTAAATTTATCATCGTAATTATTGTACATTGGTTTAAGGTAATTGTTTTGTGCGTCGTTACAAGTAAAAAACCAAGACCTCTATGCCTTCGGGTCTTGAGGTTATTTTAAAGCTTCTTTTCAAGAAGCTACCCAGACGAAGCCGCTCCTAAAAAAAATTCTGCTTCAATTTATAATAAATCATTTACGAGGTTACTTTAATAATAAAGTCACCCCAATGAATCTTCCTCAGGGCAAAGTCAATAGTGAGCCTGTTTTAATTTACATCCTCTCAAACGCAAGAAGCCTTTACTCTACTCGACGATTTTTTGAAGAAGGCATTAAGCGTGGTTATAAAGTAAAAGTATATCCCCCCCTTGCCCTTACATTGTTCATTGAAAAAAGCGGCTGCAAGGTTTATTTTCAAAAACAAATTCTTCCAAAACCTGATATCATCATACCCCGAGTCGGTCAAAAAAAAGTCGGTTATACCATGGCTGTCATAAAACAGTTTGAAATGCTCGATGTAATATCTCTTAATGCCATTCAAGCCATCTCAAGAGCTCGTGATAAACTTAGATCTCTGCAATTACTTGCTCAAAGCAACATTCCTGTTCCGAGAACTTTTTTTATCGACAACATCAATGAAATTGACATTGCCATTGAGTCAGTAGGCGGCGCTCCGGTTATAATCAAACTATTGGAAGGTACCCAGGGTATGGGGGTTATACTGGCAGAATCTGTGCGTTCCGCACGATCTATACTGGAAAGTCTGATCAATCAGGGACAACATGTTTTAATCCAGGAGTTTATCAGCGAATCTACCGGACGAGACCTGAGAGTGATAGTTTTAAACAACAAAGTCATTGCCTCAATGCAAAGAACATCCATTGGAGATGAGTTTCGCTCGAATGTTCATCGGGGAGGCTCTCACAGCAACGTTAAGTTATCGATTGAAAGCGAAAAACTGGCGAGACTGGCGACAAGAGTTTTAGGATTAAATTTTGCCGGAGTTGATTTAATTGAATCTAAAAGAGGCCCCTTGATTTTAGAAGTAAATCCATCGCCAGGAATCGAAGGTATCGAGTCATCTTCGGGAATCAACGTTGCCGAGCACTGCATCATCTATCTTGAAAAAGAGCTTCGTTTAAAGAAAATCTCTAAAAAATAAAGTGTGATTTATGTTTCAAAATTCAATAAAAATCAATAATTGGCTTTAATTAAAGATTTTGATATGAAAAGGACTCGCCCGATGGCGTATGATATAGCGTTAAAACAACATGCGAATCAGGAAATACATTTTCAATGGCGCTTTTATAAAGCATCATGGGAATCTCATAAGTTTCAAGAAGATGTTTTGAAAAATCAGAAAATGACATATGTTCTGGTTTTACATTGGTTTTATAGTCGATGATATGAATGGAATTCTCTGCGTCTTTTAAAATCAAATCTATATAACCTACTGCGATTTGTTTCTGATTTTTATAACTTTCATCGATAAATGAAAAATTTTTATCATTTAAAAACAATTGTGAAAATGGAATTTCTTTACCGATGATTTGAGATGACAAAACCAGATTAAAAAGTGTACTTTTTTTATAAGTCCCCATCAATTCAGTTGCATACTTCTCTATACTTTTTTGTGCCTGAAAATTAAAAGCATGCGTATAAAAAAGAACCTGTAAAACTTCTTCATGAATTTCAGGATTTTTTAAATTTATCAATTCAAACACACTGTGAGCAATCACACCTCTGGTAAGAGCATCTTCAAGAATATTCTGTTGATTATAAAAATCTCCAATTTGAATTTCATCCATATTTTCTTGATCGCTATTTATTAAACTTTCTTCAAAATGGATTTCAGAAGATTTTTCATTACTTTTATCATAACGAATTCCTTTTTGAGCAGCTAATTTTTTCATAATCGATGTGCCGCTTACAAAAGAATACGAAGCTGATGGGTTGTTTTCAAATCGAGGAATTGCGGGAGATGCTTTTGAAATGACCAATTCGCTATATTCATCTTCATTATTTTCATCTTTAACGCTAGTACAATGATACCTTTGATAGTAAATAGAATCCATTGCGCTATCATATTCAACTGGCAACCACTCCTCATGTTGATCTTTGGTTTCATTATTGACTTGAAACTTTTCAGATAACGCTTCATTAAAATATTTTAACAGACAATCGCCATCTTTTAAATTCCCGTGAATGGGCAAATACAAACGTTCTTTTGCGCGAGTCATGGCAACATAGGCGAGTCTTACCATTTCTTCCTTTTTTTTTCGCTTTAAAGTAGTTTCAATTTTGTTGCCATTTACTGAACATGATGAAAGATCGCCTTTATATTGAAATACGACATTTAATTGTTTAAATTGAGAATCATCAGAATTAACTGCCGGATCAATTGAAGACTCCAGAACCAATTCTTCTGATCTATTATTTTTAATCGAAGCTAAATCCGGCATAAATACAACATCAAATTCAAGACCTTTGCTTTTATGATAACTCATGATTTGCACCGAATTTTGATGGCTATAGGCTTCAACACTTTCATCAACCTCGGGAATATTTTCCAGTTTTTCAATTTCTTCTATAAAATGACTAAACTTCTCGTTAAAAGTTAAAAATGATATATTTTCCGTTGATACTGCAATTTCCAGAAAACGATCTATACTTTCTTTAATAATTTCACTATTGTACAATAAATTCGTAAAAGGTAAAAAATTTGAATGATCTAATAAATAAAATATCATATCCGGCAGAGACTGGTTGCGCGATAAAAGTATGCATGTATTAAACAATTCAACAATTTTTTCTACTTTTAATAAAAGTTCGGAATTCATATTTTTTTCGTGTACAATTTCATTTTGAATGGCTCTTCGGATGTAATCTGAATTAATAACGTTTTCAACCTCTATATCAGTAAAACCGACTACCGGACACCGTAAAAAACCTGTAAGAGAAATGTTGTCGCTGGTATTGTATAAATATTTACAAAAAAATATTAAATATCGTTTTGTAAAATTTTCTCCATAATATCGACGTCCTATAAGACTGAAGGGGATATTTTTTTCTTTTAATTGTGCAACATAGGGTTCAAGATTGTCTTTCATGCTTAAAAATAAAATACAAACTGACAACTTCTTATCTAAAGCAAAAAGTGTTTCAATTTCAGAAGCAAGCCATGTTGCCTCTAACTTACGTTTTACTTTAATTTGCTTCGAGTCATTTTCATCTGAACTTTTAAAGTAATTTATATAAACCCCGGGATCGGGCAATCGTGAGTTTTGCGTACCCGGTATAATCGATTCATAGTTTTCAATATCCATTGAGGTATTGTTTGTCATCGGTGTAAATACCCTGTTAATAAATTTGATAATACGCGGATGACTTCGCATGTTTACAGTTAAATGCCCGATATAACCTGAATCATGAAAATGAAATTTTTCTTTTTCATGATGAAAAGTTTCTAGATCGGCGCCGCGAAAACTATAAATGGATTGCTTGGCATCCCCGACTCTGATTAATTTTAAGGATTGTTTTTCTGATGATAATTCTTTACTTTTATTTGCATAGATCGTATCAGCCATTTTAATAAAAATGGAAGTCTGTAAAGGATCGGTGTCCTGATATTCATCAACAAAAATATAATGATACTGTTTCTGAACCTGCATTAAAATATTTTTATTATTGAGCAATTTATTTGTATAAAAAATAATATCATTATAGCTTAAAACACTTTTTTGTCTTTTAAACTCCATAAAATAATTATGAAAGTCCGATAACCCTTTAAAAAACAAATATCGGTGATATTCATTTTTTAACGTGTTATTTGTAATGCCTGAATACTGTGGCAATACTGTGCTTTTGAAATGCTGGCGCACTTCTTCATTTACAGAATGATCTTCATTAAACGGATATTTCGAAAATAAAATCAAATATTCTTTTAAAATTTTCTGAATATTTTCATGAGGTGATGAATCCAGAATGTATTTTTTCTTGCCTCGATAACTTTCAGGATATATATCAAGATTATAAAGTTTAATTCGCTGCAATGGATTGTCTTCATGCCGTAAAACACGATTTAAAGTATCGAGTTTACCTCCGAGTGAATCGATATTTGCAGAAGCTTCTTCAGAGTAATTATAGCAGGAAAGGTATTCATTAAATCGCATTACGTGCTCATTAAATACTGATTCTTGAAGTCTCCTGAGATCATCTTTATTTTTAACAGGAAAGTCCTGGAGACTTAGATTTTCAAGAAGATGGGTTTTTTCAATGATGGATTTAACGTCGGTAAATAAAGAGCCTAGAGAATTATAACTTCCTGAAAGGATGAGATCTTTCCAGATATTGCCTGGAACTGTATTTTCATTTATTGTTTTAGAAATATAAGATGAAAAAGCATCATGCAACATAACCTCGCTTTCTTCTTTTGAAGCGATGGAAAACAATGGATCAATATTTTCATGATAACCGTATTTATGTAAAAGACGAACACAAAAACTGTGAATGGTTCCAATGGAACTTTCGTGAATTAAACTTAAAGCTTTCTGCAAAGTTTCCGCAACTTCTTTTGATTTTACCTGATCTACTCTCTGGAAAAGCTTTTCTTCAATTTTCCATTTTAGTTCGGCGGCGGCCTTATTGGTGTATGTAATGGCGGCTACATGTTTAATGCTTTGAAGTTTACCGGATTCAAGAAGCCATAGAAGTTTGTCCGCAATGATGGTGCTTTTCCCTGTTCCTGCTCCGGCAACGATAAAAATATGACCGTCATATGCAATTACTTCATCACGATTTTTTTGATCAGCCAGCATTTAAAAAATTCCGTTGAGCCAATTTATAAATCTCGTTGAGGTTTACACTAAATTATTTAACAATGCTTTTAATCCCGAAAAACCATACCGCAAACGCGCAGTCACATTTTTTCATTAGAACCAATTCGCTACGCCGACTATTTTTTTTGGGGAGTTGTCTAATATGCCGTTATTCTTCAGGCCCGCATAAATGAACTGAAAACGCCAAATCTACAAAATCTTTGCTTATTAGACAACCCCTCTATGTACCGAAGGCGTCATTTTGACTTGCTGTCTTTACCTTTTCCAAGTACAGACTGCATTGCCTTTAAAAGACTGTCAAGCTCAACCAGGTTTGCCTTAAGTAGAAAAATTATTTTATCAAATTCTTTTTTATTGCCAAGATTGTTGTTTGAAAATTGTTTCATATCTTCAGAGACAACTTCTAAATTAACCATGATTTTTTCAATCTTACCGCTAATAACCTTGGGATCGTTTAAAATCGCTCCAATGCTGTTGTCGTTTGATTTAAGTTTTTCTGATACACTTTTTACGTTTTCAGTAATGGCATTTGTATTGGCGAGTGTTCGAAATATTTCGTCGCTTAACCTCGTTTTCTGTGTACCGCGAAGTCCGGCAACAAGAGAATTTGCATTTTCCACCGTTTTAGAAATATTTAATAATGTTGCCTCAAGAACTGGTTTTAAATTATGTACATCATCAAGAATTAGTTTTATTTTATCGGTTAACTCATCCGTTGATTTTGATGCAATGGCGTTTTTTACAAGAAGCTCCTGTCCCTCCGGCATGTCTGATGAATACATCAATGTCTTGGGTTTAAGGAGTTTTGATTCTTTTTCGTTTGACGAAATTAATATTAATGACGAGGCTCCAAATAAGCTGCTTTGAACGCGAAGAACAGAATCGGTTTTTAAAAGATAGCCATACTTTTTATAAAAATAAATATCTGCTCTTATCTGGGAATCCCTGGTGAGCGTCATTGATTTAATTTTTCCAACGTTAAAGCCTCTGTATTTTATGGAGGTACCTCCTGTAAAACCATGAGTATCATTAAAGAGGGTGTACTGCGGCTGCTTAAATGCTATCAAGTCGCTTCCCTGTATGATTAAAACGCTTAAAACAAGTACAAAAAATACTCCCGTTAGCAGAAAAAATGCAACTGATTTTTGACGGTCATTAAAAGTAAACGGCATATTATCCTTCTTGAGAAATCAAAGACTTGATTACATGGTCCTTTGATTTACGTATTTTTTCCGGCGCTTCGCTATGAATAAGTCTTCCGTTGTGCAAAACGCCGACATGATCTGCAACGGAAAGTCCAAACTCCCAATCGTTTGAAACAAGTATAATGGTTTTACCCTGACTTTTTTTTTCTTTAATTATTTTTTTAACTTTATTTCTTTCAATTTGATCAAGATTTGAAATGGGTTCATCCCAGAATATTGTCTTGCAATCTTCAAGCAATGCTCTTATAATACCAAATAACATTCGCTGACCTGTACTTAAATAGTATGGCCTGTCGTATAACTTCCCCTGTTCTATCTCAAATAATTTCATATATGGGTTTATTTTTTCAATGATTTCATTTTTCGTTAACTTGGTATGATAATTATAATACAGTGAAAGATTTTCAAGAATGGTCATATTGCTGATCAAGGCTGAATTTTGAAATACAAAAGAATTTTCTTTATGGTATTCAAGCATTTTCTTTTGGCCGTAATTATAAATATTTTCTCCATTTACAATGACCTCCCCTTCAATTTCCATAAAAAGTCCATTAATAACTTTTAAAAAAGAAGATTTGCCGCTGCCTGCAGTTCCCATTAGATAATACAAACTTCCAGATTCAATGGTCTCACTGATATTGGATAGCACATGATGACCATTTAACGTCAGCGATATATTTTTTAATTCTATTTCATGCATATTTTCATTACAATGAAAAACTCAATGTCATTATTATATCGATGATAAACAAAACAAAAATTGAACTAACCACCGATTTTGTAGTCACCTGCGGAATCTGGGTACTTGAAAATGCCTGAAACCCGTAATAAATGGAAATTGTCGAAATAAAAACTCCAAAAACAGCGCTTTTAAGAACAGCTCCGACTACATCAACAAATGTAATTTCTCTGGTTATGTAAGTCTGAAAATCAGCAAAAGTAATTCCTGCATAAAGATTACCAATAAAAAATCCGCCAAGAAGCCCCATGGCAATAAAATAAATGGTAAGCACCATAAGGGAAATGCAAGCGCCGGCTATTCGAGGAAAAACAATAAAGTACAATGTATCTATACCCAGCATTTCAAGAGCGCTGATTTCTTCATTAACCATCATCGTGGCAATTTCTGCAGCAATCGCCGAACCGGATCTTGCAATCACGACGAAACCGGCCAACAAGGGTCCAAGCTCACGAACTATAACGCTGTCAAGTATAACTGCAATTAAATCCAGCGCACCCAACTGAGAAAGCCGCTCAAAGAGCTGAATCACGGTAATGGCGCCAATTAAAAAAGCAACAGAACTTATGATTTTTATAGCTAAATTACCTGTAAAAAATATTTGGTCTGTTAAAATTTTATTTACTATTTTTTTACCTCGAATTATTGTAAGATATGCCAGAGAAGAAAATACAATGAGAGCAAAAATTCCACCGATGTATTTCCAGAGACGATATGGTTTGCTAATATAACGAATCAAATGTGATAAAAGTGTTTTTTTCATAATTCCATTTTCTATATAATAATAGCAAGTATTGATATTGTCGGTAAACTAAAGCAGTTTTTTAGCTATTTTAGATATAACAAAATAAATTATTTATCAAACCGGATGATTGTATAATAATTGTAAAACACAATATTATATTTATAATATACCCTATTTAATATCATAATATCGCATAATTTAACCTGATCTATTCTAATTTAACGTAGTAAGCTCTCAGTGGTTTCACCTTAGGGGCTTTGATCTCCGATGATGAGGTAGAAAAATATATACTCAAAATACATCGACAAAGGTCGGTGTATGCATATTTCTTGCAGGCTCAGCCGGAGTGAAACGGCTGATGCTGACATCAGTCTTTTCACTCCGGTATGAGCGCTCATCTAATTGTTGAATGAGAAACTCCCGGAGGGGAGGGAAATATGCAAGTAAACCACAATACACCGGCAATATTTGCTCAAAGGCAAATCAAGATGTCAGAAGCTCGTCTGACAAAGTCCATTGAAAAACTTTCCAGCGGTGAGCGAATCAATCACTCTGGCGATGACGCTACTGGTCTTGCTGTTTCAGAAAAAATGCGAACTCAAATTCGCGGTCTGAAACAAGCTGAAAGCAATGCGATGCTTGGTTTATCTTTTTTACAGGTAGCTGAAGGAGGTCTGGGACAGGTAAATGACATTATGCAGAGAATTAGAGAGCTTTCCATTCAAGCTGCAAACGGAATTTACTCTCCTCAAGACAGAGTACAGATCGATGTTGAAGTTTCTCAGTTAATTGATGAGGTTGATAGAATATCAACTACTGCCGAATTTAACCGAATGAAATTACTCGATGGTAGTTTGTCTAAATCAGGAAAGGCCAGCATGTTTTTCCATGTTGGACCAAACCAGAACCAGAGAATTCGTGCGTACATTTCTACCATGAATTCTAAAGCCTTCAATCTCATCGAAGGCGGACGTAAAAAAGGAGTATCTACAGTAGGTAAGGCCAACAGCATGCTTGGTATTGTAGATAGTGCGATTGATAATTTGAATCGACAAAGAGCGGATCTTGGCGCCTATTACAACAGAATTGAAATAACGGCTCAATCTCTGCGTACTGGATACGAAAACATGGTCGTTGCTGAAAGTCGAATCAGAGATACAGATATTGCAGAAGAACTGGTGGAATACACAAAGGAGCAAGTGCTTTTGCAGAGTGGTACGGCGATGCTGGCACAGGCAAATCAAAATTCAAAAATTGTTTTGCAATTGCTCAAGGAACTTTAAAAACATTCTTGTTTTTAAATATATTGGACAGAAAACTGCCCAAATTCCTGAATTTATTGACGCCCTTCATAAATAATATATTTTGTTTGGGCGTCATTTTTTCATATAATTGATAGAGCTTGACACCTCTCCATTAAAAAATATCCAGACCAGTGCTATCAAAGATCAAATTTCTCACAAAAAAAATATTTTTATCAGCATTTGCAGGAATTGCTATCATTTCGTTTATCTGGTATCAAGGCAAAATATATTCACAAAGCGAACGATATTATGGACAAAAGGTTACGCGTATTGACTTTAAAGGTAATGACAATATTAAAAGCTCCGAATTAATGAATCTCATCCAGTTACGACCTGGCATGATATTAAATAGAGAAATGATGAATAATGACCTTAAGGCAGTTTTGCAGCATGGTTCTATTGCATATGCCAAAATTGAAGGCGCGGAATATAAAGACGGCGTATCCATTACCTTTTTAATTGAAGAACGGCCAATACTAACCAAGGTAAGCATTAAAGGTCTAAAAGAATTAAGTGAAGCTACTTTAGTTGACGGACTTCCCCTGAAAGTAGATAAAGTTTATACCGAATCATTACTTAAAAAATCCATTGATCTTATCATTTCACAGGCTAAAGACAAGGGTTTATTTAATGTTGCCGTACGATATGAAAAATTAACTGATGGGAAAAAGAAAAATTCTGTTATCATTATTTTTACCGTCGACGAGGGTGAAGAAATAAAAGTCGGTAAAATTAATATCATTGGTATTAAAAATGTTGATGTTCAAAGCGTATATTCAGTACTAAAACTTGAAGAAGACGGAATATTTACCAAGGGTGAATTTAAAGAGCATGTTTTTGAAAAAGATAAAGAATTGATCATTGATTTTTTAAATCAGCATGGCTATCTTGATGCTCGCATTGTTGAGACCAAAAAAGATATTCGATGGGTAGACCCTGTTAAAAAAGATAAACGTGTAATTATAATTACCTACCAGATTGACGAAGGCGAAATTTATTATTTTAATGGTTATGACGTTCAATGGGATAATGATTATTTGAATCCTGAAACCCAAAAAGCAATTTTTACCAAAAAAGAAGTCGATAAATTTTTTGAATTAAGCGACTTCTACATTGGTTCAGCCTTTGATCAGAGTAAATTTGTACGAGATCGTGGAGTTATTAACTTTATGTACAATGAGAAGGGTTATATTTATGCAAGAAGCATTCCCGAAAGAACGACCATTCGACTAAACCCTCAAGAAATCGATAAATTAGCTTTATCACCTAACCAGGTTAAGTTTGAAAAAGATGGAATAGACTATTATAATATAAAAAAATTAAGAAAAATTTATGAGAATGAACCAGCCAAAAGAAATATGCAGTTTATTCACACTAAATTTTTAATTCAAGAAGGTATTAAAGGTTATATAGAAAGTATAATCATTAAAGGCAATGAAAAAACTCTTGATCGAGTTATTCGTCGTGAAATTCTTGTTAAAGAGGGCGATTTATTCAATGCAAAGCTGGTTCAACGATCCCGTGAGAAAATCAATAATCTGGGATATTTTAAAGAAGTAAATCTTGATGCAAGACCTGGCAGCAAAGAAGGTTTAATGGGACTGGTAATCAGTGTTGAAGAGCAGCTTACCGGGTCTATGAGCGTAGGCGGAGGATACGGAACTGTTACAGGTTTTTCTATCAACATGTCGCTTTCTGAAAAAAATTTAAATGGTACTGGCCAACAAATTTCAAGCTCGCTTGAATTTGGTTTAAAGAGATCATCTGTCAGTCTTTCGTGGACAGAGCCGTGGATTTTTAATAAACCATGGGGGTTAACTTTAGGTACCCAGTTTTCTCATGCGCAGATTGATACCAATTCGATCACTCCTCTTAGCGGACAGGCTGCCGTTGTAAATGCAAATGCAAACAGAAGTTCAACAATAAACTCAAACCTGAGTACTTCAGAGACTGCACATTATGACCATGATTCCATTGGAGTGATTGCGCAAATTGGTCATCGACTTGCGTTAAACTGGTCACATTATCATGGATTTAACCCCTCTGTTTCTAACATATCGAATCCCTCCAGCAAGGTTGATGATCTTGTATTTTTAGAATCAAGACTTGGGTGGCAATTTCAAAATAAATTTATAAACGGAATCATTTTTGATAACCGTGACGATGTATTCAACACAACCCAGGGACTCACTGCACGAGCAAATGTTGATTTTGTTGGCGGCGCCTTGGGCGGTTCCGATCATTATAATCGATATGGCGCTCAAGCAACCTTTTTCTGGTGGCCAACAGATTTTACTCTTTTTAATTTAATTCGTGCCGGTGAATTACGCAGATGGAGATTTGTATTTGAACATCATTTATCTGGTTTATTTACTCAACAGACCAATCCAGTATACGGCAAACAGGATATATTTGAAAATCCTTATATTGAGTCTTTTGATCGTTTGTTTCTCGGAGGTCTTGAGGGAGTTCGCGGATATGGAGCATATGATCCCAATTTTCCAATATATTGGAATACTAACGGCGGCGGAAGTCATCGTTTACTATTTGATTCTGAATTAAGAGTACCCATTGAGCCAAGCATAATTTGGATGGTTTTATTTTTTGATATGGGAGCTCTTTTTAATGAGCAAAATCAATATTATACCGATGCAACTACCCCGCAAGCCCAAATTGATGCCATAAAAAGTACAGGTTTAACTTTTAATAATTTAACTGACCCAAGTTATTACCGATATAGCTGGGGTTTCGGTTTTCGCTTGCAAATACCAGTCATGCCTATACGTTTGTACCTTGCCCAACGACTTTTTTGGGATAAAAATAAAAAATGGTTTATCAATGACCCAAATCAAAAACAGCTGGAAGTTGTTTTTGCCATTGGTGATTATAGATTTTAATTATAGATAAGGGCGACAACAATTGGTGTAATTATGGAAGCAAAAAAAATTACTCTTTCATGTGAAGTCTGTGATGTCGTAAAATCAGAAAATGTTTTATTGCATATCACAGGACAGGATTACCCTGGAATACTGGCACGTCTTACCAATATACTTCAAAACTGGAAAATCTCTTTTATTGATGTTCAGCAAACAACAAGTCTCGGGCAACTGAGTCTCTCGCTGCTGGTAAACATACCCGAACATGTTGGATTAAATGTTTTAAAAGAAATCAGTTATGAAACCAGAAATATGAAGTTAAGTCTGGATTATCATATTCTGCAGGATAATCCTGAAATCAATAGAAATACCGGTAAAAGCTTTGCCCTGACCGTATTATCTCCCAGAATTTCCATGTCTGCCTTTAATTCCATTGCACAGACTCTGGGAAATCATGGAATTAATATTGAAAGAATGAACCGATTAGCACAGGGAAACCTTGAAGCCATCGAGTTTATTTTAGCAGTCGATAATACCTATTCTGACTTTAATAAATTAAAACGATTACTTTTTAAAGTTGCCTTTGAAAACAATTTTGATCTCGCAGTTCAACCTGAAAACTTGTTTAGAAGATCAAAGCGACTGATTGTAATGGACATGGACTCAACGTTAATACAACAGGAAGTAATAGACGAAATTGCCGCCGAATGCGGAAAAAAAGAAGAAGTGTCTAAAATTACTCTGGAAGCCATGCAGGGTAAACTGGATTTTTGTGAATCGTTAATAAAACGGGTAAAATTACTAGAGGGTTTACCTGAAACTGTATTATCTACAGTCTTAAAAAGAATTGAACTTACACCAGGCGCAGATATGTTGATCAGTATCTTGAAAAAAATGGGATTTAAAATTGCTGTAATTTCAGGCGGTTTTACATACTTTACAGATTATTTTAAAGAAAAGCTTGGTCTTGATTACAGCTTTGCAAATAAACTTGAAATCATTGATGGAAAATTAACCGGAAAAGTACTTGGTGAAATTATCGATCGGGCAGGAAAAGCAACTATTTTGCGAAAACTTGCCAGTGAAGATAAAATACTGATGGACCAGACCGTTGCCATTGGTGATGGAGCAAATGACCTTGATATGCTTGAAGCTGCCGGTCTTGGCATTGCGTTTAACGCCAAACCAACTGTAAGAGATAAAGCCGGAGCTTTTATTTCACAGCCAAGTCTTGATTCCGTTTTATACCTGCTGGGAGTTTCACAAAAAGAACTATCTCAAATGCAGGCAAAATAATTACACAGCCGGTTTACTTTAACCCAAGTGTAAGTTAATAAAAGTCGATAATAATATATGAGAAAAGCGTCTATTGAAAGAAATACAAAAGAAACACGTATAAATTTAAATATAAATATTGACGGAACAGGAAAATTTAACGGAAAAAGCCCTATTCCTTTTTTTGATCATATGCTGGATCATTTTTCAAAATACAGCATGATTGATCTTGATTTTAAAATTGACGGCGATACGGAAATTGACGGTCACCATACTGTTGAAGACTGCGGCATTGTATTAGGCGATGCCATTAAAAAGGCAGTTGTCGATAAAAGAGGTATCTATCGTTTTGGTTCGGTTACAATACCCATGGATGATTGCCTTGTCACTGTTTCGGTTGATTTTTCAGGAAGACCATATTTTTCATATAAAGGAGTATCATTAAATTCAATGCAAGGCTTTGGTAATTTATATGACTCTGAATTGACACTTGAATTTTTACAGAAATTATCCATTCATGCTGCTATAAATTTACATGTGGTGCTGCATTATGGCGAAAATCGACACCATATCCATGAAGCCATCTATAAAGCGACCGGCTTGGCATTTCGAAAAGCTCTTGAAATCGATACTCGACGTGGAAATGAAATACCCTCAACCAAAGGCGGTATATGAAGTCTGATCCAAAAATTGTTGAACTTGATTTTGGAATGGGTAATATTCGATCATTACAAAAAGCTTTTGAATTTCTAGGTAAACAAGTAAACGTAATTCAGCAGCCTGATCAAATTAAAAATGCTGATGCGGTGTTAATTCCCGGCGATGGGGCATTTGGTCAGGCAATGGAAAATATTAAAAAAACTGGATTTTATGATGCTATCATTGATTTTGTAAATTCAGGTAAACCCGTACTTGGTATTTGTATAGGTTTTCAGATACTGTTTCATTTATCTGATGAATTTAATTACACGGGAAATGGTTTAAGCTTATTTGAGGGTAATATTGAAAAATTTAAGTCAAAGGAAATTGTCATTCCGCATATGGGATGGAATCAAGTTTCATGGGAAAAAAAAACAAAGTTTAATAAAGATGTTCCCGATGAAAGTTATTTTTATTTTGTTCATAGCTATCGTTTTGGGGAAATTCATAAATACGCCACAGGTGTAACCGAATACGACGGAAAATTTACCTCGGTAGTAGAAAAAGACAATATTTATGGCGTCCAATTTCATCCGGAAAAGTCATATCGTATGGGTTTAAAACTTCTGGAAAATTTTATAGGTTTAATTTAATGAATTTAATACCTGCCCTTGATATTATTGAAAATTGCGTAGTACGTCTTACCCAGGGAGATTATAATCAAAAAAAAATTTACTCTGATAACCCTGTTGCTGTTGCGCGTAAATTTAAAGATTCCGGCGTAAAAAGACTTCATCTCGTTGATCTCGACGGAGCGCGTGAAGGAAAACCAGTTCATACAACTTTATTTGGCGAAATTAAAAAACAAACTCAATGTATCATTGAAGCCGGCGGGGGGATTCGCAGCCTTGAAGATTTTGAGCAATATTTTCAATGCGGATTAAATGTTAATGAAGATTTTATCATGATCGGTTCACTGCCCCTTAAAGAGCCGGATGAATTTAAAAAAATCAGGAATAAATACTTGCGTAATATTTTACTGACCGTAGATGTATGGGAACGAAATGTTAAAATTTCCGGTTGGAAGGTTGACACAAATATTCATATAATGGATTATTTAAAAGATATGGAGAAACTTGGAATAAAAAATATCCTGGTTACTCAAATAAAAAGAGATGGAATGTTAACAGGCCCAGACATTGATCTCTATAAAGAAATCAGCAAACAATTCCCTTCGTTTAAAACAATTGTTTCTGGCGGAATTTCTAATATTAATGAAGCTTCTGATTTAAATTTAATTCCTGGAATTAATGGGTTTATTGTTGGACGGGCTTTTTACGAAAATAAAATCTCATTAAATGACATACAAAAATATCATTCTTAGAGAGCATCCCAAAACCCATCCATGTATTTTGAGACGCACTCATAGTCATAAAAAAACTTATGTATGACTAAAATTCCTTTTTATAAATGGTTCCTTCAGGAAAACGACAAACAACTAGTTTTTCCGGCATTATATTAAGTACTTCGCTATAACCTAGAAATAAATATCCCCCATGATTTAAGGAATTATAAAATTTTTGCATGATCTCGTATTGTGTTTGTTTATCAAAGTAAATCAGTACGTTTCGGCAAAAGAGTACATCCACATCCAGGATGTAATCGTCTGACATAATATTTTGATATTGAAAATTTACTTTTTCTTTTAAGAGCGGTTTAACGCTTAAAACTTTTTTGGCATATGGAAGCGTACTGTTCTCTGGCGATATTTGATTAAAATAAGTATGGATTTGGTATTCAGTCAATTGATTTATTCGTCTGTCTGCATATTCTGCATTACGTGCAAATTCTAAAACCCGCTTTGAAACATCTGTACCGATGATTGAAATTTTTAATTCAGGATGATCCTTTTCATACTCAAGAGATACCATGGAAAGGTCATACGCCTCTTCGCCTGTAGATGTTCCACAAGACCATATTTTTATTTGATTACCATGTTTTAAAGAAAATTCAGGCAAAACATAGTCAGCCAAGATTTTATAATGATTATTTCCGCGTTGAAAGTAAGTTTCATTTATGGTTATGGCCTCAAATAGATTGTATTTTTCAATTGAGCTTTGAGAATTATTAATTAAATAATTCCAGTATTCGTCATAGCCAGTTAAATGAAGGGTTTTAATTCGTTTTCGTAATCTGCTGCCAAGAAATACTTTTTTATCTTCTTTAATAACTATACCACAATTATCATAAATATAGTTTCGAAAATTTAAAAAAGTATGATCGTCAAAATCTTTTAAATCAGCTTTTGACACGGAGATTGGTTATCTCCTTTTTTTATGGAGTAGTGGCTGGTTTTAAAGGTTCAACCGGTTTTTGTACCGCTTCATTACCCGGCTTGGCTTCTGCTCCGGGCAGGTTTGCTGAATTTGGTGACAATTCATTTGGTTTTACAGATGTATCATCTTCTAACAAAGGTTTTTCTGTAAAATTTCCCTGTATTTTTTGAATACTGTTTTCTCCGCTTTTTATAAAAGCAAGACCTAATCCTGTTAACATAAATAAGGCAACAAGAATGGCGGTCATTTTTGTTAATACATCTGCAGAACCAGCTCCAAAGGCACTCTGACTGGCGCTACCCCCCATGAGTCCGATTCCAGACGATCTACCCGATTGCATTAAAATAAGTAGAATTAATAAAAGACTAACTATAACAAAAAATACGTTTAAAATGGTACCCAATATCTGCATATAGTCAAAAAATAAATATTTAACAGAATGTCATTTAAAAAAATGTTTGAATTTGCACATTCATTAATATTATATTTAGAACAGTTAGATATGCTTTAATAGCCTCTAAAAATAAATTTTTTAACTATTAAAATTGCAATTAGATAAATCATGCTTGAAATGATACATTTTTATGTTAAATATCCGATACTAAAGTAAAAGAATATCGATGAATCAATTAAATAATGATGTTCCTCTGATTATATTCATCAATTCTTGTATTTTAAACTATATTTATGAAAAGTGAAAGAAAATTTTTTTTGATTTTAGTCATTATTTTGATCATTCCAGCTATTATATTTTTATTAAAACCAGAAATTAATTTACAAAATAAATTTATTAAATTCAGCTGGCAGGAGGGGTTTCAGGATCTACAAATCGCTATAAAAAAGAAAGATACAAAAATGCTAACCAATAAAGTATATGGTAATTTTAATAATATATTTCAAAATGCTGTTCTTAATCAAAAAGTTGATGCTATATATTTAAATTATCTAATAAACACCCGATATAAAGCAAAAAAGTTCCTTGATAAATGTAAAACGTTTATCTCATAATAAAAGATAACTTGTCGATATTTAATAAGATGAAACAGGCGGGTATTCTTTTAATATTTCCTTTATTGCTGATTCTAAACTTACAAATTTTTAGTGAAAGCAGTAATTTTATTAAAATTGGCGAGATTAACAGAATTGATGCTGCCAGCAGGGCAGTAGAAGTTATTTTATTTGATGCAAGATTTATAGAACTAGTGAAAAAAAATGATAAACTTCTTGTAATGGACACCGACTTAAACATGGCAGGAACCATTAAGATCACTTCAATTGAAACAATAAATAACAATTATATAATTCACTGTGAATCGCTTACATCCAATAAAAATTTTTATGCTGGTGAATTTATTGCCATAAAAATTAATAAAACAAATCAGTCTATGAGTAAAGATGAAAGTAACAAAGAAAAAATGCCTGATAAAGAATATAAAAACCAGAAAGATTCAAGTCAAATGGTTCTAATCCCTGAAGGCGCATTTATATTCGGCTCTGATATTCCAGGAACAGATCATTACACTACTCCAATTGAAAATGAATTAACAGAAATCCAAGCGGAATCAGGAAACAAAAGAGCCCGCTACCTAAATTTAAATTCCTATTATATTGATAAATATGAAATTACAGTCGAGCAGTTTAAAAAATTTTTAATTGAAAGCGGAACCCAACCCCCACCCTCATGGGATGAAAATGTTGACCCCGGTCTACCTGTATCTAATTTAAGTTATTATCAAGCTGAGAACTATTGTCATTGGGCTGGCAAGCGGTTACCAACGGAATTAGAATGGGAAAAAGCAACAAGAGGATCGGGGATATTATCAACCTTTACTAAAAATGATGTTGTTTATTATCGGGAAAAAATAAATATTTACCCGAGCGGTCTCGAATTTGATAAGAACTCATGTATAACGCGAGAAACAACCAATGCACTTGAAAATGTTTATCATTTAACAGATAAAAACTACTATGGAATCTACGGCACATGCGGAAATGCAGCTGAGTGGACTTCCAGCTGGTTATTGCCTTATAAAGGAAATTCAATTAAAAACATTAATTATGGAAGAAAATATAAAGTTATACGCGGAGGTGCATATAATTTACCTTCAAAATGGACAAAAGGCTATGAACGCATGATCGGCGGTATTCCATCTTTAAAAGAAGATTTTAGAGCCGGCGTTAGATGTGTTCGTGATATCAGATAATTTTATGTTTTCTCAAATATTTAAAGATATATGGAACAATAAAATCAGTAAATATTTTTTACTGTTTATGATCACTCTTACATTAATCGGCTTGTCTCTTAGCTTTAAAATGCCCATTTATAATTTTTTTTTCCGGCTATTTGTCGGGGAAGTTTTTTTTGATCCCTACACCTTCAAGACAGGTGAATATACTTTTAATGAAAATCAAAAAAAATCTGAAAAATTATTTAGAAAAGGGTATAAAAAACTCGTAAAAATCGCATCCAATCTCTACAAAATTGAATATTCGGAGCCAATATTATCTGATAAATTTGACCATGAAAAATCATGGGAAGCGCTATCTTCCGAAGATTCAATCAACATTGTATCCATGTTATTTCACGATTTGGAATTATTTTGTGTCCCGTTTGACGACAGTGAAAACGATCCAGATTTACACGAGAATGAAAACCTTAAAAAAAGATACAATGTTAAACGAGAGTCTTCACTTGATAGCCTGCAATACGCCATTAAAGACGATGAGTTTGCCAAATATGCAAATGAGTTATTAAGCATTGATCAAAATTATTTTTACCTTGCATTGCAAAAAAAACCAGATTCAATGCCGGCGTTAAAAATGCGAGAAAAAATACTACGTTCTGTCTGCAAGCCCCAGAAAATTTCAGTTGAAATGACCAGAGCCCTGGAATACCGCGAGTATATAACTGAAAAAAAAACATATTTAAATTACAAGGGAGGTAACCCTGATTTTATTGCAGATGAAACTTACAATAGCCTTAGAAAAGATAAATTTTATGGCAAACTGTTAAAAGAACAATTTCAAAACACTTATTTTATAACCCAGAACATTAATGATCGTTTACAACAGAGTTATAATTACTATATTTTAAAACATGATGATTTCTATCTTGAAAATTATGTCCAAAGCGCACTTGAATATTCAAGAAATTCCGGATTTCAAAAAACCGGAAAAATTTATGAAAAACTTCTGACATTGTTAGACAGTAAAACAAATAACAACAAAACCCTTCTCTACGCTCTAGCTGAAGTCAGTTTTCGACTTCATAAATTTGACGATACAAAAAAATACCTTGATCAACTTTCCCAGACATCAAAACTTGCTGGTTATGATTTTTATAAAGTTAAACGCTTGTATTTTTTACTTGAATTGAACAATGAAGGGTAGCTTTTAAAAATTAATTAAATTTGACTTTAAATTCTGAAAGCATTTTTTTATAATCAATATTTTTTTCAATTTTATATCTTTCATATAAAGATTTAACAAATTCTTGTTTTAATAAACCGCGTTTTTCCTGAATCATGTTTTGCTTAGTAAACAGCAAGCCCTCTTCAATCGGTACTGTCTTATAATTCTCATTTTTTTCTCGTTCAGCAAGCCATCTGCTTTCAACATCCTCATCTTTGACATCTACCTTTATTTTTGAAATGATATTATTTAAATAAAGTTGAGTTATTGTAAAATCATGTAAAAACTTTTCAATTTGAATTGTATCTTTTTTTTCAAAATAATGGTTTTCTGCGGCATGTTTCTTCAAAAGCATGATTGTCATATAATTTTCGCCGAAAATACCCGGATTCATTTGCTCAGCCATGGCCCTGGATCTGGGATCTGCTATATTTTCTGCTTTATTGATATATTCCAGCAATGCATCCGTAGAAGTGCCCATTTGTAAAGACATAAGCTGCAAATACGACTTGTAGTCATTAGAAAACTCATCTAACGTATACTCTTGCTTATCAATCTTCCATAACCAATCGCCTGCCTTTGAATACAATGGAAAAACAAACACTGCAAGAACAGGAATGATTAGATACTTTTTTTTAGATGACTTTTTATTTAAAATCATATTATTTCTATTCCTGATCTTCCAGTTTTTTTTGCATTTGATAAATTCGAAACGTTAGAATAAATATAAGCAAAAGGAGAATGGTCACCGCCAGAAATACATAAAAAAACCTGTCAGCAGCTGTTTTATCTGCCTTCCTTTTATAGTATTCTTCAATTAACCAAAATTTGCGAGATTCTTTTATATTTTGAACATTCTGCATTTTATCTGACGACATATACTGATTTGTAAAATTTTCCAGCATCTCGAAAGAAAAACCGGATAATATATTCCTTGCTTCTTTGGTTTCTGCGTTATAAAAAAGTTCAAATGATTTTTCGTCTTCTGATTTTCCTGTGTCTTGAGAATATAGCGTTGAGACTTTAAACATTAAAATGATGGTTGCCGCCATCCGTATTTTTTTATTTACTTTCATAATTTCAATTATCCTTTTGCCTCTAATATTCTTCTTTCTTGTTCTAAAAACCTGTAATATAAATAACTTAATAATAACGACAGCAATTGAAACGCAGCCAAAGATACCAGCAATGTAATCAACATTTGTTCCGAAATACTGCCAACAGGTTTAGGGTGAGACGGCGGATTCCATATTCGTATGGCCATGTATACAAGAGGGACATTAAAAAAAGCAACAATTCCCAGAATTGCTGAAAACCTTGCCCTTTTCTGAGGATCAGCGACTCCCATGCGCAAAAGCATATAACCGGCATACGCCATCCATAAAATAAAATAAGTCACCAGTCTCTGGTCAGTCCAGTTCCAATACCCGCCCCAGATTGGTTTTGCCCACAGTGGCCCTGTAATTAAAACCCCTGTTGTAAATACCCAGCCTACGGTTGCATATGCTGAAGCCAGGCTGTCATTTTTTAAATTACGTCTGGCAAGATAAATGATACTGTATAAAAATGACAGGGCAAAACACACGCCTGATACCCATGCTGTAGGTACATGATAGTAAAAAATCCTTTGAGCGATTCCCTGTCTTGTATCGGATGGTACCCAGAAAAAAGTCATCCAGGCCGCCAAGAACCACAAGATCATTGTAACCCCAATCCAGTATGGCATAATACGTGCCAAAGTCGATGTATTTTTGCTTTTCACTTGGTTGCCATTTTTTCTTTTTACCATGTTGTGGCAAGAATTTCCTTTTTACAACGATAATTTGGTTTTGCCGTAATTATCAATTCATGCTGCGTGTGCCAATATTTCCGCCGACTAAAAACCGACATTGTTTAAAAGAAAAGAACGAAAAATATAATGAAAAAAACAAACCAACAAACTAAAAAAGAAGTAAAACCCAAAAAAAGAGAAAATGTTTTCATCAACATTTTATTTAACATCATCATACCGTCTCTCATTTTAATGAAACTAAGCAAGCCTCAATGGCTGGGGCCGGTTTACAGCTTAATGCTGGCTATTTGCTTTCCGGTTAGTTATGGAATCTATGATTTGGTTAAATCAAGAAAATGGAATTTTTTTTCTATCGTTGGTATTTTTAACGTTAGTTTAACCGGCGGTTTTTCTCTCATGCAATTAAACGGATTCTGGTTTGCCGTCAAAGGTGCTGCTGAACCTCTTATTTTTGCCCTGGCAACTTTATTTTCATTAAAAACCCGTTATCCTTTGGTAAAAACAATTCTTTTAAATCCAGGCGTTATGCACGTCGAACTGATTAATGAAAGAATTAAAACTGCTAAAGCTGAAAAGGGATTTGGTCAACTTCTTGTAAAATGCACCTATATGGTTGCCGGTTCTTTTTTACTGAGTATGGTCACCCACTTTGTTCTAGCCATCAGTATTTTAAAAAGCGCCCCCGGCACGCCGGAATTTAATGCCGAGCTTGGCTATATGACGTCCCTTGGCTTTCCTGTTAATGCGCTCCCCGCCATGATTGTTCTTGGCGGCGCCCTGTGGTATTTATTTTCAGGAATTAAAAAACTTACCGGACTTGATTTTAACGAAATCATCATCGACCATCAAAACGAACCAGCCGAAATTAAATCAAATGAGAAAAGTATTTAAATATAATTAACATGAACGAAAATAACAAATCTGAAAACTTTAAACTGGACATTCATACCAATCATGTTAAAAGCGTACTCGATATTCTAGGCTCGAAAAAATTCAGCTACTCTGCTGAAATCATTCCTCCCAGAAACGGGACTGATTTTCTGGAAGTTTTTTCGCACATTGAAGAACTAGAAAAATCACAATTTGATTTTATTTCGGTAACTCACGGCGCTGGGGGATCTCTGCGAGGAGGAACCTTGCCGATCGCCTATCATTCCCAGAATGCCTACAACCTTACTTCCATAGCTCATCTTACCTGCAGGGGAATGACGGCTGAAGAGCTTGAAAACCTTTTAATTGACCATCATTATTTTGGCATCCATAATATTCTTGCGTTAAGAGGAGATCCGCCTGACGGTTTAAATGAAACGTTTCAACCTGCCGCAGGTGGATTTTCGTATGCCTATGATCTGGTTCGTTTAATTAAAAATGTAAATGCCGGTAAATATCTTAAAAGGAGCGGATTTGATTCTTCTGAAAAAGAATACCGCGAAGGTATAAAAACGAGATTTTGCATTGGAGTTGCCTGCTACCCTGAAGATAAAAACGGAAAAGATATTGAATATTTAAAGATAAAAAAAGAAACCGGAGCAGATTTTTCAATTTCGCAGATTGTTTTTGATTTTGAAATTTTTTCTCGCTTTCATGATAAATGTAGCCGGTTATGGAAAGATACTTTTCCGATCATTCCCGGCATAAGAGTTCCTACCTCGTATAAACAATTGAAAAGAATGAAAGACAAGTTTGGTATAAACGTACCTGATCAACTTTTAAATGATATGGAAAAAGCCGCCAAGTCGGAAGTCTTAATGCAAGAAGTCGGAGTAAACTGGGCAACCGATTTTGTCGCTAAAATCAAATCTCTCGGAGTTAAAGGAATACACTTCTTTATAATGGGAAATCCCCAACATGCAATTTTAGTTAAACATAATGATAGAATTTGAAGATATAAAAACAATTAAAAACGCTATTTTAAAAGCAGGAAAAATAATTTTACATTATCAGAACAAGAAAAATTACCAGGTCAATTATAAAAATCCTGGCGATCCCGTGACGACAGCCGATGACGAAGCAAATGAAATCATTATAGAGGCAATAGAAAAAATATTTCCAAATGATGTTATTGTTTCTGAAGAAGCGTATAACGATAAAACCAAAGCCGTCGTTGATCAAAAGCGAAAAAATTCAAAACGAGTCTGGATCATCGACCCTCTCGATGGAACAAAAGATTTTATAAAGGGTCTGCCCTATTTTGCAGTATCCGTCGGCTTTCTTTTAGACGATAAACCTGAACTGGGGTTTATATACAATCCCTCAAAGAAGTTTTTTTTACACGGAGGAAATAATTACGGAATATTTTATAATGATCTACTCCATAACCAGAGAGACAGGAAAATTGAAAAACTGGAAGATTTAAAAATATGTATTTCAACTAGCGAAGTTAAACAAAACTTGTTTACAGAGCTTATGAAATCCATACCTGAAGACAACATTGAATTTATAGGCTCTGTTGCCTATAAAATGGGACTTATCGCCTATGGTGAATTTGACCTTATTCTTTCTAAAAGAGAAAAATCAGACTGGGATATTGCCGGCGGTATCGCTTTGCTTCAAAATTTAAATTTTGAAATATTAGATCAGCACTTTAATCCGGTAGTTTTAAACAAGGAAAGTGTTCTAACTGACGGGCTGATTGTAGGCAGCAAATCCGCAGTTGATCTATATCGAAATTTTATCGGTTGATTTTGATGGCTGTGTTTTCCACCGGTTATGCGCCCAGAAATAATCGGAAGGATGCTCGATGATAGCCTTTTCAAGCATACTTACCCAAGATTGAGTAAATTGCCTGTCCCATTCATCCGGATCTTTTACAGGATCAGCCAGCGGCTTTTGTAACTTTTCAAATCTGGTGTTTAACTTTTCCTTTTCATGATAGGAGTATGCAAAAAAAGCATCGCAACCGGTCATACGCGCAATGACAGCAGGTCCTTGAAAAGTAGACGCCGGGCGATTTAAAAAATTAATAAATCTGCCGTTTCCCCCTGCATCTTGATCTGCAAGAAAACACAGTACATTTTTATTTTTTATTAAACGAATGTATTGAAAAAATCCCTTGTCGGTAAAAACAGATAAAACTCCTCCAGCTCTTCGAAGTTTTTCAAAAAATACATTTGACCAGGGATTGGACTGTCGCTTGGCAAGGGCATAAATACGTCCGGGCATCCAGCTTGAAAACAAAGCACCATGCCATTCCCAATTACCCATATGACCTAAAATAGCAATACACCCATTCTGGCTATCCTCAATTGTTTTTTCTTTAGAAGGAAAAAATGAAATTTTTAAATTTAAATTTTGATGAATTAATTTAGGCAAATCAATGTATTCAGCTACAAAACGCCCCATGTTTTTTATATTTTTATCGGCAATATCGTTTACCCACTCTTCGCTCTTGTCGGGAAAAGCAAATTGAATATTGCTTTTTATCAGTTTTTTTCTTTTTTTAATCATCGCTGCCACAAGAACTAAAATATTTTCCGAAACTTTAATGCGAAACCACAACGGCATAAGTTGTAACAGTAAAATAATAAAACGAAATACAATAAATTGTATATATTTTGAAATTTTATTTTTCATACTCATCTCAATAACCCAGATCACCCCAGGACTTACTTAAAAGTTTATTCATTTTCAAACTTAACTTGTCTTGACATGAGTGTTGGAATAATCTCTGATGGTTTTCTTTTTTCATATATAACTCGATAAACAGCTTCCGTAATCGGCATCATAACATTTTTAGATTTAGACAATTCATAAGCGCTGCGCGTCGTTGTGACCCCTTCAGCAACCATCCTCATATTATTTAAAATTTCATCAATATGATACCCCTGGCCGATTTTTATTCCTACTGATCTGTTTCGGGAGAGTTCACCTGTACAGGTTAAAACAAGATCCCCCAGACCGGCAAGCCCCATAAAGGTCATTGGATCGCCACCCATGATCTTACCCAGACGAGCCATTTCAGCAAGCCCCCTTGTGATGATGGCTGCTCGCGAATTATTACCCATATTCATCCCATCGCTAATACCAACAGCAATAGCAATTACATTTTTTAAGGCGCCGCCCAACTGCACTCCTGTGACATCAATGGTTCCATAAGTTCTTACAAAATCCGAAAAAAAGACGGACTGCAATTCTGTTACTCCATCAATGTTATAACCGGCAATGGTGATGGCTGTAGGTCTTTTTTCGGCAATCTCGCGCGCAAAAGACGGCCCTGATAAAAAAAATATTCTGTCGCGAAAAGAATCACCCAGGGTTTCTAACAAAACATCGCTGAGCAATTCATTTGTATCACATTCTATACCTTTCGAAGCAACAAGAATACGGGCATTTTCAGGAGTAAATTTTTTTGCTTTTAGCCATACCTCTCTGGTTACCTGGGTAGGTATAACGGATATAACATTATCTGCCTTTAACAAAACCTCTTCTAAATCTTGAGAAGCCCTGAGTTTCTCAGGCAATTTGATTCCGGGAAGGTAGTAAGAATTCATATGATCTGATAAAATATCGTTAACAACATCTTTTGAATGACTCCAAATAAAAACCTCATCAGAGTTTTGAGCAGCAACTACAGCCAAAGCTGTTCCAAAAGATCCCGCTCCAAGTATGGCTGTTTTCATTGAAGTTACTTTTAAAATGATTTTACTAGCGTAAAGAATTATTATAATTGAAAGCGGCTACTTTTGTAGAAAGATGACGTTTTGGGGGTAAGTGCCAAAACGGCCACACTTTACCAAACTTTAGTATTATGTCTGTTTAATTTATACATGTTCAAACTTGAAGTGGCTCCGCATTAATTTTAAATATTGTGAAGCACACAAACTTGTTAAGTATTTATCGATGGTTTGTGTCGTATATTGGTGCTTTTTTTGACATTAATCACGCTAAAGAGACTTGTCAAGTAGCGTTTCCGTTTGAATTTGTTTTGCGCAGGCTGAACAAATCAAAAAGACACGGCACTAACTTCTGCCTTATAATTGAGTTTTATAAATCTCTTAAAATTGGATTCTCATTCCTGCAGAAACACCATAAAAAGTATCTTTTTTCTCGTTATAAATACCATGATTAAAATACCGATACGCTTCAGCAGGTATAAACATATCCAAAGAAAAATACAATTGCAAAACACTGTTAAAAGTAAAAAAAACGGATACCATGTTATCGTTTCCTATGTTCCTGTTTTTAAAATCCGGAAAAGTATTGTTTTTTTTAAATATACTATGCGAGTCATTGTAAAATGAAGAATCATAAATTAGCCAGCTTTGGATCTCAACATTTATCGTTTTGGAAAGAAATACAGAATATCCAAAATTAAATGTTAATACGCCACTGGTATGGTAGAAACCATATGACTGGTGATTTACGACTCCATCATTAAGAGATACTGCATAGGGACGAAATCCCCATATATTATTGATGAGAAAACCGCCAAAATCGTGATTTCCAGAGGCGACAAAACCATAGGATCTTTTATTCCCGTAGCTGTCAAATGAAGGACCGTCTGAATAAAGTATATTTATACGGGTAAAATGATGTATATTTTTAAACGGTGGAAGTTGCAAAAAAATATCGGCACGAAAAAAATATCCATTGATTTTTATATCCTCGTTATTTCCAAAGATATCGGGTAATTTTCGATCAATTCCATCGCTTCGACAGACTTCAAAAAAAGCAGCAAATTTTGCAAAATTAAAATACATGCCTAAACCATTATGAAACAAATAATCGTTATCAGTAAAACTTCCGCTTTTATTTGATCGATCTGCGCCTGAAGCCACTGGCCCATAACGGGTAAACAAAGTATTTATATAAAAATGCCATTTAACAACGTTTAACTTTTTAAGTATGTCAGGAGATTCATAAAAAATCCCCGATCTAAAACTTAAGATGTCGCCGTTGTAGTTTCCAATGATATCGGTATTATTTGTTTGCAAATGTTTGTATCGTGATGGAGGTTCAATCCAGTTTTCATAAAGATTCAATACATCAGCCAATAAAAATTTAAATTTACCAATATCATCATTTTCAGCCATCATAAGTAATCCATTAATTTTCAGGGGATAAATATAATCACTGAATAAATCGTTGCTTAAATAATCATATTTCAGAAACTGCTCACCCAGCGAAAGGCTTAAATTCATTTTTTGTAAATTTATAAAATGTATTCTTACAAAAGACAGGCTCGTTAAAAATACGGGATTATTTTCTGTTATACTTTGCTGTGAACTTTGCTGATAATTTACATTTTTATCTTTTGAACCCAAATATGAATTGTTATAAATTACAATGACCGTTTCAAGCCAGTTTTGGTAATTTACTTTAAATACAAAGTTTAGTATATTATTTAAGATCAATTGTTTATCTGCAAAAGTTGATTTTGAATTCAAATCTGGATCCTTGATAAAGACTCCTTCTGTATTAAATATCATCCCCGCCGAACCGGAAAATTTATTTTTTTCAAACTGAATAAAACCTTTACTGTTTAAACTTTGGTATAAATTATATGTTTCATAAAAATAATTTGAACGTAAAAAAGGATCTACATTTTGATTATCTTCAATATTATTCATATCGATGTTTTCATTTTTTTCATTTGACTGATTTATATTTTCAGGAGTAGGTTTATCAGACAACCTGTTATTTGTTTTTACTGACTCGGCAAATTCTGATGAACCTGCCATAATTACAACAAATACATATGCAATGATTCTACTCGCCTTCATTTAACATATATATTTCAAATATGTTATTTTTTTTCACTAATTTAAATAAAAAACGAAAACTTCTATAAAATATTAAGAGCGCATCCCAAAACTTGGGCACTCTTCCGGTACAGGGATGTGTGCATCTCAAAATCCATGAATAGGTTTTGGGGCTCTCTAATTTAAAATTTGTGTAACAAAATCAAAACGAAAGAATTGATCTATAACTTTCAACATTGCCCTCTTTTTGTTGTCATGATGGCTAATTTTATATTATATTGTAATACCTAACAAATAAATTTAAAGGACGTACAATGACCAATGAGACTCTGCTTCTTGATATTGAAAATTTGCATGCACAATATGTAAATCCCCACAACCAGAATGAAAAAATAAATATTTTAAATGGAATAAACCTGAAAATTTATAAAGGTAAAAAACATGCCATCATGGGACCAAATGGCTCTGGAAAAAGTACACTGTCTTCTGTAATCATGGGACATCCTCACTACCAGATCACTCAGGGTGATATTCGTTATTATAATCAACAAACCTCTAAAATGGAAAGTATCACGGGTCTTTTACCGCATGAAAGAGCTAAAAAAGGTATTTTTATGAGTTTTCAAAATCCCGTATCTGTTCCGGGGCTTCCCGTAACCCAGTTTTTACGAGCGAGTTTGCAAAATATCCGCGGAAAAGATATTACGGTTAAAGATTTTCGAAAAGAACTAAAAAGCAATATGGAAGCTTTACAGATGAACCCTGACTTAATGAAACGATATTTAAACGAAGGTTTTTCAGGCGGAGAAAAAAAGAGAATGGAAATTTTACAATTATCGTTACTGCAGCCTCGCATTGCTATTTTAGATGAGATCGATTCCGGACTTGACATCGATGCATTGCGCCAGGTTTCTGAAGGAATCAACCGTCTTGTTGATAATGAACGAGCTTTTATTTTAATTACGCACTACAAAAGACTTCTCGACTACATTGCGCCAGACAGCGTTCACATCATTGCCGAAGGAAAAATCATAAAAGAAGGCGGTCCTGAACTTGTTGATATTCTTGAAAGTACAGGATATGAAGAAATTGTCAAAGAAGCAAAACTTGCAAGTTAAAAGGTAAATATGAACGATCTTGAAAGTACTAAAGCCAAAAGCAAAGATAAAGCCAGCTTTGAAAAAGAAGACTATAAATATGGTTTTCATGACGCAGAACAGTTTATCTTTAAAGCCGAGCGTGGATTAACCGAAGAAATCGTACGTAACATTTCTAAAATTAAAAATGAACCGCAATGGATGACTGATTTTCGTGTTGAATCATATCGAATTTTTTTAGAAAAACCAATGCCCAATTGGGGAGACGTAAAGGGGCTAAACTCAATAGATTTCGAGAGTATTTATTACTACCTGAAACCAACCGGAGGACAAGAAAGAAGCTGGGACGACGTTCCTGAAGATATAAAAAATACCTTTGAAAAACTGGGTATTCCCGAAGCTGAACAAAAATTTCTTGGCGGCGTAACTGCTCAGTATGAATCCGAAGTTGTATATCATTCCATTAGAGAAGATCTTGAAAAACTCGGAGTGATCTTTACGGACATGGACACTGCTCTTCGCGAGCATTCCGACATTGTGAAAAAATATTTTTCTACAATCATTCCTCCTTCAGATAACAAATTTGCTGCGTTAAACAGCGCCGTCTGGTCGGGAGGTTCTTTTATTTATGTACCTCCCGATACCGACGTAGCGATTCCTTTACAGGCATATTTTAGAATCAATGCTAAAAACATGGGACAATTTGAGCGAACCCTCATCATTACCGATAAAAATTCAAAGGTTCATTATATAGAAGGCTGTACAGCCCCGACCTACTCTACCGACTCACTTCATTCGGCCGTGGTTGAATTGATCGCCATGGAAGGATCTACCATTCGATACAGTACCATACAAAACTGGTCTAACAACGTTTATAATCTGGTTACCAAAAGAGCTGTTGCCTATGAAAATGCGCGCGTGGAATGGGTTGACGGTAATATCGGCAGTAAAGTAACGATGAAATATCCCGCTGTATACTTAAAAGGCCGCGGCGCCCACGGCGAAGTTTTATCGATTGCCTATGCAGGAAAAGGCCAGCACCAGGATGCCGGCGCTAAAATTGTTCATGCGGCTCCCGATACCACCAGTTCCATTTTGTCAAAGTCGCTTACAAAAGACGGCGGTCAAAGTACTTACCGAGGATTAATTAAAGTGTATAAAGATTCCATCAATTCAAAATCAAGCGTAAAATGCGACGCCTTAATGCTCGACAATAAATCCACTTCGCTTACGCTACCATATATGGAAATCGAAGAAGAACGCGGCGTTCGGGTTCAGCACGAAGCCACAGTTTCAAAAGTTGACGATGACATGCTTTTTTTTATGACCAGCCGGGGAATCTCAGAAGACGATGCAAAAGGTATGGTGATCAATGGTTTTATCGAACCGTTTACGCGTGAACTACCGATGGAATACGCTGTCGAGTTAAACCGGTTGATACAACTTGAAATGCAGGGAGCAATAGGCTAATTATGGCAAAAATCACCATTCAGAAAAAAATAAAAACAAATCCATTTGAAGAACTTTCAAAGCTGTTAAATACTCCTGAATTAGAATCGGTTTATCCGCATCGTCAAATGGAACCTTGGCGACGTTTCGACCCGGCAAAATTATTACCAGCGTTTGCAGAAAACCTTCAAAATGGAATCACAATGTCTTCGGTGAAAATCGCAGAATCCAGTGAATCCGGCCGACCTGCACTGAATTCTGCCGCAAAATGGAAAAGCGTTGATGAAATATTTTTACAGAAGGCCCGTAACAATTTAAAGCTGTTTAAAAAAACCGAAGCTACCGAATTTTTTGAAAACTTTATTTCAAAATCAGTAAGCGATGAACACCTGCATATCTTAAAATTGTCAAAAAATGAAACCTGTGAGCAAATTCCTGTAATAGAAATATCTCCTGTCGACGAGAATAAATTGCATGTAAATATCATCTACATTTACTGTGAAGAATTTTCAAATGCGACGATCAATATCATTAAAAAACCAGGCAGCTTTGACTTAACCATACTCTATATTTTTCAAGAAAAAAAATCCCGGTTGCAATTGCGTCATTTAGATGAAAACAACAGACCATCGCAGGGAGTTAACTTTTTAAAATATCACCAGGAAGATGGTTCCATTAGTAAATCAGGAATTTACAACCTTTGTAACAGCCAAAGTAAAAAGGTATTTGTTGAAAGCAACCTTCGAGAGAATTCATCTGCTGAATTTATGGGAATTTTTTTAGGAAGGTATTCAAACGTTGATCATGATTTTTTAGTCAACCATTTAGAATCGTTTTCAAAATCAAATTTACTTTTTAAAATGAGTGTGATGGATGATTCTTATGGAGTATTCTGGGGCAATGCCGACATCGTTGCAGGTACCAGAGGATGCGAGGCCTACCAGCAAAATAAAAACCTGATTTTAGGAAATCATTCAAGAGTTGACGCCATCCCGAGGCTTGGAATTCATACTGAAAATGTCATTGCTGCCCACGGCAGCGCTACCGGAGAAATTTCTGAAGAAGAAGTTTTTTACATGATGAGTCGCGGTTTAAGTTACGCTGAAGCAAGAAAACTGCTTTTGCGCGGTTTTTTTGAAGACGTTCTGCGTAAATCATTTGAACATGACGTAGATGAGGCTGATGCATTTCTCGAAAGAATCTGGAAAAATATTCAGAATATTTTAGGTGTTGAAATTTCGGTGTAAAAAAATGACAAAACAAAAAGTGACATGGACTGAAATTGCAAATGTATCGGAATTTTCCGGTTTTAATACAGGAGACGTTGTCCCCATTGAAGTTGAACAAGATACAGGAATAAAACACAGCATCATCCTGGTAAAATGTTCAGATAAAGAGTGGTTTGCTCTCGATAATCTCTGCACCCATGATAACGGACCCCTTGACGACGGAGAAGTACATCTTAAGTCATGCGCCATCGAATGTAAACGACATGGAGCACAATTCAACATAAAAAACGGTCAAGTGGTTAGAATGCCCGCGATACATCCGGTCGACACATACCCTTTAAAAATTGAAAATCAAATTTTATACATACAACTGCAAAATTAAATTTTTTTAATTAACTTTCATATTTATATAACTGATTTTGCCGATATTGCGATTAGTTCTCAAAATAAATCCTTTCATTATGTTACGATGAATCTATCACAATAAAAAACGTTTTACACATTGAATTGGCAATAAAAAGCTAAGTCAAATCTATGATTACAAAACATTCTTTAATACTTGTTATTTTATCTTCATCTCTGCTTATTTTCCTGGGCTGTGCTAGTATGATTAAAAAAACATTTATACGTCCGAAGATAACTTATGAAGCCATGAAAATTGACAAACTGGAATTAACGGGAGCGACAATTCGGTTGTACGTAGGAATTGAAAATAAAAACAACATTAACATGGAACTCTCGAGCATTAAAAACGTAGTTTCGCTTGAGGGGAATAATGTCCTTGAGAATATAATCAATGATAAAGTATTTATAAAAGCGAAAGACAAAACAATTGTAGAATTTCCTGTAGATCTATCTTTTTTAGGGCTAAAAGACAATCTTAAAAGTATCTGGAAAAAGCAAAAAATTGAATACCATGTTGAAACTACAATGATGCTCCATTCGATCATTGGAGATATTCCGATAAAAATTAAATATGATGATGTAATCAATTTACCCCCAATACCGGATTTAAAAATTGAAGATGTCAAAGTGGATAAAATGGGTTTTGCCGAAATGAAAATGGTTTTTTTCGTTCGGGTTGTTAACAACAAAAAAATACAGCTTAAAGTAAAAGATTTAACCTATGATGTAAATTTTAATGAGTTTGAAATCGCCAAAGGCACGATGGATACCGTTAAAACCGTAATAGACAGCAATGATTTGTTACTTGAAATACCAGTAAATGTGCAGTTTTTAAGCTTTAAACGCAGCATCACCGATATGATGAAAAAAGGCGAAATCAATTACGACATTCATATTTATTTAAATATAAATTCAACCTATGGAGATTACATTCTTCCGATGGATAAAAAAGGTACCGCAAAATTATATTAATTTTATAAAAATGAAAAAGAATTTTGTTCTGTTATGGAGGATACTATTTTAATTTTTATATAGTCTCATTATACTACGAAAGACTTAAAACAACCTCATTATTTTTTATATCCATAAGAGCTCTACCGCCTTTTGAAAGTTTTCCAAACAAAATTTCTTCGACCACCTTGCTCTTGATTTCTTTTTCTATTAAACTTTCGAGAGGTCGAGCGCCGTTTGCCGAGTTAAAACCTTTTTCTAACAAATAATCTTTAGCTGCATCTGTAATTTCAAATATAATTTTTTTCTTACTTAAGTGCTGGTTTAACTGATTTAAGTATTTTTCAACAATTTTCATGGCAAGGTTTTTATTTAAATGTTGAAAAACAATAACTTCGTCAATGCGGTTTAAAAATTCAGGAGAAAATATCCGTTTAATTTCTCTCATGGCATCGCCAAATTCCTGAGCATTTTCGGTAAATCCAATTTTCATTGTACTCATATCTCGAGAACCTGCGTTAGACGTCATAATCACGATATTGTTTCTAAAATCTGCATTTTTACCGGTATTGTCGGTAACCACTGCCCTGTCAAAAACCTGAAGCAGAACATTGTAAATATCTTCATGAGCTTTTTCAATTTCATCGAGCAAAATCACAGCATTTGGTTTTCGTCGAACAGCGTCGGTAAGCAAGGCTCCCTGATCAAAACCAACGTATCCCGGCGGAGATCCCAGCAGTCGTGAAATCGTATGTTTTTCGGAATACTCGCTCATGTCAAAACGAATGAGCTCCTGATTTAACTCATCGGCTAAAGCTCGACACAATTCAGTTTTACCAACACCGGTCGGGCCTACAAAAAGAAACGAGCCAACAACCTTGTCGGGACGATTTAAGCCCGCATAATGTTTTTTAATTACAGTTACAAGACTCTCGACAGCCTTGTCCTGTCCAAAAACCCTGGCTTTTAATTTTTCTGAAAGATGCGATAATAAATCCAAATCAGACGTACCGAGTTTACTTACGGTTATACCCGTCATTTTAGAAAGAGTTTGAATGATATTATTTCTGGAAATTGTTTTTTGCTGCGGAGAATATACACTCACAGAAGCTCCAGATTCATCCATTAAATCAATGGCTTTATCTGGCAGGTATCGGTCTCGCAAATACATCGAGGACAATTCAACACATGCTTTAATCGCATCATTAGAATAAGCAACGCTATGAAAATCTTCATATCGTTGTTTTAACCCCATGAGGATTTTAGTTGCATCTTCTTCATTTGGCTCTGGTACATCTATTTTTTGCAACCTTCTTGAAAGCGCACGGTCTTTTTCAATAAAGCGACGGTACTCTTCAAATGTCGTAGCTCCAATACATCGAAGTTCACCCGTTGTCAACAAAGGCTTTAAAATATTGGATGCATCAAGACTTCCTCCGCCGACAGCGCCTGCCCCAACCAGGGTGTGAATTTCATCAATAAACAAAATGGCATTTTTCTTATTTTTTACTTCAGACAGCAATGACTTAATTCTTTTTTCAAAATCGCCGCGGTATTTTGTACCGGCAATCAATAAACCCATATCAAGCGAATAAATATGATATCCTTTTAAACGGTCAGGAACATTATTTTCGGCAATTCTCATGGCAAGTCCTTGAACGATTGCTGTTTTACCAACGCCTGCGTCGCCGACAAAAACCGGATTATTTTTTTGCCGGCGAGATAATATTTCAATGGTTCTGGAAATTTCATTTTCTCTTCCGATAACAATATCATATTTATTTTGACGCGCCATTTCAGTCATTTCAAAAGCATATTTTTCAAGAAAACTCGATTGCTCCTGAGGACTATTTTGAGCATTTTGTTCTTTTTCGTTATTTCTTGAATGAAATTCATCTTCCATTAGTCCTGAAATAAATTCTAAAATTGCCAGCCTTTCTACCCCGTATTTTCTTAAATAATAACTTGCTTCGTTTTCTTCTTCATCAAACAAGGCAACAATAACATCACCAATTTCTACCTCAGATTTTTCTGAATTTTGAACGTGCATTATGGCTCTTTGTAATATGCGTTGAAATGCAATCGTCTGAAGCGGTGTTTCATCATCATTTAAACGTTTCTCAAGAGTATTTAAATAAGTATTTAAATCTTCAAGAACAGCATCTACATCGCCGCCTGAATTTTCAACAATGGTTTTACCTTCGCTGCTTTCAAGAATGGCAAAAAGTAAATGCTCTGCAGTGATAAATGCATGATCACGGATTTGTGCTTCATGGTATGTATCGTTTAAAACTTTTTCCAGATTTTTATGCAGCATACTATTTTTTTCCAGTCTTTTTTATTACCATATAAATTAATATGAAAATAATCCCTTTATGTTTAATCGGCAATTAGAAGTCTTCATATTTTTTAAATTCACGATTCCCTTTCCATCGTACAGCGCAGCGGAAATCCATTTTCACGTGCCTTGCTGTGAACAAGTTGAACGCGGGTTTCGGCAATTTCTTTTGTGTATATCCCCGCAATGCCGTTTCCCTTGCGATGCACATCATACATAATTGATATCGCTTCGTCACTTGACTTTCCAAAAACAACTCTCAAAATCATCACAACAAACTCCATCGAAGTGTAGTCGTCGTTGTGAAGTATGACAACATAACGAGAGGGTTCTTTAAGTTCGATTTCTACATCAACTTCTGAATCTGTATGTATTTCAAATGACGGGACAATCATTTCTGTTAATTTGCTCACTCATCAGGAAAAAATGAAGCAGAATTTTTTGGACCTTCCCAGACTTTCACCTGAGTGATTCTGGCATCATCTCGCACATAACCTTTAATATAGTTGAAAACATGTTCAGCAATGTTCTCTGCAGTTGGACTCATTTCAGTAAAAGGCGCTCTGGTATTTAAACATATATGATCAAGTTCAATCATTAGTTTATCAAATTCGACTCTGACTTCGAGAAAATCCACGCTAATACCGTTTCGAAGCTTATTACTTCCTATAAAAAGTTCAACCTGATAAGTATGCCCATGTACCGGTTCATTTTTACCTGGTCCAAAATAATCGTATAAAAAATGAGCGCTCTCAAACATTCCATCAATTCGTATTTCGTATTTAAATTTTGGCATATTGTTTTTTTGATAATGCAACCCGCTTAATTTTAAATTGTTTCTTCATCCTGTTGTTTTAATAAACCTTCCATTTTAACCGGAGCTGAAATACCAAGAAGTTCAAGCCCTTCTTTAATAACCTGACGGGTTATTTGAATAATTTTTAAAAGAAATTCGGCTTCATTCGGACTGGTTTCAAGAAGTGGTAAAATTCGATTTTCTTTTTCATGATAAAATCTTGTAAATACTGAGGTCATATTATAAAGATACTCGCTTAAAATTTGAACTTCAAAGTTAATTGATATTTGTTCTACAATTTCCGGAAATCGCCATAACATCAGTAAAAGTTCCTCACGAAATGACGATTTTATTTGTTCTGAGGTTAAATTAGAAATCTTGATATCCGCATCAATGTCTTTCTTCGCTTCGCGAAAAATTGAACAAATACGGGCATGAGCGTATTGAATGTAGTATACAGGGTTTTTACTTGAATGATTCATGGCAAGGTCAAGATCAAAATCAAGATGAGAACTTTGTGATCTCATAAGAAAAAAATATCGAACCACATCAGCAGGAATTTTTTCCAGCAAATCCGTCATGGTATGAAATTTACCCAGGCGTTTACTCATGACAACTGGTTTGCCGTCTTCAATCATATTCACCTGTTGAACAATCATAACTTCAAAAGCTTCCTTTTTTTTCTCTTTATCGCTTTCAGGAAACCCCATCGCCTTCATTGCACCCTTTAATCTGGCAATGTAACCATGATGATCAGGCCCCCAGATATCATAAATATGGGTAAACCCACGATCAATTTTAGATTTATGATAGGCAATGTCAGCCAGCAAATACGTGGGTCGGCCATCGCTGCGAACAATGACTCTATCTTTTTCATCGCCATAATCTGTACTTTTAAAAAGGGTGGCGTCATCTTGCTCATATACTTTTTGAGCTTTTTTCAAAACCTTTAAAGCTTTATCAACCTCACCGCCATCATGGAGATTTTTTTCTGAGAAAAAATTGTCAAAATACACTCCAAAGGCATTTAGATCTTTTTCATGTGAAGCTCTTAATATTTCAACAGCCTCTGTACCAAACGATTCACCAAGTTTCTCTTTCCACTGAGAATCATCATTTTTAACAATATCAAGCGTTTTAACGGTTTTATCTAAAAGCTTTACATCAGTTTCGCTATTTAAACTGATTTTTTTCAAGATTTCTTCAAGAACATCTTTAATATATTCGCCCTGATAACCCTCTTCCGGCAAACTTGCCTCATGCCCTTTTTTTTGTAGATAACGCGCAACCAGAGATAAACCAAGCAATTTCACCTGATTTCCATAATCGTTTACATAGTACTCTCGATAAATGTTGTAACCGCAAATTTTAATTATACGACAAATCGCATCGCCTACCGCCGCAGCCCTGGCTGAAACAATATTTAAAGGACCCGTGGGGTTAGCAGAAACAAATTCAAAAATTATTTTTTTTTCATGATCTTTTGTTTTAACAAGATTATAAATTGACTTCGAATCTTGGTTAAATTTTTGAATCATCTCTATATGTACTTTAGTTGAAATGAAAATATTTATAAATCCAGGGTTTGCTATTTCAATTTTTTCAAAATATTCAGAAATTTCAGGAACTTCTTTAATTTTTTCTACAATTTCATTGGCTATATCATTTGGACTTCGTTTAAAAATTTTCGCACATTCCATAGCCACTGGAGTTGAATAATGCCCCTTATTCGGCCCAGGCGGATACTCCACTCTGACATTATAATCAACAGGAAAACTTTCATTGAGAATAATTTCTCTTGACAACGCGATATTTTTTATCACATCAGTGAGTAAGGTAGAAAGAAATCGTTTTATTGTAGAAGACATCAGGCCAAACAGGTTTTTAAAAAATAACACCCTGTCAACCTGAATCCGCAGTATCCGGTCTCTTGCACTTTTAAAAATAAATATGACAAGAAAATATGTTCCTATCGACAGTGTTGACGACATTGATTTAAACAAAGTTTCGATCGGCAATATTAATGACCGTTACATCGACAAAAAAGGAAATCGATTTGCAACCCGATTTAATTTACGTACCAAAAAAATTCAAATCATCCGTATAGCATTAGGCGAAGATGAAGCCCGCAAGGCGCGCGGTAAAGTTGTTCCTGGCCTGGTTAGAAAAAAAATTCCAACTTCTGATAAAAAATTACACTCAACAGATTTATCACATGAAGATATCAGTGCACCCAGTCTATCTGAAATTGACGATGTTATGGTTTCAGATCAGGCTTCAGATCAGGTTTCCAGTTTCAAACCTCAATCTTCCGGTAAAAAAGCTCCTGAAAAACGCCAAATTCCTGACTGGATTCAAGAAATGGGCATTCAGCCTGCAGAAAGTGTAAGCCCTGGAGATATGCTTGCTGTACTTGATGAAAATTACAAGCTTCTAGCTGAGCGTTTATTTGGTATCATCAACAATGTAAAAAATTCAGGAGTCATGAGTGATACAGCCGAAATTGACGATGCCATTGATTTTACCAATATTTTTGATCATGACATTCACCCAAAAATGGAAGAAGCCAAAAAATATAAAAATGAATTGCAAAAATACGCAGAACGTCCTGATCACTATTACACGATGATTGAAAGAGCATATCGTATATATCTAAACGACTTACCAGAAAACGAAATTTTTGAATTCTTTAAGGCCTATTTTATCGGCAGTCTCTGTATAGAAGTTCTTGGAAAAACACTCCACTTTATCAATACGGTGGTTCAAAAAACAAGCCACGTAAATATAGACGATCTTGATGCAGATAAACGTCAGTTTCTAAAATATGCATATGCAACCTGCGATTTTTTAAAGACATATGTTAAAGAAGAAACTGCTAAATTTCTAAAATGGATGATTGACGAAAAGATATTTTAAACTTCATTAATTTTTAGAAGCAGATTCACGTTTTTTCGCCATAGCCGCTTTTTTACGATGAAATTCAACCTGTTTTTCAAGCTCAACAAGATTCATACATACAATTTTTCCGCCATCGAGTCTCATGGATTTATCTTCCATAAGCATCATGATATAACCCTCGCCTTTGGTTTGATCAAATCCGAGCATTTTAATCAATTCCTGACTCGTGATATCAAAAACATGCTGCGATTTAGGGGTTATGGGGATTTTTTTCTGATACACCAAAGTTAACAGCATATCATATATTCTTCCAATTGGATCATCAATTAAAAGGTTGGCTAACTGACGATTTGAAGTCCAGATTCGTTCGCTAAGAATTGTAATTAACTTAACAGCCAATTGCGGCTGCGCCGCTACCATGGTTTCAAAGTTGGCCTTGTTAATCGCCAACGTATTTACTGTACCATTTGCTGTAGCCGATGCAGAACGTGGTTTGTTCTCAAGCAAGGCCATCTCTCCAAAAATATCGCCGGGCTGTAAAACAGCTAGCAACACTTCGTTTTGATCAACAATTTTTGTAATTTTAACCCTGCCCTGTTGAATGATGTACAATTCTGCTCCGGGTTCGTGTTCAACGAAAATCATTTCTCTATCTTGAAAGAGACGCGTTAAGTTTGTTCTATTCTCAGGCGGCGGTGTAAATGGAGCGTTCATTGACTGAAGCATCATTTTAGTTTGTGCCGCGTTTTTTCCGTTTGGAAAATGCTGTAAATAACGTTGAAAAGCATAGGCCCCATGTTTCATCTCATTTTTTGAATGATAATATTCTCCAACTTTATACATCAACTCTGGATTTTCTTCGGATATATTATGAAAAGATAACTTAGTAATGGCTTTATCAATACTTCTTAATTTCATGGAAAAATATCGTATGATTTTCATCGCCACCGGCGGGCTTTTTTGAATCATAGAACCAAATTGGTCTCTGCCTACGGCTATTAACGATGCAGGGGTCAATGTCTGCACAGTTTCAATATGCGGATGCGCGCTCATTGCTGCAACAACGCCAAAAAAATCACCGGGACCAAGATTTTGATTTGAATCTTCGCCGGGAATCGGCATATCTACAGATAAACGTACTTTACCCTGTCTTACGATATAAAAACTGTCAGCTTCTTTTTTTCCTTCAACTATAACGAAGGCGTTCGGTTGAAAATTTGCAATTTTAAAAGCAGAACTCATACTTTATTTAAGAAGCCCCTTCACTTGTATTTTACTCTTCGATCTTGACTATAGAATCAACAATTTCATCTACCACGTCAACTATAATATCTACAACCATTTATGCGTGTTTAGTAATCAACGTTAAGCGAAGATACTAATTTACACAGCTATCCATTTTCGCTTGACATACATTCCTCTTCTGTCAATGTAATCTATGAATCGCGGGTTTAACGAAAATGAAATCTCTGATTTCCTTGTACATATCATCGGGCAAAATACCAAATTCAATCAGCAAAAAATACTTGAATCAGTTTATCTTTTACAAATAGATAAACAACTAAAAAAAATAATTCCAACAACGTTGTGCGATCATGTTCATCCTTACAAATACTCATCAGGAAAGTTATATTTATCAACCGATCATGGTATTTATGCCCAGCAATTACAACTTTATTCAGATAAAATTCTGGAAGATTTACGAAAAATTGTAAGTCCTGATATTAAAAAAATCAATATTCAAGTAAGTCATATTTATTATCAGAAACATAAAACTGACGACATTATGTCGCAAGATGAAAAATTGACCATTAAATCAAAGCAAAGTCATCAAAATTCTGATCTAATTGATCAATTGATTACTGCAATAAAAAAATTGACATAATTACCTAAAAAACCAGGAAAAAAAACATGAGTGAAGAGACGCAAGATAAAAAAGAACCAAAAAACGATTATTCATCATCCAATATTCAAATTCTCGAAGGACTTGAAGCCGTTCGAAAACGCCCGGGAATGTACATCGGTTCTACCGATCTTCCCGGTTTACACCATCTTGTGTATGAAATTGTAGATAACTCCATTGACGAAGCAATGGCAGGATTTTGTACAAATGTCGTATGCGAAATACTACCTGACAACATCATTAGCGTTACCGACGACGGACGTGGTATTCCTACGGATATACATCCCAAAGCAGGGATTTCTACCGTAGAAGTCGTTCTCACAAAATTACATGCCGGCGGTAAGTTTGGCGACGGCGCGTATAAAGTATCAGGCGGTTTACACGGAGTCGGCGTTTCGGTGGTAAACGCATTGTCGTCTACACTTGAAGTAAGAGTCCATCGCGACGGTAAACAGCACTACCAAAAATTTCACCAGGGTAAACCTGCCGCTTCATTAAAGATGGTCGGTAAATCAACTCTGCGAGGCACAAATGTTACATTTAAAGCCGATTCTGAAATCTTTGATAACCTTGAATATCGTTATGATACGCTTGCGGCAAGACTTCGAGAACTTGCTTTTTTAAACAAAGGCGTTAAAATTACACTAAGAGACACCAGAACATCAGAAACAAGAGAAGACATATTCCAATACAAAGGCGGTATTGTTGAATTTATAAAGGTACTGACTGAAAACAAACATTCCCTAAGTAAAAAAACCGTCCACATTGAAGCTGAAAAAGATGACATTAAAGTTGAAGTGGCCATGATGTATACCGACACATACAGTGAACAAATCCTGACCTATGCCAATGCCATACATACCAGAGAAGGCGGAACACATCTTGAGGGTTACCGTGCCGCCCTAACCCGAGCCATCAACGATTACAAGAAAAAACTCGGACTGGATAAAAAAAATGATTTTGCACTTACCGGAGACGATGTACGAGAAGGGCTAACGGCCATCATCAGTATCTTGATACCAAATCCCCAGTTTGAAGGCCAGACCAAGATGAAACTCGGAAACGGAGAGGTTAAAGGTATCGTTCAATCGCTGGTTTTCGAAGGTCTCAGTCAGTTTTTTGATGAAAATCCGGCCGATGCTAAAAAAATTATTGAAAAATGTATGGATACGGCCCGAGCAAGATTGGCGGCAAAAAAAGCAAAAGATCTTGTACGACGTAAAAGCGCCCTGGAAGGCGGCGGATTACCGGGTAAACTTGCCGATTGCACCAGTAAAGACGCTGAAATCAGTGAACTTTTCATTGTAGAGGGTGATTCTGCGGGTGGTTCTGCAAAACAGGGGCGCGACAGAAATTTTCAGGCAATCTTGCCGTTAAAAGGCAAGATCACAAACGTTGAAAAAACAAAACTCGAAAATATTCTTGGCGATACTGAAATATCGGCGCTGATCACCGCTATAGGCTGCGGAATCGGCAGCGATTTTGATCTGAAAAAACTTCGATACCATAAAATCATCATTATGACAGATGCTGACGTCGACGGTGCACATATCCAGACATTGTTGCTGACATTTTTCTTTAGACACATGACGCCAATCATCGAGCATGGTTTTTTATACATTGCCCGCCCTCCATTATACCTGGTAAGTTCGGGGAAGTCCAAAGAGTATGCCTATACCGATGAAGAAAAAGACAAGGTTGTAACTGCCCTAAACGATAAAAATTATTATGTACAACGATATAAAGGTCTGGGAGAGATGAATCCCGTTCAGCTGTGGGAAACCACCATGATCCCTTCAAACCGTGTTTTAATGCAGGTATCGATGGATGATATGATCGTAGCTGAAAAAACATTTGTAATCTTAATGGGCGATGAAGTTGAACCAAGAAGAAAATTTATCGAAGACAATGCGCAAAAAGTAGTTGAGCTCGATATTTAACCACAGACAATTTTTATAAACTCTTGATTACAGGGGCGTAGCACGCCCCTCGGGGTTGTCTAAAAAGTCAAAATTTGAACCGCAAAGACGCAAGGAACTCAAAGGAATTAGAGAAAATGATAAGAAAAATCCCTTTATTTCTTTACTTTGCGCCCTTCGCGCCTTTGCGGTGAGACTTTTTAGACAACCCCAACCCCACGCAAAATTTTCCTGATACCGTATTTCGTTTTTTAATAATACAAACAAAAGATTATTAAACTCATGTTACAGGAATTTTATCTTAAAAAACCAATAATAAATAGTCAATATTTGAAAACTTTTATAAATTAATCGAATGAAAATTGAAAAAGAAAAATATGTAAATATCGACTACATTTTAAAAAATGATAGGGGCGAAATCATCGACTCCACAGAAGGCGGAGATTCCATGAGTTATATTCACGGAATTGGCGCTCTCATCATCGGCCTTGAAAATGAACTTGAAGGCAAAACCAGCGGTTCTGAAGTATCAGTTATTATACCTCCTGAAAGCGCATACGGTCTTCGAAATGAAGATTTAATTGAAGAAGTACCGCTATCTGATCTTCAAGGTATCGACCTTAAAGTAGGAATGCAATTACAAGCTCAGACTCCTCATGGCGTACAAATATTTACTATTTCTCAGATCAATAGCGATCATGCTGTCATGGATGGAAACCATCCATTAGCAGGAGAAAATCTTCACTTTCATGTCAAGATTAACGAAGTTCGAGATGCAACAGCAGAAGAACTTGAAGGCACTAAACATTCCTGCTGCGGCGGACATGACCACGAGCATGAACACGAACACCATGATCACAGCGGCGGCTGCCAAAGCGGCGCTTGTAGTTGCTGATATCTTCTTTTTACTTATTAACGAAAGACATCAAAAAACAATTAATTTAGCTTTAAATTTATGTATTTGATGTCTTTATAAATGAACATAAAGCAGTTATTACTAATAGCATGTAATTATCGAAGCCTGACAATAACGTATGGCGAAGGTTTTGATTCATGATCAGAATTGGCCATTTTTTCTGTCCATAAATTATCGCATGTGGTTACCCAAAAATAATATGGAATATTTTTCTGAAGCAATGGATATTGAAATAACAATTCCGGATATTGCTTAAAATACGAATAGTTAGATCTGATAATATCATTGGATATTGTTATTTTTATACGATTTTGATATCGCTGATCATCTGTAATCCATTTATCTGTGTCTGTAATAGGTATGCCCTGAATTTGACCTGATTCTGTAGTGGAAAAACTTTTATATTTAATTGCGCCTAGGGGCTGATAAGGCTTCAACCCATAGTAAACATGATATCTTCCTCCCTCAACAACATCCATCTCCAGACTTCTGGCAAATTCAAATGTAACCTCTGAATCGCCGGTATCAAGAACTGAAATTTCACCAGGAGCCATTGGCGCCATGTTGGCGGAATACTGTAAATTTACTTTATACACAACTGGAGTTATCTCGCCTGTCGCATTAGCATACAATTCGGCTTTCCATTGAAAATACTTACCCCGAACGCCAGAAAGAAATTCCGATGTCATAAGTATATAAGGTAAATCAATTTCATCCAAATCTGCACTAAATGGTATGTCAGAATAACGATAATAAAATTTTACATCGGTACCTTCGGGTTTATATATATCATACTTCAATCGTTCAACTTTACTTTGGGATGACGGTAAATCAATACGATTGCTTACTGCAATTCCCTGACGTTGAAAATATCGATCACCATTTTTTTCAACACCGTTAAATCTTCCAGAAATTATTTCCGGGTTTAAAATATGATTACTAAAAATCATATCATCAAGAGCGCCTAGAAAGTTTCTGCCAATGATAAGCGGCGATCTGTCCCACTTATGAAACCTTGGAACAAGAATATCTCCATTTTGAGAAAAATTCGAAGTTAAATAAATTTTTTCCTGCTCAACCCCGTTTAAATACAACGTAAGACTTCCGTCATTTTGCCTGTAAATTAACATTGCCGAATAAAACTGGTTTGATTGAAAAGTATCTCTCGTAGCTATGCGCATACCGGCTACTGGATTATCATGATGCCAGAAAAAATTATAAAATTCAAAAAATAATTTACCGCCTTCCCATCCACAAACAATTCCCTGTTTTCTTCCTTCAAACAGGCCAACTTTTTGAAAAATATCCATGCGCTTCTTTAATTGATAGGGGCGTATTCTAAAATAAATGGTAAAATCACCTGTATTTTTTTCTTTATTGAGAAAAAGAAAATCTGCAGGGGTTACCCACATTTCATGTAAAGGTTGCTCAAAACTTGCAGCTTCGCCAATAGAATCTTCAAACTCCTTAAGCTTGTATTCAGCTTTCAGAATTTCCCCTGATTTGATAAAATTGGAGCTTTTATCAAATGAAATTTGCAATGTATTTAATGATTCATCAAACGAAACTGGATACGGCTGCCTTTTTAATCGAATATTTTGTTCACCGCTTGTTTTAGAAACAACTTCAACATCCGATAAGTATTTCAATCCAAAAGGGTGGTTTTTTTCACCCCATAAAATATTTATTGAATAAAGGGGAGCAATTTTAAAAATAAAAAAGAAAAAAAGGATAAATACATTAACCCATCGTTTCAAGTTTCTCAACTCGCCTCTGATGTCTTCCACCCTCAAATTCTGTTGTAAAAAATGTTGAAATAATGGCAAAAGCTTTCTCATTATCTAATATTCGACCACCTATGGAAAGAATATTAGCATCATTATGTTTTCTCGCCATTTCAGCTGTAACTATATCATGGCACAAGGCCGCTCTAATGTGATTAAATCGATTCAAGGCAATGGATATTCCAATCCCTGTGCCGCAAATGGCAATTCCACGGGAGATTTCATTGCTTAAAATCCCTTTGGCAAGGTATTTTGCCATATCAGGATAGTCTACAGATTCCTCTGAAAAACACCCGTAATCTTTCCAGTTTATATCAGGAAAATGTTTCTTAATTTCTTCTTTTAATGCAAATCCGCCATGATCTGACACTATACCTGTTAACATTACTCATCGATCAACAATGAAACCCTTTGTCCAGCGGGAAAATAACCAATAAAATAATTTTTTATGTAATCAATGCTTGATCTAAAAGATAGTCCCAGACTTCAATCAGACCAAAAGCCAGTAATTCAGAATCAACTAAATCAACTGCTTTATCCATTATCAATTGTTCATATATATCATCTAAACTTATAATTTCAGAATTTAATTCACTGCTTTCGCTTTCTTGAAAAAATTTCACAACGATATTTGCTATGTATGAAGCCGTTTCTTTTCTTTCCTGAATTCTATCAAGAGTATCCGGCCAATAAAAAATACTTCGGTGTATAATCATTTCAATTTCATGAAAATGATTGGATACATTATCGCGTTCAAGACCCAATTCGTCTGCAATTTCGTCTGAGATCTCAAGTATATCATTTCTGCGGATTTTAAAATAATTTACCGACAAACCTGTATAATAACTTAATTTTTTAAAAATATCATCCTCGCTGATATCCTTGTGATTTGATGTATTCATAACACGCCGAATTACTCTCGACATAACAGCTGGAGTAGGCAATGTATAATGACGTTTCTTTTTTTTAGATATTTTCATGTCTAAAGTAATAATACTGACTACAATATCATCTGTCAAGTAAAGAAATCTGATTTTTTATCCGCTAAATTTATTGATAACCTCAGACAATTTCTGGCGCATTACTTACAAAAACTATAACAATTTTTATTCTAAAATTAAAAAATTATAGACATCCTGTAGTATCCCTGGTAATTAATCACTTATGGCAACAAAAATTGTTAAAATTAATGAAAAAAATGAAGCAGAAGCTTTAAAAGTTCTTACAAGTTCCATCATTGATGACCCAAACAAGGTTTATTATTTCCCCGAAAAAGAAGATCGCGTAAAAAACTCCCCCTGGATGATTGAACGACTGTCAAAAGCTTTAAGTAAATTTGATGAAAAATACGCTCTGGTTGAAAATTCAAAAATCGTAGCTGTTGCTATGTGGATTCCGCCGGGTAAACACATAACCATGGGGCAACTATTAAGATATGGTATTCTTCAACTTCCATTTCGCATTGGATTTAAAAAGTTTTTAAAAGTTATATCTTCATTAAACGTCGGCGAAAAAATTCAAAAAGAAGTTACACAGGGAAAAAATCACTGGCATTTGTTTTATATTGGCGTTGATCCAAACCATCAACGCAAGGGATTTGGATCAATGATTCTAAAACCCGGGCTTGAGGTAGCAGACAAACAAAAATTGCCGGTCTTTTTGCAAAATTTTACCGTTGAAAATACTAATTTTTACCAAAAAAACGGATTCAAGGTAATGAAATTTTATAATTTTTCAGATGACATTTTAATGCGAAACATGCTGCGGGAACCCCAGTAAAGATTCGTGTTTATTAAAAATAAACACGAATCAAAAAAACAAAATTACAAATAAAATGGCTCCGGCAGGCCTAAAGAAGGTTGGAGTTTTAGTTCATTCCATTTTTTCTTGTGATGTTTAACTTCCATTTTTGTACCAAGATTACCGGCAAAATGTAAAAGCGGATGACTAAAATTACCTGGAAATCTTTTTAAAACATTGCCAAATCTTGAATATTCCTGCTTGGCCCAAATGTATCCTTCCAGCAATTGATCAGGGGTCATACCAATCGGTTTAAATACCACAGTATCCCAATGATAGTCAATCCACTTGGTCGTTAAAACCCTGCCCTGTGCAAGCATATCGTCAAAAAACTTGGTACCAGGAAAAGGAGTCATGATATGAAAACTCGCTGTACTTATTTTATTTCTATGCAAGAATTCCAGAGCTTCCGGAAACACAGCTTTTGTATCATCATCAAAACCAAATATAATGGAAGCATGAAAATGAATACCGGCATCTTTAATTTTTTTAACCTGAGTCTCTAAATTTTCAAGACTGCTCATCGATTTATTAAATTTTTTCATCGTTGTAGGCGAAATCGACTCCAGGCCGAAATACAAGGCTTTACAGCCGCTTTTAGCGGCAAGCTCAAGTAAATCAGGATGACGCTGAATGGTTGAAATCGAACATTGTCCGCCCCAGCTAATTTTTAAATCTCTTATTTCTTCAAAAAGTTTTTTAGCGTAAGAAGCTTTACCTAAAATATTGTCATCTAAAAAAACATAGTTCTTGCCCTTAGATTCAATTAAATCTCTGACAACATGTTCAACCGGACGATGTCGAAGTTTACGACCATAAAACTCAGGAACTGAACAAAAATCACATGTAAATGGACAACCTCTGGTTGTCTCTGTAGGAATGGCATTAAAAGCGCTCTTTTTAGATTGTGATCTTGTAGGTAGGTGTACGTACTGATCAAGGGTCGGGCTGCCGCCTTTATAAAATTTTTGAAGCTTACCATTTGCAAAATCATTTAATAAATTAACCCATACATTCTCAGCTTCTCCAACCACAACGCTGTCGCAGTTGAGTATGGCTTCATCAGGAAGAACAGTTGGATGAATCCCTCCCATTACTACCGTTTTACCCCTGCTTTTATATTCTCTTGCCAATTCATAACCCCTTGTAACAGTTGATGTCATACAGCTTATTCCCACCAAGTCACAAGTTTCATTTAAATCAGCTAATTCATATTCTTCTTCAACTATTTTTACATCATGTTCCTCCGGAGTTAAACCAGCAAGTATATGTAATGCCAACTGTGGAATAGTGAGAGCATTTGGTGTTCTTTTTTCTTCCGCAACAACCGGTGATATTAAAAGGATTTTCATACTTTATTAGTTTTCAGTATAAACACACAGTCAAGTTTATTTTTTTACAATTTTAATTAAGCTCGCCCATAAAATCATTATATATTCATAATATTACTATAAGTTAATTTTATAATAAAAAATACACAAATTTGAAACAGCGTTGTATAAATGATGAGAGAACCTTTACGTTTACCTTATGAATTTTACTCTATTTCTTATCTTCAGGCGTTAACTGCAATATTGGTGATTTTTTATACAATTATAAACAATTTGGTTGACAAATGGTGTATAATGTCTACAATTTGACATGAGAAATTTAGCAAAAATTTTAATTTACACTATACTTGCATCTGAAATACTTTTTGCAGGTACTGCCATAACTCCGGTTGGAAAATGGAAAACAATCGATGATAAAACCCATGAAATTTCTTCCATTGTTGAACTCTGGATTGACAACCATGGTCAATTACGCGGGAAAGTTGAGAAAGTGATAACAAAACCAGGCGAAGATCCAAACCCTGTTTGTGATAAATGTACCGACGAAAATAAAAACAAACCTATCAACGGAATGGAAATCCTGTGGGGATTTAAACAAGAGAAGCAAAATGATCCAACAAAATGGGTTTCAGGCAAGATACTTGATCCAGATGAAGGTGAAATTTACAGTTGTGAACTTACCGTACTTGATGGCGGAAAGTCACTGAAAGTAAGAGGTTATATTGGCATCCCTCTGTTAGGACGCTCTCAAACCTGGCTTCGAACCGATCAATAGAAATATTCTTTAGATTTATTTATAACCCAACATTAAGGGTAAACTTATTATCCGTTAATGTTGGGCATCTTTAACGTGAGGATACCGCATACAATGCAGCAAAATACTGAAAAATCGCACTTGATTAGTTGTTATCTCCCTGAACGAATTTTAAAAAATCTTTCTCAAACTAAAGACCATAAATTTAGCCGAACAGAATCGCTGACAGGCGGAGTTCTATTTTTTGATCTGGCCAGTTTTACGCCCTTAACAAAACTTTTAGCCCAGACAGGACCTCGCGGAGCTGAAAAACTGCAAGATATACTACTTGTATATTTCACCACGATGATTGATATCATTCATGAATTTGGCGGAAGTATCTATCAATTTGCTGGCGACTCTGCTTTAGCTGCTTTTGAAAAAGAAGAACATGAAGATGATTCCATGGCAGCTTCCCGTGTAGCATCCTGCGCATGGAAAATGAAAACAGCCATTAGCAATCTCGAAGAAATCAATGTATCAAATACAACATACAGACTTTCTACAAAATTTTCCATTTCATACGGACCTTATTATCAAATTATACTTGGTAATCCAAAAAGTTTTTATGATGCAAAAGTTCTTGGCAAACCCATTTATGACGCTGTCGCAGGAGAAAAACATTCACAGATTGATACTGTAGTGATTGATTCCGGCACCGTTCATTTATTAAAAGAAAACTTTGAACTGGAGGAGGAAAGTAATTTTACATTCATCAGTAAACCAATCAACTTACATATAGCTGAAAAAAAATCAAACTATCAAAGTCCTCAAATGAAAGATGATCTTGTTCGGCAATGTTCTCAATTTGTTTTGCCTGTTTTAGTAGAAAAAATTATACATAACTACCAGGGGTTTCTTGCTGAATTTAGAGATATTACATCAGTATTTATTCATTTTGATGGACTTGATTATTTGACAAATACACATAATTCAGTTAAAATGCTCAATTCCTTTTTTGAACACATTGTAGAAATAGCTAATGTATTTGGCGGTACTCTTGTTCAAACCGATTTAACAGATAAAGGCAATGTTTTTCTTGTGATTTTTGGAGCTCCGGTCGCTCAAGAGCAAAAGGAATTGTTGGCTGTACGTTTTGCACAAAAAATCCACGAAATGAGACACGAATTTGCTTTTCTTGAAAAACTAAGAATCGGAATAAGTTCAGGCCCGACATATTGCGGCGACATGGGAGCCGAAACACGTAAAAGTTATTCCGTGTTGGGAGAGTTTGTAAATTTTGCTTCAAGAATTATGACATTCTCAGAAGATGGTATGACCTGCATTGATGCCGGAACACATAAGAAAATTGATGATTTTTTTGACACCAAATCCATAGAAAATGTACCCATTAAAGGCATTCTGGAAAAGGTGACGCTTTATCAGATACTAAGCCCCAAAAAAACAGAAACCAAAAAAGAAATTTCCATCCAGAAATTATTTGGCAGAAAAAAAGAAGTAGAATTGTTTTCACAACTTGTTAAAAATGTGGATGATCAATCAACATCGATGATTCTAGTTGGAGATGCCGGCGTAGGTAAAACCAGACTTGTACAGGAATTTGCAGCCATCGCGCAAGCCAATAAACTGGAAGTCGTTATTTCAAACTCTTTTTCTTATGAAAAATTTACTCCCTTTTTTGTTTGGAAAAACATATTCCATAAATTATTTAGTATTGATGACAATGATTCCGATAAAGTCACACTTCTAAAAATACAGGAAACCATCGAGTCTTTAAAAGATGTTAAATCGGAGTGGACTCCGGTTTTTGGACAAATCCTGGGTTTGGCTGTAAACGAAGATAAATTCACATCAGAACTGGAACCTCGTCAAAAAAATGACAGGATCTCTCAAATTACCTTTGAAATTATACAAAAAGTTAGTGAAAAAAAATCCATCCTGTTTATCATTGAAGATTTTCATTGGACAGATGATGTCTCACGCGGATTAATAAAATATATAATATCACAACCCTTAAAAAATGTGATGTTTCTTCTGCCAATGCGTCCTGATGATTCCATATCTGAATTTAAAACAATGGAACATTTAAAAGTTACAGAATTAAATGAACTGGAAACTGCCGATGCGCGTGAATATTTACGTTTCCGCTTAAATCTGGAAAGTCCAAATCAAGAAATGGAAAATGAAATTCTCGCTCGTGCGCATGGAAATCCATTTTTTATTGAATCCATTGTATATTCATTACGTGAACAAAAACAATTGATATTATCAACTGATGGAAAATACAAACTTGGCGGTTCCGCAAAAGAAATAAAAATTCCAGATACGCTTAATGATGTTTTATTAAGCCGTATAGATCGTCTTCGAGAAGAAGAACAGGCTATTTTAAAAACAGCATCGGTTATGGGCAGAATATTTGCTGTAGATTTACTAAAGGAATTATCGCCAGAAAGTTTACAATCAGGAATGAATAGCTCCCTGTCTTCTCTTGAAAAAAACGATTTTACATTTATCGAAAACCCTGATCCACTTTCGTATATTTTCAAACACATCCTTATACGAGACGTAGCTTACAATTCCATGGTAGGAAATGCGCGTAGAGAGTTACACCGGAAATTAGCCAATATACTGGAAGATCGAAATAAGGAGAATCTAAGTCAATCGGCAGATACGCTGGCTCATCATTACATCAATGCCGGTGAATCATCAAAAGCTCTCGAATATTGCCTTATTGCCGCAGAGAAAGCTCTCTCTCGTTATGGAAATCGAGACGCTATATATTATTATGAAAAATCTTTGGAATTGTTATATTCACTTAACCTCAGTGCTGAAAACGCAAAGATTCAGGAAGTTTTAGAAAAACTGGCACAAGCTTATGGAGCAGATGGTCTTTACTCTAAATCCATTGAACTTTTTGAGCAATGCCTGCCTTATCGATCGACAGCATTGGAAAAGTCAGATATTTACATTGGCATGGGAAAAGTTTTTTCTGACATGGGTGATACAAAAAAAGCTGTCGATACCTTTGAGAAAGGTTTAAAGCTTAGCGGAGGCAAAGTCCCCCGTTTAAAAATCAATGTATATTTAAGTATCGCAAAAGGTATGATTGTACACGAAATCAATGACATGTTTCCATTTAGCGTTAGAAAAGCCAAAGAAGGCAGCATCCGATGGAAAAAACTAAAGAAACAATCTGAGATTTTGTATAATCTTGATAAAATATATTTTTTTGAGGACGTTGAAAAATTGGCATGGTCAAATTTTTCAAATGTAATCATTGCCGATAAATTAAATGATCCTGAACTTACTTCTCTTGCGTATGCCAATTATGGACTGTTACAAACCGGACTTGGCATGATTAAGCGTTCATCAAAAAGTTTTACTAAAAGCAATAAATTTGCCGAAATCTCAGGAAACGCCGTGGTCAAAGCTGTAAGTTTTCACCGATTTGGAATGAGAGGAATGTATACGAATACTCCTGGAATATGGTGCGAAAAGATGCAACAAGCTCTGGCAACATTTGAAGAAGTAAGCGATCTTTGGGAAATTTACATTTCGATGTCCGGAATTGCCGTCGCAAATTACTTTTTATCAAATTACGGTGAAACCATTAAATATTACAAAAAATTACTGGAACTGGCCGAAAAAAATCAGGCCAAACGCTACATTGCATGGGGAAATGTTTCCATTCCCTTTGCAGAATACCAATTGGGATTATTAAATGCAGATGAGGCTCGAGAAAAAATTAAATATGGAATTGAACTATGCAAAGAAGTCAACGATATATCGGCGATCTGTACTTCATGGCACTATTTGACCGTTATTTCTATCAGAAATGATGACCGTGATCAACTGCTGATTGATGTTCTTGAAAACTACAAGCATATAAGCGCGTATAATATGTTTATTCCTGATTCACATATCGCCTATTCATCTGCAGCTGAAGGCGCGATCATTTTGTTAAAAAATGGACTTGGAAAAAAAAGCAAGCTTCACAAGATCATCCAAGTATCCATCAAGCGATTATTAAACTGGGGCAAAACTTTTCCATATGTATATGGGCCGGCAGTAAGAGTTCAGGCGCAATATTTTGATTTTCTGGGTAAAAAAGAAAAAGCTCGTCAATGGCATTTAAATTCTATTAACTTTCATGATCAAACAGAAAACCGTTGGGAAACCGGTTTAGCTTATTTTGAGGCAGGCAAAGCTTTAGAAGATAAAAGAGAAAAATTCATAGATATCGCAGAATCCATTTTTAAAGAAAAAGGAATGGTTGTTGAATTAAATCGTGTCGCTGAATTTAAGAAAAATAATAAATAGCAAACGATTGTCATTGCCTGCAATTTATCGCGACACAGAAAAGTTTGTATGGGGTAAGGCAGAACCTTGTTCTGCCAGAGGGGAAAGGCTTTTCCCCTTTTAAATTAAATATTATTCCTTTTGACTTGTCGCTAGAATTTTTTTTCTAAACTCCATATCGCCAATGTTAGACAAGATTTTTTCCTGGGCAACCCTCGGATTATCGCCGCTTTGAATTGCTAAAACGCCGTTAACAATCATAGCTCGTTGAACCTTTAATTTTCCGTTTACACTTTTAACCTTGTTTGACAAAGGAAGCCAGATTAAATTTGCAAATCCAATTCCATAAAACGTCGCGATAAAAGCCACCGCAATACCTCGACCAAGTTCTTCAGCTCCTCCAGAACCCAGGCTTTCCAAAACATGTACCAGACCCATTACAGTTCCAATAATTCCCAGTGTTGGTGAAAAACCGCCAAGCGTCTCAAACATTTCAGCCGGAACCTTTTCATGCTCGGCCATAGAGTCTGATAAATCCTCCAAAATAGATCGAATGGCATCAGGATCTACACCGTCAACGGCAAGCTCAATTCCCAGTCTCATCAATTCATCTTTTAAATTGGACACCTCTTCTTCCAATACCAGTAATCCGTCGCGCCGCGCTCTTTCTGACATAGATACCAGCATATGTAACGCCTGACTTAGATCGATTGATGGAGGAAATAGAGCTTTCTTCATGAATTCTGGAAGCAAGAGAACTTCTTTTAACCCAAAAGAAGTTATTGCCACAGCAATACTACCGCCAAAAATCAATACAAATGCGCTTAATTGTAAAAAGGCTCCAATGTGGCCTCCCTCAAGTAACAGGGTTAACAATACAACCCCGATACCGCCCCCTAACCCAAGAATTGTTGAAATATCCATTTATTTACTTCCTCTCACAATGCCTTTTGTGAATTAATCAGGTGATTCCATTTCAATATCCGGCAATTTATTTTTTGGTAATCCATAATCATTATAATCTCTTGCCTTTTCAGTTTTCTTTAAAATTATAATATCAACCCTTCGATTCAGCGATTTTCCTTCAGGGGTTTTTGAAGTTGAAATTTTTCGATATCTGCCATATGAAGTTGCGGATAACTTGCCCGGTTCAATGTCTTCAATCTCGGTAAGATAACGTAATACATGAATTGCTCGAAGACCTGCCAATTCCCAGTCTGACGAAAACCACACCGGCTCATCTGAGATGTCGCCTAAAACCTGAACTTCGTCTGAATGTCCTTCAATTCTAATAAATAAGTTTAAATGTCGAATTAACTTGGCAACCTTGGTTAAAACCATTTTTGTTTCATCAGTTAATTCTGCCGATCTCGATGGAAAATAATTTTCGCCGACAAGACTTACAATTACGCCTCTTTCTTGATCTTCGATTCTAACGTTTTTGGATTTTATTTCTGGCTTGAACAATTCCGTTGCTTTGGAGTAGGCGTCTAAATACGGTCTGCCGTCCTTGTTTTTTACCTGAAAACTGGTTAAGCCTCCGCTAAGCAAGCCC